>ERZ795049.2414-NODE-2414-length-21907-cov-6.640536_pt1 | contig 21907 bp, 13 predicted proteins | sample MGYA00375133_ERZ795049 | MGnify/ENA primary metagenome ERZ795049 (study PRJEB30178, sample SAMN05720147) | activated sludge metagenome | isolation source: anaerobic digester from wastewater treatment plant | place: Japan | collected 2015-04-20 ... | reverse complement strand
ACCCGGCGATCAACTGTCCCGCGCGAGGTGGGACTGTTGACCATCGGGGCGCTGTCCCGCGCGAGCTTCGCGTCAGCGTTCAAGCAGTGCCTCCAGCGCCGCCGACGTTCTCGGGTCCACGGCGACAGGTTCCTGCTCGAGCCACAGCCCGCGGCTCGCGAGCTCTCGCACGAGAGCCGGAGCCTCGGCGAGATCGAGGTCCTCGGGCCACACGCCCGGTAGACCCTTCGTCTCCACGAGCTCGGTCCAGAACTCCGGCACGAACCACCGCAGGTCGGAACGGAGCGCACGGAGATGCCGAAGGATGCGCACGCCGTTCGGGTCCAGGTCGCCGAAGTGGATCAGCGGCACATGGACCAGGCGCTCGAGAAGTCGAGCGACCGTCGCCGTGTCCCATCCAGGCACGTGCACCAGCAGCCAGCCATCGACGGCGCGTAGATCGCAGAACGCGCCGAGGTTCTCGACGAGCAGCGCCGCGCGGATCGGTCCTTCGAGAGCAAGGCCTGCGCTGAGGGCACGTTCCGGGATCGACACCTCGCCGAGGACAGCCGCAAATGCCGCGAGGTCGACTCTCCCCTGTGGCGTGATCGCGACGAGTCCTTGCGGGGGTCGGAGCCGCACCGAACCGTCGTGCGTGGCCTCCGCGTCGCCGAGCGCGGCCAGGCGGCGATCCGTGAGCGTTGCCTTCGAATGCGGCGCGACGAGTGCGGCCGCCGTTCGCCGGTTGAGCTGGTCGGGAAGCTGCGGCAACCCCTCGGCGCGCTGCGCGTCTTCGAGCTCGCTCCAGCCGTCGGGGGTGGGCGCGAGCCCGCGCGCCGTCAGCGCTGCGAGCACCTCGCCCCATTCCGGCCAGACGCGCCCGAGGAGCGCGACAAGCTCATGTCGCCGTTCCTCGACAAGGCCCACCTCGTCACGTCGCCCCGTGCGTCGTGTCCAAGGTAGTTCGTCGAGGGCATCCCAGGCGGACGCTTGCGCGCGTCGTCGCTTGAGCGAGCCGCGAACGAGCAGCTCCAAGAGAGCGAGACGGGCCGCCTCGGATCGCCAGTTCACGCCTCGGCCCTCGTCCGACGGCCGCTGACGAGCACCTCCTCGCGCCCGTCGGCCGTCATCTTGCGGACGAGACGATAGGTGGTGTTGCCCTCTGCGCGCGCGACCTCTGGCGCGGCGATGAGGAGCTGCAGATCGAGCGCTTGGCACAGGTCGAAGAGCACGCCCAGGTTGTCGTGCGAAAGGCGGTTGGCCTCGTCGAGGAACAGGAAACGGAGCGAGCCGTGCGACTTCTTGCCCCGAAGGAGCATTGCATCGCGTTCCCACTCCGTGAGGACGACCATCATGAGCGCTGCGCCGACGCCGATCGCCTCGCCGGTCGAGAGTCGGCCGGGGTTCGCGATCTCCCAATCGGCGCCCGCCTTCCGACGCACCTCGACCTGCAGGTGGACGTACTCACGGTAGTCGAGCAGCTTCTGACCGCCCGTACGTCCGCCACCGAAGCGCTGGAAGATCTGATCGAGCGCGTCCTCGATCGGCAGGTCAGCCTGAAAGAGGAGCGCCTGCGCCGCGCCGTCGCGTAGCGCTCGGAGTACTTGCTCCATCTTCTCGACTGCGTTCTGACGAACCCGAATCCCCTGGATGCTGCCGAAGCTGACGCCCTCGAGGTTCTTGTTGAGGCGGTTGACCTGCGTGCGCGCCTTGCGAATCTGCACGTCGATGCCTCGCGCGACGTCCTCGCTCGCGCCACGGAGGACGGTCTCCTGGGTATTGAGCCGCTCCTCCAACGCCGAGAGCTGATCGCGCAAACGCAGGAGCGCCTCACGCGGATCGTCCACTTCCGCGACCTGCGCCGGCAGACGGCGACGAAGCCAGTCCCGCACCGTGAGCCACAGGTCGAGGACGCCCGCGGCGAACTCGCCCTCCGAGGGGGCGCGAAGCGTCTGCAGTTCCGCCAAGAGCTGCGCGCCACCTTGGGCTCCGCGCAGTCGCTCGACGAGGAGCTCACGCCAGGTGTTGGCCTTCTGCACGAGGTTCACGTGGCCGCGGACATCGGCGAGGTCTCTCGGTGCTTCGGTGAGAAGGACGCCAACGACCCCGAACTTCGCCGCGCGCTCTCGAAGGTCGTCCCAGCGCTTCACGGCAGGTTCGGCCTCGCCGCGCTCCTTGGTGAGCTTCTCCTCGACCTCCTCGAGACGGCGGGCAGTCTCGCTGACGTTGCCCTCCTGCCGGCCTTTCGTGGTCAGCAGCTCCCGGTGCCTGGTGTCGTGACTCCGATGTTCTTCATCGAGCCGCGCGACCTCTTTCTCCGCTGCCGCAAGCGCTTCCTCGCTCGGATCAGGAATGCCGAGCCGGTCGAATCGCTCCACCGCCTCCGTGTGCGTGTGCGTCGCGGCAAGCCGCTTCCCGTCGGCGTCTTGGAATGCGGTGAGCGCCGCATTGAAGCTCGTCTCCGCGGCCCTCGCTTCGCGCTCGACCGCAGCTCGGTGCAGCTCGGCCTCGTGAAGTTGCTGCTTGATGGCAGGGACGAGAGCCTGTTCGTTGGCCAGCCGTGCGGGCGCGTCCTCCCAGGCCAGAGCCTCAACGTTCGCCTGAACGTACTCGAGCGCATCGATGCCCTCCTTCAGTCGTTCACGCCGATTCGTGAGCTGCTGCAGCCGCTCGCGCAGCCGGACCACGTCCTCGTCCGAGAGCGGCACCTGTCGCAGAACGCTCTGATGACGGTCGACGAGCTCGGCGTTCGCCTTGTGGCGAGCCACCAGCTCCTTGGCCACCCGAGCTGCCTGAAGATCGTGTTCCAGCGACCGGGCGCGTTCTGCGAAGTCAGGTGGGTCGAGCAGCAGCGCTTCGCGGAGCAGCACCCGCAGGCCGGTCACGCGAGGGCGCACCGTTCGCGCCGCCTCCGCGTGACGCAGGCTGGCAGCACGATGAATCCCGAGCTGGGCCTCGCCCTCGACGATCGAGCGCTTCACCTCGGCCAGCTCAGGAGCAGGATCGCCAGCGAGCCACACAACATGGCCCGCCAACAGCGCCTCGCCGTCGGCGACAAGGCGCTCGAGAAGTCGGCGTCCGATCCTCACTTCTTCGAGCTCGCGAGCCTTCCGATCAGCTTCACGATTGAGCTCGGCGGCACGCGCCTCACGAGCTCGGCGCCCGAGCCGCGGATGCGAGGGGATGCGCGAGACGCGGAGGGCGATCCCGTCCTCCACGGCGACGTCTCGGTCGCCAACGTCGATCGGGCTGGTTGCCGAGGCGAGCTGCTCGAGGTCCGCGTCACGCGAGACGAGCAGTACGTTCGCAAGCGCGTCGGACCTCACTTCGAGGGTGCGGGCTATCGCTCTCGGATCGTCGACCACGAGCGCCTGGGCCAGCGGGCCCAAGCGCGCCTCCAGTCGTCCCGCTTCGTCCAACCCGACATCCTCGAAGCTCCCTGCCACCAACTCCGCGCCGAGCTGATCCTTCAGCTTCAGCAGCTCGGTCGCGAAAGGACCACCTTGAGCCAGGAGGTCACGAGCCTGCCGAAGCAGCGCTTCGTGCTCCTCGCGCGCGACGTCCTCGGCCTTTCGCGCTCCCACGAGTCGTTCGCCGAGTGTGGCGCGGGCGGCGTCCAGGGTGGCCCGGCTGTCCACTGGGGTACCGAGATGCTCGGCGAGGCGAGCTGCGCGCTCCGCGAGAGCGCGGAACACTGGCTCGCGTTCGACGAGGGAACGGCGGCGCGACTCCAGGTCCTTCAGGTCTCGTTCGAGCTGCTGGGCGGACGCCTTCGCGGCGCGCTCTCGATCTTCGTGGTCCTTCAGCTCGGTTTCGGATTCATCGAGAAGTCGCTCGACGAGCGGGCCCGCAGGCTCGTCTCCAACGACGACCCCAAGCGCCTTCGCGCGTTCGCGCACGCCCGACTGTCGGGTGGCTTGCCTGCGTGCCTCCGCGAGATCGCGCTCGATCGAAGGAAGCCGGCCAGCGAGATCCAAGCGCGCTCGGTGTTCCTGGAGGGCTGAGAGCGCCGCCTCGTACGCCGCGTCCAGCGCGACATCGCCTTCGACGAGGGCTCGCAGTGCGGTCATCACCTTGGCGTGTTGCGCCCGATGTGCCTCGGCGTCGTCGAGGCGCGTCCTTGAATCTCGGCGCTCGTCGTCGACGAGGGCCAGCTCGTCACGAGCGCCGGCGACGCGCTCACCGAACGAGTGCACAGGGATGTGCACACCGCCAAGGCTCTCCTCGGCCTCGCGCAGCCGCCGGGTCGACTGACGATAGGCGTCGGCGCGGCGGTGTAGTTCCTCGAGCCCCTGCTGGAGGTCTGCGAGCCCTCCCGCGGTGCGCGTGTAGTCCTCCTCTGCACGCCGAAGCGCCTCCCGCTTGGCCCCGCGCTCGGCCTCGGCCGCGTCGCGCGTCGCGCCAGTCGCCTTCGCGAGCTCCTCTGCCCACGCGAGTTGGGCGACGCACTCGGCGAGATGCTTCGCTGCAGCGAGCGCTTCGCGCAGTCTTCCGTGCCAAGCACGAGCCGATTCGAGGACTTGGCCGATCTCGCCTCTCCGACGCTCGAGGGAATCGATCGCGCTGAGGGTCTGCGCGAGGGCATCCTTGGCGGTGTCGTGCGCCTCGGCGGCGGCCGTCCGCGCGGCTTCGGCGTCTTCGACGCGACGGGTGAGCTCCTCTGCTCGCTCTCGAGTGGCGATCAGCGCCGCCGCGAACATCGTCTGGCCTGCCTCGAATACCCCGCCGATCTCCTGTTCCAGGCGACGCGCCTCCTGAACCTCGGTCCGCGTGCGCCGGCATGCGTCGAGGTTGGCGCGCATGCGCTGGAGCGTGTCGGCGAGCCCGCCTTCTTCCTTGAGGAGGAACGAGCGCAGCTCCGAGGTGAGCGCTCGGGAGATGCCGCCAGTCATGCTGGTGCGGAGCATCTCGTTCAGCTTGTTGCGCTCCTCGTCGGTGCCGAGACGAAGCGGCGTGACCCCCTGCTCGAAGAGCGCCGCGAAGTAGTCGCGTGCAGACGTGAAGGACTGCAGTCGGCCGCCGAGGCGCACCGCGTTCTCACGAAGCTCCTGCAGCTCGGGAACGGCCTCGTTCTCGCCCTGCTTCACGAGCAGCAAGTCTTGGAGTCGAACGTCGGCTTCCAGCCCCGAGACGATGAACGGTGTCGGCTCGACGGAGGGCTCGCCCTTCCTCTCGAGGTGGACGCCCGCGACGAGTCGACGCTTGCCAGGCAGCGCAAACTCGACGGCGGCGTACGAGGGACGTCCCGATTCTCCGAGTCGGCCCCAGATGCCCTTGTCGCCTCCGGTGGCGCCAGTCTCGCCGAGGTTGGTGAACCGCAGCCGCGACATGTCAGGCAACAGCACGACGTAAGCCGCGATCATCACCGTCGTCTTGCCGGCGCCGTTCGCGCCTTCGAGCGCGGTCACATGGCGATCGAGCCCGTAGCGGGCGTAGAACACGCCCTTCCAGTTGACCAACGCCAGAGCCTCGGCAGTCGTTCGGCTCATGGCGTCGGCTCCTCATCAAGGCTCGCATCCTCCTCGGACGCCTGTTCGCCGTCGTCGAGTGCAACTTCGCCGACGCGTACGAGCCGCTCGAGCGCGGCGCTCCGGTCGCCGAGACCGCGCACGGGCTCCGCGAAGCGCATCAGCGCGGGGCGAAGACGCAGGCGCGTGTCATCAAGGACATCGACGAAGCCCAGTTCGGCGAGGCGGCGCAGGGCGTCGCCGACCTTCGTCCGCACGGCCTCCGCTGCAATGCGCTCATCGTACTTGCCCCTGCGCGCCCTTCGCGGGTCGAGGGTACGAACGAGGACATCGGTGCCGAGCAGAGCCGACAGGCGTTGGAGGAGCGCCTCTCGCCCGATGATGCCGCCGTGCTGGAGCGTCGCCGGATCGAGGTAGAGCAGCGCGAGAGTCTGCCCGACCAGCATCTCGCCGGCCGAAAGCTGGCGTCGCCCGAGCCGGTCACCTGACGGCAACAGGTAGAAGTACCCGTCGCTCTGCTGGATCAGCTCGCAGCCGAAACGCCGGTAGAACGCCTCGAGCAGCGCTTGGGCGTCGACGAGGTACTCGTACATCGTGCCGTCGTCGCGTCCGATGTGTCGGCCACGCCGGAGCGCGAGGTCGACCTCCGGGTAGTGCTCGTCATCGAGCGCCTCCTCGAGCGTGTGGAAAGTCGTGGCGCTCAAGGCGTGTCCCTCCCATCGACCGTCCAATCCTCGACCTCGAGCCGCGAAAGCACGGGGGTCCACGGACGCTCATGCTCGCCATGAACGCGGGCAAGGCGACCGACAGCGTCGGCGACGCGGCCGGCCGCGGCGTAGTGCAGCGACTCTGGCAGCTTGGGCAGCACCCGGGAGGACACCTCCGCCAGCGTTGATGCACCTTCCTCGATGGCCTGCGCGACCAGCGCCTCGATGTCGGCATGAACGTTCTCGGGCTCGACCCACTCGGGGTCGGCTTCGCGCTCCGTGCGCGGCCTCGCGACCGGCGGACGCTCGACACGTGCCTCGAGCGCACGCAACAGCCGAATCGAGGGCGCGTGCGCGACGAGAAGGAAGAACGGGGACGTCGGCCAGGCGGCGGTCTGATCGCGCAACCGCTGGCTGAGCGCGCGGTCGGGGTCGAGCCGCACGACGTCACGCAGGTACCGGTGGACGTACTGGTAGTACTCCGACCACGCCTGCTGCCGCGCGCTACCCCACGCCGCAATCCGATCGACGTGCTCGATGACGCGCTGGACGGTCTCCTCGGCTTCGGAATTCTCTGCCGCCGTGGCGAGCCCCTGGATCTCGAGCAGGAGCGCGACGAACAGGTGCGTGTCGCGAAGGAGGATCTCGTTCAGCTCATTGAGCGTGCTCGTCGTCGTGTCCAGTAGGAGCTGGCAGCGGTCGACGGCACTGAACCAGTCCGACTGGAGCAGCTTGGCGATCTCTGCCTGCACTTCCTCCTGCTGCGCATCGAGACCGCGCTGCCGGCGCTCGATCCCGGAGACCAGCTCGGAGACCGTGACCCGCAGCGGTCCAGACACCTTGCTCTTCCACGTCTCCGCGTCCGTGGCCTTCTTCGCGGCCGCGAGCACCTCCGCGAGCTGCGCGCTCAGCGTACCCGTCAGTAGGGTCAGACTCTCACGGGTCAGGGCCTCGTCCGTCAGGAAGTACTGGACGACAGCCGCCGCGAGTGTCGTGAGCGCGTAGTCACCCGCGCGTACGATGCCAGCCCCATCGACGCGCGCGAGCATGCGCTGCTCGCGGAGCCGCTGGATCGCGTGCGTCGCCCGCTTGCGCGGGTTCTCGGCGCCCGGCTCCACCACGTCGCAGACCTGCTCGAACATGTCGATGAGCACGTCCTCCTCGAAGGAGGCCAAAGCCGCCTTGTCGGCGCGCAGGTACAGTCCTGCGAGGAAGCAGAGGTCGACCGTCTTGAGGTCGAGGTTCACCTGGTCGCGGGCGAGCGACGCGATGACGCGGTTCGGTTCGTTGGAGGGCGGCGCGGGGGTCACGAGTCTCCTCCCGTCGCCGCTACGGTTGGGCAGCTCACGCGGTACCTTCTGCCGGCGGGATAAAGCCACGCCGCCCCTGATCGTTCCCGGTGAACAGCTCTACCTTCACGCCATCGAGCGTCCCGTCCCCTGGAAGCTGGTGGCTGTTCTCGATGATGATGACCTGAGCATCGGTGAAGGACGATTTCACGCTCGCCCAGAAGTGCTTCTTGATGTCCTGCGGGAACGACGACTCATCGGCATCGGGCTCCTCGTAGACGAGCAGCGGCGAGTCGATCAGAACGAAGTTCGGGAAAGGACGCTCGTCCTCGATGCAGAGGCGAAGGAGCGCGAGGTTGAACGCCGCACGTGTGATGGCCCGTACGCCCTTGCCGTGGCTCTTCCGCGCGCGGCCCGAGATCACCACGTCCTGGTCGTTCTCGCTGAACGAGACGCGAGCGAGGTCGGGGAAGTGCCACGCCTTCAGGAGCGCTTCGACCTCGCGGCTGAACGGGTCGGCCTGCGCGGTGCTCACCGCTGCGCCAGCGACGTCCGTCTTCTGCTTCTTCTTCGGCTTGTTCGCCTCCTCGAGCAGCTCTTCGAGTTCCCGAATTCGCTCGAGGTGCTCGATCGCCTTGCGGCAACTCTCCGCGCGCGCGCGAAGCTCGTCGACCTTCTTGGAAGCGACGTCGACGAGCTGCTCCATCAGCCCCTTCAGCTCCGACGAGATCGCACCAAGCTCGGCTTGGTGAGTGTCACGGGTAGCTTTGAGATGCTCGATTTCGGAGGCGTTGGCGGCTCGCGTGGTATGAAGGTCCTGGAGCAGCTTCGAGGTCTTGGCCGCCTCGGCTTTGCACGCCTGTGAGACATCCGCCGGTGCCGGGCTTGCCTTCGGGTGTTCGTGATGCTGGTGTTCGGCGAGCGCGCCACACATTGGGCAGCGCTCCTCCTTGAGCTGGTCGAGCCGAACCCCGGCCTCGGCGATGGCCTCCAGCCGTCGCAGGTCGGACTCGTACTGCTGCTCCAACAAGTCGAACCGCGTCTGCAGCTCCGACAGAACCGCAAGTTTCGACTCGACCGCCTTCAGCGCCGTCCACGCCGTGCTGCGCTTCGTCTGGAGCGGCACCATGCTCGCCTGCGCGGCGTTGCGCTCGACGAGCGCCGTTTGAATCGAAGCCTCGATTCGGGTCAGGCGATCGCGTTCCTCGGCGAGCGTGCTCACTTCACCGAGCTCGGCGAGGCGCTCCCGCGTCGCCTTCAGCAAGCCTTCGAGAAGCTCGACCTTGCCAGCCTGACGCCCCTTCGCGACCTTCGGATCTTCCTTCGCGATGATCGAGGAGTCGTCGGTGCCCGTGAGCAGGAGGCGAAACACCCCGCTCTCGACGGTCTTCGACGTGAACTGCCCACTGAGAACCGGCGAGTCCTCCTTGATGACCGTCTCCTCGTCGACGATGACGAGACGGGCGATGTCGCGGAAGCTGAGCGGGCGCGTCTTGCCCTGTTCGTTGATGCGGACCTTCTTCGTGCCCAGACCCGACAGGTCGAGAAGGAACTGCGAGACGGTGTCCTCCTTGCCCGCTTGGTGCTTCGCCGCGAGCACGCGGTCGGGCTCCCCGTCGGTCTTGCAGAGCACCTCCCCGCCACGGAGGCTCCGCTCCAGCGAGTAGACGCGCTGGTCGCTGTTGGCCTCGATCTCGAGGATGACGGAGCCATAGCCCTCCGCTTCGGGGATCTCCTTCGGAGCGGCGCCGCCGCCGAGCGCGTAGTCGAGGCACTGCGCGATGAAGCTCTTGCCGGAGTCCGAGGGGCCCGCGATGACGTTCAGGCCGCGTGTGAACGTGACCTCAGCAGGAGCCTTCCCCGGTCCGATGAGCGCGAGGCGCCGAAGGGCGAAGCCGAACTTCATGACGCCTCCTCGGTCCAGAGAACGGACTCCATGGCGAACTCGGCGCCCCATGTGCCGATGTGATCACGGACCATCGCGTCGAGCTCTGCGTCGTCGAGTGCGCCGAAGCTGTCGACCACCCAGTCCGCGCGGTCACGCAGGCCGGCGAGGTACTCGGTGCTGAGCGTGTCGAGGAAGTCGGCAGACTTGTCGGTTGCGGCGAAGAAGATGCCGCCGTCCTTGTATACGCGCTCGATGAGCCCACGGCTCTCGTAGAGCGTGAGCCCGTCTTGAATCACGCCGCGTCGGACGAGGATCTCGCCGCCGCGATGCGGGGTTCTCGGATGCAGCCCCGCGGGGCCGCCCTCGATGTCATCGGAGTGGACGAGGAAGTAGTCGAAGACGACAAGCCGCTGCAACGCGTACGCAGCGGGGAACGCCGTGGTCAGCACGCAGAGCGCGCGCAGGCCGATCTCGACGGGCCCGTTGAACGGCGAGATGAAGTGGGTGGCCTCGGTCGTCATTTGACCCACCGGACCTTTCCGTCGTTCGCGAGCTGGTGGCAGATGCCTCCACGGTCACGGGTATGGATGCGCGTGGTGAGCGGGTTGCTCGTGAGCTGCAGCGCGCGGGCCGTCTTCACCACCGCGAGGACACGCTGATAGCCGTCCGCATGGGCACCACGCACATCGTCCTTGATGCCGGAGTGGACCTCGTCCTGCAGCTTCTCGAACTCGCCCTGAGGCAGCGTGTCGCGCGAGAAGGTTCTCAACCCCTCGGCGCTGTAGAACTCGACGCGCGCGTCATGGAAGTGTTCGCGGAGATCGTCGCGGGTTGCGAGCCCCGCGTCGAGGTTCTTCACGTCCTGCTTGAGATGCTGCGCGTACGCGAGTCGAAGCTCGCCGACGAAGACCGCTTCGTTGGCGGCTGGAACGTTGGGAGGCGCGAGGGGTTCAGGGCGCTGCGGAAGCCCGCCTCCGAACCGCGCCGGGTACCAACGCGTCTTGGCATGCCCTTCGATGATGCGGAGGAGCGGCTTGGTCTGGAAGATGGAGAAGTCGAGGCTCGCGATGTGTGCCTTCATCGCGGTGTCGCACTCGACGACCTCGGTCTTCGTGATCTCGGTCCGGCACGCCTTGTCCCAGTTGGCTAGGAGTCCGTCGCGTAGCGCGTGAGGCTTCTTCAAGAGGTTCGAGAGCGTCGGTCCAACGCCTTGCGGCGCGACGAAGAAGTAGGCTCGCGGGTACGAGTACTCGCTCTTCAGCGTGTAGTAGGCGAGCTTGCCCAGCTCGATCCACACGTCGCCGGGTGCGAGCGCCTTCTGGTAGTGCTTGCACTGGTAGTTGTCCCAAGCGCCCTTGCCGCCCTTCACCGTCGCGATGACGTCGCGGCCCATGTCGCCCGCTCCACCGCACCGCTCGACCAGCTCGTACTCGTCGCGCAGCGAATCGACCCACTCCTGAACGAAGCGCTCCCACTGGTCGGCGCTGAAGAGCCTGACCCGATCCTCGGGGTGTACTGGAAGCCCCGACGCCACGACGTCCGCAGCCAGGCCGGGCGGCGGCGCCGGGGGCTGAGGGATCGCAACGGGCGGCGGGACCTTCTTCACGCCGTGACCTCCGAGTCGTCGATGTGCAGCACCTCGATGAAGCGGGCTATGTGCTTGGTGGACTCCTCGTCGTCGGGAGTGAGCAGGATCGGCTTGAACTTCTTGTCACGGCTCACGGGTGAGAGGCGCGCGCCTGCCTCGGTACGCTCCCAGCGCTTGAAGGTGAAGCCGCCGAAGTGCGGATCGTTCGGGTCCTCGCGGCGCACGATGACGTACTCGCCCGACGCTGCGGCGGGCACACCGGTCGCGTCCATGTGCTGCCAGAGGCACCACGCGCCGTCCGGCGCCACGCGGTTCATCGAGTTGCCGACGACCTTCGCCACGAAGAGGCCGGGGCGCTTCGCCTTTCTCGACTCGAGGTAGACGTGCCCGAGCTTCGCCGGGTCCTGCCCCTCGGAGAACGCGGTGGCAGCGGCCGTGAGGTCGTAGACCACGACGGCGACGCCCGCCGGATCCTTGGCGATGGCGAGCTTCTTCTGCTTCGCGGCCCCGCGCGACTGCCAGTACTTGTCGACCTGCGGGCTGACGAAGCGGTAGTCGATGCCGAGCGTGGCGAAGTAGCGCTCGGCGAGCACGAGCTTGCGCCCCTCGTTGAGGAAGCGGAGCTTGTCGAGGTCGTCGCCCCCTTTGGTCTCGCGCACCAGCTCGAGCGAGACGGGCGCGCCCTTCTCGTGACGGAGCACGCCCCAGTCCGGGTTGTAGTTGCCGATGATGCGTGGCAGCCCGATGCGGAAGCGCGGCGGGAACTTGAAGTAGACGACGAGGTTGTCTTCGTCGGGACGCAGGTGCTCGTTGACGAACTTGCGCTCGACGTCGGAGTCGACCTGCACCTTGTCGTAGAGCGATGTCGGACCGCCGTCGATCAGCTCGCGCTGCACCTGGTCTTGCTGCTCGGGGAAGGCCAGCTCGATGGGCCCGATGTCCTCGTCGCGCGTGCCGGTGTCGCGGAAGCGCAGGCGATCGACGATGTGGTCCTTCACGATGTCGCCGACGACGCGCACGAAGGTGTTGGCCCAGCCCTCGGGGTGCGCGTGGAGCGTCTCCTTCTGCTGCTTGCTGACGCCGTGGAAGATCTTCCAGAGCGTCGCGCGCGTGAGGAACGTCTCCTCCGCGGCGCGGCCGAAGAAGTCGGGGATGGGCTGGTCGACGTGCGCAGCGGCGACCTCGCGCGTCGGGTTGTTGTCGAGGCGCGTGCCCGAGAAATGGTGGGTCTCGCTCTCGGAAATCGTCACCTCGTTGGTGAAGCGGACGCGCATCTCGCCGAGGTGCCGCCCGATCTCCATCACCTTGAAGCCGCGCAGATGTGGGTTGCCCGAGTCCCTCCCGAGGTCGGTGTCGACCGCGACGTTGACAAGGCGCTCGGAGGCGGGCACGAGCCCGAGGTTCAACTCCTCGCCGTCGGAAGACAGCTCGCGGAGCCGGAGCTGCGCGCGGTCGTTGCTGAGCGCCTTCACGAACTCCAGCGTGTACTCGACGACGACGAAGCGGCCCCTGGTGACGGCCAGCATCGGCTTCGGGAACGGGGTCTTCTCCGGGTCGTTGAGCTTGGCCGTCGCCTCCTTGATGAGCGCATCGGTGTCGACGTCGATCGTGTACTCGAGGCGCTGGCAGAGCTTGTCCCAGAACTGCTTGAACTCGGGGTTCTGGGCGAGCGTGTCGCGACGCTTAGCGATCGCCTTGCCGGGCCGCGTGGGCGCGGGCGGGGCCTGGTCGCCGGCCTCGCGGTACTCGGTCTGCAGCGTGCGGACGTAGTTCTCGTAGCTCTCGTTTGCGATGACGGTGAGGACGTTGAGCGAGGGATCGGTGAGGCGCTCGCCCTTCTGGTTCACGCAGAGGCGCAGGCCGCGCCCGATCTCCTGGCGCTTCTTCATCACGCTCACCGTCTGGTTGAGCGTGCAGATCTGGAAGACGTTCGGGTTGTCCCAGCCCTCGCGCAGCGCCGAGTGCGCGAAGATGAAGGCGACCTTGCTGCCAGGGTCCTTCTCGTTTGGGAACGAGAGCAGGACCTCCTTCTTGCGCATGATGAGCTCGAAGGCCTCCTTGGCCTCCTTGGAGTCCTCGCCTACCTCGTCGAGGAAGACCTCCTCCTCGCCGCCGCCCTTCTTCTTCTTGGTCGACTTGGCGAAGTAGGCCTCGCGGACCTCCTCAGCCTCGAAGTGCTTGAAGTCGGGCTCCCTCTTCTTGAGGGCGTTGAAGCACTCGTCGAAAAGGTTCTTGATACGCGGCGTGTCACCCGCATAGTTCGCGACGCGGTCGATGAAGAAGAGCGAGAGCACCTTCACACCGTGCTTCTTTAGCTCGCGCTGGCGGGCGAAGTGGCTCTTGATGGTCTCCTCGATCTGGAGCTTCCACGCCTGTTCGGACGAGCCCTGAAGGTCGTCCTCGGTGGTGAGCATGCGCCCGCCGTCGCCGCCGCCGTCGAGCTCGATGGCGGCTGGGAGCCCTTCACCCGCCGCACGGATGTTGGCGACCTTGAGCCCCTCGTGCTCGGGGAGCTTGGTCTGTTTGAAGATGCTCTCGCCCTGTTTGAAGGTCAGCTCCTTCGGGCGGGTCTCGTTGCTCCGCTCGAGGCAGAGCGCGCGCACCTTGGCGACGGGCTTGGCCCCGCTGCGCGTCACGTCGAGCAGACGCAGCGTCGATTTGCCGGTGATGCCCAGCTCTGCGATGCCCGTCACCTGCACGTGCTTCACGAGGCCGAGGCGAAAGGCCTGCACCGGCGTGAGGCGGTAGACCGGGTTCGGCTGGTCGTCCTGCTTGTGGGTCGCTGAGTAGCGCAGCACGAAGAGCGGGCGCAGCGTGCGGATCGCCTCCTTTGACTTCTCGGAGCCCATGTTCTGCGGCTCGTCGAGGATGACGACGGGGCGCGTGCGCTGAATCCACTGGTAGGGCTTCAGCTCGCTGATGACGCTGTCGTTGGCCTTGTAGAGGTTGTTGCTGGCGCGGTTGAACGACTGCTGCGTCATGATCAGCAGCGACGGGAACACGTCGCGCGCGAAGGCCGGGACGATGCCCGGCTTGCCGCCGTCGTAGACGCGGCGCGAGAAGTTGGTCTGGCCAAAGAGGCCGTTGAAGTGACCCTTCATGTCGTCGAAGGACTTCTTCACGCCTTCGAGGATGGCAACCGATGGCACGACGACGATGAACTTGGTGAAGCCGTAGCGCCGGTGCAGCTCCAGCATCGAGCGCAGGTAGACGTAGGTCTTGCCGGTGCCCGTCTCCATCTCGATGGTGAAGTGCGGACACGAGTGGGCGTCGACGCTGACGCCTTCGAGCATCGCGCCGTCGTCGCGCGCCAGGCGCCCCATGACGAGCGATGCCTCGGGCTGCTCTTCGTTGTGGAGCTTCTGGATGCGGTGGAGGTTCTCCTCGACGAGATCGTCGGCGAGGTCGTCCCACTCGTCGGCGTTGGCGATGATGTCCTCGACGTTGAGGAACGACGCGGCGGCGCGCTTGTCGAGCCCGTCGAAGAGATCGGCGACGTTGTTCACCGCCGCGAGCTGGTGCGGGAGGTCTGCTGAGAAGGTGAAGAAGCTCATGCCCGCGCCACCTCAGAGGACCTTGAACGTGGAGTCAGCGAGCTTCAGCGCGTCGTAGAACCGAGCCTTGCTGACGTCGGTGAGCGCTTCGTCGCGGCAGACGAAGATGTGGTTCTTTTTGTCCTTGAGCGCCTCGAGCAGGTCGTCGTCGATCTTCTGGTCGAGGCAGAGCAGCAGCGGCTGCGGCACGCGCGGGTGCTCGAAGCGCCAGAGCGTATTCGCCGAGTCCTGGGGCACCTGCTCGCGCTTGGTATCGAGTGGGAAGCCGAGGAGGAGCAGCACCTCGGTGAAAAGGTCTGCGGGCTGCACATGTGCCAGCTTCTCCTTGAATAGATCGGCTTGGCCCTTCTGGAGTTGCTCGGCGACGAGGTGTAGCGGGCGCGCGAGCGCGGGCGAGTCCTCCTTGAAGACCCGGAAGCCGAGATCGCCCTTCACGCCCTCGGCCTTCATCGCCTTCGAGACGCGGCGCAAGCGCTCGCAGGTGATCTTGTCGATGGTGTCGAGCTTGAGCTTCGCCGCGTTCTTCCCGCTGACGACCTTCTGGTCCACCTCGGCGTCGATCTGCACGAGGATGAAGCGCCGCTTCGAGCTGAACTTCTGGTTTGCAAGCCAGACACCGTGACCCGTGGAGCCCGACCCAGCGAAGAAATCGAGGACGACGTCGTCGGTCGCCGTCAGGTAGTTCACCAGCGACGCAAGGTCATCGAACGGCTTGGGGTTGTCGAAGACCTTCTCATCGCCAAATATCTTGTCGAATCGCTGGGCGGCATTCTGCGCATAGCTGTATTGGACCGAAGGCAGAACTTGGGTTGCCGACGTGAAGAGGTCGCGGCGAACACTCGGCTCGCTGGCTTCCGTGGCAGGGAAGTGAATCCGCCCGGCCGCGTGCTCCTCCCAGAAGCGCTCGGGCGTCGGGAAGCGCCACCCACTCGACGGCACCTTGACCGGTTTCTTGGTGATGGGGTGAATCACCTCGTACTTGGGACCGCCACCGCCGGGCCACTTGATATCGCCGTCAGTCCGGTGCGGCCCGCGCTCGTCCACCTTCGTGAATCGCGCGAGGGGCTTGCGCGGGTCGTCTTCGGGGAACGTCGCGTAGAACGCCTTGAGCCCCTCGCGCACCTTCTCCCAATCGTCCTTGTGCTCCTTGCGGAGCTTCTCGAACAGCTCGCGGACCTCCTCGACACCCTCCTTCGGCGCGCGGAGGATGACACCGTCGTCCTGCAGCCGCCCGACGTTGCGCGCGTAGACGAGCATGTACTCGTGGCCGACCGAGAAGTACTTCGCGTCGTTCTTGCGGTTGCGGTCCCACACCAGCGTGGCGATGAAGTTCTCCTCGCCGAAAATCGTGTTCATGAGCAGACGCAGGTTCGCGACTTCGGCGTCGTCGATGCTCACGACGATAAAGCCGTCCTCGCGCAAGAGGCGCTGCGCCACCGCGAGGCGCGGGTACATGAACGAGAGCCAGTTCGAGTGGAAGCGCCCGCTCGTCTGCGGATTCGACACGAGGCGGCCGTGCAGGTCGGCCTGCCGCGTCTCCTGCAGGTACAGCTCCTCGTCGACCGCGAAGGTGTCCTTGTAGATGAAGTCGTTACCCGTGTTGTACGGCGGGTCGATGTAGACGAGCTTGATCGAGCTCGCGTAGCTCTTCTGCAGCGCGAGCAGCACCTGCAGGTTGTCGCCGACGATCACCATGTTGCCGGTGGTCTCTTCGTCGACGCCCGCCTTCGGCACCGGGCGCAGCGTCACGTGCGGCGGCTGGTTCGCGAGCCTGCGCGCCTGCTGCTTGCCGGGCCAGTTGAGCGCGTAGTGCTCGTCGACGGGGCCGTCGCTCACGCCGTCTTCGAGCAGTTCCTTCAGCCGATCGAGCGCAACGCGTCCGTCCGTGAACACTTCGGGAAACAGGTCACGGAGCACCTCGAGGCGTTCTTCGCTGCTCGGACGACGTTCGATCTTCTCAGGCTTCATGCGCTCGTTCCCTCATCTTCCACGTCGATGCGCGCGGTCGCGGTCACGCCGCTGTCGCGCCAGTCTTGCTTCTCTGCGTCGCCGCCGAAGTCGGCGCTCGCGTCGCGCAGCGCCTGTTCGGCCCGCCCCGGCGACTGCGCGCGCACGAGCTGGCGGTACGAGGCGCAGCCGAAGCGCGCGTCGCAGTTCAGGCACACGTCCTGTGCGAAGGGCACCTTGCCGTCGGGGCGCGACGGCGCTTTCAGTACCTCGAGCCCCGGCGGGCTGAACCTACGGTCCTCGATGAGGTCTACTACGCGCCCGAAGCTCTCCATCACCTCGGCGACCACGTTTCCGTCGACCGGCACCTCGAGCACGGGGTTCCAGGCTTCCATCGCGGCCTGGATCTTCGTGGCCTCGCCCGCGCGCAGCGCGCGGTAGAGCGGGCGCGTGGGTCGCGTCGCGATCACCGCAACCTTGTCGAGCTGCCTACCTCGCAGGCCCTTCCAGATGTGCGCGTAGACGTTGAGCTGACGGTAGTGCGGCTCGACGTGATCGCGCGCGGCATCAGCGTCGAGGTACGTCTTCAGGTCGTACATCACGGTTGACGAGCCATCCTCGACGATGTCGACCACGCCCTCGAGCGTGTACTGGCGGCCGGCGGGGCTGGTCTGCTCCGGAAGCACGAGGCGCACCTCGGTCTCCTCGACCTGCGCCGCCAGCTCGCGGAGGCGCCGGTAGTAGAGCAGCACCTGCTGACGCGCTGATTCCTTGATGAAGGGCGCGAGCGAACGGCCGCTCTCTTCACGCAGGCGTTCGAAGTTCGCCTCGAAGGCCTCCATCAGGAAGCGCTCGTCGTCGGTCAGCGGCGTCTCCCAGCTCATGCCGCACCTCCCGCCTGTTGCGCAGCCTTCCGCGCCTTGCGCGCCGCGATCATCCGGTGGTGCAGGTCTTCGAGCGTCGCGTGGACGAGGCTGCCGAAGAACATCGTCTGCGTGCGGCTCGCCGCGAAGCCGTAGCGCTCGAAGAGCATGTACTGGCGCGGGCAGCGCTGGTACGCGAGGTAGTCGCTCGTGTAGCTGAAGCGGCGCACGGCGGCGTCGGGCTCCTGCTTCGCCTTCGGCACCGAGCGCACGTCGAAGCCCGCGATGGGCGCGGCCTTGGCCATCAACTCGTGGAACTCGGCGTCGACCTTCTGCCCCTGGCCCTTCGGGTGCGCGAGCACGAGGAGGTTCTGCGCGCGCGATAGCGCCACGTAGAACATCCGCATCGCGTCGAAGCCGGGCATGCGGTCGAGCGGCTCGCCGCCGGGCGGGAGGAACGGACGCACCAGCTCCTCGACCTTGCGTGCGCGGCGCTGCGTGCGCGCGCTGCCGAGGACGACGACCGGGAACTCCAGCCCCTTGCTCTGGTGGATGGTGAGGAACGGGATGCGCCCGCGCGGGAACGGGTCTTCGGCGTCCTCGTACTCGCCCTCGCCCATGCGGAAGAGCGCGAAGAGGAAGGCCTGGTAGAAGCCGCGCTGGAGCATCTCGGTCGCGAGGCCCTGGCCGGTGATGAGCGGCGGGAAGGTGTCGACGTAGCGCGCGAGGAGCTGGCTTGTGAGGGCGAGGTTGCAGACCGGCGCCTCGTCGACGCCGCCGTCGGCGAGGTCGATCATCTCGCGGAAGCGCTGGAAGCCGAGGAAGCGGTAGAAGAGATCGAGCAAGCCCCAGTCGGCCGTCGTCGCGCGGTTGATGACGTTCCTGAGGCTGAGCGGGTTCTCTTCGGCGAGGCGCTCCCGATAGAGCTTCTCGAGGCCTGCGCCGCCGAGGGCGCGGCGGGCGTCGGCCGAGAGCCCCGCCGCGTTGAGGAGCGGGCGCTTGTGCGTGTTCGGATCGTAAGCCCCGTCCTCGCTCCAGCCACCAGTGTCGAGCACATTCTTGAGCGCCGCGTAGTCGCGCTTGATGGCGGAAAGCTCCGCGACGCGCTGGTCGACGAAGGCGCGCAGCGTCGGGTCACTGTCCATGAGCGCGTCGGCCACGGTGGTGGCGCTGTCGAGCCAGGAGTGGAACTCGCCGTACTCACCCCGGTCGAAGGCCTCGTTGCGCGGCGGGCGTCCGAGCACGCGCGTGAGCAGCCCGATGATCAGCGTCGGCTCCTCGGCCTCGAGGAAGCGCTTGGCGCGCGGCGCGTAGACGCGCAGCCCCACACGGCCGAGCGCCTCCTCGAACTTTTCGACGACGGTGCTCTTGAGCGTCGGGAAGAGGAACGCGATCTGGTTTGGATCGGCGACGACCTTCTCGTCGATGAGGCGGCGGCAAAGGGTGGCGATCTCGTCGACGAGGTCGACCGGTTTGCTCGGCGCGGTGCACACGACCGAGACCCCGTCGTCCTGGCTGTGCGCACGCACGCCCTTGTCGTGCAGGCGGAACTGGCCACCACCCGGACGGTTCCAGTCGTGCTGCGCGACGAACGAGGTGTACGCCTGCACGATGCCGCGTCGCGACCGGTAGTTGATGCCGAGCTCGATGCGGCGCGGCTCGACGCCGAGCGCGCCCTGACAGCGCTTGGGGAACTCGACGAAGTTTTCGACCGTCGCGCCTCGGAAGCGATAGAGGGCCTGGTCGTCGTCGCCGACGACGCAGACGTTCTTCGAGCCACCCGCGAGGCGGAAGAAGATGCGCTCCTGGATGGCGTTGGTGTCCTGGTACTCGTCGACGATGACGTGCTTGAAGCGGTGCATCGTGCCGTCGTTCGCGAGGAGCGCGCGGTAGGCGGCGCGCTGGAGCAGCGAGAGGTCGACGCGGTGCTTGCCGAGGCGCTCGCGGTACAGCTCGTAGAGGCGGAACAGCGGCGCGTACTCCTCGGGCGCCATCTCCAAGATGACCTTCGGGTCGAGGTCTTCCTCCGAGAGCCGATTGAAGAGTGACTGGAGGTTCACCACCGCCTTGTGGCGGCTCGCTGAGGCGGGCGGCTCGAAGTTGGCGCTCAACATCTCGCGGAAGGCGGGCAACTCGCCTTCGAACGCGAGGAGCGACTTCGCCGCCGTCCAGAACGAGCCCTGCGCCAGCGTGAAGTACTGGTCCAGCTCGTCGAGCACGGCGGGCGCGGTGGAGCGCTCTCGATCGACGACGAGCGAGCGATCTTGCAGGAGACGGTGGCAAAGCGCGTGGACGGTGCCGACGTACATGCCCGAGAGGTCGTAGGGCTTGCCGGTCTGCTCGCTCGCGAGACCGAGCAGCGAGACGAGGCCGTCCTGGAGTTGCTTCGCGGCCTTCTCGGTGAAGGTGCTGAGGAAGATCGACTCGGGCGCGATGCCGTGGAACACGATCATGTTCACGACGCGCCAGAGCAGGACGCGCGTCTTGCCCGAGCCCGGACCGGCCACGAGGAAGAGCGGGCCGTCGAGATGCTCGATGGCGGCGCGCTGGCTGTCGTTCGGCGAGAAGCCGACGCGGGCAAAGAGCGACTCGATCACTTCCGGGCCCCCTTAGGTCGGCGAGTCGCCTCGGTCTTCTTGGTGGTTCGCGCGACCTGCGAGGCCATCCACGCGTCGATGTCCGCGCGACGGAACCTCCACTGCCCACGCACCTTGAACGCTGGTAGCTCCCCTTGCTGAGCCATCGTGTACACGGTCTTGTCCGCGACCTTCAGCAAGGCCGCGACTTCTATGACCGTCAGTATCTCGTCGCTCATCAGCTCGGGCTCCGGGAGGCGGAAGGGAGAGGCTTCCAGCCGTTTCCAGAGTACGGCAGAGGATGGGCTAGCATCAAGCCGCCCGTGTTCGTTCCGGTGCTTCAGCTCGATTGACCCGCCCAGGCCGCCCGCTGCTCGGCCCACGTCCCCGCGTGTGCTACCGCCCGGAGGGTCCGCTCGGCGATCGGCTCGGCGCCGTCCACGGCTTCGAGGGCCAGGACGGCGTCTTGGAGGTCGGGCGCCAAGAGCAAGAGGTCGAGGAGCTGGGTGACCCTCGCCCGCGTCAGCCCCAGCTTCCGCGCCACGTCGGCCCGGTCGGCGATGGCGCCCCGGTCGATGGCGGCCTGCAGGTGGTGCGCGAGGGCGAGCTGCTGGGCGACCTTGGCGGGCCGGCGCACAGGCTCGGGCTTGGGGGGCGGCGGCGTCTCGGCGAGCGTGACGCTCCGGCTCTTGTGGCGGAAGAGCGGCTTCTCGATGACGCGGAAGGCGTCGCCCTCGGCGTCCGTGTTCTTCCTCGCGCCCACCCCGCTGCTATCGCCGTCGCTCACGCGGCCTCCTTCGCGCTCGTGACGGCGTCGAAGTTCACGAGCTCGACGCGGCACATCCCGGTCTTCTCGTCGACGCTGACCTTGGCAACGAGCGCGCGCAGCAGGCGCCCCTGGTTCTCGGGTGTCATCCCGCCCCAGACCTTCCCGAAGTTGCGGAGCGCGCCGACGAACCACTCGCGCTGGCTCTCGATCAGCTCGAGGTCGAGGGCGTCGTCCTCGAGCGCGCGAAGCCGGCGCTCGGCGTCGTCGAGCCGGGCAGCCTCGTCGCGCAGCTTCGCTTCGACGTGCTCGCGCGCGCGACCCTCGAGTCGCACCACCTCGTCGGTCAGCTTCGACGTTGCGGCCGAGGCTTCGGCGATCTGCGCCGCCAGCGCCTTGCGCACCTCGGCGAACGTCGCGCGCTCCTTCGCGACGCGCTCGGTCAGCTTGGTCTGGACGCGCTCGGCGAGCGCGCCGTCGGCGGTCGCTTCCGTGAGGCGTGCGACGACGAACTCCTCGAGGGCGCCCGCAGGCAGCGGCCGCCCCGAGCACCTGTCCGTGCCGTACTTGTCGCGGGTCGAACATCTGTAGAATCGGTACGTCTTCCCGCTCTTCTTCGTCGTCGAGCCCGGGCACATCGCCTCGCCGCAGCGGCCGCAGCGCAGGAGCCCGCGGAGCACGTACTCGGGGTTCGTGCCGGTGACGCGCAGCTCGCGGCCCGCCGTGCCGAGGAGCCGCTGCGCCTGGCGGTACGTGACGTCGTCGATGAGCCGAGGGTGCTCGCCGTCGAACAACTCCTCGCCGTACATCATGCGCCCCGCGTAGAGCGGGCTTCGCAGCACGCGCGCGATGCCGTCCTTGCTCCAGAGCGGGCCGCCGTCGCGCACCCGCTTCGAGGCGCGCGGCAGGAGCCCGCGCTTGTTCAGCTCGCGGGCGACGACGGCCATCTGGCGGTGCGCCAGGAAGAGCGTGAAGGCCTCGCGGACGATCTGCGCCTCGGCCTCGTTCACGACGAGCTTCTTGTCCTTCGCCGAGTAGCCGAAGGGCACCGGCCCGCCCGTCCACTTCCCCTTGCGGCGCGAGGCGGCGATCTTGTCCCTCGTCCGCTCGGCGATCATGGATCGCTCAAATTCCGCGAACGAAATCAGCATGTTCATCGTCAGTCGGCCCATGGCGTCGGCCGTCGAGAAGTTCTGCGTGATGGAGACGAAGGACGCTCCCGCCGCGCCGAGGCGCTCCATCACCTTCACGAAGTCGAGCAGCGAGCGCGAGAGGCGGTCGA
>ERZ795049.2392-NODE-2392-length-22018-cov-6.543277_pt1 | contig 22018 bp, 19 predicted proteins | sample MGYA00375133_ERZ795049 | MGnify/ENA primary metagenome ERZ795049 (study PRJEB30178, sample SAMN05720147) | activated sludge metagenome | isolation source: anaerobic digester from wastewater treatment plant | place: Japan | collected 2015-04-20 ... | reverse complement strand
ACATGAGCCTCCATAACCAACACCTGGATAGATAAAGCTATAGCCAATCCTGTGGTCGCTGCCAATACCAATACGTACCATATTTACATCTGCACCAACCCTTTCGCATATATTTGCTATCTCATTCATAAAACTGATTTTGGTTGCAAGCATTGCGTTGGCTGTATATTTTGTCATCTCGGCACTGCGAATATCCATGGCAATAAACCGTTCATGGCTATGGGTAAACGGTGCATATAATTCTTTCATTACTGCCAGAGCCTCTTCGTCATCCGTACCAATGATGACCCTGTCGGGACGCATAAAATCTTCAACGGCAGCACCTTCCTTTAAAAATTCCGGGTTGCTGACAACCGCTACTTTGAGTGTAATACCACGTTTTTTTAGCTCTTCATGGATGGTTGCTTTTACCTTTTCAGCAGTTCCAACAGGTACTGTTGATTTATCAACAACAATCATGGCATGGGTCATTAGCATACCTATAGATTTTGCAACATCCAGTACATACCGTAAATCAGCACTTCCATCCTCCCCCATGGGTGTGCCAACCGCTATAAACAGTATTGTTGTTTTATCCAGTGCTTCTTTTATGTCAGTTGTAAACTGGAGATTCCCTTTTTTGTAATTTTCAACAACAAGTTCATCCAATCCTGGTTCATAAATAGGAACTATCCCTTTCTTGAGTTTTTCAATTTTTTCATTATCACTGTCCACACATATAACAGTATTCCCCATCGCAGCAAAGCATGTTCCCGTTACCAATCCAACATAACCTGTTCCTATAACACTTATCTTCATGTAAAACTCCTTATAATGATTATATAAATTTATACATTTAATTTATACTATAAATACATTTACAGTAACTATCGCCCAAAAAAATAACATTATTGGTATTACATACAATAACTATCAACAATAATTTTTGCAAAATAAAGCGAACTGGTAAAAGCCGGGGATATTGCATTGAGTACATGGACGGTAGTAGCATCTCTATAAATGCAAAAGTCCATGACAAGCTCTTTCTTTGTCCAGTCAACAAGCTGAGGGCGTATCCCAATTTTTGCTGCTGACTCAATATCATGGTACGATAGTTCCTTAACCAATTCTTTTGCGTCCTTATAAAAGTAATATGGGATATATTTTTTTGGCTCGTCCAGGGCAACGCTGCGAAAACTTTTATTTGCAATGAAAAGTAGTGCATCTTTGAAGAGTATATCAATGCTTTCCAGACCTAAACCCTGCAGTTTCCCATAGTGTTCCCTGCCAAAAACAGGCATTGCCGTTGGACCTATGTACACATTGCCGTATGGATCTCTGGTAAAATGTACGCCTAAAAAGGGATTGCGTATATCCGGGACTGGATAGATATTCCCGTTGATTGCAGGCTTGCTATCTGGTTTCAGTCTGATGTAAATGCCCTTAAAGGGAATAAGCGCCAGATGCTTTGCAAGGGCTTTGGTGTGAGCAATGGTATCGCTGTGTGCTCCTGCACAATTGATAAGCTTATCATAGGTAATAGTATGGTTACCTGCTATAATGCTGGTATCGCTGGTAAATTGTTTGAATGGCGTTGAAAGCAATACCGTTATCCCCCGTTGAATGCAGTCATGGTACAATGCCTGCATAACCACTTTTGGGTCAACAACTGCTGTATGAGGCGAAAACAGCGCAAGCGTGTTAGTTCTGGCACACGGTTCAATCTGCTCCAATTTTTTTTCATTAATTAGCTCTACTGTCACGCCATTATTTTTTGCTCTCTGCTCAAGCTCATAAAGGGTGGGAACCTCATGCTGATTTTTTGCAACGATCACCTTCCCTGATTCTTTAACTGCTACCCCTTTTTCAGCGCAGAACTCTTTCATAAGCCTGTTGCCTTCAATACAGGTATTGGCTTTTAAACTCCCCTGCGTGTAGTAAATACCAGCGTGCAACACACCACTATTTCTTCCTGATGCATGAAAACCAGCCTGTGCCTCCTTTTCGCATACCACTATTGTTTTTTTAGTGCGTAGCGATAGCTCTCGTGCTATTGCCAATCCAACAACACCTGCACCAATGATACAATAGTCTACTTTTATAGCTTTCATAAATGTGCTTTTCGCAATTCCCAATTAATCGTAATAATAAAGTACTATATACAGCTTAACGAACATCATGATTAAGCATGTGTGCTACCTAAAAATTATTGCAATAGCTTATGGAATAATTGTTATTATATCGCCATCGGAAGGAAATTCAATGGATTTATTATGTGAAGCAACCACAGAGCGCATTGTTTGTAACTGTGTTTCAAAATCAAGATCTGGCAATGGGTATACATGTACAGCATACACCTGCTGTGGCCATATCCCTGCATTGACTAAGGATATAATATCCTTTGACGATACATGGAGAGGATAGGTATCATCAGACGCTATTCCCCATTCAATGACTGCCATATCAGCAACGGAAAGTAATCGTTGTAATGCGTCACAGTATCCGGTATCACCTGTTATTGCTATTTTTTTTGATCCACAATCAAAAAGGTAGCCTGACGAAAAATCCCCATGGGCAAGAGTATTTGATTGGAGCGTAAAACCATTGCCTTTATAAATATCGCCATCATGCAATTCAACAAGCTCTACTTTAAACGGTAGTGGATAATCCCCCATAAAAGGTAGCAGTCTGTCTTCATAAAAATTCTTCAACCCTTTTGGTCCTACAAACGTTAACGGTTCTGTGCGGTGTCCGGTATAGTCCCACATCTCACCCCAGAGTAGATCAGGCAAACCCGATATGTGATCCACATGGTAATGGGTTAATACAACGGTTGATATATTGCCATAGTTAAAATCCGGATTATTTAATGAAGCTATGGCATGGTAAGCTCCTCCGCCAAAATCAACACACACCAGCTCCCCATCAATGGAAAATGCCAGCGCCTGCGGCTTCCTAGCCGTGGCATTACATGTCCCCGTACCTATGAACGCTAATTGTATCATAACGTAATGCCATCATTCAATAGTATTATAAAATAGTACCAATGCTGTGCAAAAGTTTCCAGCATATAAGCAAATTAGTCAATAACAATATTTATACATAACTTTAGTATTTGGGGAAATAACTTTTCAAAACAATATTATCAAAAAACCAAAATATGCCTTGTAAGGTCTTTACAACAATTTTTCATTTAAAGTTATACTTTTGCAGTTAGCCAAAATATAATCAAAAACGATAACCTGCACTATATCTTTTTTTTGAAAACCACTTGACTTTTATTTTTCAATCTGTAATCCATTAAATATCCTTATACTAAAATGAGGAAATAATTATGAAAAGAATACATTTTATTTCACTATTATTAATAGTATCACTTTCGGGATGTGGACTGGAAGATTTACTGCACAAAATAGCATTTAAATTAAGTTATTATATGGCTAAATCAAAACTGGAAAAGCAATTTGAAGAAGAACAGGGCATAATACTTGCTCCACCACCCTCCCTATCAAAATTTGATATTGCTCCAATAGATACAAAAACGAACGATAAAAAACCACATTTTTTAAGGATAACCATGAGCTTAGGATATGAAGAAAATGAAGATTTAGAATCAGAATTAAAACAAAGAAAAGATGCAATAAATCACATATGCAGGATACTAATTAAAGACAAATCTTCTGAAGAAGTAAATTCCGTAGAGGATACAGTAAATTTAGCAGAGGAAATAAAGGCTCACATAAATTCCCTTTTAACAAAAGGGAAGATTAAAGAAGTTTATTTCAAGGAATTTGTTGTTAAATAATTATTTCAGTATTTTTTTTCTTTTTAAAGCTATTCAAAAACATCATAATTTTAAGGGCTTCAAAATATTAAAAAATTCCCCCGGCGTGAAATTAATTCATTGTGATTTTATGAGATTACATTTTACTATTAAAAGCACTTCATTAATTGTTCATGCCATAATCCCGGAATTAGAACATTGCCTGTTAAAATTTCTACAAACCCCTCATAAACAGGAAAATAGTACTATTATTAAACATACTAAAATATACTACCATTAACAATAGAAAGGCTGTTACTATACTGTGTAACAGCCCTGATGATTATATAATTGATTTTACAATAATTATTTTTCTGTTACTGAGTCTTAAACTGATTCAAATCAATCTTTTGCTTTTCAATCTTTGGCTTCATGGCACTCATCTGATCTTTAGCTTCAGAGCTTGCCTGATCCTTGTCAACAGCCTTTGCATCCTGCATCTGACTCTTTGCTGCATCCAGTGACTGCTGTGCTGCCTTCCCTGATTCGTCTTTAATCTGGCCTTTTATGCCTTCAATCATAGCTTTGTCACGTGCTTTCTGTTCCTCAACAAGCGCTTTATCCTTTTCACGCTGCTCTTCCAGCATTGTTTTATTGGCTTCCTTCTGCTCTTCCACATATTTTAATATTTCTTCTTTTTGCTGTTCATACTTCTTACGGATATCCTCACGCATTGCCTGTATCTCCAGCAGTATGTTCAACATCCTGAGTTTATCCTCGGATATTTGTTTTTTCACCATATCCTGACCAGGTACAATGTCAACTTCCTGTTTTTCCTCAAGTACTATAGGTTGTCCTGTAGCTAAGCTCTGGTTTAATACTTCAAGTAGTCCATCCAGACATGCTACATTACTCTTATCTTCTTCCTGTGTTACCAGAAAATCTGTACCGCGCACAGCTGCTATCGCAGTTGGTGTTTTTACCTGGTAACTATCGCCCTTATTTAATTTTTTAGTTACCCGTGAGAACATACGCCCTTTTTCAACTACAAACGATGATGCTTCGGTATTTGCGCTAATATCGGTAATCAATTTTTCAATCTTGATAACCGTGTCACCTAAAATCTTCACTGCATTTTCGCCAAAATATATCTCGGCAATTGACTTTGGACCAACAGTTTTAATGATCATCCCTTCTTTAATAGCATCACCTATTTGAGCTTTGCTCTCAGCACCATTCACCACCAGAACAACATCGCCTGAAATTAAATTTACCAGACCTTCCCGCGCAACAGTATATTTCTTTTCTTTTTTACATCCCACAACAGCTATCAAACATATCATAATAACGCCAATTAATCTTTTCATAACGTTCCTCCTGATTACTTTATATACTGGTGTAATACACAGTGTTCTTATTATAGTCAAGAACTATATTTAGCGTGGCTCCAGACGTAAGAAGTCAGTAGGATAGTGTTTGCATAACTCCTGCACCTGCGCTTGTACACGCTGCAATACTTTGTCATCATTCATATTGTCAATAATATCGCAAATGAGATTTCCAATGTGCTTAAAATCATCTTCATTAAGCCCTCGTGTTGTTAATGCCGGGCTCCCCAATCTAATACCACTGGTAATCATAGGGGACTTATCATCAAACGGCACACCATTTTTATTACAGGTTATTCCTGCTTCCTCCAGCCGGTTAGCCACATCTTTCCCTGTCAAATTTTTGTTGTGGAGGTCTACCAGCATGAGATGATTATCGGTACCTCCTGATACCAGATGAAGACCTCGTGATAGCAATGTCCGGGCAAGCGCCTGTGCATTTGCAATAACCTTTGCTGAATAATCCTTAAATGAAGGCTGCAGTGCTTCACCAAATGCAACAGCTTTTGCGGCGATAGTATTCATTAAAGGTCCTCCCTGTATGCCAGGGAAGATATATTTGTTCATCATGCCTTCATACTTTTGCTTTGTCAGGATGATTCCACCGCGCGGTCCTCGCAGGGTTTTATGCGTGGTCATGGTAACAAAGTCTGCAACAGGCACTGGCGATGGATGATGCCCCGTGGCAACCAACCCTGCTATATGAGCAATATCTGTTAACAGCACTGCGCCTACTTCATCAGCTATTTCCCTGAACTTATTCCAGTCAATGGTGCGTGGATAAGCCGATGCTCCTGCAATGATTATTTTTGGCTTATGTTCTTTTGCAACGCTGTATGCCTCATCATAGTTAATACGTTGAGTATCCTTTGTAACGCCATAAGAAACCACTTTAAAGTATATACCCGAAAAATTAACAGGCGAACCATGCGATAGGTGCCCGCCATGTGATAGGTTCATACCCATTATGGTATTGCCCGGCTCAAGCAGTGCCATGAGCACAGCCATGTTTGCCTGCGTACCACTGTGTGGCTGCACATTGGCAACATCTGCGTTAAAAATTTTTTTTATTCGTTCAATAGCTAAACGTTCCATCTCATCGACAAACTGACAGCCATTGTAATAGCGCTTTCCGGGATATCCTTCCGCATATTTATTGGTCATTGTGCAGGATGATGCTTCCAGTACTGCTTGTGACGTATAATTTTCTGATGCTATAAGTATCAAAGAATTTTCCTGACGCATGTTTTCCTTTTGCAAGATAGAAAATACTTCAGGGTCAGCATCCTTTAAAAATTTATGCAATGCCATGAATGTACCTCATTGATAGAATTGTAATCTATATTTACATAATCATGTATGCCACATAGTGCGTATGTTCACAATTATAAAATGATGTCAACCTAAAAAAATTTTTCTTTTTTTGGTGTGGTATACTATGTCTAAAATAGTGGTCAATACATTTTTTATAAGTAGACTATTGTCACAATGTATGATGATCAGTATCAGTATCGGTATAGAAAAGTTAAAAAAATTATTATGAAGGATTACAATCATGTCACAATCACCATTATATCATTTAAAAGAAATTGCAGGCATATTACGCAGTGAACATGGATGCGCATGGGATAAGGCACAGACCTCTGACACACTCAAATCTTATCTTATTGAAGAAGCCTATGAGGTATATCAGGCCATTGAACATGGAGATATTGATAATCTTAAAGAGGAACTGGGGGATTTGTTATACCAGGTTTATGCTCATGCACAGATTGCCAGCGAACATGATTTATTTGATATTGATGATATTGCGAATAGTATCATTCAAAAATTAATCCGCCGTCATCCTCATGTATTTGGGAATGAAACTGCAAACGATAAATATGAAGTTATAAACCGCTGGGAAAAGATAAAAAAGCTGGAAAAAAATAGCGGTCAGTCACTGCTCGATGGCGTTCCCTACCATCTACCAGCTTTACTAAAAGCATATCGCGTTCAGCAGAAGGTAGCGCGCGTTGGCTTTGATTGGGAAAAGTTACATGATATTATAGCAAAACTGAATGAAGAAGTGAATGAGTTTGCCGTAGAATTGCAAAAAAATAAAGAAAATAAAGAAGCATTAAAAGATGAAATTGGCGATATTTTTTTCACCATTGTTAACATTGCACGCCATCTGGAAATAAACCCTGAAGAAGCTTTACAACACACTATTGCAAAGTTTACAAAACGATTCCACTATATTGAACAACGATTAAATGAAATGAACAAAGATATTGCTCAAACACCGTTAAGTGAACTGGATGCATTGTGGGATGAATCAAAACAAAAATGACATTAAAAAGGGGTGTCGCAAACACCCCTTTCTTTAATTTATTCCTGAGTTTTCATCTTCAATTCAGTAGTTGGTGCCTCATCTTCCTTAACTGCTGTCTGCTCGTTAACGCCTTCCTTTTTCGGCTGTGCAAGCTTTGTGGCAGTTTTGGGTATCTTCAAAACCCAGCCTGGCTTAATAAGATTGGGATCTTTTACTAAATCTTTATTTGCTTCATATATTAATTTCCATTTAAATCCATCATTGTAAAATTTTACAGCTATCCGCCATAAACAATCTCTTTTTTCGGGATTATATTTTACCTTATACATGGTGTATTCGGTTTCTTCTTCTACTTTTTTCTGCAATGCTTCCTTCTGAGTTTCTGATTGCACTTCTTTTTTACCTTCCGGTGTTACCTCGCTTTCAATGACCGGAGCCACGGCTACTTTTTTTGCTGATACTGAATTTGCAATTGTAATTGCCTCACCGGAGGCAATTATTGATTCTTTATATTTTGCATCATTAAATAAAGTTTTTGCATTAGAAAGCGATTCTTCTGCTGCTTTAATATCGTCTGGAGATTGTTTTGCCTGTTCGGTAGCTTTTGCTGCTACTATTGCTCCCTGTGCTTCATCAATTTTCTTAGCTGCAGTAGCCTTTAATGATGCAAAATATGCTTCATCGGCATTGAGCTTGGCAACTTCAATGGCTGAAAAACCTTTCTTGAGCTCTTCTGCATCATAAGCACTACGCGCTACCTGGGACTGCTCCTTTGCAAGTTTTAATTTTTCAGGAGCATACTGGTTAGCATTATAGCTCTCAGCCTGTGCTATAATAATGTTGACTTCCTTGATTGAATCAGCTAAAGTTTCTTTCTGGCTCAATGCAACATTGCGTGCATTCTTGGCATACATATCTGCATCCAGAGCAGCTTTGTAGGTAGCTAAATAATTTTTATTTTCATAGTTTTTGTTTGCTTCCTGCAACATTTCATTGGCTTTGGCAAAATCATCCTTTGCAAGAACACCTGCATACACATTATCAGCAGCTTCAACGCTCTTGGTAGCTATATCAAGAGTATCTTTGGCAAGCAATGGAATAGCTTTATCATATGCTTCTCTGGCTTTCTTTTGTGCTTCAATTGCATTTTGCTGTGCCTTATCATACTCTTCATTTTTTACATTATCGTGGGCTGCTACAAGCAAGTCTTTTGCCTGATTGTATTCATCTTTGGCATAGTAGGGGGCTTTCACTGCTTCAGCATCACTGATAGCATTTTTTGCAAGCGATAGCTCCTTAACTGGCAACTTTTCAAAGCAGGCAGTCATCAGCACAAGAGCTGACAATAGCGCAATAACACTGATATGATATTGTGATCTCATAGTACACCTCTTTCATTTTTCTAATGTATAATACTCTTTATTAATCAAATGCTTATCAATTAATGAATACAAAGTGATGCAAATATGGTTCAGGATGACCTTCCCAGCATTGTCACTCTGAGGGACGCAGTCCCGAAGAATCTATTCTTTTATACAACGACGAGATTCTTCACTCCGTTCAGAATGACATGCCAACACATTGTCATGCCGGCCATGGGTAATTTTTTTGAATACACGACCATTTACTTTGCAAGGCATTACCGTTTATTAAATGATTCAATAGCTACTTCTTCAGAATCATATATTTCAAAAAACGACGTAAGTTTAGTCAGTTCAAAAACTTTCCGAACCGAAGCAAAAACATTAATTATTTTTAAACCACCCTGATATTTTTTTAGATTTGATAAGCTTGAAATTAAAGCACCAATACCCGACGAATCAATATATGTTACTTTTTCAAGGTTAATGATTACATTAAATTTTTTTTCTTCAATGAGCCCATTTATTATATCTTTAATTTCCGGGGCGTTGTAAAGATCAATCTCACCAGAAATATCAAGTATAACAACGTCACCTCTCGTTCTTTTCGTAATATCCATAGACATTCTACTCCCAAAAGTAATGCTTGCATGGTATTGAAACTAAATACTATAATAACAAAAGCAAAATGTCAAGATATTTTATTTTTTTTGTTTTGTAAATAATTTTTTTTATTTATACACAATAATAATTCCAGAAAAATTTACTTTTGATTCAGGTTATTATCCTGTTGTTTTACTATTTACATAGTATTTATTTCACTATTGTTATATATTTTCTTCCATCGGTTATATTCATCCATAAATTGATTGTTTGCTATACTTTTCTGTATGGTATCCATAAAATATTTCATAAAATAAAGGTTATGATAGGTATTATAAATCAGAGAAGCTATTTCATTCATTTTATAAATATGGCGCAAATATGCACGTGTAAATGTTTTACACACATAACAATGACAATGTTCATCTAACGGATTAAAATCTTCAGCATAGATACCTGACTTTATGTTTATCCTGCCGTTAGTAGTAAAAAGCGTACCATTGCGTGCTATTCGAGTTGGCATAACACAATCAAACATATCAACACCATACCTGATTGCTTCAAGAATTTCGAGTGGGCTGCCAACTCCCATCATATAGCGCGGCTTATCCCATGGCAGCGCCGGCACTGTTACAGCAGTAATGTCACTATATTGAGATTTTGGTTCGCCTACTGAAAGTCCTCCAACAGCAAATCCTGAAAAGTTATACTGTTGCAATTCAGTTGAGCACTGTAACCGCAAATCAGGATACACCCCACCCTGTACTATGGCAAAAAGAGCCTGTGCTTCAATATCAAAATTGTTATGCCAGTATTCGTATGACCGTCCAGCCCACTGCACTGTTCTGTCTACTGCTGTTTTAGCTGTTTGATAGTCAGCAGGATAGGCAACACATTCATCCAGCACCATCATGATATCTGAACCTATAATCCTTTGAATATCCAGCACCTTCTCAGGAGTAAAAAAATGCTTTGAGCCATCAATATGTGATTGAAATTCAACGCCATCCTGGTGCACCTTCCGTAAGTCAGCCAGTGAAAAAACCTGGAATCCCCCTGAGTCAGTTAATAGAGGTTTGTGATAGTTCATGAAATTATGCAACCCGCCCGCTTTTTGTAAAAGATTGGTGCCGGGGCGTATGTACATATGGTAGGTATTTGAAAGAACTATCTCAAAGCCTAATTCTTCAATGTCACGGAATGTCAATGCACGAATTGCTCCGCGCGTGGCAACAGGCATGAATACCGGTGTATGCACCATCCCATGAGGAGTGTGTATCCGCCCCAGACGTGCATTGCAATTGCTATCGTGTTGTAGTATTTCAAATCGCATACCATACCTATCAGTGACATTCTATCACCATTGCCATAGCATCACAAAATCATGGAATAAACAATACTATTTTTTGTTTCATCACAATAAAACTACTATGCACTGCTAATTTCATTCAAGAGTTACTATCGCCAAAAATTGCCGTGTACTCTTGCTGGGCACAGCTATAGAGGGCTCAACAAAATCAAACATTACAAGCCATTACTGCAAAAAATCCGGTTTGGAAAATTCTGGATGCGGATAGGTGTAAAAACCTTTGTTGGTTTTAGTGCCTAATAAGCCTTTTTCAACATACTGCTGTAACAATGCAGCATTTTTTTTGCCCTGTTTGTCATCAAGCAAATCTGCCCAGTATTTTGTAATTTCATGTACCGTATCCAATCCGATGCTATCCATAATACCAAATGGTCCAATTGGTGTGCCCATAACGCCCATAAAGCTTTTATCAATATCATGGATATCAGCCACACCATTAGAAGCCAGGGTCAATGCCGAGGCAAGTAATGTCATGAGCATGGTATTAAAAACATAGCCATTGTTTTCTTTTTTAAGAACGATTGGTATCTGACCTATTTTTTTTGCAAATTCAACAGTTGCATTGATTACCTCTTGCGAGGTTCCCGCATGCGGCATAACATCAACTATCTTTGTGGTCCTGATATCATGGAAGTGAAATGCTAAAAATCTGTCGGGCCTTCCTGTAGCGGCAGCAATCTGTGATGGAACAAGCGATGAGGTATTGGTGGTAAATATTGTTTGCTCACGGCACAGTGCATGAAATGTTGAAAAAACTTTAGCTTTTAATTCTGGGTTTTCGGGCACTGATTCGCTGACAAAATCAACATCAATAGCAGCCTGTTGTGGATCAGTATAATAGCGTATAAGGGACAGAGCATTAGTAGTATTTTTAACAGTATGCTTTTCAAACCACTGTGCTAACTGTGTCAGCCTATTCTGTGCACTCTTCAATGCTTCTTCGTGGACATCGTACATGTGCACATGACATCCATGGAGGGCACACACAAAACCAATCTGCTGTCCCATGGTACCCGACCCAATGATCAATACTGTTTTAATGTCATTACCCGTCATACAATCCTCCAATAATTAATAATTATTTGTGTACGATAGTTACTCTATAACAGTTCAATGTGGAGGGATAACAATTATGCCTGTATGTTCGTCAATACATTAATGCACTGTAAAAATAAAAAACCGCTTTCTCCATCTCATGCGGCTATATCTCTGTCACTCATGAATGGCAACACTGCCATCATTCATCACTACAGTAACAATATTTTTATGCAACAAAAAAGCACCTGCACAATAACTATCGCCTATAATGCTTCGTGGATATGAACTCCTTTCGTATTCAACTTTGCTGCACCAGCCATTGCTTCTGCAACAGTACGGGCTTCGACAGGGGCATACTTTGCAAAGCTTCCTTTTAGCAAAAACTGCATGGGCTTTGCAAACAATCGGGCTATATCCTCAAGCAGGCGCTTCTCCTGCCTTTTACCCACTAAAAGCGAAGGCCTGAAAATGTGAATTGTCTGCAGGGGGATTGATGACACATCCTTCTTCATCAACCCTTTTATCCTGTTGTAAAATGCATAAGCATGGGGGTTGGCACCAACAGCGCTTATAACTAAAAATTGTTGTGCACCCTGTTTATGGGCAATTGCTGCAGCTTTCAGCACATACTCATAATCTACCTGTTTGAAGGCATCCTTTGAGCCTGCTTTTTTCATGGTGGTACCAAGACAGCAAAATACATCATCAACTTGAAATGCTTCTGACGCATCTTCCAGATTGGCAAAATCAGTAACAATGACAGCAACCTTTTGTGAAGGTATTGCAATCTTTTTTCGTACGATGATAGTGATATGTGCATAATAATCATCATGGAGTAGTAAAGAAAGTAATTCCCCACCTACCAACCCGGTGGCACCCAGTATACACGCTTTTTTATTCATATAATCAACACACCTTCTTAGTAGTGTACCAGATCCTCAGGATTTATTGATTTTCCGCCTTTATATACCTCATAGTGCAGATGCGGGCCGGTAGCCCTTCCTGTAGCACCTACCGTCCCAATCTTTTGTCCCTGAATGACTGTATCGCCAGCAGCTACTGTTCTCTGCGCAAGATGTGCATAGAGTGTTTTTACGTTGTTTGCATGCTCAATAATAACACAATTGCCATACCCATTGTTTAAATAGTTTGATGTTGCAACAACGCCACCAGCACTTGCTACAACCTTTGTACCCTTTGGTGCAGCAATATCAATCCCCTTGTGGAATGCATATTTTTTGGTAACAGGATTCTGCCGGTATCCATATTTGCTTGTGGTTTTGCCTTTTGTTGGTGCTATCAATGCTGTATCATCAGTTTTTTTGTCATCAGCCTTTTTTTCACCTGCTTCTTTTTTTTGATAGTCATCATGGTCAACAACATTGTCTGCCTTCTCAGGATCAACCGGCACTATCAATGCATCACCGCCTGCATGTGCATTGATCTCTTTCATTAAATCATATATCTTTTTCTGGATATCTTCTTTCCTCTTTATGTCATTGCTGTACTGCTCCTTTACCTTTGCAGAATCCGATTGTTTTTGTTTTACCACCGAGGCATTTATTGTCAGTAAGGCTGCAATACCAATAAATACAATGCATTGTTTTTTCATACTGTGTTCCTATCCCACAATGTTTTATTTACCTGTGTGCGATAGTTCATCATACTATACCTTTATCCTCTAAAACTATCGCCAGTAAAAATGATAACTGCCGTTGTACACTATAGTTATCGGATGGATTGCATACAATTGTTACTGCTTCATGAGATCATTTATTACATTCATGATCTCTTCTATGCGGTATGGTTTGGCAATAACGCCTTTAAATCCATATTCTTTGTAATGGGACATTATTGGATCATTGGAATAACCGCTTGATACGATAACCTTTGCATCAGGATTAATCCTTAGAATTTCTTTTGTAGCCTGCGCTCCTCCCATAGCGCCGGGCACCGTTAAATCCATGATGATGATATCATAGGGCCTTTTTTCATCTAACGATTTTTTATACTGAGCAATTGCTTTTTCACCAGATTCTACCCAATCAACTGTAAATCCGTACATATCCAGCATATGTGAAACTACCTCATAGATGGTAAAATCATCATCCATCAATAAAATTTTACCTTCATATGAATTAATGATTGCCGATCCTTCCTTTTTTTCTTCATTTGTTTCATGGGTTGCATGCAAATAGATAATAAATTCCGAACCTTTCCCTACATCGGAAGTAACCTCAATATAACCTCCATGCCGCTTGATTATAGAATAGCTTGTTGCAAGTCCCAATCCGCTGCCGTGCTCTTTTGTGGTAAAAAATGGATCAAATATTTTGGACAAATTTTCTTCTGGTATACCTATACCTTCATCCTTAATGGTTATGGCAATATAATCCCCTGGTAAAAGTGGTATCTGGGCTTTGCCATCGTAGACATAATTATATGCTTTAATTGTAACAATGCCACCCTGCGGCATGGATTGCATGGCATTTATCATGATGTTTTGAAAAACCTGACCCATCTGCCCGGCATCTATTTCGCAGTTCCATAGTTCAGGCTGAATATCAAGATGGCACCGTACATTTGAGCCTGAAAAAACAAACTGTGCTGTATCGGTAATCAACTGTTCCAGTGAAGCAACCGCTTTTATTGGCTCGCCACCTTTTGAAAAGGTTAAAAGCTGCTTAGTAAGATCAACAGCGCGTTGAGCGGCATTTTCAATCCTTTCAATATATTTTTGATATACTGTATTCTCGGACAGCTTCATTCCAAGAATTGATAAATTTCCAATAATAGCAGTCAATAGATTATTAAAATCATGAGCAATGCCACCTGCTAAAATACTGAGTGATTCTAATTTACTTATTTTGTGCATCTCTTTTTCCATCCAGTACTGCTGGGTAATATCATGCAGTACTATGACAGTCCCAATGATCTTTCCTTCCACATAGATGGGGGCACCCGATAGCTCCACAATAATTTCTTTTGTATGTAACTGCAACACCAGTGGTTCTCCAGCAGTATGAAGCGACCCATAGCGTAATATCTCATTCACAGGATTTTTAAATTCTTCCATGGTAGTGTACCGCAGGGGAAATACAGTAACAAACTGATTCCCTATGACTTCAGTACTTATATTCCCTAAAAGTTGCTCAGCGCGCGCATTGATAATAATGATTTTTCCCTGTATATCTGTTGCAATAACGGCATCATATATAGATCGCAGGGTAGCATGGAGACGCTCTTTCTCCTCCTCTAAATTATGGGTGGCTTCAGTAAGTTCATAGTGCGTGCGTACCATCTCTTCATTCATTGCTTCCAGTTCTTCATACTGTGATTGTATCTCTTCGTATTGCTGTTGTATTGTGTAGTGAGCCTCCTTTAAGGAAGAGATATCGGTAATGATAGCAATGCTTGTAGATATACCATCCAGTATAACCTTCTGTGCTGAAATCAATACATCCATAACGGTGCCTGTTTTACGCTTTAACTGCGCTTCATACTGCAACTTAGCTGCTTTCCCAAGCATCCTGTTTTCATATTGTATTATTACCTCCTGCCCCAGCGATGAATCAGCAGTGATAAAATTGATATTTTTATTTAACAATTCTTCTACGGTATATCCAAGCATCCGTGCAAGTGCATTGTTACTATATACCATGTTCCAGTTCTGAACAAGCATAATGCCATCATGAGCATTCTCAACCAGGGTACGGTACTTTGCCTCTGAGGTTGCAAGCTGCGATAAAGCACGCTCCTTATCCTTACGCCACGTGTTAACCTTATCCGCAATCCCCAATGAAAACAAAATAACCATTGCCGAAGAGCCTAACTGATATCCCCATGCCGTAAAGAAGTTATCGCCCAGCATGCCAAATGAACGCAATACTATTAAGATGACACCTGCTACAAAGCTAAATGTAGCAACATTAAAATACAGAGCTTCCTTTACTTTTTTAATCTGTGCAACAATACCTATTATAATGGCAATAATGGCTTCAATAGCTGCCATTAAAACAGAAATCTGCGTTGCATAGTAGTAGGGCGCCACAAAGGGGATAATACCACCCATAGCCGTTACAATTGCCATTATAAGTAAAACTATGCCCAGTACAGGGATTACAACCGGTAAATTTAAGAACTCCCGTGTAAATAAAACTACCCCAACCATTGCCAAAAAGATGAAGAAAGGATGACACACATTCCCCCACCATGGACTTTCCGGCCATAGGTATTGTGCAGCAATACCATTATTTGCCATTGCAAAAAGGGTAACCCCAATAATAAATATTACAAGGTATAGAAAGCTTTTATCCCGTACCGTTATAAATAAAAACAGGTTATAGAAAAAGAGCGCAATCATCAAACCATAGTGCATCCAGATAAAAGGTAGCGTTTTATTCCTCATTTCTTCAAAAGCGTGTGGAGTCCACGCTTTTAAAGCTACGACCAGCGAGCCCTGCGACTGTACCCGCATAAAATAGGTGGTTGTACCCGGCTTCTGCACTATCGGGAATACAAAGGTACGGTAGGGAATTTGCCTGTGTGAAAATGGCAGCCTGTCGCCTGTCTGTATTGCAGTGAAAGAATGGTCATGGGGAATGTACAGGGTAATGTCATCGATAAGCGGATAATCATACTCCAGCAACCACTGCACAGGCAGCGATGTGGTATTGGTTACTGTAAGGCTAAGCCATAAACACTGTGTTGAATAGCCAAATGAGGGATGCACTGATGGTGATGGTTTAAATTCATGATTGTTGTATCGTTTAACAATTTCATCTATTCCTGTGGAGGGATCAACCCCGGTTAAATAGTCAAGGTGCAATCCCGCTTCAGAAAACGTGAAGGTGTCATCAATATATAATGTTTGACATAATCCACCGGTAACTATCGCACATAGAAATACTAATAGTAAAATATTTATTGTTATATATCTTTTCATTCTTTAATCCCATCATACAATAAAAAGTTATCAAGAATATTTCAAATATTTTTTTATGGAATATTTTGTGCTAAATTTTATAGTGACCCCGTGATTGTAAAGAACTAATTCTGATCAATCAGGATAAATCAGAATAATTTTTGCTGGCAGGGACATGACGTATGGCACATTATAAACTTGACGGCGCTAAGTTTGAAACATTAGACGAATTAAAAGAAGTTTTATGGCAGTTGTACAAGGACAAAATGACACGTGAAGAATTTGATAGCTATGTAGAGCAGCATGTTCAGGTCAGCGATTAGGTTGCGTTATCATATTTATGATATCAGAAAACCCATCGGGACCTTTTCGCTGTGTCATTGTAACCTTATTGCACTGTCCCTGAATGCTGATAAATAGCGTATCATCGCCAACAAAATATGCCTCATCAACAGCATTGAACATATCGATATCGTTATAGCCATCACCTATCCCAATGGTATACATATCATTATATCTATTTTGAAAAAGGTTTTTAATGTACTGTACTGCCCTGCCCTTATCAACCCGGCTATCCTGCACGGTAAAAAACTTCCCTCCTGTTGTGATGGCAATGCCATACTCAGCAATACTGCTATTGATGTCCGTAATGGTTGTTGGCAATTGTTCTGCCATAAACAACAAAGATGCCTTCCGCTGGAGCATAAGGGTAACATCATCATGTGATAGCCCGGTATAGAGCGATAGTTCCTGAACCGGAATGTCGTCAACCCATATACAATTCTTTACCATGGCACGTATTATGGTTTTATGGTTCGATAGTTCCTGTATATCTTTCCCCAGCAATATATAGCTGCCATCAGCAAAACCAATACCTGCACCGTTTTCAAAAACAAAGGGATGGTGTAAACCCAGTGCACCGTGCAGCTTCATTATTTCAGAATGCGTCTTGCTGGATACCATAATAAGAGGGATATCCATGCCAATAAGCCTTTGTATTGCCCGCAGCGAATCTTCAAACGAATACCTTTTTACATCAAGTATGGTTCCGTCAATATCCGAAAAAACTATCAACCCTGCCATTGTATCATTGTTCCTGAACCATAGTATCAGGTTTCAGCAACAAAAATTCAACCCTGCGATTACGCCGTCTGTTTTCAACGCTGGTGTTGGGCAAAAATGGTGATGTTTCGCCCATACCGCGTGAGGTCAATCGCTTCTTATCAATCCCTTTGCTGACAAGATAATCCATTACCGATTTTGCCCTGTCCTCGGACAGCTTTAAATTATACTTCTCCTCGCCAATGTCATCAGTATGCCCTTCAATCACAACATTGTATTTTTCATATTTATTTAATATCTCCACAACCCTATTTAAAATGGGAAACGCTTTGCCGGTTAGCTTTGCACTGTCAAAGGCAAATTCAATATTGCTGATACGTATTTTTAGTCCCCGCTCTGTTACCATAACCAGAACATCAATGGGAAGCTTAATCCGTTTTGTTTTTGCTGTATTGCCAGCTATATCTGTGGCAGATAGTTCTATAAAATAATCCGCAGCAGACTCCACCAGTTCATTGCCGGCACCTATACCATCCCATTTGATTTCAGCAGGGGGCTCCGACCCTTTAAATGTTTTGAAAACATACCCTGCAGGCGCATAGATGGTAATATCCCAGCGTTTAATGCCTGCATTGTCCTTTATAGACGGATTAATGGTAAGGATATCATCTTCGCCATCGCCATCGGGTGAGAATAGCTCTGGCGTATACGATAGCTCAACATCAGGAGGTGTACTATCAATAATAAATGACTTTGCAAACGATCGTGGATTGTTGCCGCTTAAATACTCGGCACTGAAGGTATAGGTGTAGATACCATCTGAAAGCTTATCGCCCTTGTCTGATTTACCATCCCAGCTAATAGTTTTTGGTACTGTTTGTCCTTTCGTTTGATAAACCACCTTATCCTTTTCGCTGGTTATAGTAAACTGCCATGAAACAAGATCTTTTGTGTCAGAAACCGCCGGGGTAAACAGTATAGAACTATGAAGCCGATAAGAGAAGTATTCTAACGATGCAACAATATCCACTGTCTGATACTGACGGGTAAGGCTTATTTCGCGTATTGTTGCAGATGCCTTATTGCCAGCATAATCAGTACACTGAATCTGATAGGTATATAAGCCTTCAGGAACATCATTGCCGCTATCATCTTTGCCATCCCACACCACAACCTTTGGCACCTCGTTACCACGCCATGTATATTTTTTTACAACCTTCCCTGCAGTATCAACAAATGCAGCCTGCCACTCGTCATGTGATTGTGTCTTGACCAATTGACTAATTTTTAAGGTATCTTTGCGTCCATCATTATTGGGCGAGAAAAATCTATCGTCGCAGGATAGCTCAATCTCGGGGCTTGTTGTGTCAACAGTCACAACGCCGGTGATCTCCGGTGATATGTTATCCCGATCATCCCATGCTAAAAAGGCGTATACATAGTCGCCATCAGGAACAACCTGGTTGTTGTTATCGGTACCATCCCAGAATATCGTCTGTGGCACCATTGCCGATTCCTTCTTTGCCCATAGTTTATTGATAAATCCTTTTATTGTTAACGACTCTTCAACATCGCGCTCGCTGATGCGGTATTCTTTTACAACTTTGCCTGCATCATCACGTATTTGCAACCGCCATCCGCCAATCTTGCTCACATCAGAAACTGATAGGTTAAACAATACAAAGTCTTTGACACCATCAGTGTTGGGTGAAATGTAGCGTTCACTTGCCGTAATGCCTGTCAGTGGCGGTTCTTTGTCCAATCTTCCATAACTTATCTGTGTGCCAATATAATGTACAAAATCGGCTTTTTTATAATGAACAAGTGCGTAATTAAACTCTGCTTTATACGTATCACCGGATAATCTATATCCGGCTCCTAACGTAACATCTGCATAGTCATACGGTTGCGGAGCCATAAATCCTATACGTGCAATATATTTTCCCTGGTATATACCCTCAAAGCCAACCTTAACCGCAATGTCATCATACTGTAAAAAGGAAAAATCATTAAAAAGGCTTATACTGATATCGTCACGCTTAAAAAACGGAAGGGTATATCCAGCGGTAATCTGATTACAATCAGAAAAATCATCATCACTGCCAAATGGTAAACCTGCCTGCACAGCAAAGCCCAGCAATGGATAATACAGCCCAAATCCCCTGCCAATATCGGTATTGATTGTTGTTTGATAGATACTCCCAATATTAATACCTGCAAAGTATGCGCCTGACGAGGGACCATCGCCATACAAAAATGTAAACGATGCCCCGGCAGATAAGCGTCGTGTAAACTCTTTTGCACCACCCAGAGCAAACTGATAGCCATTCAGGGTGTCAGAGCCACTCATGGAGCGGAACATACCTCCTATGACACCATACGAAGTAGGCAATCCTATGACAACCGATGGATTATAGTAATCAAAAAGCATGCTGCCGTAGTTTACCGAGCCAGTAAAACGCTCCTCTTTTGCAAGTGCAGCCGGGTTGGTAATGAAGGTGTCAGAGCCAAAAGAAGCAACACCGGTATCCGCCCTCCCCAGCATGCTTGCACTCCCGCTGAGCAGCATGAGGTCACTGCCATCAGTAAAAGCAAAAGCAGTGGCCACAGAGCATAACACTACTACCAATATCATAAAAACACGCAATTTCATTATTTCCTCGCTTAATCTTTCTCTATACGATAGTTATCTTTATAGAGCAACTATCGAACACAAAAAATATTTTGTCAAGTGCTTATAATTTTTTACAATACCTATTGACATGCGATTGATTTATTAGTATTTTAGAGGATGCTTTAAAATATTACTGTTACAATGGTCGCAGTAACATTGTATACTGAGGAGTGTGACATGAAACCAGATAAACTTTTAAATAAAACAGCACCTGCAATACAACTGCCCGATAAGGACAACAACATCATAGACATCAATGACCTTAAAGGAAAATGGGTTGTGATTTATTTTTATCCTAAAGATGATACACAGGGGTGTACACTGGAGGCAATTGATTTTACAAAAAGCATTGAGCAGTTTAACCATTTTAATGCGATAGTTATCGGTATAAGCCCTGATAGCCCGCAGAGTCATTGCCGATTTTATGATAAACATAACCTCAATCTTATATTACTATCGGACACAGAGCATAAAGCTGCAAAGGCGTATGACGTATGGAAAAAGAAGAGCATGTATGGCAAAAGCTTTTGGGGGATAGAACGCAGTACTTTTTTAGTAGATCCAGACGGCAGTGTCAGAGCAGTGTGGCGAAAGGTAAAAGTTCCCGGACATGTTGAAGAGGTTTTACAGACATTACAATCTTTTGTATAACATCAGGAGGTATGTATGAATCTTCAGGAAGCTATAAACAAAAGACGAGCATTCCGTTCACTTATACCAGCTACTATTAACAAAGAGCTGATAGATGAGCTGGCAGGGGCAGCCTCGTTAGCTCCATCGTGCTACAATAACCAGCCGTGGCGTTTTGTTTTTGTGTATGAACCTGACAGGCTTTTAAAGCTTAAAAAAGCATTAACGAAAGGGAATGAATGGGCATTAAAAGGATCAATGATAATTGCCGTTCTCAGCAAAGAAAAGGATGATTGTGTCTTAAAAAACCGCATTTACCATCAGTTTGATACCGGGATGGCAACAGCCCTGTTGTTGTTAAAAGCCACTGAACTCGGACTGGTAGCACATCCCATTGCAGGATATGATGAACCAACAGTTCATGAGGTTTGTAACATCCCTGACGAATATACCGTTATCACGCTTATCATCGTAGGCAAAAAGGATGATCACATTCATGAAGATTTAACCGACTGGCAAAAGCAAAGTGAACCAGAACGGCCGCCGCGCAAACCACTGGACGAGTTCGCATTTCATAATGTATTTGGCTAAGGGTTAGCACTACATCCTGCCACTGACACGGGCACGGAGCGTTTGCATGCCTCCCTCCATAATAGTGCCTGACTCCAGAAAATACTGATGCACGGTAACAGGTATGCCGGGGCGATAGTTACTGTAAAAACGTCCTTAAGCCGCCAACATAGCCTTCAAAAGGTGAAGCCATCTTCCCTGCCGATACCGGATTACTGGCAAAGAAAGATAAAAAAGATTGGGGTCAGAGCATTATTCTGTTTGTATAGTATCCATATAAATCTTAATTATTAATACTTGACAAATACAAATTAATATAATTATAATACAATATAATATCTAT
>ERZ795049.2376-NODE-2376-length-22114-cov-5.016728_pt1 | contig 22114 bp, 18 predicted proteins | sample MGYA00375133_ERZ795049 | MGnify/ENA primary metagenome ERZ795049 (study PRJEB30178, sample SAMN05720147) | activated sludge metagenome | isolation source: anaerobic digester from wastewater treatment plant | place: Japan | collected 2015-04-20 ... | reverse complement strand
GCTGCTATCAAAAAAGGTCCTGAATCAACTAATACGAAAGGAGGGGAAAATGCTTAATTCATTATCACACTTTGATTTACAACAATATTGGTGGCTTATAATGTCGCTTGTAGGTTCGATACTCGTTTTTCTTCTTTTTGTACAAGGAGGTCAATCATTGATTAGTACCTTAGGGAAAACAGCCGACGAACGCAATATGGTGGTCAACTCCATTGGACGTAAATGGGAATTTACGTTTACTACCTTGATTCTTTTTGCAGCAGGTATGTTTGCGGCATTTCCACTGTTCTATTCCACTTCGTTTGGTGGAGCTTATTATGCTTGGAAACTTTTTTTGATTGTATTTGTGATACAAGCCGTATCGTTTGAGTTTAGACGCAAAAAAGGCAATCTGCTAGGAACTAAAACATACGATACATTTTTAGCCATCAATGGGTATGTAGCGCCGTTCTTACTAGGTGCTGTGGTAGCCACATTCTTTACTGGCAGTGCTTTTATCCGCAACGAATACAATTTATCTTTTTGGCAAACAGAATTGTATGGCATTGAGATATTATTCGAGCCTACTAACCTTGCTTTGGGTTTTGCAGTGCTATTTTTAGCTCGCATATTGGGAGCTATGTATATTATCAACAACACACTAGAGAACACAATTATTGAACGAGCACGAAAACAAGTAGCAATTAATACCGTGTCTTTTTTGGTATTTTTCTTGTATTTTGTGTATCAACTTTTAGTAATGGACGGTTATGCTGTTGATCCAACAAGCAATCAGGTATATTTGGAAGCCAATAAGTATTTGAATAACTTTCTGGCTATGCCAATAAGTATTGTTTTGTTTCTTGTAGGCGTACTTTTAGTTATTTATGGTATTATTAGCACATGGTTTATGAAAAGTACCAAAGGAATATGGTTTTCGGGATTGGGAACTGTATGTACCGTTTTGGCTATTTTCTTTGTAGCTGGCTTTAACAACACGAGTTTCTATCCGTCTTTTATTGATTTACAGAGTTCGTTAACGATTAAAAATGCCTCTTCCAGTCATTACACATTAACAGCAATGACCTATATATCCTTTTTAGTGCCGGTTGTTATAGCATACATTTATTTTACTTGGAAAGCTATAGACAAACACAAAATTACGAAAGAAGATATAAAAGAAGACGCAAAACATCATGTTTACTAACCCTCATAAAACAACAATACTATGCAACATATTGTATCCATTTTATGGCTTGTCAGTTGGCCCATCCTTATACTTGTAAGTTACAAACTGATTGTCTATTTTCTAAAAATGATGGAAAAGAGTAAAGAAAAAGAGTAAAACGAAAAAAGGCAGTTCACAACGAGCTGCCTTTCTTTTTGTACACGATGATTAGTTGCTTATTTCTTATCTAACTGACCAAACACACGTTTTAAAATATCGTTGATACGTGCCACAGGATCTGTACGAATGGCTTTTTCTTCTTCAGCCACTTTTACAAACAAAGCATCTAAGGCTTTTTCTGTAACGTATTGTTCTAAATTTACATTCACGGGTTTCAAGCCTGCAATCAACCCAACAGGCGTATTGGCTACTTGATTATATGCACTTGTTAACGATTTCCACGATTCGGTAGTAGATACATTGGCTACCAATGGTTTGCCCAACGACTCTTTCACCTTTGGCGAAAAAGCGACACTTAAATCACTATATGTTGTTTTACGCAGGTATTCGGTAGCAGCATTATCGGCTCCAAACAAAATATTCGTTGCGTCGGCTATCGTCATACTCAAGATGGCTTTCTTAAAAATGGGCGTTGCTTCTTTTACTGCATCTTCTGCCGAACGATTAAGGGACAATACGGCTTTGTTTACCAACTCTTGACCACCAGGTATTAACTTTATATTATCAACAATCGGTTGAGCTTCGGGGGGCAACAAAACTTTCAAAACAGCATCGTTATAAAATCCATTTTCAATACTCAACATACCCACAGCTTTTTCTATCCCTACATCAAGCGAACTTTTTAGACCTGCAATATTTTCAGTATTACTTACTGCTACTGGTTGTGTTACAATTACCTGATTAGCAATGGTTAATAACTCGGCACACGAAGTTAGCAACATGGCTAACAGGGCAATAAACATCGTTTTTTTCATTCTATTCATAGTCATAATATATTTTTTGTGTTACTAAACAGGGCAAAGATACACATTGTACAAAAGAAAAATAGTGCAAAAAAGAAAAAAACTACTTAATTGTTTATAATTCTTGATTCAGTATGCAGTTGCTAATCTTTTCTATTTGTAATAATTTGATTACCTTTGCCGAACAAAAAAAAGCAAGCTTACCATGAGCAATCAACGTTATATGATGCGAGGCGTATCTGCCTCTAAAGAAGATGTGCATAAGGCTATTCAGCATATTGATAAAGGATTATATCCCAAAGCTTTTTGCAAAATTATTCCAGATATTTTAGGTGGCGACCCCGATTTTTGCAACATCATGCATGCAGATGGGGCTGGCACTAAATCCTCTCTTGCCTATTTGTATTGGAAAGAAACTGGTGATATATCCGTTTGGAAAGGAATTGCACAAGATGCATTAATCATGAATATTGATGATTTAATTTGTGTGGGAGCTATTGACAATATATTGGTTTCTTCAACAATTGGACGCAATAAACTCCTTATTCCAGGCGAAGTTATCGCAGCTATTATCAATGGCACAGAAGAGTTGCTAGCCGAACTACGTGAACTAGGTATTGGTGTATATGGCACAGGTGGTGAAACTGCTGATGTGGGCGATTTAGTAAGAACCATCATCGTAGATAGTACAGTTACTTGCCGCATGAAACGTGCTGATGTAATTGACAATGCACGCATTGAGGGAGGCGATGTAATTGTTGGACTTGCCTCTTACGGTCAAGCAACGTACGAAAAATCCTACAACGGTGGTATGGGTAGCAATGGACTAACTTCGGCTCGCCATGATGTATTTGCTAACTATTTAGCCAATAAGTATCCTGAAAGTTACGATGCAAGTATGCCCTCTGAATTGGCATATTCAGGGTCGTTACAACTCACAGATGCCGTTCCCAATTCGCCAATAGATGCTGGTAAATTAGTACTCTCTCCTACTCGCACATATGCTCCAGTAGTAAAGCAATTGTTAGACACAATGCGTAATTCTATTCATGGCATGGTGCATTGCTCAGGAGGTGCTCAAACAAAAATATTGCACTTTATAGACAATCTACACGTTATTAAAGATAACTTATTTCCAGTACCTCCCTTATTTAAAACCATTCAAGAAGAAAGTGGTACGGATTGGGCAGAAATGTACAAAGTATTTAATATGGGACACCGACTAGAAGTATATTTGCCAAAAGAATACGCTCAGCAAGTAATCGACATCGCACAATCGTTTGGCATAGATGCACAAGTTATAGGAAGAGTGGAAACAGCCGAAAAGAAAAAATTAACTATCAACAGTGAATTCGGCACTTTTGTATATTAACAAGCCCGAAAAACATATATGAGCACATTATTGCAAAAATTAGAAGGTTTAGCTACTCGTTTTGAAGAAGTTTCTACATTGATTACAGACCCTTCTGTGATAGCTGATATGAAACGTTTTGTTAAACTGAACAAAGAATACCGCGAACTTGAAAAAATCAACGGAGCTCGCATTAAATACGAACAATTAATAGCCAATATTGCTGAAGCCAAAGAAATTCTTGACAAAGAAAACGACGAGGAACTACGAGAAATGGCAAAAATGGAATTAGAACAATCTTCTCCACTCGTTGCTACAATGGAAGAAGAAATCAAATTATTGCTCGTGCCAGCCGACCCAGAAGACAGTAAAAATGCCATTGTAGAAATTAGAGGCGGAACAGGAGGCGATGAAGCAGCTATTTTTGCTGGAGATTTGTATAAAATGTACATACGCTATTGCGAAACAAAAAAATGGAAAGTAGAAGTTACGAACATTAGCGAAGGTACTGCAGGTGGCTACAAAGAAGTAATCTTTACTGTATCAGGCGAAAATGTGTATGGTACCTTAAAATACGAATCAGGCGTACACCGTGTACAACGTGTACCACAAACAGAAACACAAGGACGTGTGCATACCTCAGCTGCAACGGTGGCTGTATTGCCCGAAGCAGAAGAATTTGATATAGAACTAAAAGAAAGCGATGTACGTGTTGATACATTCTGTTCGTCGGGAGCTGGAGGGCAGTCGGTAAACACTACCTATTCGGCTATCCGTTTGGTGCATATACCAACAGGTATTACCGTACAATGCCAAGATGAAAAATCGCAACACAAAAACAAAGCCAAAGCGATGATTGAGCTTCGTTCCAGAATTTACGCCATTGAACACCAAAAATACCTCGACGAAATTGGGTCGAAACGCAAAACAATGGTTTCAACAGGCGATCGTTCGGCAAAAATTCGCACCTACAATTACCCGCAAGGACGTATTACCGACCACCGCATTAATTATACTATCTATAATTTATCTGCTTTTATGGATGGCGATATACAAGACTGTATCGACCAGTTGATAATTGCCGAAAATGCAGAAAGAATGAAAGAAAATGAATTATAACGATACACTTTGATACTATGAACAGACAAGAATTAGTTGAAAATATACAACGCAAAAAATCGTTTCTATGTGTTGGTTTAGATACCGATATTACTAAAATACCAGAAGTACTTTTTGACAGTTGCGACGACCCCATGTTTGTGTTTAACAAACGAATTATTGATGCTACGGCTGATTTATGCGTTGCATACAAACCCAACTTAGCTTTTTACGAAAGTTTAGGATTAGAAGGTTGGGATGTGCTAGAGCGTACCATTGATTATATTCGTACAAATTACCCTGACCAATTTATTATTGCTGATGCTAAACGGGGCGATATAGGCAACACCTCGGCTATGTATGCACGTACGTTCTTTGGAACAATGGATTTTGATGCAGTTACAGTAGCTCCTTATATGGGCGAAGACAGCGTAACACCATTTTTAACATACGAAAATAAGTGGGTCATTTTGTTGGCGTTAACATCGAACAAAGGAGCTTTTGATTTTCAATTTTTACAAGACAAAGAAACCAATGAACGCTTGTTCGAAAAAGTACTCCACACATCTACTCAATGGGGAAATACCGATAATATGATGTATGTAGTAGGTGCTACAAAAGCCGAAATGTTACAGGATATTCGTGCTATTATTCCGAATCATTTTTTGCTTGTTCCAGGTGTTGGAGCACAAGGTGGCAGTTTGCAAGAAGTGGCAAAATACGGTATGAATGCTGAATGTGGTCTGTTAGTAAATTCGTCGCGACAAATACTATATGCCTCTTCGGGAGAAGATTTTGCAGAAGCCGCTCGCCTTGAAGCCCTTGCTGTGAAACAAGAAATGGAACAATTATTGAAAGATGCTCATTTAGTGTAATGCCGTGTCTAACAACAAAAAGAAAATAATTAACGACCCTGTTTTTGGTTTTATCAACATACCAGGCACATTGTTGTATAATTTATTGCAACATCCTTATGTGCAACGACTTACACGCATCAAACAACTTGGTTTATCATCGTATGTATATCCTGGGGCACAGCACACACGCTTTCAACACTCCTTGGGGGCTATGTACTTGATGACAGAAGCAATTAAAACACTCAAATCAAAAGGAATTAGCATTTCGCAACACGAAACAGAAGCTGCTTGTGCCGCCATATTATTGCATGATGTGGGGCATGGTCCGTTTTCTCACGCCTTAGAAGGTATGATCATTCCCCACCTAAGTCACGAAGAAATAACCTTGCGTATCATGCAAAAAATCAATAAAGAATACGAAGGGAAACTTGATTTAGCCTTAGAAATCTTTCAAAACACCTATCACAAAACATTTTTGCATCAGTTAGTTTCGGGTCAATTGGATATGGATAGGCTCGATTATTTGCGTAGAGATAGTTTTTTTACGGGAGTTACCGAAGGCAATATTGGTTCGGCACGTATTATCAAAATGTTAAACATAAAAAACGATACGCTAGTAGTAGAAGCCAAAGGAATTTATTCTATCGAAAATTTTCTGATGAACAGACGCCTGATGTATTGGCAAGTATATTTTCATAAAACAGCTTTCGCAATCGAAAAAATGCTTATCAAAACCATCGAAAGAGCGAAAATTATTGCCAAGCAAGACAGCACGCTATTCGGCACCCCATCGTTGCTCTTTTTTTTACGTCAAGAGGATAATTTGACCAACGATAGTGCGTTAGATTTATTTTTAAACCTCGACGATACCGACATTATGTGCTCTATAAAGCAATGGATAAACCACCCTGATACGATTTTATCTACTCTCAGCTATGGCATTATTCACCGAAAATTATTTAAAATAGAAGTTAGTAACGAGCCATTTAGCAAAGCGAAAATAGAGGCAAAAACAACAGAAATAGCACAACATCTAGGTATAAACCATATGGATGCTGCTTATTTTGTGTCGGTAAATGATGTATCAATTAATATGTATCACAACAACGAAGATAGTATTACTATTTTACACAAAGACGGTAGTATTAAACCCATAAGTCAAACTTCGGATATGTTGGATATACGCATTTTATCTAGAGAAGTAACGAAATACTATTTTAGTTATTACAAAATAACACCTGAATAGAAAAAATAAACAAAATGTTGTAAAATGTTACTACTTTCTGATAAAAAATTAGCTCTTCATTTGTAAAAAATATGTACCTTTGCCAAAATTTGTGCCTATATGGAATTGTCCGCTCAGCAAATAGCTGCATATCTACATGGGGAAGTCGTTGGTGACGCTTCCGTTACAGTAAATACTTTTGCAAAAATTGAAGAAGGAAAACCTCATTCGTTGAGTTTTTTAGCTAACCCTAAATATACGCACTATATTTACGAAACCCAAGCAAGTATTGTGTTGGTAAATAAAACATTTATACCAGAAAAACCAATCAATGCGACTCTTATAAAAGTAGATGATGCCTACAAATCACTAGCAGATTTACTTACCTTAGTCGAAAACAATAAACCCAAAAAAACAGGTATTGATCCATTAGCATACATTGCTCCCTCAGCAACTATCGGACAAAACGTATATATTGGAGCATTCGTATATATTGAAGAAGGAGTGGTTATTGGAGATAATTGCCAAGTATATCCTCATACCTACATTGGCGAAAAAAGCACTATTGGGAAAGATAGCATTTTATATTCAGGCGTAAAAATTTACCATCAGTGTGTTATTGGTAATCAATGCATAATTCATGCCTCTTCGGTAATTGGTGCAGATGGCTTTGGCTTTGCTCGCAACGAAGACGGAAGCTACTCGAAAATACCACAAAGTGGCAATGTAGTAGTGGAAGATAATGTAGAAATTGGTGCATGCACCACCATTGACCGAGCTAGTATGGGCTCAACATTTATCCGTAAAGGCGTTAAATTAGACAATCAAATACAAATAGCCCATAATGTAGAGTTGGGCGAAAATACTGCTATGGCAGCATGTTCGGGCATTGCAGGCTCTACCAAAGTGGGAAAAAATTGCATTTTAGCTGGTATGGTTGGGTTAGCTGGACACTTGAATGTGCCCGATAACACCATTTTTGCGGCTTATACTGGTGTGCCAAATAATATTAAAGAAGCAGGCATTTACCAAGGCATACCAGCCATACCTGTAGCACAATTTAGACGTGCTTCAGTCGTATATAAACAATTACCTGAACTACAAAAAACTATTATTGCCTTACAAAAAGAAATAGAATTACTAAAAGCAGAATTAAAAAAGTAAGATGTCGACAAAACAAAAAACGTTACAGCAACCATTTACTTTAGAAGGAAAAGGGTTACACACCGGCTTACACATCAAAGCTACTTTTATGCCAGCTCCGGATAATACCGGAATAGTTTTCAAACGAATTGACATTGCTGAAAAACCAGAAATAGCTGCAGTAGCCGAAAATGTGATTGCTACAGAACGAGGAACAGTTATTTCTAAAAATGAGATACAAGTAAGCACTATTGAGCACGCTATGGCAGCTCTTTTTGCATCCGAAATTGACAACTGTATCATTGAACTGAACGGACCAGAGCTCCCCATACTTGAAGGAAGTGCCATTCAGTATATCGAATCAATTAAAAAAGTTGGTATTCAAGAACAAGCAGAAGAAAAAGATTATTTTACAGTTCAAGATAAAATTGAATTTACCAGCGATAGTGGTGCATCGTATATTTTATTGCCAGACGATAAATTTAGCGTACATGCATTAGTGTCATTTAATTCACCTATTTTATCAAATCAATATGCAAATTTGGACAGTTTAGCTGATTTTGAAACTGAAATTGCAGCTTGTAGAACCTTTGTATTTGTTCGTGAAATAGAACCCTTACTGAAAAATAACCTTATAAAAGGTGGTGATTTAGATAATGCAATTGTTATTTATGATCAAGAAATGCCACAAGCAGAATTAGATAGGTTAGCTACATTGATGAATGTTCCATCCATGAAAGTAAATAACCTAGGTTATATCAATACTAAACCTTTAGTGTATGACAATGAGCCTGCCCGTCATAAGCTTCTTGATATTATAGGAGATCTTGCCCTTATTGGTCGACCCATTATTGGAAAAATAATTGCTACTAAACCTGGACACGCAGGCAATACCCAATTGGCAAAAAAAATAAGCAAAGAACTTCGTCGTCAAGAAACCACACCTCCTATATACAATCCAGAAATTGCACCAGTAATGGATACGAATCGGATTAAAACCTTACTTCCTCATCGCTGGCCCTTTTTGATGGTTGATAAAATCCTTAGCCTTAAGGACAAAGAAATTATTGGTGTAAAAAATGTAACGTGTAACGAAACCTTTTTTAACGGACATTTTCCAGAAGAGCCTGTTATGCCTGGTGTATTAATAGTAGAAGCAATGGCTCAAGTAGGAGGATTATTGGTATTAAATTCAGTTGATGAGCCCGCTAGATATTCAACCTACTTTTTGAAAATTGATAATGTAAAATTTCGTCAAAAAGTATCTCCTGGCGACACCCTCATTTTTAAATTAATATTACTTACTGAAATTCGTCGGGGTTGTGCCAATATGAAAGGCTATGCCTTTGTTGGTAAAAAAATAGTAGCCGAAGCAGAATTTATGGCTCAAATTGTAAAAAACAAATAAGATAACGATTTTAACGCAATCAACCATTAATGATACATAGTATGACAAACATTCACCCCGAAGCACAAATAGGAGCGAATGTACAAATTGGACCTTTTGTGCATATTGACAAAAATGTTGTAATTGGCGAAGGCACTGTTATTGCATCTAACGTTAGCATTTTAGAAGGAGCCCGCATAGGGAAAAATTGTAAAATATTTTCTGGAGCTGTTATAGCCGCTATTCCGCAAGATTTAAAATTTCGTGGCGAAGAAACCATTGCTCAAATTGGAGATAACACCACCATTCGCGAATGTGTAACGGTAAATAGAGGTACTGCCTCTAAAGGAAAAACAATCGTTGGCAATAATTGTCTACTTATGGCATACACACACGTAGCACATGATTGTGTGGTTGGCAACAACGTTATCTTAGGTAATGCAACTCAATTAGCAGGTGAAGTTACTATACATGATCATGCCATTTTAAGTGGAGGTATTTTGGTTCACCAATTTTGTAGTATTGGTTCTCACGTTATTATTCAAGGAGGTTCTCGCATAACAAAAGATGTGCCTCCTTTTATAACTGCAGGAAGAGACCCATTATCATATGCAGGAATCAACACGATTGGATTACGCAGACGAGGGTATAGCAACGAACAAATACAATCTATTCAAGATATTTATCGTATTATTTATGCATCTGGACTAAATCATACACAGGCAATTGAAAAACTGCAGCAGGAGATGTCTCCATCAGCAGAAAAAGACGAAGTAATACACTTCCTTCAGTCCTCAGAAAGAGGTATTATTAAAGGATATTTTGATAAATAAAACAAACGAAGGAAGCTGTCAATAAAAAGGCAGCTTTTTTCAAAAAATATAACTTGATTGTTACTATGGACACAGCAGAAAATAAAAAGTCATTAAATTTCATTGAAAGTATTGTTGAAAAAGACCTCAAAGAAGGTAAAAATGATGGACGTGTGCAAACACGTTTTCCACCAGAACCCAACGGATACCTTCATATAGGTCATGCCAAAGCTATTTGCATGGATTTTGGTATTGCTGAACGATTTGGGGGTATATGCAATTTACGTTTTGACGATACAAATCCTATAACAGAAGATGTAGAATATGTAGATGCAATAAAACATGATATTCAATGGTTAGGATTTCAGTGGAATTCAATTTACTATGCTTCTGATTATTTTCAACAATTATTTGAATTAGCTGTAAGGTTAATAAAAGAAGGAAAAGCCTACGTAGACGAACAATCATCTGAAGAAATAGCCAAACAAAAAGGAACCCCTACTACACCTGGTATCGAAAGTCCGTATCGAAATAGACCCATTGAAGAAAGTTTACATTTGTTTGATAAAATGAATGCTGGAGAAATTGCTGAAGGAGCAATGGTATTGCGTGCCAAGATAGATATGTCATCGTCAAACATGCACTTTCGCGACCCAATTATGTACCGTATTATAAACACAAGGCATCATCATCGTACAGGCGACAAATGGAAGGTATATCCGATGTACGATTACGCTCATGGTCAGTCCGATTTTTTTGAGGGAGTAACGCATTCTATCTGCACCTTGGAGTTTGAGGTACACCGCCCTTTATACGATTGGTTTATCGACCAATTAGCAACAACCAATTACCGTCCTCAACAATATGAATTTAATCGCCTAAATATTACATATACCGTAATGAGTAAGCGAAAAATGTTACAATTAGTAAAAGAAAAACTAGTAGCAGGATGGGATGACCCACGTATGCCAACCATTTGTGGCTTACGCAGAAGAGGGTATACACCAAGTGCTATACGCAGCTTTATCAATATGATTGGCTATACCAAATACGAAGGCACAATTGACGCATCATTGATGGAACATGCTATACGTGAAGATTTAAAACCTAAAGCAGATAGAGTATGTGCCATTTTAGACCCTATTAAACTCATTATTACAAACTATCCAGCACACCAACTGGAATTATTGTCAACGCAAAACAATCCAGACAATGAGCAAGCAGGTGAACGCACCATACAATTTGGCAAAGAATTGTATATTGAACGTTCTGATTACATGGAAAATGCACCTAAAGATTATTTCCGCTTGACCGAAGGAAAAGAAGTTCGACTAAAAAGTGCCTATATTGTAACATGTACAGGCTCTAAAAAAGATGAAAATGGACGTGTTGTAGAAGTATATTGTACGTATGATGCTGAAACCAAAAGTGGTACAGAGGGAAGTAAACGAAAAGTAAAAAGCACCATAAACTGGGTTGAAATTGGCAGTAGCATTGATGCTGAAATACGCTTGTACGACCGATTATTTGCCATCGAAGATCCATCTAAATCAGACCAAGATTTTCGCGATTTACTAAACCCCGACTCCTTACACATACTAAAAGGAGCAAAAGTAGAAGCATACTTACTAAATGCAAAACCCATGGATAGTTTTCAATTTTTGAAACATGGCTATTTTACAGTCGATTTAGATTCAAAGCCTAATCATCTGATAATGAACAGAACTGTTTCTTTAAAAGACAATACACCTAAAGAAAAAAAATAATAACGAATAATGCACCTAGTGATATGTTCGGCATTTTGAAAAATAAGTAATTTTAAGTACATTTGTATCTGAATAAAATATTATCAACTATGAACAAGAAACTCATTCTTCCAATTTCCATTATCAGTATTGTAGTAATACTCGTGATATGGGCATTTAGCACGTATAATAGTATTGTAACACTCGATGAAGCTGTTCCTGCACAATGGGCACAGGTAGAAAATGCGTACAAACGTCGTGCTGATTTAATACCCAACCTAGTAAGCACCGTGAAAGGATACGCTGCACACGAACAAGGCACATTTGAAGCTGTGGTAGAAGCTCGTGCTAAAGCAACGCAAATTACAGTTGACCCGAGCAACTTAACTCCTGAGAAACTAAAAGAATACCAAGCAGCTCAAGGTCAAGTAGGCTCTGCATTAGGTAAACTATTGATGATTACCGAAAATTATCCAGAACTAAAAGCCAATCAAAACTTTTTAGAATTACAGGCACAACTTGAAGGAACTGAAAATAGAATTAGTACAGAACGGCATCGTTTCAACGAATCGACTCGTATGTTCAATAGCAAAATACGTCGTTTCCCAGGAAACTTGTTTGGATTTGATACCAGACCCTATTTTGAAGCTACTGAAGCTGAACAGGCTGTACCAACTGTTAGTTTTTAAGAATGAATCCAAAAACTTTTTTTTCAAAAGCTGACCAACTACGCATTGAAAATGCCATAGTAGAAGCAGAAAAACAAACTTCGGGAGAAATACGTTTGCACATCCAATCACTCACCAAAGGGGATGTAATGGATGCTGCAGTCGGTGTCTTTTATCGTTTGGAGATGAATAAAACAGAGCAACGCAATGGTGTGTTATTTTATCTTTCTATTAACGACCATCAATTTGCTGTAATTGGAGATAGCGGTATTAACAAAGTAGTGCCAAGCAATTTTTGGGACAGCATTTACGAAGGAATTATTTCCTATTTTAAACAAAACCTGTATGCAGATGGATTGGTATGGGCAATATCGCAGGCAGGCATTCAGCTATCTAGCTTTTTCCCACTTCAAAAGGATGATACCAACGAATTGAGCAACGAAATTTCTTTTGAAACAAAAAATGAATAACATGCACCAAACAGTAAAAACTTTGGGACTAATGCTATGTATGCTTATCTTTTCGATAAGTGCATCGGCTACTATTCCAAATAAACCCAATCCTCCTCGTTTGGTAAACGATTTTGCAGGAATTTTTGCTCCCAACGAGTTGCAACAACTAGAACAGTATTTGGTACTGGTAGACGATTCTACTTCCAATCAAATAGTAGTGGTTACAGTAAACGATTTGGGCAATTACGACAAAGCTCAGTTTGCTACTGAATTAGGGCAACAATGGGGTGTTGGAGATGCATCATTTGATAATGGCATTGTATTATTAATTAAACCCAAGGTAGGCAACCAATCGGGCGAAGTATTTATTGCAGTGGGTTATGGCTTAGAAGCTGTTATTCCTGATGCTATTGCAAAACGTATTATTGAAGAAGTTACTATCCCCTACTTTCGTCAAAACGACTATTATGGCGGAGCATTGGCTACTGTTCAATACTTACATAAGCTAGCTAAAGGTGAAATTGATGTAGCAAGAGAAGCAGAACCTGATTACACACGCTTTGTAATTTTTCTAGTTATATTTATCCTATTTATTATTATCGCCAGCAATTCTAAAAAAAATAATACTGATGGCAAAGGAGGAACACGCCACACAAGCTATGGTGGTGCTCCTTGGATTATAACTGGCGGTAGTGGCGGTTTTGGTCGTTCGTCAGGTGGTGGTTTTGGTGGATTCAGTGGTGGTGGTTTTGGTGGCGGAGGAGCCGGTGGTCGCTGGTAACAAGTATACATATTGATGCAATCTTATCCATTTATCGACATACAAGATGCAATTTTACGCATCAATTTATGGGCAAAGCAGAAAAAAGCGTTCTTTTTTGCATTTGATTATAACCTGCATCACGCTATCGCACTTTTAGCAGACGAAATTGACGCAGAAAACATCCTTTACAAAATTGGTGGGTATACCAACGAATCTATGCAAAATGATTCACTACCCGCAAATCTAGTTTGGCAACCACAACCACTCTCATTTGCAGATTACAGCAAGAAATGCACGTATGTAAAAGAGCAAATTCAATTAGGCAATTCGTTTTTGGTAAACTTAACACAACCAACACCCATTCAGACGAATGTATCCTTACAAGATTTGTACCAACTAACAGATGCAAAATACAAACTTTGGGTAAAAAACCACTTTGTTGTGTTGTCTCCCGAGCCATTTATTCGCATACAAGGCTTACACATTTCTTCATTCCCTATGAAAGGAACAATTGATGCTTCTATTCCTAATGCAGAAAAAATAATTTTAGAAAACCCCAAAGAAGAAGCCGAACACGCTACTATTGTTGATTTAATTCGAAATGATTTAAGCATGATAGCCACCGATGTACATATCAAACGGTATCGGTATATTGAACACATCCAATCATTGCAAAAACATCTATTGCAAGTAAGTTCCGAAATATGTGGAACATTGCCTAGTAACTACCACGAAAATTTAGGCACAATGATACGAAAACTATTACCTGCAGGTTCAATTAGCGGTGCTCCAAAAACCAAAACACTTGACATTATACAATCAGCCGAGGGCTACGACCGCAATTTTTATACAGGTATTTGTGGCTACTTTGATGGAGAAAATTTGGATAGTGCTGTTATGATTCGATTTATTGAACAACAAGACAGTCAATTAGTATACAAAAGTGGTGGTGGTATAACAGCTAATAGTGATATACAAACTGAATACGAAGAACTAATACAAAAGATTTATGTGCCAATTCGTTGATGCCATACAATATAGTAATGGTGAGTTTAAACGAATAGCCTACCACCAAAAACGTGCCGAAGCTGCTGTAAAAGAGTATTATCCTTTATCCAATATTTTTTCTATCATGGATTATCTACGTCAGTTAGAGTTACCAACAACTGGGATATACAAACTACGCATTTGCTATACAGATACAATTCAATCTTACGAATGTATACCATATAAAAAAAGAGAAATTAAAGAACTTCATTTAGTGGAAACACATATTAAAAGCCGTAAATACAAATTAGCCGACAGGAGTGATTACACTATTGCGAACAAATTCGATTTAAATAATTCAGACATACTATTCGTAAGAGATGGTTTACTGACCGATACCAGTTATGCAAATATTGCATTGTTAAAAAATGGCATCTGGTATACTCCACGCACACCCCTTATTTTTGGTGTAAATAGAGCCTCTTTGCTTGACCAAGGAATCATTGTAGAAAAAGACATCCTTGAAAAGAACATACCTCACTACGAAAAAATTGCCATTTTTAATGCGATGATAGAATTTGGAGAGTTGATTCTTTCTATCAATGCTATTCATAGGTAAAGTCGTACGTTTTTATAAAAAAAATGGAAAAGAATAGCCTTAAAACAATTTTTATGTTTACTTTTGTACGCAATTAAAAAAAATACACACATTATGGATGAAGGCCCGTATCATAGTAGACTAAAGTTATAACCTATCTGCAAAGGGCTGCCGTCTCCTTTACAGATATAAATTGTTGAGGAGACAATACATGAATTCAACGAATATCCATCTTCAATCTCTTATTGAAGAAAAAAAATGGAAAGCATTACGTCTTGAGATTATTGATAGAGACCCTATTGAAGTCGCAAACATTATAGATGAAGCATCACTTGCTGATGCTATTATCGTTTTCCGCTTGCTTACTCGAGAGCAAGCAAAAGAAACATTTCAATACTTGTCATACGACAAACAAGAGTATATCATTGAAGGGTTAGCAAAAAATGTAAATAAACTATCCGATTTATTAAATGACCTTGACCCCGATGATAGAACTGCTTTTTTCGAAGAACTACCAGGGCAAATAACACAACGCCTAATACAGTTACTTTCGCCCGAGGAGCGTAAAATAGCTACACGCTTATTGGGTTATCCCGAAGATAGTATCGGACGTTTGATGACCCCAGAATTTGTTGCCGTAAAGCCACATTTCACTATTGCTCAAACACTTAATCATATTCGTGAATATGGTCGTAATTCTGAAACATTGAATGTTATTTATGTTGTTGACCATCATTGGAAATTAATTGATGATATCAAAATACGCACTATTTTATTAGCCAAACCAGAGCAAACCATTAGCGAATTAATGGACAATCACTATGTTTCGTTAAGTGCATTTGATGACCAAGAAGTTGCTATTCGTGTGTTTCAAGATCAAGATAGAATTGCAATACCCGTAACCGATACCGAAGGATTATTGTTAGGTATTATCACTATTGATGATGTGATGGATGTGGTAGAAGAAGAAACAACAGAGGACTTTCATAAATTTGGAGCTTTTCAAGATGCAATTGATAACCCTCTAAAGGCAAAAGTTTCTTTTTTGTATAAAAAACGTATATTTTGGCTCACAGCTCTAATTTTTATGAATATTTTTTCGGGTGCAGCTATAGCTCATTTTCAAACGACTATTCAAAGTGTTATTTCTTTGTTATTCTTTTTACCCTTGCTAATTGCTAGCGGTGGTAACGCAGGAGCTCAAGCTGCTACCCTAACAATACGTTCGTTAGCAGTGGGTGATGTGGAAAGTAAGGACTGGTTACATTTAGTTGGGAAAGAATTTTTAGTATCCTTACTTTTAGGTATTACAATGGCTTTAGGTGTAAGTCTTATTGCATCATTTAGAGCTCCTGATATTATTGCTGTTGTTGCTATTACAATGACATTAACGGTAATGGTAGGTAGTTTAATAGGGTTACTATTGCCATTTATTTTTACACGTCTTAAAATGGACCCTGCATCAGCTAGTGCTCCTCTTATTACCTCTATAGCAGATATATCGGGAGTATTAATTTATTTTACTGTTGCTAGATGGATATTAGGTTTGTAACCCAAACATATTATCTTGTCGTATTGATGTGTATCTGTTTTTTATTTTCTTGCACAACACAAATATCAACATCACACCATCATCCACCTAGTTGGTCTGAACCAGTTATTTTCGGAAAAAAGCCGAATGCTATACACTATAACTACATACCCGAAGCTTCTTCACAAAAAACTTTGGCAATGGTAGAATTAATCATCACACACATACCTCAAGAATATGAGGGACAGCTATTTACCTTGGTGGGTGGTGGTGTAGATGTAGGGTTACATGGACCAAACGCTACTGGATTTTCAGGTACTGGAGTTCATTTTGCAGGAGGGAATGGCAATCCACCTCAAACCATTGAATACAAAAAAGATTACACCAAACAAGTAGAAAACGGTAGTTTGCATTTCACCATTTATTACACGCCTACAGACATTATTCAACATTGGGATTCAACAGCATCTCGCTATGTTCCAATGACAGAAGTAACACTTACCATGCACCCCCTAGGAGAATGGAATAGTATTTTTCACTCTACAATCAATCCATACAACTGGTGTATAGCTGGTGTAGGAAAAGGAAATAAATTGTATCTTGAAATAAGTTTAGAGTGAATAAATAGAATTTACATTGAAAATAATTAGCAAGTTAGATTATCCTCAAAATCATTATTTCTACTACTTTATTTTTCTATTATTTGCATTTTCAGAAATTAATATAAATAATATAAAATACAATCTATTGGCAACCAAAATATTATATTAAATAATTAGATTTTTTATATTTCTGTTAATAACTATTCTTTCCTTTTTTGGATAACTTTCTAAAAAAATACTGTATTTTTGTTGCACTAACGGTTCCATATTATTGATGGATTAAAATGGGAATCTCGTGCAATTCGAGAACTATCCCCGTAGCTGTAAACTCTTTTTTTACAACTTAAAGAAGACCTGTAAAGAAATTTTGAAACCCTTATGCCACTGTTCATATTTGTAGAATGGGAAGGCTTTTCAAAATGAGAGTAAGTCAGAAGACCTGCCGTATGTAAATTATTATCTGGGCTTTCGGGTGAAAGGCAACAGGATAGTTCTCCGATAAATCTATATTTATTCAGAAACTTTCCATTCGTCTGTTTGTATCCCTACTGTCTCATCGTGCAAGTTAGTAGCAATTATTTACAAAATTATATACAGTATGGAAACATGTATCATTAAACGTGACGGGAAAAAAGAAAATTTCTCGATTGAAAAAATCAAAAGTGCTATTCGTAAAGCTTTTTTATCTGTTGGCAGTTTTGCCACAGATGAAGTAATTACACACATTTTAAGTCGTGTAAACATTACCAATGGTATTTCGGTAGAAGACATTCAAAACCAAGTAGAAATAGCCTTGATGGCAGAACGCTATTATGCTGTAGCCAAAGCCTACATGCTGTATCGCCAAAAACATTTGGAAGACAGGGAAGTAAAAGAAAAACTGGAATTTTTAATGGAATATTGCGATGCTAAAAATGCAGCTACAGGCAGCAAATATGACGCAAATGCCAATGTGGAGAATAAAAACTTAGCAACCCTTATTGGCGAACTCCCAAAATCAAACTTTATTCGCCTCAACCGTCGCATACTTACAGATAAACTAAAAGAAATGTATGGCAAAGAAGTAGCCGATCGGTATATTGACTTGCTAAACAACCACTACATATACAAAAACGACGAAACGAGCTTAGCCAATTATTGTGCCAGCATTACCATGTATCCGTGGCTCATTGGTGGTACAAACTCAATTGGAGGAAACTCTAAAGCCCCCACCAACTTAAAATCCTTTAGCGGAGGTTTTATCAATATGGTGTTTATGGTATCGAGCATGCTGAGTGGAGCTTGTGCCACTCCCGAATTTTTGATGTACATGAATTATTTTATTCAACTAGAATTTGGCGATGATTATTACCTTGAGGCAGACAAGGTGGTTGACTTATCGAAAAAGCAACGTACTTTGGATAAGGTAATTACCGATTATTTTGAGCAAATTGTGTACTCTATCAATCAACCTACTGGTGCCAGAAACTTTCAAGCTGTATTTTGGAATATTTCGTATTACGACCGTTACTATTTTGAAAGTTTATTTGAACATTTTGTATTTCCAAACGGTAGTAAACCACATTGGGAATCATTAAATTGGTTACAAAAGCGGTTTATGAAATGGTTTAATCAAGAACGCACAAAAACAGTTTTGACTTTTCCCGTAGAAACGATGGCTATACTAAGCGATAATGGCGATGTAAAAGACAAAGAATATGGAGATTTTGCAGCAGAGATGTATGCAGAAGGACACTCCTTTTTTACCTATATGAGCGATAATGCTGACTCGTTAAGCAGTTGCTGTAGGTTACGCAACGAAATTCAGGACAATGGATTTAGCTATACCTTAGGTGCTGGTGGTGTTTCTACGGGATCGAAAAGTGTACTTACTATTAATCTAAATAGGTGTATTCAACACGCTACACGCAAGGGAATGCATTACTTATTTTTCCTTGAAGAAGTGGTAGATTTAGTACACAAAGTACAAGTGGCATACAACGAAAACCTGAAATACATGCACGAAAAAGGGATGCTCCCTTTGTTCGACGCTGGATACATCAACATGGATCGTCAGTACCTAACCATAGGTGTGAATGGACTGGTAGAAGCTGCCGAAGCTTTGGATATAGAAATATCCGACAACCCACATTACCTAGAATTTGTGCAACAAGTATTGGGACTAATAGAAAGCTACAACAAAAAGTACAAAACGAAAGGCATGATGTTTAATTGCGAAATGATACCTGCCGAAAATGTAGGTGTAAAACATGCTAAATGGGACAAACGAAGTGGTTATAAAGTAAATAGAGATTGTTACAACAGCTATTTCTACATTGTAGAAGATGAGTCGCTCAATATTATAGATAAATTCCGTTTGCATGGTAAAAAATACATTGAACACCTAACAGGAGGCTCCGCACTACATATGAATTTAGAAGAACACCTAAGTAAAATTCAATACCAGCATTTGCTTCGTGTAGCCATTCAAGAAGGATGTAATTATTTTACCTTCAATATTCCAAATACTGTGTGCAATGTATGTGGGCATATTGACAAAAACAACCTAAAAACTTGTCCAAAATGCAACAGTCATGATATTGATTACCTAACACGCATTATTGGATACATGAAACGAGTAAGTAATTTTTCGCAAAGCAGACAATTAGAAGCAAATAAACGCCATTATGCTACGATATCTCAATTATAACATTGTTTTTCAAGAAGTGCCTGATGAAGTTACATTGGCTATTCATATTAGTCAATGTCCTCATCGGTGCAAGGGATGCCATAGCCCTATCCTACAACAAAATAGTGGGGAATATTTAAACGAAAGTGTGCTTGACCACCTACTCCATACGTATCAAAACGCCATTACTTGTATCTGTTTTATGGGTGGAGACGTCGATCCAAAAGAATTAGAAAGACTTGCCCTATACGTAAAACAACACAGTAATATACAAACTGCATGGTACTCAGGAAGCGTAAAAATTCCTGAGTTTTGTAACATCCTTGCTTTTGATTATATTAAAATCGGACCCTATATCGAACATCTGGGTGGACTAAACTCTACAACAACAAACCAAATTTTTTATGCTGTTCGCAACGGAACACTCATCAATATAACAAATAGATTTCAAAAAAAGCAAGCACTTAGTATGTTAAATTGTGTATAATTTTCAATAGAATTGTTGTTCACTAAAAAAAACAATAGTATCTTTGCCCTCGCAATGGTTCGTTGTATGTTCAACACATAGAACGATTAAAAGGGAATCAGGTGTAAGTCCTGAACAGTCCCGCTGCTGTAAGCTCTTTATAACGTTTCGAACACATCTTTTGCCACTGTCACCCATTGGGTGCTACGGGAAGGCCGTTCGATAACGGGAGTAAGTCAGAAGACCTGCCTTTGCTTAATCATAATTCATATAGTTCTCGAGGAAAGGACTTATAAAACAATGTATAAGCAAAAGTTATCATTTTTTACGCTACCCTGTTTGTTTTGTGTGCTATTTTGTACACTCAATTTATCGGTTATATATGCAAAAGACAAACCTATACTTGACACGTCTTACGTATATACAATTGCTGAAATTGAAATTGTTCGTACCCAACGCAAACAAGAAATTCTTCCTGCTCAAACACTACAAGGCGATATGCTTAGCAAATTGAGTTCACACTCAGTAGCAGATGCAGTACGCTATTTTTCGGGTGTTCAACTGAAAGATTACGGTGGCATTGGTGGCTTAAAAACCATCAATATTCGAAGTATGGGCACCAACCACATGGGCGTGTTTTATAATGGAATTCAATTGGGTAATGCTCAAAACGGACAGGTAGATTTAGGAAGATTTTCATTGGACAATATGGAATCTATTAGCTTGTATAACGGACAAAAAAGCACTGTTTTGCAATCTGCTAAAGATTTTGGGGCTGCTGGTAGCATTTATTTACAGACAAAAACACCCACATTTGAACCCAACAAAACCTACAACCTTATTGGTAATTACAAAACGGGCTCGTTTGGGTTGCACAATCCATCGCTGGTATGGCAACAAAAAATCACCTCTACCATTAGTAGCGTAGTAAGTGCCGAATATACCAATGCTCACGGAAGGTATCCATTTACTTTCAGAAAAGTGAGTGCTGATGGTACTGTAGCCTACGACACAACAGCAATTAGAAAAAACGCTGACATAGAGGCTATTAGAACAGAATTTGGTTTGTTTGGTAAAACAAGCAATACAAATTGGCACGTGCAAGTGTATAATTATCACTCCGAAAGAGGTTTGCCAGGATACATTGCTCGCAATATTTACGAACACCAACAACGCCTTTGGGACAATAATTTCTTTGTTCAAAGTTCTATTAAATACTCAAAAAATAAATATTCATTATTAGGTAACATAAAATACGCTGATGATTACACACGCTATTTAAACCCAGATTACACCCTGCAATACATTGATAATGAGTATCGTCAAAAAGAAATATACGGCTCCTTAGCACAATCTTTTCACCTGTTCAACTGCTGGGAAATGGGCATAGCTACCGACCTGCAATGGAATACCTTAGATGCTGATTTATATAACTTTGCCTACCCTACTCGTTTTACAGAATTAGTTGCCATTACACAATCGTTTAAGTTTCCACACGTACAACTTCAGGCGAATGCCTTGGGCACGTTTGTACAAGAACACGTACAAGTGGGTACCTCATCTAACAATAAAAGTATGGTTACCCCATCGTTGTTTGCCTCGGTTCAACCCTGGTTATATATTCCATTTAA
>ERZ795049.2360-NODE-2360-length-22229-cov-5.969920_pt1 | contig 22229 bp, 17 predicted proteins | sample MGYA00375133_ERZ795049 | MGnify/ENA primary metagenome ERZ795049 (study PRJEB30178, sample SAMN05720147) | activated sludge metagenome | isolation source: anaerobic digester from wastewater treatment plant | place: Japan | collected 2015-04-20 ... | reverse complement strand
CGCGGCGGCGGCGACCGCTTCCGCATGCACGACCCCGCGACGTGGGGCGAGCAGGCCGGTTTGGCCGACGCCGGGGAGTTCGTCGCGCTGAAGGCGCTGCAGGACCGCCTGACCGCCGGCCGCTCCTGATCGCCGGGCTGAGCCGGTCCCCGGTCACCGCCCACTGCCCAGTTCCGCCCGTCCCGCTGCTGCGGGGCGGGCGGACTCGCGTTCAGCGGGGCAGGACGTCGACCGCGCGCTGGCGCAACCAGTGGTCGGCCAGCACGAGGAGGTCATAATCGCGGCTGAGGCGGGCGCGTCGCAGACGGTCGATGCGCCGCAGGCGCTTGTCGAGCTCGCTCAGGGCATGGCGCGTGGGCCCGGAGTCAAGCCCGCAGTGGTGCGCGGTCTCGTCAAAGCCGTAGTAGGTCGTATAGATCGCCGGCGCGCCGCGATAGATGTCCATCAGCACGGCAAAGGTCTGGATTTCGCCAAAGAGCACGTTTGAGGCCACACGCAGCAGTGGGAAGATGCCCTGGAAGGGCAGGCGCCGCTCGCCGCGCAGGCGCGCACTGATGCGCTGCACAACGTCGCTCGCATAGTCCCACACCGAGAGCAGCAACAGCTTGACGGTGCGCAGCGGGTTCAGGATGAACAGGAAGAAGAAGCCCAGGCCGCGGCTCGAGGCGAACAGCCGTTGCCGGTTTAGCGCGCTGAGCGTAAAGAGCGAGAGCGACGCGTCGCCGTCGAACATGTTAAAGTAGCTCGAGCCGCCGCGCAGGATGCCCGGCTGCCGGCCGGCAACCCGGTCTTGCAGCAACTTGGTGGCCGCCGGCAGCTTGCAGACGACCGAGAGGCTGCTGTCCTTCTCGTACCAGCGAAAGCCGGGGATGTCATGGTTGTTGCCGAAGAGGATCCCTGCCTGGGCGGCCGGGGTGGTCGAGGGCAGGCCACAGCGCCAGCGTGAAAGCAGCAGCCGCCCGCGGCGCAACTGGCCGGCGAGGTAGGGCATGTGGCCCTCGTCGATGGCGTGCTGCAGTTGGTCGTACGACAGGCCATCGATCTCGATGGCGACAAAACCGCGCGACGTGGGGTGCTGCTCGGCGACTGGGCGGCCCAGCCGGCGGGTCAGCATGGCATACTTTTTAGAGTAGTAGAACCCGGTGAGCGCGGCGAAAATGTCCACGGCCTGCCGCACCAGCCACTGGACGTACCTCCGCACACGAGCAGCAAGCGTTGGCCGATCCACGGTGCCCCTCCCTACGGCTTATGCGATAGCCACCGAGCCGCCCGCGGAAGAATAGGGAGTGCTACGGAACGCACCCTGGTTGCTGTAGCCGCAAAAGTGCTGGATCTGACTGCAGGTAAACAAAGAGAACCCCCCGTCGACGCGACGAAGGGTTCTCCCTTGAACTCGACGCGTCTAGGCGGCCGGCTCTTTGCCCGGATGGAGGCTGCGGAACTTGGCGAGGAGCTGCTCGCGGGTTTCCGCATTGTCCGGGTCGGGCACCGGCGCGCTGACCGGGCAGACTTCGGCGCACTGCTGCTTGTCAAAAAAGCCCACGCACTCGGTGCACCGGTTGGGATCGATCACATAGTACTCGTCGCCCTCACTGATGGCCTCATTGGGGCACTCGGGCTCGCACGCCCCACAGGCGATGCACTCCTCAGTGATCTTGAAGGCCACGGCAAATCCTCCTTGATGGCTTGCTGCGCTGGGCGCACAATGAATAACGACCGCAGTATACTCTTGGCTCTTGGTGTGTCAAGTCGCCAGAACAGCGCGAGGGTTCATCCCAAGGGCGTCGGCGAGACCCGTTGGTAGTACCGGAGAGCGGTGCCGGGGCAGGCGGGCAGTGCCCACGAGGCGCTGCTCGCCTGCCCCGGCACCGCTCTCCGGTACTACAAGCATATGGCCCTGACGATTCTGGGAGACACCGAACAACGAGAGCGCCGGCCCCACTGCTAAGAAGTGTGAAATGTGATGAGATATGGTATAATATGTCTAAGCGGATAGCACCACCGCGGTGCGAGGGCGTTGTGCTGCTGCGAGGAGGACACGATGGTCGAACTGCATCAGGTCAGGAGCCGTCGTGATCTGGAAGCCTTCATCGGCTTCCCCTGGCGTGTCTATCGGGGCGACCGCAACTGGGTGCCGCCGCTCCTCTCCGAGCGCCGGGCCTATCTCGACCCGGCGCGGAACCCTTTCCTGCGCCATGCCGAGGTGGCGCTTTTCCTGGCGCGGCAGGGGAGGCGCACGGTGGGCACGATCGGCCTGCTGGCCGGCGGGGCGAGCGCCGGCCAGCAGGCGGGGCGGCCACCGGGCGTCTTTGGCTTCTTTGAAGTGAGCGACGACTATGCTGCTGCCGAAGCGCTGCTCGATGCGGCGCGCGCCTGGCTGCGCGGCCGTGGCGTCACCCTGATGCGCGGTCCGCTCAACTTTACCGACATGGACTGCCCCGGGGTGCTTGTCGAAGGGGCCGATTGCCCGCCGGTCATGTTCACCGCCCACACGCCGCCCTACTACCAGGTCTTCCTGGAGCGGTATGGCATGGTCAAGGATGATGACCTCTACGCCTGGCGCGCCATGCGCTCGCAGATTGGTGAAGGGCTGGAAAAGGTGCCCGAGGAGCTGCGACGAGCGGCGCAGGCGGCCGCGCGCCACGGCGTCAGCGTGCGGCGGGTGCGGCTGGACCATTGGGATGAGGAAGTGGCCACGGCCTGCCGCATCTTTAACATCACCCTCAGCCACCTGCCCCAGCACGTGACGATTGCCGAAGACGAGTTCCACCACTTTGCCGACCCCATGCGGCAGATCATCGACCCCGATCTGGCGCTCTTTGCCGAGTTGGAAGGCCAGACGGTGGGCTTTGGCATCTCGCTGCCCGATATCAACCGTGCGCTGATCCACATGAACGGCCGCCTGTTCCCTCTCGGCTGGCTGCAGTTGTGGCGGCACGTTGTGCACTGCGATGTGCTGACCTTCAAGCTGATGGGCGTCTTGCCGCAACTGCGTTTCCGCGGCATCGATGCGCTGCTTTTTGTGAGGTCACTGCAGGCGATGATCGCCAAGGGCTACCAGTGGCTGGATGGCTCGCTGACCTCGGAGCGCAATGCGATGGTGAACCTGCTGGCCGGGCGCCTCGGCGCCGAGCGCTACAAGCACTATCGCATCTATCAGACAGCCACGTAGGTGAGGCAGGCTTCCTAGCCTGCCCATGCCCCGCGTCCCAGGCGGGCTTGGCTGGGACGCCTGCCCCACATGCCTGTGGGACGGGCTTTCGAGCCCGTCCGGCGTTCGGGGTGCGGACAGGCTGGAATGCCTGCCCTCCTGGCGATGGAGCGCGAAACCACGATGATCACCACGGAAAGGACCCTCGGCCAGGCGTTGTGCGAGGAGGCGGCTGCTCACCCAGCCCGCGAGGCGCTGGTCTGCGGTGCGGACCGCCTGACCTATGCCGAGCTGGCGGCGCGGGTGGAGGCGCTGGCCGGCGGGCTGCAGCGCCTGGGGCTGGGCCGCGGCGATTGTGTGGCCTTGCTGCTGCCGCCGGGCTGGCCCTTCGTGGCCCTCTTCTTTGCGCTGGCGCGGCTGGGGGCGGTGGCGGTGCCGCTCAACCCGCAGTTGCGCCCAAGGCAGCTTGGCGAGATCCTGGCGGAGCTGCAGCCGGCGGCAATGGCGCTGGAGAGCGACGCAGGGCAGGCGTGCGCGGGTCTCGTCGAGGCGGGCGCGCAGTGTTGGCTGATCAGGGTAGATGCCGGGCAGGCTGGGAAGCCTGCCCCACAGGCAAGTGGCGCAGGCCTCCCGGCCTGCGGGGCGTCTGCTGAGCAGGCGGCCGGGCAGGCTGCGAAGCCCGCCCCATGGAAAGTTGGCTTTGCCGAGTTGTTGTCGGGAGAGCCGCTCGCCGAGCCGGGGGCGGTGGCGCCCGATGACCTGGCGGCCATCCTTTATACCTCTGGGACGACCGGTCGCCCCAAGGGGGTGATGCACAGCCATCGTGGGCTGGTGGCGCCGGTGGTGGCGAGCACACGCTTGCGGCGCATGTGGCTGCACGTGCCGACACCGGCGCAACTGGGCCGTATGGCCGGCGTGGTGGCCCGCTATGGCCTGCGGCTGCTGCAGGCGGCGGGCCGGCCGCAGACCTTTCTCACCGCCGTAGGCGGTTATGCCATCGCCGGCATCGAGGTCGTGTTGCAGGCGCTGCTGATGGGCGATCGCCTGATCCTGATGCCGCGCTTCCATCCGCTGGAGATGCTGCGTTGTGTCGAGCGGGAGCGGGTGACGGTCTTGGTGGCCGCGCCGCTGGCGCTCTCGCTGCTGGTGCGCATCCAGGAGCCGCGGCGCTACGATCTGTCGTCGCTGCTCATCGTGGGCACGGGCTCGGCGCCGTGCCCCCCGGAGCTAGCGCGTCAGGTGCAGCGGCGCTTCGGCTGCGCCATCCATATCGGCTACGGCATGACGGAGGTGGGCGGGGGCATTGCGGCCACCAGTGTGGAAGACTCGGCCGCGCGCCAGGCCGAGACGGTGGGCCGCGCCATGCTCGGCATGGAGGTGCGCGTGGTCGACGAGGCGCGGCAGCCGCTGCCGCCGGGGCAGGTGGGCGAGCTGGCGGTGCGCGGCGAGGGCCGCATGCTCGGCTACTACCGGGCGCCCGAGCTGACCGAGGAGGCGCTCGACGCCGATGGCTGGTACTATACCGGCGACCTGGCCGTGATCGACAGACAGGGCTACATCCGCATCGTCGATCGCAAGAAGGACATCATCATCCGCGGCGGCCAGAACATCTACCCCGCCGAGATCGAGCAGTTCCTGGTGACCTGCCATGATATCAGCGAAGTTGCGGTGGTCGGCGTGCCCGACGCGGCGGGGCCCGCCCCCCGGCCGGCAGGAGATGAGCGGGTGTGGGCCTTTGTGGTGCCTGCGGAGGGGTCAGAGCTCTCGGCGCGAGACGTGCTCGAATACTGCCGCGGCGCCCTCGAGCCTTTCAAGCTGCCCGACCAGGTGCGCCTGGTGAGCAGCCTGCCGCGCTCGGCGTTGGGGAAGGTCCAAAAGGCCGAGCTACGCGCAATGGTGGTGGGGGAGCGTGGGCGCGAAAGGGACACGAAAGAGGCACGAAGGGGGCGCTGCTGAGGGCTGATTGCGGCGTACGGGGAGGTGATGGGCAATGCCTACAATGCAGAAGCTCAGCCTTGAGGAGTTCCGGCTGCTCCTGGCCACGGAGCTGCAACTCGACCCGGCGCTGGTCAAGCCGGAGGCATCGTTCGTCGAGGACCTGCTGGTCGATTCGATCCGCATGGTAGACCTGCTGATGCGCCTGGAGGAGATGGGCATGGTCCTCCCCCTGGAGGACATGTGGGATGTGCGGACGGTGGAGGACGCGTACCGGGTGTATGCACAGGCGGTGGGGGAAACCTGACAGGTCTCCGGAGACCTGCCAGGTTTCCCCCGCGCAACGAAAGACGCAATGCGTGCTACGTCCGCAGATACGAATCCGCGTAGATCATCTCGTTCTTGAGGACGCGGATGGTCTTGTAGATGGCGACCTGGTCGGGGTCGCTCATGTCGACCACGCCAGCGTCGAACTCTTCCATGGCGGCGGTCGAGTCGTGCAGGTGCAGCAGCAGCCGGCCCACGGGGGTCGACTCGTCGCGGGCCTCGATGATGCGAATGACCTCGTTCTGCGCCTCGTCCATGGGGTCGGCGATGGCGGCATCCAGCCCGGCGGCCATGAGCATCACCAGGTAGACGCGGTTGATCAGGCTGCGGTTCTCGTCCGGGACGCTGTTGGAGACGTTCGACAGCCCCACCACAGTCATCGGCGCCGGGTCCATGAGCTGCTTGAACATACGGATGGCCTCGATGGCGTTGGGCACGTATTCTTGGGTGCCGGCGACAGTGAGCACCAACGGATCGATGTAGAGATGCTCCATGGGGATGCCCAGCTCGATGGCGCGCGGGATGAGCCTGTCCATGGCGATGGCCACGCGCTCCTCGGCGGCGATGGGGATGCCCTCTTTGGCCATGGTCAGCGCGATGAGCTTGGCGCCGTACTGTGCCGCGACGGCGGGCACGACCTGCAGCCGCTCCTCCTCGGCCGAGACCGAGTTGATGAAGGCGGTCTTGCGGCAGCGCTTGAGCCCGGCCTCGATGGCGGCCAGGTTCGTTGTGTCGAGCGAGAGCTCGGCGTCGGTGACCGCCTGCACGGCATCGACGATCCACTCCATGATCTCGACTCCGGCCTTGCGCTGCGGGCCGATGTTGAGGTCCACGCACGAGGCACCGGCCTGCACCTGGGCCAGAGCCATTGCCTGGATCGCCTTGGTGTCGCGGTTGCCGATGGCCTCCTTGACTCGGGGGGCGATGATGTGGATATTCTCGCCGATGATGTACATGGGGACTTCCTCCTTGCTTGAGAACAGGCGTGCCCGCTGCCGGGAACCGGTGGAACTGAGGGAAGTGGGGCTGAGGGGGTGCGCCCAGCAGTCCCGATAGTCCTCTCAGGTTCGCCAGTTCCCTGCCCTCACCTCAGGCTTCAACAGGGACCAACTTGAAGACGCGAGCCAATCGCGTTGCCGCTTTGACGTCGCCTCGGCGCAGCGCCTCACGGACTTGATCCAGTTTCTGCGCATCCTCGAGATTCAGATAGGGAGACCACTCATCGTCGGTCACAATCAGCTGGATTCCACCTCTGCCACGTACTGCCCTTCACGGATCAGTTTCGTGTGTGCCGACTTGGTCATGGCTCTCTCCTTTGGGGCCTCGCTCGGGATGCTACCCCAGCCGTTCACTCAAGATCTTGGCTACTGCCCGGTACACGGCGCTGGCCGCATCCAGCTCGATGAGCGGGCGGCCGACGAGATCGAACTCGGCGACCTGCGGGTCGGCGGGCACCACGCCGGCGAGCGGGATGCCGAGTGTCTCGATCTCCTGAAGCAACGTAGGGGGCAGCTCGCCGGCCACGCGGTTGACGACGAGGTAGCTCTGGCCGATGCGCGTGCCCAGCTCGCCAATGAGGGTCACGATGTGCCGTGCCGCGTTCACGCCGCGCATGGTAGGGTCGGTGACGATGAAGAGATGATCCACGCTGCGCGTGGTCTGCCGGCTGATGTGCTCCATGCCGGCCTCGTTGTCGATGACGACGCAGGCGTACTCATTGCCGATGCGGTCGATGGCGCTGCGCAGCATGTTGTTGGCCGCGCAGTAGCAGGTGGGGCCTTCGGGCCGGCCCATGGCCAGCAGGTCCACGCCGTTGCCCTCGACCACACACTCCTCGACCTTGTAGGCAAAGTACTCGGGCTTGGAGATGCCTGCCTGGAAGGTGCCGTTCGCGACCTGGCCGCGCGCCTCCTCGCGGATCTGGCCGATGGTGGTCTCGAGCGGCAGCCCCAAGGCCAAGTTCAGGTTCGACGAAGGGTCGCCGTCGATGGCCAGGATGGGCGTGCGCCCTCGCTCCAACAGGTACTTGACGGTCAGCGCTGCAAAGGTCGTCTTGCCGGTGCCGCCCTTGCCAGCCACGGCGATGGTCATGGTCACTGCTCGCCTCACATCTAGGAAGGGTTTTGGAGGGGCTGCTGGCGTCGCTGGCCGCCCTACGGGGCGGCCAGCGACGCCAGCAGCCCCTCCAAAACCCACTTCAAGATTACGCCTGCAACTCGCCCTTGCCCTGGCGCAGGAGCTTGGCGACCGACGGGAAGGCGGTTTCGTCTGTATGCGGCAGGAAGAGCGCCGAGGTGAACTCTTCCATAAAGCTGTTGTCGGCGCTGAGCTCGAGGTAGGTCATGCGCTGGGCGATCTCGGTGAGCTCGCGCCTGAGCTCCCGGCTGAGCAGCACCTGGTAGGCGCCGCGCACCGAGGTGTTGCCCAGGTAGCGGAAGCGCTCCCAGGGCATATCGGGCAGCAGGCCGATGGTGATGGCCTTCTCGATGTTGATGTACTTGCCGAAGGAGCCGCCGATGAGCACCTGCTCCACGTCGGCCAGGCTGATGCCGACGCTGCGTGTGAGCACCGAAAAGCCGGCGTAGATGGCCCCCTTGGCGCGCAGCAGGTTGGCGATGTCGACCTCGGTCAGCACCACGTCGTCGGGCACGCCTGCCTGCTGGTCGGCTGTGGCAAAGAGGTATTCGGGGCCATGCTCGCCGTCGCGGATGCGCGGCGTGTTCAGGCTACGGTTGAGCCGCCCGGCCTTGTCGATGACGCCGGAGAGGAACATCTCGGCCAGCGCCGAGATCATGCCCGAGCCGCAGATGCCCCGCGCCGGCCGGTCGCCGATGGTGCGGATGGTGGGCTCGTAGGTGCGCGGGTTGATCCATACTTCGTCGATGGCGCCGGGGACAGCACGCATACCCGATTGCACCCCTGCGCCCTCAAAGGCCGGCCCGGCCGAGCAGGCGCAGGAGATGAGCCAGTCGGCGTTGCCCAACACGATCTCGCCGTTGGTGCCCACGTCGATGAAGAGGGTCAGCTTTTCGGTGCGGCACATCTCGGAGCTGAGCACGCCGGCCGTGATATCGGCGCCGACATAGGCGCCCACGCTGGGCAGGCAGTCGACCTGCGCCTCGGGGTGGGCGTGCAGCCCCAGCTCGACCGCGCGCACCGGCAACGGCTGGTTGACCGTCGGGATGTAGGGCTCGAGGCGGATCCACTGCGGGTCGATGCCCAGGAAGAGGTGGATCATGGTCGTGTTGCCGGCCACGGCCAGGCGCACGATCTGGCGCGCTTGAGCGCCGTTGCGGCGACAGAGCTCGTCGAGCAACTGGTTGAGCGTGTCGGCCGCGAGCTCTTGCAGGTGGCTCAGCCCGCCATTGCGCCTGGCATAGATGATGCGCGAGATGACGTCCTCGCCGCAACTGATCTGGCCGTTGAAGGTCGAGGCGGTGTCTAGGACCTGACCGCCGGCCATGTCGACTAGATAGACGACGTTGGAGGTCGTGCCGATATCGATGGCTGCCCCAAGCAGGCGTGCCGTGCCCCGCGGCTGCAGGTCGAGCAGGCGGGCGACGGCGCCTTCCTCCTCCCAGGTGCCGCGCTCCATCACGGCATCCACCTGCCAGCCGGAGTCGCGCAGGCCCTGGCCCAACCCGCGCAGCACCGGCAAGCTGGCGCGCAGTCGCTCGATGCCGTCGACGGCGGCCAGCTCACGCTGCAGCCGATCCCAATCGTTGGTGTTGTCGTCGAGGCTGGGCGGTGTGATCTCGACCGAGTAGCGAGTGACAAAGGGATCAGCGCGCCAGTTGCCGGCATCGTCGGGCATGGCCACGGTCGCCGCAGCCTTTTCGCCGGCCACGGTGTGGGCTACCAGTTCCTGCGAGGGGACCTCGACGACGAGATCGCTTTCGATCACTGTCTGGCAAGCGAGGGCATAGCCCTGGGCCACCTGTTCGCGGCTCAGGCGCAGCTCCGAGCGACGGCGCACCTGGCCCTGGCGCACAATGACCTGACAGCGCCCGCAGCGACCCTGGCCGCCGCACGAGAGGTTGAACGCCACGCCCGCACGGGCGATGGCGTCGCTCAGAAGCGTCCCCTCAGGGACCTCGACCGATTGGCCGCTGGGCTCGAACGTCACACGGTACATGAGCTCCTCAACAGTCAGTTCCTTCGGCTCACGCCAGGTACAGCAGCGCCGCCAGCCCGCGCACGCCACGTAGGAGCAGCGTGAGGGGCCGGCTACAACGCTCGACCAGCGCCAGCGTCGCCACGCCGAGCAGCGCGCCGGCTACGATGTCGAGGGGATAGTGCACGCCCCCGATGATCCGCGAGAGGCCCAGCAGCACGCCCAGGGCCGCGCCGAGGGCGCCGAGCCACGTGCTGCGCCGCGCGGCGCCGGCGGCGAACGTGAAGGCGACCGCTGCCGCATTGCTGGGCAGCGATGAGTCCGACGGGTGGTAGAAGAGCAGGGTGACGCCGTCGTGTGCGGTAAAGGGCCGCAGCCGGAAGTAGAGCAGGTTGAGCCCCTTGAGCGCGGCCATACCGATGAGCAGCGCCACGATGGTGCACAGCACGGCCGCGTGATCGGCGCGGCGCTCTTCGGGCGTGCGGCCACGGAACCACAGCACCACGAGCAGCGCCGAGAGCGCCGTCGTCAGGGCATAGTCGTTCATCAGGAAACGGATCAACCCGTCGAACGCCGGCCAGCGACCGGCCAGGCTATTCAGGGCCTGGAAGAGCGCCCAGTCCCAAGCGAGCATGGTGCACAACTCCCAGAACAGGTTGTAGGGGCGGTTCGGAGACCACCGCTACAGGTTGTCGTCGAGCCACTGTGCCACATTGGCCGCCGCCTCGGGGCTGGCGGCCAGTGACAGGTGGCCAACGCCGGGCATGGTGCGCAGCTCGGCCGTTTGCAGCCGGGTGCGCACCTCGCTCAGCGGCACCACGGCGTCGTCACCGCCATAGAGCACCAGTGCCGGCCGCGGTGCGATGCGCGGCAGCGCCTGGGTGCTGGCGAGCCCGTCGAGCAGCCGGCCGCGCCGGCCGCGCAGCCCCCAGCGCAACGCCTCGGGGTACGTCATCTCGGCGAGCAGGCCCAGGCTGGGCCGCGCATTGGCCGGCTCCCAGAGGGGGGCCAGGGCCACCACGGCGCGGATGCTGCGATCTTCGGCCGCCGCACGCAGGGCCAGGTCGGCCCCCAGGCCGACGCCGGCGACCGCCAGGCGATTGGCATCAGCCAGCGGGTGGCGGCTGAGGAACGCCATGGCGGCAGGCACGAGTGCCAGCGCATCCGGGTAACGCTGCAGCGCCTCGCCCCAGGCGGGCACGAGCACCAGCCAGCCCCGCCGCGCCAAGCGGTCGGCCAGGTCGAGCAGTGGCTCGCGCGGCGCCGCCGGGTCGGGCAGCAGGCAGATGGCCGGTCCGGGCTGGCTCTGGGCCGCATCCTGCAGCAGCGTGGCCTCCCCTGGGGCCAGGCGCGCCGGGTGTGCCTGCATGGCCTCGGGGCCCGTCGATGTCGCCTGCGGGCGATAGGGCCGCAGGATGGCGGCGGCCGGCAGGGTCACTGCCAGGGCCAGCGCCACGCCGCCCCCGAAAAGGATGGTCAGTTCGGCCCCGGCCGGTCCGGGTGTGATGAGCTCGCGCCGCGTCGCAAAGAACCAGACGTAGCCCAGGGCGATGAGCAGCGGCCCGCAGGCGTGGCGCCACGCCGGCCTGCGCCGATAGTCGAACAAGGCCAGGCCAGCTAGCGCGCGCCATGCGGCGAGTACTTGCAGCACACCGGCGCTGACGAGGGCTGCGAACGCCAGGTAGCTCAGGGCCAGATAGGTGCTGACGAATTTGAGCAACGATGTGACCTCGTTGAAGCGGGGCGTGATACGTGATGCGTGATACGTGATACGTTTGTCGGTATCAGACAGACGGAACACGCAACACGCATCACGTATCACGCATCAGCCCCGCTACTTCCACACGTTCTTAAGGTATGCCGGGAGGTCGATGGCCTCTCGCGGCCCGACACGGATCTCCCAGCCGGGCAGTTCCTCTTCCAGCTCGCCCGACAGCGTCGCGACGGCGCCGGGGAGGACCACCTTCTTGTGATTCAGCTTGCCCTCGATGCCCGAAGACTTGACCGCCTTGGCGATGCGCTCGGCGTCGAACTTGCCGGCCGCCCACGCTGTGAGGACCGACATGCCTTCGGCGTCGCAGATGAGCAGCCAGGCCGGGAAGCCTCCGCCCTCCACTTCGCCCGCCACGCTAAAGTAGGTGAGGGAAAAGTTGGTAGTCACGAGCAGCGGCGCCTCCGGCTTGGGGTTGTTGATCTCGTACAGGCCGGGGCTCACCTGGATCGGCTTCTGCGGGTCGGTGTAGATGTTCTGGCGCAGCGTCAGCAGTGGGTAGACATCGGCTGGCGCATAGTGGTCGAGCACGATGAACCCGGCATACTTGGCGATGGCCTGGCCGGCCGCGATCGCCTGCTCGCCGGCCGAGGCGCTGTCGCCCGGGAAGGCGATGATCGGGAAGCCCAGCAGGCGCAGGTTCTGCTTCAGCGCCAGGCGGCGGAGCTGCGTCTGTGCGACCAGTGTTGCCGCGAGGCCGCGCACGCCTGGGTCGAGGACGATATCCTCCACGCCCGCGCCTTTGACCTTCTCGACCAGCGCGGCCAGCGCGTTCAGGTCGCCCGTGCCGCGCACGGCGAGCGCTGCCTTGCCGGCGACGGCCGCGGCAGCCATCTCCTGCCAGTTGGCCTCAGTGGCCGCGCAGACCAGGGGCGTCGTGCCCGCGGCTTTCTCCAGGCCGGCCTTGATGGCGGCAGGGCTGTCGCTCATCAGGATCAGCGGCAGGTCGCCCGCCGAGCGCACGGCGGCCATGGCTGCGGCAAAGGCGCCCGCATCGCCCGAGGCGTTCTCTACCGCCACGCCATCGAGCCCAAGCGCAATGCCCACACGCTCGACGGTATAGCCTGCCACCGTGGCCGCGGCCTGCTTGATCTCATCCAGGCTCTGCGTATCGCGGATGCGGGCAAAGAGGCCGGGCTGATGGAAGAAGGTCTTCTCGTGGCGGAAGAGCACCGTCTCGTTGCCCGCCTCGATCTTCTTATGGCCGGCGGCCAGCGTGATCAGGCGGATGGGCGGCGCGGCGGCCGCCTCGAGCGCAGCCTTGGCTTCATCGGAGACGGTGGGACAGGCCGAGAGCTCGGCCTGCTTGGCGGCCAGCTTCATGGCGAAGGCCAGGCAGGTCGGGAAGCCGCACTTTTTGCAGTTGGTGCGTGGCAAAAGCTTGTAGATTTCCAGCCCACTCAGAGCCATTGTTCCTTCTCCTTCACCCTGCCATCAAGCCGGCGATGGCCTTGGCCACTGGCGCAATGCTCTCGGGATGGCGCAGCACCACGATGTCGGCGCCGGCCTCGATGAGCGTCGTCGCTGTCAGCACTTCCCATAGGACCGAGCGGGTCTTCCAGTCGCCCCAGGCGGCCGGCACGCCGGTGTTGACCTTGGCTTCCTTGGTGCGCCAGGCCTCCTCGCCGACGGTGCAGATGATTGGCTGCTGGGTCATGCTGTCGCCGGTGAGCGCGGCCAGGCGCAGGCGCTCCATCACGCTGTAGGTATACTCCAGGCCGTAGCCCAGGGCGCCGGTCGTCGGGTCCATGAGGATGCGGTCGGGCTCCAGGCGCATGTCGCTGATGAGGATGTTGAGCTGCTTCGCCAGGTTCACGTCAATGGGCGACCTGGCGACGACGAGCTGGCCGTGGGCCAGCGCGGCGGCCACGATGGTGCGATAGTTCTTGTCTTCGCAGTTGCCGAGGACGATGCGCTCGCCCTTGGCGACCTCGGCCGCGGCCACCAGCACCTCGTTGTCCTTCTCGGCCTGCCCGGGCCCGTACACGATGAGCGGCAACCCGGTGGCCTTGAGCACAGCCTGCACCGTGGCCTTGGCCTCGGCCGCCCCTGTGTCGCCGCTGTCGGGCGAGGCGCTCTTGAGCGTGAGGGCCACCATGTCGGCGCCGAGCTCTTCGGCCTTCTTGGCCCACGTTGCGACATCCTTGGCGGTATCGCCCCAGGCCTCAAGCAAGAGCGGCGACCAGTCGCCGGGGTAGCGATCCTGGATCTCGACGGCGATCACTGGCTGGCGCGGGATCTGGCCCTCGAAGGTCAGGAAGGGCAGCGCCCCCTCGCCGCCAACCGACACCGTATGGCTGCGCGTGCCCCCCTCGGCGGCCGTCGCGCCCAGGGTGATCTCGCGGACGCGCCCCGTCCACCTTTCCTTGGGAATGCTCACCGTCACTGGCATGGATCGTGTCTCCTTTGTCCATGTCGGAGGCGCAGCCCGTGATGCGTGATACGTGACGCGTGATCCGTGAGGCGTGTTGCGTGTTCCGTCTGCCTGACACCGACAAATGGAACACGCGTCACGTATCACGCATCACGCATTACGCATTACGCATCACGTCTCGCGCCTCACCAGTACCACATCTGGCCACGCATCTCGCGGATAATGTCGGTCGTCGAGAGCACGCCGGTGGCGATCTTGCCCCTGGCGCCCTGTTCGGTAACCACCAACCGGTGCACCCGGTGTCGAGCCAGCACCTCGATGGCTTCGGGGATGCTCGCGCTGGCCGGGACTTCATAGATCAGCGGGGTCATGATGTCCCGAGCCTTATAATCGAGCAGGTTCTTGCCATAGAGGCGGATGACGTCTGTGTGCGAGATCACGCCCTCGATCTCTGTGCCCGACTCGGCCACGATCAGCGCATGCACGCCAGTGTCGGCCAGCATGCGCACGACCTCTTTGAGCAAGGTGTCTGGCTTGCAGGTGATCACGCCCCGGTGCATGATGTCTTTGACCCGCTTCTCGACGGGCTTGCCCTCGGATTGTGCTGTCATTTGCCCTGCCCTCCTTACGTCGGTCGATTGGCAGCCCATTGGAGAAGGAGGCCTGGTGACCAGCCCTGAGCCAGGATATTGGGGACGACCAATCCCCTCTCCAATGGCCTGCTAAAACAACGGATCCATGGTCAACGCGGGATGGCCCTTCTCCTCGAGGAAGGGCAGGAGCTCATCGACCGTGGTGGCTGTGCGCTCGTCGGCGATCTTGTCGACGAGGTCGGGGTCGCCTTCGCGCTCAGCAACGGCCTTGAGCTCCTCGGCCATCGAGTCCTTGAGGAAGCTCGACAGCCAGACGATGCGCTTGAAACCGCCATCAGACGACAGGAACTTTTTGCTGAGCAGATAGTACTTGCCCACGCCCATGACGCCGGGGGTCTGCAGGCCGCCGCCGGCCATGCCCGCCAGCGTCGAGAAGGTCATGCCGGCCGGCGTCATGCTCGGGTCCTCGCGCGAGACGACCATGATGCCGTTGGCTTCGGGGATGACCATGGCGATGCATTCGAAGCAGCCGCAGGCGGTCATGGGGTCGCGCATGATCGAGTACATGGTCACGTTCTCGACGGTCTGGTGCGAGTTCTGGTAGACGAACTGGTTCACGCCGTCGTAGATGCCGTACGCTGGGTCGAGGCAGGCGCCCTTCTTGATCGGCTGGTTGGGCCCGGTGGGGTTGATCTGGTGCGAGGCCTTGCAGTCGAGCCAGTTGTAGGCGCCGCACAGCCCCAGGCGCTCGGGCGAGACGACGCAGACGTGGTTTGGCGCAAAGCTCTGGCAGAGCGTGCAACTGTAGAACTCTTCGACCGACTCATCGGTCATGCCCGCCAGGCGGATGTTGCGCTGGTTGTAGGCCTCGCGCGCCTTGGCCAGCCACTCTTCGACCTTGGCCGGCTCGGTGTAGAGCGTCACTTGCACCTTGTCGACGATGGCGCCAAAGTCGGCATGGAAGCGCGCGTGCAGGATCTTGCCAAAGTGCTCGAGCCCAAAGCCCTTCTGCGCCGCAGCCTTGGAGATGCGGATCCAGGCGATGTCGCGCTGGCCGATGTGCTGGATGCCCGATGCGCCGTTGACAAAGTAGTGGACCTGGCGCTCGAGCACCGGCTCAAAGTCCTCCTGCATCTTGCGCCCGGCCACCTCGATGACGATGCCCAGGTCCATGGCGCCGCCGTCGGGCACGTCGTCAAAGGTGGGGCCGACGATCGTGATCTTGCCATCCTCGACGGCGTCGAAATCGGCCATCTTCAGGTACTCGAAGCAGCGCGACTCCTTGCCGCCGAACTCGACGCGCATGTCCTGGCGCCGCACGCGCTCGCCCTCGAAGGCCGAGCCGTAGGGCACCGGGATGGGCACTTCGGTGATCTTGATGCGCACGCCGCGCACCTCGATGGCCCGCTGCACGAAACGGCGCGCCTTTTCGGTGTCGTTCTCGCCGGGGATATCATCCCAGGGCATGCTCACGACGTGCTCGTAGCGTGTGATGCCGGTGGGCGTGATCTGGGGGATGACCGTGTCGGCCAGCGTCGGGAAGCCGTAGCTGATGGCGCCGGCGGCACTGGCGTACTTGAGGTCATCGACCTCGCCCAGCGCGAGCACAAAGGCAAAGACGCGGAACTTGTTGTAGAGCAGGATGTCGCGGATCTGGCCGCCCTTCATGCCGCCGAAGGTGAGCGCCGAGCGGGTGGCAAAGCCCAGTGCGTAGATGGCCGAGATGGTGTCGGTGCCGAAGGGGACGATGTAGGTGTCGTACCCCATCTCGACGCCTTCTTCCATCAACTGGTGGATGATGCTGCGCCCGTTGACGTTGCCGCTGAGGAAGACGAGGATGTTGCGCTTTTGCAGCTCGCGCACGATCTGCACGGCGGCCTCGTTGGAGCGCGCCGCGCCCACGATGGCGGCAAACCCGGGCATGCGGCCATCGACGAGCTGGATGCCCCAGGCGCGCAGTTGGATGTCGTCGATGGGGCCGTTCAGATGGCCGCCGTTCTCACCCTCCTGCTGGAACTCGGGCGAGGTAAAGCTGCCGGTGCTGCCGTAGCTGCCGCCCCAGGTGATGGGCTGTGGCTCCAGGCCGCGGGCGAAGCGGATGCCTTCGATGGCTTCTTCGGCCAGCAGGGTGGCGACGCCGCAGTCGAGCGTCTCGCCCAGGTAGGGCAGCCAGTTGGCCGTGCCCGGCACCGGGTGCAGCAGGCCGCGAGCATAGTCGAGCACCTGCGGCAGGTCGCCGAGCTTGGAGACCTCCATCCCCGTAAAGCCGAGGATGGTTGGCAGGTAGTACGCCGTGTTGGTGAAGGCCACCGGTGTATCAGGGCCCAGCTCACGCAGGGCCTTTTGCAGCATCTCGTCGGCTTCCTGGACGATACGGTTGGCCCCACGGATTGCGGCTGTAGCGATGTAACGAGACATTGGCTCTACTCCTTGTCCGAGTTACGCTCGTCCGAGATCCAGCAGAGCGGGCCCTCACGCCCGCGGTACCGGCGGCATGGGAGCCGCCTCTGCCAGGTGTCGGATCTCACTCTGCAGCCGCCTTCGGCAGGCGGTAGATGTTGAGCGGCCGCTGTTCCGTGGCCGCGGCCAGGAAGTCGCTGAGCGGCGTGTCGCCACTGGTGCCAAAGTGGCCCGGATCATACGGCGTCAGGCCCAGGGCAGCGCGTTTGGCGTCGATGTGGGCCAGGGCCCTGACCAGCATTTCCTTGTGATCGGGCACGAACTCGAGCCTGCCGCCGACCTTCTGCGGCCAGACCTCGGTCAAGATGCGCGTGACCTCGCTCGAGGCGCCCACAGGAGAGTGCACGCCAAAGATGACATAGGCGCCCGAAGCGACAAAGTAGGTGCCGATCGAGATTGCCTTTTCGCTCATCCACTCGGGGCAGAGGCCGACGGCCGGCAGATCGTCGATATCCTCGCCCAGGCCGCCCTCGGTGGCCATTTGGGTGAGCACGGTCAGAATGCGCGAGTTGTCGACACATGAGCCCAGGTGCAACACCGGTGGGACGCCGATGGCCTCGCAGACCTCACGCAACCCCGGGCCGGCTGCCGCCATGATCTCGGGCGTCATGTAGCCGTGCTTGCCGGCGCCGATAGCCGCGCAGCCGGTCATGACCACGAGCACATCCTGGGCGATGAACGCCTTCACGAGCTCGATCGTGGCCTCGTCGTGGGGCACACGGGCGTTGTTGCAGCCCACAATGCCCACCGCGCCGCGGATGCGCCCGGCCACGACGGCGTCGTTGAGCGGCCGGAACGAAGCGCGGAAGCGGCCGCCCTGCATATAGTTGAGGTACTCGTGCGAAAAGCCCGCGATCATGGGGCTCTTGTCGCGCGGGATGAACACCTTGCCGCGGTTGGCAAAGTTGTCGATAGCCAGGCGCACAATCGCCTTGGCATCGTCGAGGGCCGTGTGCTCGTTGAACTGCATGTGCGTCGCGCCCGGTATCTTGGCCTTGGGCGAGGTAGTGATGAGCCTGGTGTGGAAACGCTTGCTCAAGGGGGCCAGGGCCTGCATGATGCACTGCACGTCGACGATCATCGCCTCGACGGCGCCGGTGATCACGGCCAGCTCTTGCTGCAGGTAGTTGCCTGCCGGCGGGATGCCGTGGCGCATCAGGATCTCGTTGGAGGTGCAGCAGATGCCCGCCAGGTTGATGCCCGTCGCGCCCTTGGACTGGGCATAGGCGATGAGCTCGGGATCCTGGCTGGCGGCCACGATCATCTCGGAGAGCGTGGGCTCGTGGCCGTGCACCACAATGTTCACCTGGTCTTCGCGCAGCACGCCCAGGTTGGCCTGCGACTGCAGCGGCGTCGGCGTGCCGAAGAGGATATCCGAGATATCGGTCGCCAACATCGAGCCGCCCCAGCCATCGGCCAGTGCGGCGCGCATGGCCTGCGTCAGGATGTTCTCGGCATCCATGTCGACGCCGGTGTGCGTGCGGTGCATGATCTCGACAATCTCACGGTCGACCCCGCGCGGGGCGATGCCGAGCTGGCGCCAAATCGCCTGCCGCTTGGGGGTCGCACGCTTGAGGTAGATAATGTCGCCGCGCTGTTGGCCAAAGGCCGCCAGGGCCGCGACGCCCACATCATAGGCAATGTCTTCGATACTGCGGCCTTCGGTGGCCACGTCGAGGTAGCCCGCCACCTGGCGCAGCTTTACCGGGTCCTTGATCTGATAGCCCTGGACCTCGCCCTTGGCCACGGCCTGCAACACGAAGGCCAGGTCACGGCCATGGTCCGAGTGAGCAGAGGCGCCGCCCGCGACCTCGCGAGCAAAGTTGCGCGCCGCGACAGTGGCCAGGTCGGCGCCGCACACGCCGCGCACTTCTTCAGGCGCCTTGCCGACGAAGCGACAGGGGCCCATCGCGCACATCTTGCAGCACGCCCCGCCGGCTCCCGTGGGGCAAGGCTTGACCTGCTCCGCCCGGCTAAAGGCCGTGGGGATGCCCTCTCCCTCGGCCCGCTCCAGCATGCTTTGCGCAGCCGGATCAATCGTCTTAGGGCACATGGATCAGACTCCTTCTCGTAGGGGCGGCGTCACCGCCTGAGTCGTGTTCACCAACCTGTAGCCTAGCCCCTTGGCGGCGTCTCCGGCCACAGGTTTGCGAACATGACCTAGTACTTCCGGAAGTCGCCGGACATTTCCAAGTCCAGTCGATTGGTCTGCGTCATGCGCACGCCCTGGGCGAACCACGCCGAGCCCTGCGCCGCGTTGGCCGGCGGCTGGGGGAACTCGATCGTGGCCTCAGGATCGTAGCCGGCATCGTGGAGGGCCTGCAGGATGCGTTCACGCCCGGTTGCTGCCGGGTCGAACGACAGGCGGACATACGTGCCAACCGCGCTGGCTTCGACCTCATGCACGCCCACGGCAGCCAGCGCCTCACGCACGGCCAGCACGTGGTGGTCGGCCCACATCCTGGGGATCGTCAACGTCAGTTGCTCCATACTGGTACTCCTGTCGCTTGCTCCAGATCGAGCTGGAGACGGGCTCCGTGCCGGTCCGCTGCCACGAGGCCGCGGACAGGTTGTTGTACTCGAGACGCCACGTGTGTGCACAAAAGCACAAGCTACCAGCAGTGAGACCCAACCCGCCGGGTGCTTGTGCTTCAGCAGGGGAGAGCGGGCGCGCTCTCCCCTGCGTGGCTGTGGCCGTGGACGCAGCGCCCGGCGGGGCGCCCCGGACCTAGAACAGGCCCAGGATCTTGCCGGTCTCCAGGTCGATGTCAACGTCCACGAACGCAGGTCGGGTGGGCAGGCCCGGCATGGTGCGCATGGCGCCGCAGAGCGGATACAGGAAGCCCGCGCCCGCGCTGGCCCGGATGTCGCGGATGGGCATGCGCCAGCCGCGCGGCGCGCCCTTGATCGCGGGGTCGTGCGTGAACGACAGGTGCGTCTTGGCCATGCAGATGGGCAGGCCGGCGAGGCCCATCTCGGTGAACATCTTGATCTTGCGCTCGGCCTCGGGCTCATAGTCCACGCCGTCGGCGCGGTAGATCTTGGTGGCGATGGTCTCGATCTTTTTCTTGATCGGCCACTCGTCGGGATACAGGAACTGGAAGTCGCTCTTCTTCTCGCAGGCTGCGACGATGGCTTCAGCCAGCTCGGCGCCGCCAGGGCCGCCCTTGGCGTGCACGTCGCTCAGGAAGGCGCCCTCGGCCCCCGCCTCGTCGGCCGCCCGCCGGACCATCTCGATCTCATCGGGGGTGTCGGTGGGGAACTTGTTGATCGCCACGACCACGGGCACGCCGAAGAGCCGCGCGTTCTCGATGTGCTGGATCAGGTTGGGCAGGCCCTTCGCGAGGAGCCCGAGGTCTTCCTGCCGGTAGGCCTGGTCGAGCGGCTTGCCGGCCACGACCTTGGGCCCGCCGCCGTGCATCTTGAGGGCGCGGATCGAGGCCACGATCACGACGCAGTTGGGCTTGAGGCCCGAGATGCGGCACTTGATGTCCATGAACTTTTCCATGCCGCAGTCGGCGCCAAAGCCGCTCTCGGTGACCACATAGTCGACCAGCTTGAGGGCGATGCGGTCGGCGATGATCGAGTTATTGCCTTGGGCGATGTTGGCGAAAGGCCCGGCGTGCACAAAAGCCGGGGTGCCTTCCAGCGTCTGCATCAGGTTGGGCATGATGGCCTCGCGCATCAGCACAGCCATGGCCCCGGCGACGCCCAGTTGCTCAGCCGTCAACGGCCGGCCGCTCTTGTCAAAGCCAAAGATGATGCGGCCCAGGCGCGCGCGGATGTCCTTCAGGTCCGAGCAGAGGGCCAGGATGGCCATGACTTCGGAGGCCACGCTGATGTCGTAGCCGCCCTGGCGTGGGCGTCCATCGTTCTTTGTGCCCAGGCCAAGGACAATGCTGCGCAGCGCCGCGTCGGAGATATCGACCACGCGGTTCCACATGATGGAATAGGGGTCGATATTGAGCTTCTTCGAGCCTGCCCGCTTCTCAAACTCCTCGTCGGAAGCCTCGCCCTCGTGCATGATGCGCGAGTCGATGGCCGCCGCGAGCAAGTTGTGCGCAGCGCTCACCGCATGGATGTCGCCGGTCAGGTGGAGGTTAAAGTCCTCCATCGGCACGACCTGGGCGTAGCCGCCGCCCGCCGCGCCGCCCTTGATGCCAAAGGTAGGGCCCATGGAGGGCTGGCGGATGCAGGTCATGACACTCCTGCCGATGTAGCCAAGGCCTTGGCTTGCGCCGATGGTGGTGACCGTCTTGCCCTCACCCAGTGGGGTGGGGGTGATGGCCGTGACGTCGATGTACTTGCCGTCGGGCCGGTCTTGGAGCCGCTCGAGGACGTCGAGGTGGACCTTGGCTTTGTACTTGCCATAGTAGTCCAGGTCGTCCTCCGTGAGCCCGACGCTCGCCGCAATCTCTTTGATTGGTTTGAGCTTGGCTGCCTGGGCGATCTCGATGTCGCGAAGCATGGGTGCCTCCTATTTGATGAGAAAAGCGATCCACACAGACGCCAACAACTGGACTGGGGAGACGAGAGTATGTAGCTGCCAGGGCTCTGAGCTGGGGCAGCAGGGCCCGGCAATACTACCACACGAGAACGCAGACTGTCAAAGAACCGTACGACGATTTGGAGCGGCGGCTGCCCGCCGGCTTGTCGCCCGCTGCTCCAGGCGGCCACGCGACCCCGTGTGACGATATCGCCCTGCTCGCCGCGCGGGGCGGGGCCGGCCGGCGGCCGGCGCTCCGCGGCGCCGTGAGCGAGGGTTCTGTGAGCACCTAGCGGTTCAAGAGCTGCTCCGCGGCACGGAGCGTGTTCTGCAGCAGCATGACGTTGGTCATGGGGCCGGTGCCGCCGGGGACGGGGGTGATGTAGCCCGCCACGGCCGCTGCCGACTCAAAGTCCACATCGCCGACCATGGCGCCGCTATCGCGATTCATGCCAAAGTCGATGACTACCGCGCCCGGCTTGATCATGTCGCCCGTGATGATGCGCGCCTTGCCCACCGCGGCCACGAGGATGTCGGCCTGGCGGGTCACTGCGCCCAGGTCCACCGTCCGCGAGTGGCAGATGGTGACGGTCGCGTGCTGGTGCAGCAGCAGGCAGGCCATGGGCTTGCCCACGATGTTCGAGCGCCCGACGACCACCGCCTGCGCGCCCTTGAGCGCGACCTGGTAGCGTCGCAGGATCTCCATGCCGCCCGCGGGCGTCGCGGGCACAAAGTAGTCACCCGCATCCTGCAGCAGGCGCCCAGCGTTTTCGGGGTGCACGCCGTCCACGTCCTTGGCCACCGAGAGGGCGGCCACCACCGCGACCCCATCCACGCCCTTGGGCAGCGGCTCTTGCACCATGATGCCGTGCACTGCCGGGTCGGCGCTGAGCTGGGCCACCAGGGCCACGATTTCCTGCTGGCTGGCACTATCGGGCAGCGTGTGCAACTGGAAGGCCATCCCCGCTGCCTCGAAGGCCTTGGCGATCTGGCGGGCATAGCTCACCGAGGCCGGGTC
>ERZ795049.2358-NODE-2358-length-22253-cov-4.584827_pt1 | contig 22253 bp, 21 predicted proteins | sample MGYA00375133_ERZ795049 | MGnify/ENA primary metagenome ERZ795049 (study PRJEB30178, sample SAMN05720147) | activated sludge metagenome | isolation source: anaerobic digester from wastewater treatment plant | place: Japan | collected 2015-04-20 ... | reverse complement strand
GATACATTACCTCCTCGCGCCCATGATCATGCCGTCATCGGATCGCGCACATCGGGCGCGTAAAATGAGCAAGTAGAGAAACATTCGCCGATATTGTCAAAGATTTTTTTCTATTTCCGCTCGGCGGACTCCGCGGCAAGACGGTCCATGAAGGCGCCCGCCGCGAGCGTTTCGGGGCTGTTCTCGCCGCGACGGCGCACCGCGAGGGTGCCGGACTCGACCTCCTTGGCGCCCACCACCGCGACGTACGGAACGTGCCGCGTGATGGCCTCGCGCACCTTGTAGCCGATGGTCTCCTCGCGAAGATCGCACTCGGCGCGGAGGCCGCGGGCGATCATCTCCCGCTCCACGCCCTTCGCGTAGTCCGCGTGCTCGGGATTCACCGTCACGATGACCGCCTGCACCGGGGCCAGCCACACGGGAAAGCGCCCGCCATGGTGCTCGATGAGGATGCCGATGAAGCGCTCGAGCGAGCCCAGGAGCGCGCGGTGGATCATATAGGGACGGTGCTTCTTGCCGTCGGTGTCGATGTAGGTCATGTCGAAGCGCTCGGGCAGATTGAAATCGAACTGGATGGTGGAGCACTGCCACTCCCGCCCCAGTACGTCCTTGATCTTGATGTCGATCTTGGGGCCGTAAAAGGCGCCACCGCCCTCGTCGACCTCGTAGTCGATGCCCGCACGCTTGACCGACGCCTCGAGCGCCGCGATCGCGTCGCGCCACATCGACTCCTCGCCCACGGACTTCTCCGACGGGCGCGTGGCGAGATAGACCTTGAAGTCCTGGAACCCGAACGAGCGCAGCATGTACAGACTGAAGGCGAGCACCCGGTCGATCTCGTCGGGCATCTGGTCCGGGCGCACGTAGAGGTGCGCATCGTCCTGTGTGAAGCCGCGCACGCGCAGGAGGCCGTGGAGCACGCCGCTGCGCTCGTAGCGATACACCGTCCCGAGCTCCGCCCAGCGCAGCGGGAGGTCGCGATACGACCAGCCGCGGTTGTTGTACATCACAATATGGAAGGGACAGTTCATGGGCTTCACGTAATAGTTCTGCCCGTCGATGTCCATGGGAGAATACATGTTCTCGTTGTAGAAATCCAGATGCCCGCTCGTTTGCCAGAGCTGCGACTTGCCGATATGCGGCGACACGACCATCTCGTAGCCGTTCCTGTAGTGCTGCTCACGCCAGAAGTCCTCGATGAGATTTCGCAACCGGGCCCCCTTGGGATGCCACAATATCAGCCCCGCGCCGGTCTCGTCGTGGACGGAAAAGAGATCGAGCTCCCTTCCCAGCCGGCGGTGGTCGCGCTTCTTGGCCTCCTCGAGAAACTGCAGGTGCTTCTTGAGCTGCTTCTCGTCGGGGAAGGCGACACCGTAGATGCGCTGCAGCATCTTGTTGCGCTCGTCACCGCGCCAGTACGCGCCGGCGATGGTGAGCAGCTTGAACGCCTTGAGATACGAGGTGCGCGGCACGTGCGGCCCGCGGCAGAGGTCGACGAACTCGCCCTGCCGGTACACGGAAACTGTTTCGGCATCAAGGTCGCTTAGCAATTCCACTTTGTATGATTCGCCGGCGGCGCGAAAAAGCTCGATGGCCTTCGCGCGGTCCATCTCCTCGCGGACGACGGGCAGGTCCTCCGCGACGATCTTCCTCATCTCCGCCTCGATGCGCTCGAGGTCCTCGGGGGTGAAGTTCGCGCTCGTGTCGAAATCGTAATAGAAGCCGTTGTCCACGGCGGGCCCGATGGTGGGGCGCGCGTCGGGGAAGAGGCGCTTCACCGCCTGCGCCATGAGATGCGAACCCGAGTGCCAAAAGACGTCCCTGCCCTCAGGGCCGTCGAAGGTGATCACCTGGAGCGCGGCATCGGCGTCGAGCGCGCTCGCGAGGTCCACCGGCGTCCCGTTCACGCGCGCCGCGAGGGCCGCCTTCTGCAGGCCCTTTCCGATCGCGCCGATGACATCGAACACGGTCGCGCCGCGCTCCGCCTGGAGTGTCGTGGAATCGGGAAGGGTGATCGTTATCTGGCCTGCCATGGCGCACCACCGGAATCAAGTGAACATCATCAACAGCCCACATCCGGCCGATTGGGGGAAATAGTCAACAAAATATTTGCATGATGATGGCGCTGCAGCCGTCGAGCCCTTGCGGCGCGCATGGAACGCAGTTCTGATACTCAATTTCAAGACAGCCCCACGATACTCACGCTCATCTTTACAACCTCCGGTTTGTTGAGCATCATCAACGCTACCACCGCACCGTGCTCGGTAACGGCATTAACACGCGGAATGACATTCGTGCGAAAACGCGAGGATTGATAGTACATGACAAAAACCGCTGGGAGCGCAGCGGTATGCCGATAGTTATCGGTGCTATGATCTTGGCTGTGGAAGTACCGGGCTTGAGACGAAAAAAGCGCATCCGGGGCAGATGGATGCGCTTCCTGTGGGCGATACTGGAGTCGAACCAGTGACCTCCTGCGTGTCGAGCAGGCGCTCTAACCAAACTGAGCTAATCGCCCGTGTGCAAAGACCAAACCGCCATTCCCGTCCCATTGTCAATCTTTTTTTCCGGGTGATGTGGATCAGGTCCGATAGTTATCGGTACACAGCAAGAAACCCATAAACGCACTATGCCTTGTTGCCGGTTTGCGAATTCCAACTGGGTTTTATTCAGACTGCGATTGGGGAAAAATCTCGTTTATCGCGATCGTGAGGCCCGGGAGGACTCCGACCTCGATGGTGTCGTCACCGGCAAACACGTCCGGGCGGCCATACGCGCCATCGACATGCCGGTACACCATGACGATCGCCTCCTCGGGGTGCACAATCCAGTACTCGGTAATGCCGTGCTTTTCGTACAGGTGCACCTTCTCTTTCATGTCCCGCGCGGCGGAAGTCGGAGAAACGATCTCGACAACGAGGTCCGGCGGGCCGAGCGCCCCGCGTTTGTCCAGCTTCGCGGGATCGCACACAACAACCAGGTCCGGCTGCACTACGGTCGTAATCGAATCATCGGACGTTCCCGATTCGGGCAGCCGCACATCGAAGGGCGCGGCATACACCCTGCAGGTGCGGCCCTTTAAGAACGAATAAAATGCGTTATGCAATGCGCCCGATATTTCCTGATGTCTCCTGTCTGGCGCGGGCGACATCCCGTAGGCGACTCCCCCGAGTATCTCCCACCGCTCGTTGTGCGGCCATCCAAGATAATCGGCGTAGGTATACACTTTATCGAATTTTTTCGCAGTCGATGTCACAAAAAATCCTATCGGTTTGGCATGAAACCCAAGCAACAACTATCCTACCATTATTCCCTGGTATTTGTCAATTTTTTTGCGATTGTGATTCATCACGTATTCACCCGCCAGGATGCACTATCACGCCAATACCACAATATCGCCGCCATGCAAATTGTGCTTGAAATATTGCTGCTGGCGCGGTATCTATCTGAACTAGAGAAAGATCGATGCGAGCAAGCGGGAACCGTGGACAGCAGACAACAGGGATTATCCAGCAAGCTGAAAATCGCCGCCATTGACGACGATTTTTTCATACGCGGGCTGTTGCGCAGCTTCCTCGAGGAGGACTACGACTTCAGGAGCGCTTCGTGCTGGATGGAATTCAAGAGCCTCACCGACGACTTCCACCCGGATGTGCTGTTCCTGGACCTCTATCTTCCCGACGGGAACGGCATCGAGATCTGCCGCGACCTCAAAAAACAGAAGCGCTTCGAGAACCTCTACATCATGATGCTCACCGGCTCCGACGACAAGGAGACCATCATCGACGCCTACTCGGCGGGCGCCGATGACTTTATCCGCAAGCCCTTCGTGACCTACGAGGTGAAGAGCAAGATCGCGAACCTCGAACGGCTCACCCGCTACCAGAACGCCATACTGAACGAGTACCGGCACCAGTCGGTGCTCAACCGGAAGCTGTTCAACCTGAGCCGCATCATCAAGGACCACCTCCTGACCGCCGACCGCGATGAGCTCATCGCCGCGATCGACCGCTTCAACGGGATCATGGACATCGCCGCGCTGGAGGTGGTTATCGACGACGGCGGCCGCACCGAGACGACGCTTTCCCGGCGTTTCGACGAGAAGTTCGTTCCCGTTCCGGCCGATTCGCTCTCGCGGAAGCTCGCGGCCTTCAGGGACCGGGAGGATTTCATGCACTTCTGCCGGATTCAGACGGCGGGCAGGCGCGAGGTCTTCTGCTGCATTACGCCGCTCATCTTCAATCTGCGCAGCCGCGCCTACATCATCATCCAGAAGCGCGCGCCCTTCGAAATGGAGGACAAGAAGATCCTCTCGCTCATCGTGGACTTTTTCAATATCATGCTGGACCGCATCGACATCCAATCGACGCTGGCCAAGCAGAACAACCGCTACCGTCGCGAGATCACCAATGCGCGGAAGATCCAGGTGGCGCTCCTGCCCGAATTTAAGGAGTTAACGAAGTTCGACATCGCCTACACGTTCCTTCCCGCCGAGGACATATCGGGCGATTTCTTCGACGGCTTCTACCTCGACGAGCGGACGTACCAGATCATCATTTGCGACGTATCGGGGCACGGCGTGGCGTCATCGTATATCAACAGCCAGATGCGGACGCTCTTCCGAACGTTCTCGACGCCCGGAACGCCGCCCGCCGAGATCCTGAGCGTGGTGAACAACTCGCTCTGGAAGGACCTGTCGCACATCTACTATTTCGGGACCGTGGCGATCTGCCAGATCGACATCGAATCCGGCGCCATACGGCTCGCGTCGGGCGGGCACCCGCCGCTGTTCTACTTCGACGGCGCGACGGGGAACATCACGCTCATCAACAACACCGGGCCGCTGGTTGGAATCATCAAGGACTCGCGGTATCGCGACATCGACATCACCCTGAACCAGGGCGACGCGCTGTTCCTGTATACCGACGGCGTGACCGAGGCGCAGCCGGCGGGGAGTCACCAGATGTACGGCCAGCAGCGGCTGCTGGACAATTTCCAGCGGCTGATCGACCTCACCTCCGCGGACATCATCAACACGCTGATTGGCTCGCTGCACGAGTTCACGGGCTATGCCGACCAGGAGGACGACATCACCATGATCTGCATCAAAACGGTCGTGGAGCGGGGGCGCGCCTGAAGGCGGTGAGGCGGAAGTCTTCGAGGATCGCCAGCGCCGATTCGCGCACGCGAACGATGGCCCCGTAGGTGGTGTGGTTCCGATAGTTATCGGTGATCTTTCGCCTGCGGCCCTCCTCGAAACGAAGCTTGTCGAACCGTAATGGCTCCTCCCAACCGGAAACGCGCATCCCGATAAGCTCCTGGCAGAAATCCGCGATCTCATGCAGCGAAAACGCGGCCTCGCGCATGTAGGCCGCGCGGCTCCGGTCAATATCGAGCTCGGTCACTCCCGGTCTCCCCAGAAGCAACCCATGATCCTCGATAGGTTTCGGATGGCGCTCGCCGCGCCGCAACCCAAGGACGTTGACCGCTTCTTCAAGATCATAGGCTCGCTGCTTGATGGCGCGCTCCTCTATGATTGCTGAAAGCACCGGGAGCCAGCTGTCTGTAAATTCGCCCAGTGCTCCGTAAAACCTCGCTATCTCGAAATCGGCCTTTGGGTGAAACTTTACCTCCGGGTACTTGCTGATCCGCTGCTTATTCTCGTCGAGGATGCGGTCGATCTCGCCGGTAGACGCCTTCGCACTCTTCTTCTTGTCGTACTTCTGCCGCACCTCCTCGAAGTTCTTGATCTCGGCGAGTATGAAGCCCTCGAGATTCATCCGCTTCCCAATGGCGTACTGCAACCGTTCTTCGAAGGCGTCACGGTTGAACCAGGTCTTGCTATGCCGCCTGGCGTAGTCGTCGTACTTCTCGCGGAGCTTCACGATGAGCTGCTGGACTTCGTTTTCTGCTAGCGGCATTATAGCTCCCAATATCTATGAGGATGTGGCGGCGCATCCCGCACCTGCTGCGATCAGGGCCTCTGGGGGAGGAAAGCCCCAGTACAGCTTCCAGCATATTACCCCACCGACATATTCTTTTGCAAGTAGATAATTCCGAAGCAGATAGTTATCGGCGGTACTACCGCCTACACCGGATTCCAGATCGTCGAGATAGCGCTCGATCGCCATCGCAACAATCCCCGAAACCGACACCTTAAACAACTTCCGCATATCAACAATCCACTCGTACTCATCGTCCCGCAGCCACAGATGAACACATGCCCATTCGCCGCCCGGCACGGCCCGCTGATATCGCACCGACGCGCATATCCGCGCCTCAACCCCGCTCAAGCGCACCAGGCGGCGCAACAGACTCACGATCACGCGGCTGCGCGGAATCCCAAGCGCTGTTGAGGCGCGATCCAAGCGCGAAACCGCTTCCGCGGCAATGTTCACGGTCGTTTCAATGTTCATCATTGGCGTCCCTCCTTTCGATATGACGTATCATCATTAATACGCGCCAGAATAATGATTCGTGAAGTTTTTATTACGAATAGCAGCAGATCATTATTTTAGTTTTTTATTGTTGATTTTTGAACTCCCGCAATAAGCATACTGCCATTTTCGGGGTTGATGATTGCCTCCGGCATCCAATCCGCATGCCGCACCAGCGTAAACACCCAGAACACAAAAGGGACATGCGATGAGCACCTCATACCGCGACTCCGGCGTCGATATCGACAAGGGGAACCAGTTCGTAAAACGAATCGCGCCAATCGTCAAATCGACGTTCAGCGAGCGCGTCATCACCGATATCGGCGGCTTCGGGGCGCTTTTCTCCGGATCGTTTCCGGGAATGGCCGACCCGGTCCTCGTCTCCGGCACCGACGGTGTGGGCACCAAGCTCAAGATCGCGCAAATGATGGGAAAACACGACACCATCGGCATCGACGCCGTCGCGATGTGCGTGAACGACATTCTCGTCTCGGGCGCGCAGCCGCTCTTTTTCCTGGACTATCTCGCCTGCGGGGCGATCGACGTGGACCGGATGACCGACATCGTGAAGGGCCTCGCAGAGGGCTGCCGGCTCGCGGGCTGCAGCCTCATCGGCGGGGAAACGGCGGAGCATCCGGGGGTGATGGCGCCCGAGGAGTACGACATCGCCGGGTTCGCGGTGGGCGTGGTGGACCGGAGCCGCATCATCAACGGCGCCGCGATCGCTCCGGGTGACATCATCATCGGCCTCCCCTCCTCCGGCATCCACTCGAACGGTTTTTCGCTCGTGCGAAAAATCTTCCTCGAGATGAAGGGCTACCGGCTCGACGCCACGTTTCCCGATCTTGCGAAACCGCTCGGAGAAACAATCCTCGCGCCCACGCGCATCTACTGCAAGAGCGTCCTTGCGGCCATGGCTGATGGCGTTGCGATCAAGGGCATGGTGCACATCACCGGCGGCGGCTTCTACGAGAACATCCCGCGCATCCTGCCCGACACGACGGCGGTGAACATCGACAAACGAAGCGTCCCCACGCCGCCAATCTTCGCCATGCTGCAGCGGGACGGCTCGGTCGAGGATCGAGAAATGTTCACCACCTTCAACATGGGGATTGGGCTGATGCTGTTCGTCGAACCAGGAACAGCCGACAAGGCGTTGGAGCGGTTGCGCAGTCACGGCGAGGAGCCGATAGTTATCGGTGAGGTCGTCCCGCTGGGCGCCGATCGCGTCATTATACGTTAACAACCAGGGCGAAGCAGGCGGCTCACCGGCACAGAACCCAAACTGGCACGATCCATGCACCTCTCGGCAATCACCATAGACGGCGAGGCCTTCCCGGGCACCGATAACTATCCGTTCAATCTCGCGATTTTACGAAACACGAAGACCGTCGCGTTCCGATCCCCGGTAACCTACTTCATCGGCGAGAACGGCTCGGGAAAATCGACCCTGCTCACCGCGATCGCGCGAGCGGCGGGCATACACATCTGGGACAGCCCGCACGCTCCGCTGGTGGCAAACCGACACGCCGACACCCTGCACCGATACGTATCGGTCGACTGGCGCGACGGGACGACGCCGGGGGCCTTTTTCGCCTCCGACATGTTCCGCCACTTCTCCCTCCTCCTCGACGAATGGGCCAAAACAGATCCGGGACTGCTGGAATACTTCGGCGGCTCCTCGCTCATGGCCATGTCGCACGGTCAGAGCACCATGGCGTTTTTCGAGAGTCGCTTTCGCATCCGGGGGCTCTATCTGCTAGACGAGCCCGAGTGCGCGCTCTCGCCCCGGCGCCTCATCGAGTTTCTCGGGATCATCCATCGGGCCGCGGCGACGGGCGAAGCGCAGTTCATCATCGCGACGCACTCGCCCATCCTGCTCGCGCTGCCCGGCGCGATCATCCTGAGCTTCGACTCGCCGGCAATTCGGGAGATCGCCTACGAGGACACCGATCACGTCCGCGCATACCGCTCCTTTCTCGCCGATCCGCAGGGATACCTGCGCGAGCGCGGCGCGATCATCGAATGAACGGGACGGCATGTATGGTGGCGCATGCACGATGTCCTGCCGCCTCTATGAATGTGCGATGATATGGATTGTTTTTGGCGCTCCTCCCCCTAACGAAGGGGGAGGCCGGGAGGGGGTCGTAACGATCGGTATTTATGAAAAAAACTTCAAGAATCGTGAAGCTTCCTGGGGAGAGCATCATTGTATTATCGTGTGGGTTGCACAATACAGGTCGCTTCACCATACGCGCGACATCATCGAGCGAAACAACTAGGTAAGCGAAGAAAAAACGCAATGAAACGAAAAAAGCTCCAATTCGCCTCGCAGAAGGGACTGCTCTCCATGGGGGAGCTCACGCGCGATTTCTGCGCGAAGATACTCGGATACGATTTCGACGGGATCTTCCTCTCGGACGAATCGAGCCTGTGGGATTTCGCGGGCGATTCGATCGACACCTATCACGACGCGATCCGCAGGGAATACGGCGTCGACGCGTCCGCGGTCGAGGACGGAAACATCCTGACGATCCTGCGCCTCATCCGCGATGCGCGGCCGTGAGCCCTATGGCATGAGCTTCCCGCGTATGAGACGGATCACCCGCGCAAGGTGATCGTCCGAGGCGCGCGAGTAATCGACGCCATCGTCCGTGAGATACGGACGCAGCTCGTCCACGATGTCGGTGGTGATGCCGCCGTACTGCCCGTGAAATGACTCAAGCCGCGCTTGCAGGCTAAAGAGCAATTTATCGCGCGCATCCAGCGCAAGATAGGAATCGATCACCTCCAACATGGCGGCGCGATCATCGGGCAGCCGACCGCCCACGGACAGCAGGTTCGACGCGCTGTCGCTCAGGATCGTCGTTGCGCAGTCGATCTCCTCCACCAGCGTCCGGATCTCGCGCACCACCCGCTCCTCCGACGCCTCCACGAACCGCCCCTCGCGCACAAGCGCCTCAAGCGGCGTTTGCGGAAACACCTCCAGCGAGCGCAGGCGGATGAAGTCGGGCGCGATCTTCGCGAGGACCGCCGCCGTATCATGCGCGTGCTTCTCCGAAAGAGCGGCGCCGCCCAACCCCGGCATCACATACACCGAGCACGAGAGCCCCGCCTCCTTCGTCTTGAGACAGCCAGCCACGTGCTCTTCACCCGTCACGCCCTTGTCCATGAGCGCGAGCACCTCGTCGCAGCCGCTCTCGAGCCCGAAGTGCACGCGGTGCAGCCCCGCGCGCGCATAGGCCGCAAGCTCCTTCATCGAGCGCTTCTTCACGGCCGACTTCGTGCGCCCGTACACCGTGAAGCGCCGCAATGTCGGGAACGCGGCGCGCGCCGCCTCCATCGCCTCGGCGAGGTACGCGGGCGGCAGGATAAGCGAATCGGCGTCGCCCAGGAAGCAGGTCTCGCCGCCGCCGGCGCGCCAGGCGTACACGTGCGAAATGCTGTCCGCGAGGTCGGGCACCTCCCGAAACCAGGACATGAACCACTCGATTCGTGGATCATCCACGGCGTCGGGGGCTGATGGCGCTGCCGAAGGCATCGCTCGCTCAGGCAGCATGCCGGTCATCCCGAGCGCGTCGGACTGCGCCTGCCGGATCTTCCGGACCAGCGCCGGGACCCGGTCCCAGCCGGAGGCCCCCCGCAGGCCGATGAATCCTTCGTCGAAAAGCATGTCGTCGATCCGTTGCGCGCGCCGGATGTCCGCGCGCACCTCCGCGATCTCCCGCCGGCTGAAGGACGCCCCGAACTTGTACACCGGACAAAATCGGCAGCGGTTCCACGGGCAATTGCGGGTGAGCCGGAAGGTGAGGCTCGCATTCTCCGTGGGAGGACGGATGGAACAGATCTCGTACGGCTCGATCGCGGCATACTCCACGCCCATGGAAACACCTCCAACGCAGGTGTGAACAGATGCCCGGCGCGCCGGGAAATTTCAATACAAATACGCGTGCTCCCCACCGGCCAATTCCACATGTGAAAAATGTCTTGATTTATTATTCGCCGACGGATTACGATGGCAGGCGTATGCGGGCCATTAGGGCCGCGGAACACACACCCGGGGACACCCGTCATGAGCGCAGACGACAAGCGAAAATACCGGCGCGTAAAGAGCGAATTCACCATCCGCATCAAGAAAAGCGCGGTGGTCGAGGACGCGAACTTGTTCAGCGTCGCCAAATCGGTCAACATCAGCGGAAACGGCATCCTGTTCTCCTACAGCATGCCCATGGACATCGGCGCCACGATCCAGGTGACCTTCCTCAAGCCCAACACATTCGATTTTTTCGAGGGCAGCGCCAAGGTGGTGCGGGTGGAGCTGCAGCGCGACGGGGTGTACGACATCGGCGTCGAGCTGCTCAATCTTACCGAGGCCGATGAGAAGAAGCTCAATTACTACGTCACGAAGGACGAGTAGGAAACCGCGGAACCATCGATGACCGACAATTTCGTCGTCAAATACTCCATCAATTCGGCCTGGGGCATCGTCAAGGAGATCCGCGAAAAGGTGGGATCGCTCCTCCAGGACCGCCAGAAGGACCTGGTGGACGCCACGATGATGACCGTCTCCGAGCTCATCGAAAACGCGATCAAGTACGGCACGCCCGTATCCAGCAGCACCGACATCGACTTCGAGCTCACCATCACGGACAGGACGATCTCCATCAGCATCTCCAACGGGATCGTCGCCATGTCCGACTACGAAAACGTGAAGCGGCATCTCGACCTCATCGGACAAAGCGACAACCCGGGCGAGCTCTACACCAAGCGTCTCATGGAGCTCATGGAGAACCCCAGGCCGGGCGTGAGCCAGCTCGGGCTCTACCGCATCGCCTACGAGGGGGAGTTCTCCCTTTCGTATCGCTTCGAAAACAAAATCTTGACGATTTTCGCCGAGCGCGCTATCTAGGCTTATCAATCAGGAGAACACCATGCAAGATTTCGAACATGGCGCATTGAAAATCACCATCGGCGAAAGCAGCGGGACCGCGCGCCTCGCATGGTCCGGCAAGAGCGAGGACCGCGAGCCGGGCGCGCTCCTGACTCCCTATCTCCAGGACGCGGTCCGCGAATTTCAGGGAAAGCCGTTCGAGGTCGACTTCACGAAGCTCGAGTACATGAACTCGTCGACGGTGCCGCCCATCATCCACTTCATCAAGGACCTGGAGAGCAGCGGATCGAAAACGACGATCTTCTACGACAAGGACTCAAAATGGCAGGCGGCCTCCTTCAAGGCGCTCGAGACCATCTCCACCACCATGAAGCACATCACCGTCCAGGGCGCGTGACGCCGCATTCTGATCCCGCCGCATGACCCCCGAGGAACGCCGCTGTATCGACCGGGTGCGGCGGGCCGTCGGCAGGGCCATCAACCGCTATCGCATGATCGCCGCGGGCGACCGCGTGCTCCTCGCGCTCTCCGGGGGAAAGGACTCGTTGGCGCTTGCGGACACGCTCCATGCCCGCTTGCGGCATCTGCCCATCTCCTACGAACTGCGCGCGGCACATGTGCGCGTCCGCGGCATCACGGATTCGGTGGACACCGACTATCTCGCGTCGTTCTGCGGCGAGCGCGGGATCGCGCTCGACATCATCGACATCGCCCTGGACCCGGCCGACGATCCGGACGGCTCCGCGTGTTTCCGGTGCGCCCGCGCTCGGCGCACGGCGCTCTTTCAACTGGCGCGAGACGCCGGGTGCCCGACCATCGCCTTCGGGCACACCATGGACGATGCGGTGGAGACGCTCCTCATGAACATGACCTTCAACGCGCGCGTGAGCGGCATGCCGGGGAGGCTCGCGCTCTTTGGCGGAGCCCTGGCGCTCGTCAGACCGCTCATCCTGCTCTCCGATGCGCAGGTCGCGCGCTATGCGTCCGTCGCGGGGCTCAAACCGTCGGGCGGGAACTGCCCGTACGGCGCCGCCGGCGCGCGGGAGGCGGTGCGCGCCCTCATCGGCGACCTCGGCAGGCTCTCTCCCAGGGCGCGGACCAACCTGTTCCACGCGACCTCGAACATCGAACCGGAGTATCTGCCCTAGGCGCAAAATATTTCTTGCCGCACCGAGGCACCCTGTGGTATCCTCTCGGAGTCATACACGGCGGCTCGCCGCGCGTATCACCACACAAAAGGAGGACACCGCAATGATCGATGTATTGAAGAAGACCGTACTCACCGGCATTGGCCTGGCGACGCTGGGCGCCGAGAAAATCGAGGAATACGCGAAAAAGATCGCGGAGGACAGCAAGCTCGCCGAGTCCGAGGGAAAGAAGTTCGTCGACGAGCTTCTGCGCGATTCCGAGATCGCGCGGAAAAACCTCGAGGCGAAGATCAACGAGCTCATCACAACGGCCCTGGACCGCATGGACCTCACCTCGAAGAAGGAGGAGGAGGAGCTCAAGAAGAAGCTCGCCGATCTCGAGGAGCAGCTCAGGAACCGCGCGGGCTGACGCCGTGATCGGACGCATCATCCGCCTGGGGCGCGGCTACCGGCACCTCGGCCGCCTCCGGGAGATTTTCCTGGTCCTGGCGCGCCACGGCTTCGGTGATTTCGCACAACGCCTGGGCCTGCCGCGGCCGCTTCGCGCGCGCCGGACGCGCGGCGCGCGCGACGTCGTCGACGACCCCACGCGCTGGCAGCGCATGCGCATGGTGATCGAGGAGCTGGGCCCCGCCTTCATCAAGCTCGGGCAGATCATGAGCAACCGGCCCGACCTTCTGCCGAATGATCTCATCGACGAGCTCGAGAAACTGCAGGACGCCGTTCCGCCGTTCCCGGCGCGCGATTCGCGCGCCCTCATCGAATCTGAGTTCGGCAGGCCCATCGAAAGCATCTTCCGCCGGTTCGACGACATCCCCCTCGCGACCGCCTCGATCGCGCAGGTGCACCGCGCCGAGCTTCCCGACGGAACGCCCGTGGCCGTGAAGGTCCAGCGCCCCGGTATCGAGCGCGTCATCGACGTCGACCTCGAGATCATGCGGCACCTTGCCGCCCTCATGGAGAAATACGTGGAGGGCGCGGGTTACCTGAATCCCGTGGGCGTGGTGGAGGAGTTCGAGCGCGTCATCCAGCAGGAGATCGATTTCCACCTGGAGGCGATCCACCTCGAGCGTTTCGCGGCGAACTTCAGCGGCAATCGGACCATTCGCGTCCCGCGCGTCCACAAAAGCCACTCCACCCGGCGCGTTCTCACTATGGAATACATCGAGGGGACCAAGCTCTCCGGCATCATCAGGGACACCGCGCCGGGCGCCAACCTGAAGCTCGTCGCCAGCCGCGGGGCCGACCTTCTCCTGGAGCAGATCTTCCAGCACGGGTTTTTTCACGCCGATCCGCATCCCGGCAACATCTTCATCATGCCAAAGAACGTCATCTGCTTCCTCGATTTCGGTATGATGGGCTCGCTCCCCGAGTCGCAGCGCGAGCAGTTCGTGAGCATCATCTTCGGCGCGGTCACGCGCGACGCGCGGCGCATCACCGGCGCGCTCCAGCGCCTCACCGAGGAGCGCTACATCGAGCAGAAGCACCGCCTGGAGCGGCGCCTGTCCGACCTCCTGGACCAGTACGCCTACCTGCCGCTCAAGAACATCGACATCGCCCGACTGCTGCGCGACCTCATCGGCACGCTCATCGCGTTCCGGCTCACGCTCTCGCCGAACTTCTACCTGCTGGTGAAGTCCTTCATCACCATCGAGGGCGTGGCCCGCATGCTCGATCCCGACTTCAACATCGTGGAGCACATGGAGCCGCTGGCGAAGCGGCTCTTCCGCGAGCGCCTCCACCCGAAGCGCGTTGCGCGCGACGCCGCGCACGCGGCGGTCGATCTCGCCTTCCTGCTGCGCGACCTCCCCTACGAGGTCCGCGAGCTCATCGACCAGCTCAAGGGCGGCAAGGTGCGCATCGTCTTCGAGCACCAGGGGCTCGAGTCGATGATCCGGCGCCACGACGCGATCAGCGCGCGCATCGCGACGGCCATCCTGGTCGCCGCGCTCGTGGTGGGATCGTCGCTCATCGTGCTGGCGGGCGTGCCGCCCCTGTGGCGCGGCGTCCCGACGATCGGCGTCGCCGGGTTCGTCCTCGCGGCGGTCCTGGCGTTCGGGCTGTCGATTTCTATGATCTGGCGGGGGACACGAGATCGCTCTCCGGATACATCCGGTCGATGATCTCGCGATGTTTTTCCTGAATGACCGCGCGCCGCAGCTTGAGGGTCGCGGCGAGCTCCCCCGTTTCGATGGAGAACTCGTTCGGCAGCAGCGTGAAGCGCTTGATCTGCTCGTACTGCGCAAGCGGCGCGCACACCTGCTCGATCCGCTTCCGGTACAGCGTCACGATCTCCGGCTTTTTCACCAGGTCGTCGTTCGTGTAATAGCGCACATTGTGCGTTCGCGCATAATTCGACAGGAAGGCGAAATCGGGGACGACAAGCGCCGTGAGGTACTTCCGCCGGTCGCCCACCACGCAGATGTGCTCGATGAGCTCGTCCTCGTCGAAGAGCCTCTCGAGCACCAGGGGGCATATGTTCTTCCCGCCCGAGGTGATGATGATATCCTTGAGCCGGCTCGTGATGGTGAGATTGCCGTCGTCATCGAGCTGTCCGATATCGCCCGTGCGGAAAAACCCGTCATCGGTGAACACCGCGCGGTCCTCGTCCGGATCGTCGAGGTAGCCCGAAAACACCATCGGCCCCTTCACCAGGACCTCGCCCTCCTCCGAGATCTTCTCGGTCACGCCGGGTACGGGCGGGCCCACCGTGCCGGGGCGGTTCCGCCCGGGGCGGTTCATGTTGATGATGGGCGAGGTCTCGGTGAGCCCGTAGCCCTCGAGAATCGGCAGCCCGATCCCGCCGAAGAAGAGCGCGACCTCGAGCTGGAGCGGCGCTCCGCCGGAGAAGAGCATCTTGATCCGCCCCATGGAGAGCATGCCGCGGACCCGCCAGTGCACGTATCCGGCGACAAGGTTCGCGACGGACAACAGCGGCGATACGCGGCGCCCCGCGCACACCCGTTCATAATGATTGCGCCCGATCCTGATCCCCGCGCGGAACAGCCGGCGCCGGATCTTCCCGAATTGCCCGATCGTATGCATCACATGCGAATAAATTTTTTCATACATGCGCGGGACCGAGCTCATCACGGTGGGCTTCACCTCGGCGATGTCGCGAAGAATGTCCTCGGTCTGGAAGCTCGCGCAGATCGCCGTCACCGTCCCGAAGTAGGCGGACGAGAAGAGGTCGGCCGAAAGGCCGAACACATGGCTGAAGGGAAGATGCGCGAGTTTCACCTCCCGCGGGTCCATGTTCAGAAACTCGGAAAGCGAGCGCTGCGCGAGAAAGTTCGCGTGTGAAAGCGGCACGCCCTTGGGGACGCCGCTCGTGCCGGGGGTATAGAGCAGTACGGCACTATCATCGGGTTTGATGGCGCCGATGCGCTCCACGACCTTCGGGATGAGATTGGACCGCCTGCCCATCCGCACGATATCGTCGTACGCGACGATCGTATCCCCTTCGGAGGCGAAGTCGTAGCTCACGATAATTTTTCGCAACGGGGTCTTGACGCGATCGAGGATGTTCCGGGCGCGCTGAAGCTGCGGCGCGCCGCCCGCGATGATCCAGCGCGTGCCGGAATGGCGGAGCAGCAGGTCCGTTGCGTCCTCGGTAAGGTTCGGGTAGACGGGAACGACCACCGCCCCCAGCGAAAGAAGCGCGAAGATTTCGACGGCCGTGCGCAGCGAGTTCGGCGAGAACACCGCGATGCGGTCTCCCGGCCCCACGCCCATCTCCATGAGACCGGCGGCAAGGCAAAATTGCTCATCGAGGAACTTTTGCGACTTGTGGGGGATGAATGTTGGGCGCGGACGCCCGCCCCGCTCGCGGGCCAGGAAGGTCACCCGGTCCCAGTGGCGAAAATACGTCGCCACCTCCATGCCGGGTATGGTCGTATCCAAGAACGTTGACTTCTTCAGGAGTTCCCGCAACTCATCGAGTTCCATGGCAAACCCCTCCCCTGCCGTAATTCATCAAGCGTCACGGCATGGGACGGTTTCGTCAACCCTATTGCGTGCGGGACGTGGCTTTTTCACGGGGCAACCAGAACATCACCGGGCGGCCCGAATGGGAGAACTTCACTTTCAGTTTCGGATTAAAGTAGGGGGATGATGGGAGCGGCGCGTCGCCGCTCGCGGTTTTCCCGATCATCGTGTAGATGTTCACGCCATCGTCGGTCGTTTTGTGACTGTACCGATACTCGGCGTATTTGTCCATGTCGATGATGTCGCGAAAGTTCACGAACAGCGTGTTGGCGAACAAAGTCGCGAGGCTTGCAACGATCGCTGCCATCACGAACCGTGAGCGAAAGTCCTCGCCGCGGAGGCGACGCCGCATCGCCACGACGGCGATCGCGAGCGCACCCGCGAGCATCGACGCGACGCCGTACACACGCAGCCGCGGGATCCACGCTTCGTAGTTAATCGTTTGCTTTCCGAACAGCGCGCCCAATCGCGCGACGGTATCGTTATCAAAGGAGATGCCGTACACCGCCGCCCCGCCCATGATGGCAAGAGACGCCATCAACACAATGCCGATTCGCATGACGCCAATGCGTTCGATACCCGCCATTAGCGGGCCCGCACAGCCAGTGACCCGGATTCCGTGACACACTAAAAGCAGGGCGAACGCATACAGGTAGCCATACCCGAAACGCGGCTCCGGAGCGCTCGCAAACCAGAATATGACGCCAATCGTCGTTATCGCGAACGGAACCACGAATGAGCGGTCAAATGCGCGGATTTTTTTCACAATGGCGCCAATGGCCATCATCAGCATGCCGGCGATGATGATGGCCACAAGAAGCATCTCGCCCTTGATGTTCTTTTTCGCCCACGGTACGAGCCAGCTCCAGCTCGCAAGCACCTCGTCCGCGGGAACACCGGGCAAGCGCGCCCAGCTCTTCACCCACGCGGCCTCCGATATGGCCGTCTCGATCGGGACCGACCACGGCAGATTGCCAAAATATAGGATCGTCGCCGGATACCCGATGCACCCGGAAGTCATCACGCCCTTTATCAACCAGAGGATGATCAACAGGGAGGCCAGTATCATCACCCCCATACTGTCGCGCCTGGTGAACGGGTTCTCGCCGGTGTGCCGGTAACGGCGAAAAAATATATAAATCGCAACAAGGCCCGTGCACGCCAGGAGCGCCGCTCCCGACAGTTTCAACGTGACGATAAAGGCAGACAATAAAAGCGCCAGGAGGAGCACGCCGGGGTCTTCGTTCTCGTTTTCGAAATACGCGATCAGCAGATACACCGCGAGAAAGCTCAACAGCATCACCGGAATGTCCGGCGTGGGCGATGCAAAATCCAGATCGAGCTTGATGAGCCACGGGATGCCGGTTGCGACCAGAAACGCATCGGACAGCGACGGCTTATTGAAAAGCCTGTTCTTCAATGACAGGAAGACCGCGGAACCGTACACAAACAGCAGAATCGCGTTGATGATGAAAAACGGGTTTTTCGTCACCATGCACGCGGGCTCCAGGAGCGCCGCGGCGATGAACCACAAGGAATTGAACCCGAAACGCCCGTGGAGGTTCGCAAGCCCGAGCTGGACCGGGCCATCGGCAATCCATTTGATCGTCTGAATATGGTAGAGGTCGGTATCGAAGTTCAGGCACCGCATGAGCGGATACGCCGAGCAGAAAACAAGGACGGACGCCAGTACGATCCAATCCGAACGCGTGAGGCCGGAAAAAACTCGTTTTCGTAATAACACGCACAGCAGCATCCCGACACCAAGGATAACCGCGGACACGGCGGTGTTCAATGGGATAAAAAAGTTTACTGCGGCGCCTATGAGCGTAATCGCACAAAAACCGGCACCGCCATTTATCGCGATTTTCACATTGCGGGAAGTTATTGTCGAATCTCTGGCGTCCGGGTTCTCGAACACGAGAAGGAGCGCCCTGCCATAACCAAGAAGGCTCATGGTCCAGACGACATACATCGTAAGAACGAATACGGCGATCATTTGCCGGGATGTATCTCTTTGTACTTTTCCTTGAACACGACGCGATCGTACCCGAGGAAATTCCAGACGATTGCCACGATGATACCGATGATCGTATTCAGCTTGTAATCCATGCCCGTAGCCGAAAGCGAGTAAAACAGCACCAACCGCATCGCCACCGAGATCCCGGTAATGAAATGGAATTGTAAAACCTTCAGCACGAGCTGTCCGACCGACTCGAATTTATACCGCCAGCCGAGAAACGAGTGCAGAACGAATCCCACAATTATAGAAATCTCGATGCTGATAGCATGCGCGATATTCTGCTGCAGCATGGAGCGCATCCCGAAGGATTCCACCAGCGCGATGATGGACGCATACTGCGACAGCGCCACGAATACGCCGTTGATCGCGTATTTCACCAGGTGTGCGAACCGCGAGGTATTGTACTTGAAGATGCACCAGAGCGCCCGGAAGGCGTCCTTGAGCCCGATCTTCTTGCCCTCCTCGTACGTTCGCCCATAGTACGAGATCCCCACCTCAAAGACGCGCACGCCCTTCGTGCGCGACAGCTCGCCGATCTTCGCCGTCATCTCCGGCTCGACCCCGAAGCGCTTCTCCTCCAGCTCGAACCGGTCAAGCACGTCTTTCCTGATGACCTTGTAGCATGTCTCCATGTCGGTGAGGTTGAGGTCGGAGAACATGTTGGAAAGCAGCGTGAGCATCTTATTGCCCAGCATGTGCCAGAAATACAGCACCCGATGCGGCTCGCCGCCCATGAAGCGCGACCCGTACACCACGTCCGCCTTGCCATCGACGATGGGCCTCAGGAGCTTGGGGTACTCATTGGGATCGTACTCCAGGTCCGCGTCCTGGATCAGGACCACGTCGCCCGTCGCCTGCCGAAATCCCGTCTGCAGCGCGGCGCCCTTGCCGGCGTTTTTTTCGTGGTAGAAGACTTTTACGTTCTTATCCTTGATCCCCGCGAGGATGTCGCGGGTGCCGTCGGTCGAGCAGTCGTCGATGATGACGATCTCGCGCTCTTTGATCTCCTTCGGGAGCGGGGCTTTTTTTACGATGTCGAGGATTGCGAGGAAGGTGTTCCTCTCGTTGAAGACGGGTATTATTATTGATAGTTTCACTTATTCTCTCCCCCGATATGGCTTATTCGATAGTATTCCAGTGGGCGATAATGTCATCAATACTTTTTTCAAAGGGTATGTCGTTCATCCAACCGGTTGTCTTCTTGATCTTTTCATTTGAACCGACAACAATATTATTGTCGTTCGGACGAATCATTTTCGGGTCCTCCTGGATTTCAATTTCCAGACTTAGCTTTTCCGCAATCAAGTCGACCACCTGACGCAGGGACCGCCCTATCCCGCTGCAAACATTATATATTTCACCCCGTTTCCCATGCAGCAGTAGCGCCGAATATGCCGAAACCACATCTCGCACATCGAGAAAATCCCTCACTATGGAAACATCGCCAGTATGCAGGACTCCTCTTGTGAGTCCGCGTTTTTTCATTTCCACCATCTGCTTCACAAAACTTGGCACAACAAAGAGCTCTTTCTGTTGCGGCCCGATATGGTTAAACGATCTGGTCATCACGATGTCCATGCCATAGCCGTCCACATACACGCGCGAGAGCATTTCCTGCGACACGCGCGCCACCGCATACGGGCTCACCGGCCTTGTTTCCAACTCCTCGGTTATGGGAATGGATTTTTCCGGCACATTGCCGTATTCCTCAGAAGAGCCGATTGAAAGCAAACGACACTCAATTCCGAGATCCCTGACGGTATCCACGAGATTGAGGAAAATATTCGTATTGTTCCGGAAACTTTCAATTGGGTTTCTCCAGCTGAACGCAACGCTGCTATAGGAGGCAAGATGAAGAATGTACTGCGGCTGAAATTGAAAGATCAGGTTGTCGACCTTTTCTTTATGCAGAAGGTTTATCGCCTCAAAGCGGCATTCGATGTCCCTATAACGATCAACGGGGAATTGTGGATGGAAGAGATCCAGCCCGAGGATGGAAACGCTTTCCTTACTACTGCTCAGGTGCTCCAGGAAATAGCTCGAGACGAACCCTGAGAAACCGGTAATGAGGATTTTTTTCATGATATCTCAACCGATCAATCTATCATGAAGTTCGTTCATTTTTTCGCACCATCTATCATATGCATGCAAAGCTATGAATTTTTCCTGTCCATTTTTTCCATAACGCCTTCTCTTTTCATCATTTTTCAACAACGAAATAATTCTATCTGCCATTTTTCTCGAGTCCGCGACATCAACAACATAACCGTTCTCGCCATCAATAACCGATTCCGGCAATCCGCCAATGTTCGACACAACACAGGGGATTCCATACATCATGGCTTCCAATACAGCAATTCCTTGACTTTCCATGTTGCTCGGCTGAAAATATACATCAGCATTCCTATAGTAATCGCTTGTATTGCTCTTAAAACCGAGAAAATATACGTTTTTCAATTTCCTCTCAGAAACTAGTTTCTTGCACTTTGTATATTCAGGGCCATCACCAAGCCAAATAAATTTCACAATACAATCTTTCATCTTTTTCACGACTTCTTCAGCAACAGTAATCCATCCTTCTGAATTCTTTGTCCATGACACATGACCAACCGTAAGAACACAATATGATTTTCTTTTACCGATCGCGGTAGCTGTATTTGGGGATTTGTCACTACGCACAGTATTTCCCACTACTTGAACTTGAATATTTTTATTCCCTCCATGCCAGCATTCCGCTATCTTCCTCTTTGCATAATCCGAAACTGTAACTAGAATTTTTTTATTATTAATAAATATTCTGGCAACATCAATAACTGCTCTTGCCTTCCACCTGCATGTTTTTGCCTCTGGATACACATGCATTATATATATCATTTTTTTCCAAATATAAATCAACTCTAGAAAATTTCCGAAATTCCCTATAGACGAGACTACAACTTCTGGCCTTACACTATAAATAACTCGCCAAAGACGCACCAGATTCCGAATAACATTTTTTTTATTATAATTTGGTGATGGTACCACACAATAATCATATAACGCAATAGCGTCAATTATATCATCATCCATTTGATCCTGCTGGAGAAGAATCACTACTTCATAATGTAGTTTCGAATAGTATTCCAGCAGTTGAAGGAAATATGTTTTCGTTCCTCCAAACTTCCCAAATTCAGGGATCAATAATATTTTATTCTTATTAGTATTCACCAAAAGCAATACAGCATTAAGCGGTAAAGCAATAACGATCAACATAACTCTAAACAAAACCAATGCGGCGGTTTTCAGAATATTTCTAACACTCATATCCCGCATCAACACTTTTATACATTTCCCAATAGTAGCTTTAGTCTGTCTCTTCGTTTTTCACACCCAGGTGAATATTTAATAAAATACTATCGTTCTGAAACATGCTCCACTCATTGCAATAGTACAATTCCCAAACGAATCGCTATTCATTTCCAGAAGTCTTCGTGTTTCATTCATGTATTTTTTTACATGATATATTTTTGATAATCTTCATATAGAGCATATGATACATACAATTCGCCAATAAGGGTATTTTATGCCTATATAATATGGCGTCGCATTTTATCACAGAAATCAAACATTTTAACGAAGCTATGTTATTGCGCAGAATTCTACTGATCCGCACGGAAAGAAGATCCAACAATTCTTTTGTGGGATAGATCTTCATATTTATATTGATGTTTTTTAATTCTTTTGTCCAGTTAATTACACCGTGCATACTATCATCATCCATCGACAAA
>ERZ795049.2356-NODE-2356-length-22278-cov-30.915043_pt1 | contig 22278 bp, 19 predicted proteins | sample MGYA00375133_ERZ795049 | MGnify/ENA primary metagenome ERZ795049 (study PRJEB30178, sample SAMN05720147) | activated sludge metagenome | isolation source: anaerobic digester from wastewater treatment plant | place: Japan | collected 2015-04-20 ... | reverse complement strand
GCTCATCCACCTCACCTCGTATGCCGTCGTCCCCGGCACCCGCGCCCTCACCGGCTCCGAGCACGAGGCCTTGCGCGCCATCGTCACAAACTTTGGGCCGGCCGAGATCGCCGCCCTGGCCGACATCGAGCGAGTGACTGTCCACGACGTCAAGGCGGTCGAGTACTTCCTCAAGGAGCGGCTCGCCGCCCTCGCCCCCGACCCTGCCGACGCAGGGCTCGGCGAGTTGATCCACTTCGCCTGCACGAGCGAGGACGTCAACAACCTTGCCTATGCGCTCATGGTCAAGGGCGCCGTCGAGCAGGTCTGGCTTCCCCGCGCTACGGCGCTCGTCGACCAACTGGCGGCCATGGCTCGCGAGCACGCCGCCACGCCACTGCTCGCGCACACTCACGGCCAGCCGGCCACGCCGACGACGCTCGGCAAGGAACTCGCGGTCATGGTCTACCGCCTGCGCCGCCAACTCGAGCGCATCGGGCGCACGGCATACCTCGGCAAGCTCAACGGCGCGACGGGGACCTACGGCGCGCACCTGGCCGCGGTCCCCGACCACGACTGGCAGGCGACGTCACGCGGCTTCGTGGAAAGCCTTGGGCTGCAATGGAACCCACTGACGACCCAGATTGAGAGCCACGACTGGCAGGCCGAGCTCTATGCCGACGTCGCGCGGTTCAACCGGATCTTGCACGGCTTGGCGCAAGACATGTGGACCTACATCTCGATGGGCTACTTCGCCCAGGTCCGCGGGCAGGGGACGGTCGGATCGTCGACCATGCCGCACAAGGTCAACCCCATCCGTTTCGAGAACGCCGAGGCCAACCTCGAGGTCTCCACAGCCCTGCTCGATGTCCTGGCCGCCACCCTCGTCGAGAGCCGGATGCAGCGCGACCTCACCGACTCGTCGATGCAGCGCAACATCGGAACGGCCTTCGGGCACTCGACGCTCGCGATCGACAACGTCGCCCGCGGGCTGGCCGGGCTCGACGCCGTGCCGGAGCGGATGGCGGCGGATCTCGACGCCAACTGGGAGGTGCTTGCCGAGCCGATTCAGTCGGCGATGCGGGCGCTGACCGCGCGGGGCGTGCCGGGGATGGATAACCCCTACGAGCGGCTCAAGGAGCTCACCCGGGGGCGCCGGATCGGGGCGAGCGAGTTGCGCGAATTCGTTGCGGGACTAGGCCTGCCGGCCGACGTCGAGGCCCGCCTGCAGGCGCTGACCCCCGCGACCTACGTAGGCATCGCGCCGGAGTTGGTCGACCACCTCGGCTGACGCGCGGCCGGCGCGTGCTCCTCGACGAACGATCGTCAGGAGCCCGCCTCACCAACTCGCCATGCACGGGACCAGACCGCGCCGGCAAACCCACCAAAGAGGCGGGGCTCAGACGGTGACGGGGCCGTCGGGCGTGCCGAACGTGACCGCGAGAAGACCCGGGTTGCCGTGCGGCGCAACGAAAGTGAACTCCAACGTCGACGGCTTGTAGTCCTCGGGAAGCCCCAGCCAGGCCCGGACCCGCTGCGGGTCGCCGGCGATGGTCAGCCCAGCCAACCCGACCTGCGTGGCGCCATCGGTCGACGGGTGGCGGGTGCCTTCGGCCCACTCGACGTAGAAGGGGAGCTGTGGGTCGCAGATGAGCCCGCTGACGCCCAGCTGGCGCCAGCGCAACTCACGACCGTCAGGGGTATGCCGGTATCCGTCGGCGGGCTCGCGACCCAACCGGCTGCCGATCTCCTCGATGCCATCGACCCGGACCACCCAGCCGAGCCAGCCGCCACCGTTGGCGGACCGGGCGCGGACCGCCTGACCGAAGGGGGCCTTGTCGGAAGCGGGGTGGTCAAGCACCTCGACGACCTCGACGTAGCGTTCGTTGGCGAGGGGCAGGATGACGTTGCGAGTGCCGAACCGAGGGTGGACGCCCCCGTCGACCGGCTTCACTCCGATCAGCTTGGCCAACCGCTCAGCGGTGGCATGAAGGCCGTCGTGCTCCGCCGCGTAGGAGACGTGGTCAACGCGCATGCCGCCCATCGTGACACAGGTTTGAGGGTGCTTTTGACCACTGTCGGCCCCGGCGCCGGGGGCCACCGCAATGTAAGCGCTACTACCTTCGCTGCCGCACTGCTTCGAACAGAACGATCGCCGCTGACGCTGCAACGTTCAACGAATTGGCCCTGCCAGACATGGGAATTCGCACGCGAACGTCCGCCGCCGCGAGCAATTCTTCGGATGCGCCGTGCTTCTCCGCACCGACCGCGATCGCGACCGCCCCGCTCAAAGAGATGTCCGAATAGAGGACATCCGTCTCAGGGGTTGTCACCACGAGGCGTATGCCGCGCGCCCTGCACCACGCCAACGTCTCGGCCGTCGACGCGGAGGCGACGGGCACGGCATACACGGTGCCCTTGCTGGCCCGCACGACGTTGGGGTTGCCCCAGTCGGTCACCGGATCCGCCGCCACAACGGCGTCGACCCCGGCCGCATCGGCGGTGCGGAGCATCGCCCCGAGGTTCCCAGGCTTCTCGACACCCTCGACGAGCAGCACCAGCGGGTCAACGGGAAGGGTCAAACCCGAGAGCGGCCGATCGACCGCCGGAAGCACCCCGAGGAGACCATCGGGCCCTTCGCGATAGGCGACCTTCTCGAAGGCCACCCGCGACAAGGTGACGATCTCCGACCCCGCCGCCCGGGCCGCCGAGACGAACTCAGGCTGCGACCCGATCAGCTGTGACCCGGCAATTCCGCTGGGGCTGAACAACTCTGAGCAGACATAGAGCGTCTGCGGCGCCACCCCGGCCGCCAGCGCCAACGCCAGCTCCTCGTGGCCCTCGACGACCGTCAGGCCCGCCTCGTCGCGCGCGCGCCGACGCCGCAACCCCACCAGCGCCTTGAGGCGCGGGTTGGCAGGGGAGGTCAGATGCAGGTCCATCAGCGCAGCGACTCGAGCACCGCAGCCAGGCCGGCCTCGTCGACCGAGCCGGTCACCTCGTCAGCGATCGCCTTGACCTCATCAGGCGCGTTGCCCATCGCCACCCCACGAGCAGCCCACTGGAGCATCTCGATGTCGTTGCGCTGGTCGCCAACGGCGACGGTGTCGCACGGCTCGACGCCCAGCCGGCGCCGCAACAACTCCAGCGCCGAGCCCTTGGAGACCCCCTCGGGGTTGATGTCCAGCCAGGCGGTCCAGCCGACGGCATACGAGACCTCGTGAAGGCCGATCCGCTCGATGTGCGCCATGAACGCCTCGGGCTCGGCGTCGGGCATCCGCAGCGTGACACGCGTGGCGCGCCGCCCCACGAGTTTGTCCCACGGCACGACCCGCTGGTCGCCCATGAGCTCGCCATCGGGGAAAGGGGAACTGACGAGGAAGCCGCGCCCCAGGTCTTCGACCGCCACGAGCGCCTCGGGCAACTCCTCCCGCAGCAACGTCAGCGCCGGCCGCGGGTCGAAAGTGACCTTCTCGAGGATCTTGTACCCCTTGGGCCGGGACGGGTCGATCCGCAGCGTCACCGCACCGTTGGAGCACACGGCATACCCCTGGGTGATCCCCAGCCGCGCGAGGACCGGCATCGTCGCGACGACCGAGCGACCGGTCGCGATGACGACGTGCTGGTAGTCGTGCACACACCCCTCGATCGCGTCCCTCACCCGATCGTCCAGGTGGCCGGCGTGGGTGATGATCGTCCCGTCGACGTCGAGCGCGATCAGGCGACGACGAAACCCCGGGTATGCCGCGGGCTTGCCGCCGCGGCCCCGGCTCCCCTTGGCTCCCTTGGTCACCGGACCGGCTCGAGGACGGCCAACCCGCCCATGAAGGGCCGCAACGCCTCGGGCACGACGACCGAGCCGTCGGCCTGCTGGTGGTTCTCGAGGATCGCGACGATCCACCGGGTCGTTGCCAGGGTCCCGTTGAGGGTGGCGACGATCCGGGTCGCCCCGCCGCTGGCCTGCGGGTCGCGCTCGCGGACCCCGAGACGACGGGCCTGGAAGGTGGTGCAGTTGGACGTCGAGGTCAGCTCGCGATAGCGGCCCTGGGTGGGCACCCAGCCCTCGCAGTCGAACTTGCGGGCGGCGGGGTCGCCGAGGTCGCCTGCGGCGGTGTCGATGATCCGGTAGGGCAGCTCGCAGGCGTCGAGCATCGCCCGCTCCATGCCCAGCAGGCGCTCGTGCTCGGCCTCGGCGTCCTCGGGACGGCAGTAGACAAACATCTCGACCTTGTGGAACTGGTGGACCCGGATGATCCCGCGAGTGTCCTTGCCGTGGCTGCCGGCCTCGCGGCGGTAGCAGGCCGACCACCCGGCATACCTCTTGGGGCCGTCGGCGAGGTCGATGATCTCGTCGCGGTGGTAGCCCGAGAGCGCCACCTCGGAGGTCCCCGTGAGGTAAAGGTCGTCGGCGGGGAGGTAGTAGACCTCGTCCGAGTGGTGGTCGAGGAAGCCGGCACCGCGCATGATCTCGGGCCGCACCAGGGTCGGGGTGATCATCGGGGTGAAACCCGCGTCGACGGCCCGCGCGACGGCGAGGTTGAGCAGCGCGAGCTCCAGGCGGGCCCCGACACCAGTGAGGAAGTAGAACCGGGCACCGGCGACCTTGGCGCCGCGCTCGATGTCGATGGCCCCGAGCGACTCCCCCAGCGCGACGTGATCGCGGGGCTCGAAGCCCTCGGCAGCGAAATCCCTTGGGGTGCCGACGGTTTCGCGAACGACGTAGTCCTCTTCGCCTCCGGTCGGCACGCCGTCGAGGACGACGTTGGGGACGCTCGCGAGCAGCCGAACGGCATCTTCGCCGGCCGTGGCAGCGGCGGCATCCAGCGCCTTGACCCGCTCGGCGAGGTCCTTGACCTGGGCCAGCAGGGCCGGCTTGTCGGCGGGCGCCGCCGCGGCGACCTGCTTGCCGAAGGACTTCTGCTCGGCGCGAGCGGCCTCGAACTGCGCGAGGGACGACCGGCGGGTCTCGTCGGCCGCGAGGATCGCGTCGATGATCGCGGGGTCCTCGCCGCGGGCCTGCTGCGAGCGGCGGACCACGTCGGGGTTGTCACGGACGAGCTTGATGTCGATCACGCCCGCCAGCCTACCGAGGCCCCGGCCACCGCCTCGGCCCAGTTTCATGCAGGCGGTGAGCGGGCGGCATACCCCTGGGGTATGCCGGCCACCTCGGTCAGTGGGAGCGCGGCCGGGTCAGCCGCGCACGTCCCAGACGTGGTGGCGCAGGTCGTGCAACGCGTAGACGCCGATGGTGGCGACGGTGAACTCCGAGCCGTTGCTGCGGGTGCCGCGCCGCTGCCAGTCTTCCTTGCTCACCCGCTCGAACAGGTCGGCCAGTTTGTCGCCGGCCTGACCGATCTGCTTGGCGACCTTCGCCGGGTCCTGGTCCCAGTAGCGGTCCTCGCGAGCCGTGCGGTCCTGGTCCCAGTTGGCAAACGTCGGGTTGTCCTCGGCGAGCATCAACTCGATCCGCTGGGCGAACAACCGCATGACGTCGCGGACGTGACAGGCGTACTCCAGCGGCGACCACACCGCCTTGGACGGACGCTCGGCGACGGCTGGCTGCACGAGCACCGCCGGCCAGCGTGAGGCGGTCTCCCGGACCGCGTCGGCCAGGCGCTTGGAGCGGATGGTCGCCGGGTCGAAGCCACACTCCTGGCAGGGCTGGGTGAGCACCCAGGTCCAGTCCTTGTCGTCGGGAGGCGGCGCTTGGGGTTTCGGGGCCATGCATGAAGTATGCCGTCAAGCCCCGTCAGGCCGCGGGGTCGAGCGAGTCGAGTTGGTGGCGTCGTATACGGTCGGTGGGTGCCCGAGAACCTGCTGTGGTGGATCGTCGGAGCGGTGGTGCTCTTCGCGGGCATCGCCGTTGCTGCGGCCATGGTCAACCAGGGCGTGGTCGACTACGACGCGCTCACCCAGCGCCTGCGGCGCCAGCGCCCCCATCGCGACAGCTTCCGGGACACCCCGGTCGTGTCCGACGAGCCGCCCCGCCGGGCCGCCGTGATCGTCAACCCGACCAAGGTCGATGACCTCAGCGAGGTCCGCGCGAGGATCGCCGGCGTCTGCGCTGCCCACGGCTGGGGTCCGCCCATCTGGGCCGAGACGACGGCAGAGGAGCCGGGCACCGCTCAAGCCCGCCAGGCCGTCCTCGACGGCGCCGTCCTGGTCTGCCCACTCGGCGGGGACGGGACAGTTCGCGCGGTGGCCAAGGCTCTCGTCGACACCGAGACCCCGCTCGGGCTGCTGCCCGGCGGCACAGGCAACCTGCTCGCCCGCAACCTCGACCTGCCGCTGGATTCGGTGGAGAAGGCACTCGTCGTGGCCCTCACCGGCCACAACAAGAGCGTCGATGTGGGCCAGATCATCATCGAACGCGGTGGCGGCGCCGAGCCGGAGGAGGACACCTTCCTCGTCATGGCCGGCATCGGCTTCGACGCGGCGGTCATGGCGGGGGCGCCGGAGCACCTCAAGCGGCAGGTGGGCAACGCGGCATACATCCTCGCGGGCCTGCGCAACATGAAGGGCCCGCAGTTCAAGGCGCGCATGAGCGTCGACGGTGGGATGGACTTCACCCGACGCACCCGGACCGTGCTGCTGGGCAACTGCGGCAAGATCTTCGGCGGCTTGGTGCTCATGCCCGAGGCCAAGATCGACGACGGCCTTATCGACGCGGTCGCCATGTCTCCCAAGGGAATCGTCGGCTGGACCGCCGTGCTCGCCCGCATCGTCAGCCGCCAGCGCAAGGGTCACCCCATCGTCGATCACCACACCGGTCGCGAGATCCGGGTGCGGATGGATCGGCCCGAAGAGCTGCAACTCGACGGCGACACCCTAGGCCCGGTGCGATCGGTGACCGCGTCGGTCCGCTCGGGTGCGCTCGTCGTGCGGGTCGCCGGCAGCGGTTAGCGCTTCGCGGCCGGGACCGACTCGGCTGCGGCGGCTGCGGTCGCCGTCGGACGACGGCCCACCCCGCGAAGGAACAGCGGCAGCACGACCACGAGGTATGCCGCCCACGCCCCGATCTCGAGCACGGCCATTCGGGGCCGCAGGTTGAAGATGCCCCGGACCACCGTGGCCAACGGCGAGGTCGGGTCGATGGTCGAGCGGACGTCGAAGGCGTAGACGTTCTCGCCCGGGAGCACGCCGGCCTCCTGCAGTTCGTGCACGGCATACGCGAGGATGCCGGCCGCGACGATCACCAGGCCGACGCCCGTCCACCGGAAGAACTGCGCGAGGTCGATCCGCACCGCCCCGAGGTAGATCGCGATGCCCAAGGCGACCGCGGCGCCGATCCCGACCACCCAGCCGAGCGCGGGGGCGATGCCGGTCTCACCGGCGGACTCGACGGTGGCATAGAAGAAGAGCGCCGACTCCAGCCCCTCGCGGCCAACGCCGAGGAAGGCCACTGCGGCGATCGCGAACGGGCCGGCGTCCAGGGCTCGGTCGAGCTTCCCGGTCAACTCACCCGCAAACCGCCGCCCCACCGAGCGCATCCAGAAGATCATGCCGGTGACCAGGACAACGGCCAGCAGCGAGGCCAGCCCACCCACCAACTCGGCGGTGCGATCGTCCAGCCCGCTGGTGCCGAAGGTGAGGACGGCGCCGATCACCACCGAGAGCGCGACCGCGGCGCCCACGCCGATCCAGACGTACCGCAGCGCCCACCGACGGTCGGTCTTGACGAGGAAGGCGATGAGGATGACGACGACGAGCGCCGCTTCCAGACCCTCGCGTAGGCCGATGAGGGCGTTGGAGAAGAACACGGCACTCCTTAGGAGGAAAGTTAGGTACGCCTTACCTGTTCAGGATGGCACAGGTAAGGGTTACCTAACAACTGCGGTCCTGGGCGGCATCCCGAGCGTTGGAGTCACGAGAGGGCGTCGATCCAGGCGCGGGCGACCACGAAGTCGTCGTCACCCATCCCCGCGTCGATGATCCCCTGGCGGCCGTCGGCGCGCGGGTAGGAACCGAGGAAGCGCACGTCGGCGCACACCCGCTTGAGGCCGATGAGCGACTCGCGGACGCGCTCCTCGGCGAGGTGCCCCTCGAAGTCGATCGAGAAGCAGTAGGAACCCATCGCCTCGCCAGTGGGTCGCGACTCCAGGCGCACCATGTTGACGCCGCGGACCGCGAACTGCTCAAGCAACTCCAGCAGGCCACCGGGACGATCGAGCTTCTGGAACAGCACCACGGTCGTCTTGTCGGCCCCGCTCGCGGGCGGCAGGTGCCCCGGCCGGCTGACGAGGACGAAGCGGGTCACCGCGCCACCGTTGTCGCCGATGTCCTCGGCGAGGACGTCCAGGCCGAAGCGGGTCGCCGCTCCGGGGGCGCACACCGCCGCCTCGAAGGGCGGGTCGGTCTCGGTGGCCAGCGTCTGCGCCGACGCCGCGGTCGACAAGGTGGGCAGGTATGCCGCGTCCGGCAGGTTCGCGTCCATCCAGCCGCGCACCTGAGCCCAGGCGTGCGAGTGGGTGCCGACGGCGCGAACCCGGCTCAACGGCATACCCGGTCGGGCGGCGAGCACGAACGTGATGGGGACGAGCACCTCGCCGATGATGTGCAGTTGTTCACCCACCGACAGGGCGTCGAGCGTCGCGCTGACGCCGCCCTCGACCGAGTTCTCGATCGGCACCATGGCTGCGTCGATGCGGCCCTCGCGCAAGGCGCGCAGGGCGGCACCGACCGAGCCGAACGGATGGTGGTCACCCTCGTGCGAGGCCGCCCACTGCCGCAGGGCCATCTCGCAGAAGGTCCCCTCAGGCCCGAGGAAGCCGTAGCGGGTCATCGGGTCCACGCCTCGGGACGTCGGTTGGGCTGGCGAGTGGGCACGTTCGGCAGGGTATTACGCTCGATGCTCGTTATGACATTCAGTATCGCCATTGCCGCTGCCGCGTTCGCGCTCATCTTCCCGGTGGAGTTCCCGGACAAGACGTTCGTCGCGACGCTCGTGCTGGCGACCCGCTTCCGACCGCTCCTCGTGTGGATCGGCGTGGCCAGCGCGTTCCTGGTGCAAACGGTGGTCGCCGTGCTCGCCGGGCAACTGCTGGCCAACCTGCCGCGGACGCCCGTGGAGATCGCGTCGGGCCTGCTGTTCCTTATCGGCGGGGTCATCCTGCTGCGCGGGGCGGCGAAGGCCGACGACGAGGAGGCCGAGGCGGAGGCCGAGTTCACCGAGGTCGCCGCGAGCAAGGCCGGGGCCACGGGGGTCAAGGCCGTCGCGACGAGTTTTCTCGTGCTGTTCCTCGCCGAATGGGGCGACCTGTCGCAGTTGCTGACGGCCAACCTCGTCGTCCGTTACGGCGAGCCGTTGTCGGTCGGCGTCGGGGCGTTCCTCGCGCTGGCGACCGTGTCGGGGCTCGCGGCGGCGTTGGGACACCAGTTGCTGCGCCGGGTGAAGTTGGCGACGATCCGCCGCATCGGTGGCGGGGTCTGCCTGGCGCTGGCCGCCTTGAGCGTGCTCGGCCTGTTCGGGGTGGATGTGCCGATCCTCGGCTGAGGCGCGGCTGCCTCCGGCTGAGGCGCGGCTGCCTCCGGCTGAGATGCGGCTGCCTCGAGCTGAGGCGCGCGGCATACGTGAAGGGCGGGCCTCGCCTCAGCGCAAGGTGACCTGACGGCTGAGCAGCCCACTGCGAGCGCGACGCTCCTCGGCCGTCAGCGGCGTGGTGTCGGCGATCGCGTCGGCCAGCGGGCCGGCCATGGCGGTCACTGCGTCGACGAACGAGTCGGCTTCGGCCTCGGGCTCGACCTCCCACACGGGGACGAGCAGCCCGCACGCGCGGAAGGCGCCAAGCAGGCGGGCGTCGCCACCCAGCCGGTTGGCGTCCGCTGCGGTGAGCCGGGCCAGGCCATCGGTCGCCGTCGATTCGTCCTGCGGCAGCACCCACCGAACGAAGGTCCGCTCGCCGAACCGCACCCAGAACACGGTGGGGGCACCGGCAATCCGCTTCGACGGCACGATCGAGGCGTTGGCCTGCTCCAACGAGGCCGCACCGTCCTCGTCCAACTCGGTGTCACCGACCCAGAAGCCGAAGCCCTCGTGCAGCGTCACCTCGAACGGCGCCGCCGGGTCGAGCAGGTCCTGGAGCCGAGGCGTGTCCGCCGTCGGGGTCGGCACCTGCGTGAGGGGCGTCCCTTCCGGGTTGGCGGTCGCGAGCAGCCAGGCTGCGGCGATGTCGCGGCTGGCGTCGCCGCACGTCGCCCCGGCCTGGGTCGCCACGAGGACGCCTCCGCCGGTGCGGTGCAGCCCCGGCCACGCCATCGGGAGCACGGTGGCGAGGGTCGCCTCGCGGGGAGCGTCAGACGGCAGACCGGCCGTTGCCGGGCCGTCAACGAGTCGAACCGCCGCCGTCGCCGCCGGCAGGATCTCGCGCATCGCGACCCACTCGGTCTCCGAGGGCAGCCCCTCGAAGGGCCTGCGCACGAAGGGTGCCGCCGCGGGTCGATCCGACCCAGAGGTATGCCGTGTCTCGCGCCGTTTGCTCGCCTTACCCATAGCCGACCACCCTAGCCGGGTTCCACCGGGCCCGTCGCAAGCCGAGGCGGCGTCGAGCACCAGCTGGCGCGGGAGGCCGTTCAGGACCCTCGCGTGAGGCTGCTACGGGGAATCTCCAGGCGATAGGCAGACCCAGGATCGGCGCCCGGCTGTCGGTACTCCAGGCTAAGCGCCTGGTCGGTCGTGACGAGGCGTGCAGCACCGACTCCCTCCATGCACGTCAGGCTCCCCAGAGCCCGGACGGGCGGGCAGGGCCGGACGAGAGTCTGCCCCCCAACCCCGACGGTGACGTAATGGAGGCCATCGACCACGACGTCCTCAAGGACGTGTTGGTGACCATTAATCACCAGGTCAACGCCCCACTCCTTGAAGTTCCACCCTGCCTCGGGGCGCATGTCCAAGCGAGGATCATGTGGCCCAGAGGTGAAAGGCGGGTGGTGAAAGATGACGACGTTCCACGTGTTCGGAGCGGCTTGCCCCAGAGCGGACCGAAGGAAGTGCTGCTGGAGTGGCATGTCGTCGGCAGGTGCGTTGCTGTCGAGGAGGTAGACATTGAGGTCGCCAATCGACTTGAGGTGCCACCTGCCCAGGAAGTCGTCGTCGGTTTCGAGGTAATCGAAGTACGCGCGATATGCCGCTAGACCAGCCCCTTCGTCCTCGTAGTCATGATTCCCCAGCGCTGGGTACAGCCGCGGGCCGTCAGGTCCGTCGACGTAGTCTCCGTAATACGCGCCGACCGACTCGATGAAGGGCACGCAGCCCTCGACACCTTGAGAGTTGTCGCCCGCGCTGAAGATGAGAGCCGGATCCCACGAGCGCACCATGTCTGCGACCTGTTGCTCGCCGTCATCGCATTGGCCGAAATCAGAAATCACCGCGACAGTGGTCTTCTGGCCCGGCGCACTTGCCTGAGCCAACGGGCGACTGGCCGGACGCAGCGGCAACGATGTGCTCGTGGCGCTGGGTGCTGAGGCATTCTGCGACCACGAGCTGACGAGCGTGCACCCAGCGGTACCCCACAGGGTCATCAACACGAGGGCCGCGGATGTCGAGCGACGTCGAGTCATGGGCAACTCCTGTCAAGTCCTCGTGAAAGGAACATCAGATCATGGCACCGACTAGAGCGGAAGCCGAACGCGTTGCGCCGCCGCGGGCGCGGGAGCCCGTGCCGTTCCACCAGCCCGGTTCGAGCACGCGCAGGTGTCCCTGCCGGATGAGTCCGGCAGGGACACCTGGGTGATGCACCTAAGGGTCAGACCTTCGGCACGAGGCGGATCTGCACTGCCTCAACCGATCGGGCTTGCCCTGTCGTGCCGGCGGTCGCGCCATCGGCAACATACGACTGCCAACCGATACCCGACACGTGAGCTCGATATTCGACCCGGAACTTCGTGGCCAGATCACCCGTCAGTTTGATCTCGAAGGCCTCCAACTTGAGCGCCCTACCGGTGGTCCCGATGTAGGTGGACGAGGTCACCCACGGCTGCCAGCCGATGCTCGAGACGTGACCGCGGTAGCTGATGCCTCCGGTAACCCCGGATGCCTGGATCTGGAGGCGGAGAGCTTCCATGGCCAGGCCCCGTCCGGTGGTGCCGGCCACGACGTCACTACCCACGGTACCCATCCACCCGATCGTGGCGACGTGCGCGCTGTAGGCAGGCGAGGCAGAGATCGTTGGCGGCGTCGTAGTCGTTGCCGTGGCTGTTGCCGTGGCGGTAGCCGTCGCGGTCGGTGTCGGTGACGTGGTCGTGGCCGTGGCCGTGGGGCTTGGGGACGTCGCCGTCGCCGTCGCCGTTGCCGTTGCCGTTGCCGTTGCGGTCGCAGTTGCCGTCGCAGTCGGCGAGACGCCACCGGTGGGAGGAGCAGGGTTCTTCGCCAGGAGCCGAATCATCACTGCCTCAATCGGTTTGGCCTGGCCAGTCGTCCCTGCCGTGGCACCGTTGGTCACCCATGGTTGCCAACCGACGTTCCGGACGTGCGCCCGATAAGAAACGTCATACTTCGTTGCCAGGTCACCCGTCAGCCTCAGCTGGAGCGCCTCCATTGGCAAGCCACGGCCCGTGGTTCCCATGGGGGACCCACGCCAGCCCATCCAGCCGATGCTGGCCACGTGGGCATTGGACTCCAGCGAGCCGGCGACCGTCGAGTTCTCGATGAAATAGCTGACGGACTCAAGGGTGAGTGCCTGGTTGACAGTTCCGCCAATTTGCCCGATGTCGACGGTCGGCAGCCAGCCCAGCGTGGACGCGTGGCCGCTGTACCGCAGCAGAGGGATGTCACCGTAGGCCTTACGCAAGTGGTTCACCCGCGCGGTCACCCAGGTGCTGAGATAGGAGACCTCGCCGGCGTAGGTCGATGAGTAGGGCCGACCTTCACCAGCAACGAGGTGCGTCGGGGTGCCCAGGACCTTCCACTTGGCGAAGTTGTTCGCCGCCGAGGCTTCGATCTGCGTCTTGTACTGAGCGATCTTCGCTGGCAGTTGAGTTGCGGCGTACCCAGCACCGCCCGTTTGCCAAAGGGTGTTGGCCGCCGTGACGAACGCCGGGTTGCGGAACAGCTGCCGGTACCAACCGTTCCCTCGCAAGCGGAGCAGGTCGGCGTTCTTGATGTACTCGGCGTTGGTCATGGCCCCAAGGGACTCGGTGTGATCGTACGTGCCCAGCGAGCTGTCAAAGTCCCACACCGGACCGGCGAAGAGCTTGCTGGTCAGTCCGTTCTTGTAGAAGAAGATGCTTGACGCCACGATCTCAGGATTCTCAGCCAATTCATACACAAAGTAGAATTTCACGAAAGAATCGATGTCAATAATCGAACTGATCGTCGCCCAGTCTGGGTTTGCTGCCGCGAGCAGACCGTCGAGCCTGTTGAGCGTGGCCTTCAGGTCGTCCCAGCCGATTTGCACGTCTGCGGGGAGGGGCGCGACGGCCTTGTCCGGGACGTCACCCTTCGCGTCTTTGAGGGTAAATGTAGTCTTCGACACAGTCGAGATGAAATTGTAGTCCTCGGCGTAACCGTAGTTGTTGTCGAGTTCGCCAAGAACTCCCTTCGGATCGGTCAATTCGACTCGGTTGGTCTTGACCTCGACCTTTTCGGCAACCAAGTAGTTGCCCAGGTACTGGCCATTGACGACGAGATCGACCCAACGACTTTCCGGAGCGTAAGGAGAACCGATAGCGAGGGCATAGTCGAACGCCAGCTTGTTACGCATCAGGGAACCGTCGGCATCGTTGGCGAGAAGCACCCACGCCTTGGCCTTAGGCATTCCGAGAATCGCCGTCCACGAATTGAACTTGATCTGATAGGGCTTCTTGGGCAGGCCCCATGTGTAGTTGCCGCGGCCCTTGAACTCTGCCGCCGAGGCCGCGAGGTTGTACGTCCCTGCCCCGTCCTCAATCCCCACCAGGGAGGGAACGACGCGGTCCTTGTCACCATGGACGTAGGCCAGCGTGTTGTGCGTCGGGTCCAGATCGTTCAGGGTGATGCTCATCGTGGGAAGGTTCGCCGTGATCGGTGCAGCCTCGGCGGGAGTGGCCCGCGTCCCGATGGCAAAGATCAATGAAAGGAGGACGACCCATGCCCCCATGGAAGACGCGTAGACGCGTGCGGGTCGAGAACGAGCCATTGGATATCCCTTGCTTCGGTGTCTTGGGTCAACAGCGACAGGCAGCAGGCACCGGCGCGCACCCCGCGGCGCGCACCAGCCATGGAAGCCCATTGGAGAAGATAGCGCGATTCTCGCCATACGCAAACCAGCCCGGAGAGAGTGAAAGGTCACGCTTGCCCCCGACAGGCCCAGCCGCCAGGAGAGAGAGCCCCGGTGAGCGGAAGCGAATATCCAACTGGCAGAGCGCAACGATGAACAAGTGGTGAACAAGAAGCGTTCAGGGATGGAGGCCAGTTGAGCGGAGTGACGCTCAGTGAGTGCGGCGGCGGGACGGGCCACCGAGCGAGGCCCACACAGTTCGTCCGTGCTTCTCCTCGTGGACGCCCCATTCGTGGGCCAGGCTCCGCACGATCCGCAGCCCGCGACCGGAGCTCGACCACAGCGCCGGCGGTGCTGGGCGCGGCGTCGAGGGCCCGCCGCCGTCGGCCACTTCAACCTCGACGACGCCGCCCTTGGTCTTCCACCGCACCCGCAGGCATCCGTCGCTGAGCGGTCGGGCGTGGCGCAGTGAATTGGAAACCAACTCGGCCACCACGATCTCGGCTTCGTCGATGACCTCACCCGAGACCCCGAGTGCCGTGAGGTCTTCGACAAGGGCCCGGCGGACCTGGGGAGCGCCTTGTGCGGTCCACGGCATACGGATGGTGCGCGGCGCCTCCGGATCGGTGAGTCGAATTGCTTCGTCAGCCACAGATGCGCCTTTCACCTACGTTCGCCGGTGCGATGCCGACTTAGGCCACCCTATCTTCGGCCGTCGAGGACGGCGAGCGCGGCCCCCGGATCGTCGACGATGACAGCGTCGACACCCAGGTCCTGACAGTGGCGCAGGTCGGCGGGGTCGTTGACCGTCCACGCATACACGCGATGCCCCCGCGCCTGGTGCCGCGCCACGAGGTGCGGGCGCCGCCGCACCAAGGCAATGTCCAGCGCCGCGATGGAGACCCCCGGGGCCAGCGAACCGCGGGCAGTCCCCGGCGCAGCAGCCGCGAACAACTGCCCCCGGGCAAGTTGGGGCTGATGAAGCCCGATGCGCCGCAACGACACTGGCCAGAAGGACAGAACGACCGCCGAGGGGACGCGACCCTCCGAGGGACCCCCGAGCCCCGCCTCGCCGAGCACCCGCACCACCTCCGCATCGACATGTGGCCCCCATCGACTCGGGTGCTTGGTCTCGACGACGAGGCCGAGCGGACGCCCCGCCGTGCGGACGAGCTCAGCCAACTCGGCGAGGGTCACGACCCGCCGGTCGTCGGCGGTCGCAGTGTGTCGCGACTCACCACGGGGGCCGCTCCAGTCCAGGGCTTGCAACTGCCGGAGGGTATGCCGTGACACCAGACCGTGCCCATCGCTCGTCCGGTCGACGGACCGGTCATGCAGACAGACGAGGTGCCCGTCGAGGGTCATCCGGACATCGCATTCGATGGCGTCCGCGCCATCACGGATGGCCTGCCGGAAGGCGCCCAGGGTGTGCTCCGGGCGGATCGCCGAGGCGCCGCGGTGGGCGATCACCGCCGGACGACGTTCCTTGACGTCTCCGCCCTGCGGCATCCGACCAACCTCCTCGCGACGCCCGGCAACGACAGCGCCTCAGCAACGACACCGCCTCAACAGCGACGCCTTATCGTGACACGGTGCCTCCCATCGCCGGTGCTCAGTCGAGCGCACAGTCCACTGGAGCGCCGACGACTCACACCTTTCGGCGCCCAGGCGTTGTTCTCACGTGACCCTGCCGCCGTTCCAACTTCTCGTCGATGCCCACTGGCGTGACGTCGCCCGATTGGCTCATGCCCTCGTGGGTCCGGACGACGGCGACGACGTGGCGCAGCAGGCGTGGCTGCAGGCGTGGGCGGCATACCCCTCGCTCACCTCAGCCACGAACCTGCGCGGCTGGCTGTTCACAGTGACCTATCGCTGCGCGACCGACGCCCATCGGGGACGGGGGCGGCGGCCGGTGCCGGTTGAGGATCCGGCCCTGGCTGCGGCCGAGCGCCCGGCCGTTGACCCGCCCGCGACCGCCTCCGACGAGTCCGGCGTCTGGCAGATCGTCGCCACCCTGCCGCCTCGCCAGCGCGAGGCCGTCGCGCTGCGTTACGTCGCCGACCTCGATCACGCTGCCATCGCTGCCGCGCTGGGGACCTCGACGGCGATGAGTCGCCGCCTGGTCAGCGACGCGCTCGGCTCCCTCCGAAAGGCCCTCTCATGACCCCGTCACACTCCGGTCCCTCCGATCGACTCGAAGCATCCCTCGCTGGTTTCGACGTGCCTGCGGCGCGCCCACCGGACTTCCCGACCGCCGACGTGTCGTATGCCGTCGACGACACCCCAATCGGTCGAATGCTGTTGGCCTGCGATGGTTCTGGTGTCTTGGTTGCATCGCTGTTCACCCCCGATGCCGCCGCCGAAGAGGCAGCGCTCCAACGGCTTGCGGCCCGCATCAGCCCGCGGGTGCTGCGTCGCCCGCAGTCGCTGGACGAGGCTCGACGCTGGCTGGAGAGCTACCTCGAGGGGGGCCGCCCCGGGGCCGCTCCCGCCTGGGCGCTCTCGCTCGCGACCCCGTTCCAGATCCCGGTCCTCACGACCCTCGCCGCCCGCGTCGGTTACGGCGATCGCGCGACCTACGGCCAACTCGCCAGCTGGGCAGGCCGCCCGCAGGCCGCGCGGGCCGTCGGCACCGCGCTCGGAGGCAACCCGCTGTGCGTCGTGCTCCCCTGCCACCGCGTCGTCGGTGCCAGTGGGTCACTCACTGGGTATGCCGGTGGGCTGGCCGCCAAGCGCTACCTCCTGGAGTTGGAGTCCACGAGTCTCTGACGGCCGCGTGCCCGACTCTTGGGTCACCCCTCCTCAGCGCCCGCTTCTACGGTGCGGAATACTCAGGCAACTGACTTTCTTCTCAGTGACACTGGGGAAGCGCTTCGACGCCCGGCGGGGGAGCCGGGTCAACCGGGAGGAACGAACGTGATGACTGCAAGGACCTCACCCACACCCGCGCCGACGCCGCTGGACGACGATCGGGTCACCGAGTTGGTGACGCGCGCGGCATACGAGCGGCTGCGGAGCGACCTCGCCGTCGCGCATGGCACCGAGTTGGTGTCGTGGGATGAGCAGAACCCGAAGATGCGCGGGGACCTGCGCGAGTCGGTCGAGCCCACCGTCCAGGACACGATCGAGGCGATTGCCGAGTTGGGCTTCGCGGTCGTTCCGCACGAGTGGCTCGGCGGTCAGGCGAGCGACGCCACCGCCGTCGTCATCGGCGAAGCCACGCTCAGCCCCGCTGCGACAACGCCGAACGAGGTCGACATCGACCTGCCGGCCAGCCCTCAGCGTCTGCTCACCTTGGCGTCGATGACGTCACGCCTGACCTCGTCGACGAACGCCACCGCGCCGGGCGAGCAGGTCGCCGACGAGAGCGAGCCCGTCGACCCCAGCGCCCTGCGCGGGCTCGTCTCCGGCGCCGGGTCAGCGGCAGTGGCCATCGTCCGGCTGCCGCAGACCGCCCTCCGCCCGATCAAGCGGGTCGTGGCCCGGGTCATGGGCCCGGCCGCCTGACCTCGCGCCTCGGTCGTCGGCACCCTCGCCTCACAGGTCAATCGCGAGGTTGAACCAGATCGACGTGACCTCCATGCCGACCTTCTCGTAGAGCCCCAGCGCCCCTGTCCGCGAGTCGGTCGACAACTCGCACACGGTCGCTCCGTGCGCCCTGGCCGCGGCGAACGAGTCGACCAATAGCGCCCGCGCCAGGCCCTGGTTGCGGACGTCCTTGCGGACGGCGAGTTTGTCGACGTAGCCAACCTCATCGGCCAGCAACACGAGCGACACCCCAACCACGGCACCACTCGGATCGATCGCCAGCCGCAGGTTCCACGGCTCGAACCCGGGTCGCTCCATGGTGACGGCAGCCCAGTCCTCGTAGGGCGTGCGAGGGCGCTCGGACCATTCGAGAAACGCATCCTCGATCACTTCCCAGGCGGCGCGGTGGTCAGCTGCCGTCTCGGCTATCCGTAGCGAGAAACCCTGCGGCAGAGGCTGACTCGCGATCTCACGTCCCTGCGGCACCTCGAGGATCCATGAGGTCCACCGCTGGTGATAGCCCAGCGCCCGCAGCAGCGCCTCGCTCGGGGAGCCGGCAGGCACCGGCATACCAACGACACTCACCCCGGCCGCACGTGCCGTCGCCTGGATCCACCTCGCCACCGCGGTCCCCACCCCACGCCCACGGTATGCCGGGTGCACAGCCGCGTCGGAGCGGTCACCACCCGAGTGCTCGCCGTAGCCGACCATGCGGTCGCCGTCGAAGACCCCGATGGTCTTGGCCGCGATGTCGAAGCTCGGCCGTTGCCAGTCGGCGGCGATGTCGGCCTCTTCGATGGCGACCTTGCCCGTGTCAGCCAACTCGACGGCCGCCATGACCTCGAAGACCGCCCGGACGTCCGAGGGGCCGAGTGGCCGGGAGGTCAGCCCGTCAGGAAGCGAGAGCGAGGCCGCCCCTGCGGTGGCCGTCTGGTCGGTTGCTGGGGTGACGTCGTCGGTCATGGCCCCAGGATCGCAGGCGCGCCACGACGCTGTCAGGTGAGTTTCGCCCGCGCTCGGCCGCCCTCGCAGGCCCCTGGCTTGAGGTGTGGTCGAACGCGGTCCAGGGACCACGTTCAACCACACCTAGGGCAGATCTAGAGGCGAGGATCGACGGGCTCCGACTCCATCGCCAGCACCGCAAACACCGCCTCATGCACCCGCCACAGCGGCTCACCCTGGACCAGCCTGCCGAGGGACTCCAGCCCAAGGGCGTACTCCCGAAGTGCGAGCGAGCGCTTGTGCCCAAGTTTCCGATCACGCAGCCGAGTCAGGTGCTCCGGCATCGTGTAGTCGGGTCCATAGATGATCCGCAGGTACTCCCGCCCACGCACCTTCAGCCCTGGCTGCACCAGACCCTTGGTGTTCCGCGTCAGATTCGCCAGGGGTTTGACGACCATCCCCTCACCCCCGGCCGCCGTGAGTTCCTCCCACCAGGCAACGCCCTCGGCGCGCGACACTGCGTCACCGACGTTGACCACGAGACGCCTGGTCGACCGGAAGAGGGCACCGTCAGCCTCGACCAACTTGTCGGCAATCTCCAAGTGCCACAAGTGATCCCGCGACTCCCAGGTCGCCCCTTCGCTGGCCAGGATCTGAAACGGCGCGAGGGACACACCCTCTAGCCCATCCACCTCCCAGCAATATCGGCGGTAGGCCTGCGCGAAGGCATCGGCGTTGGCGCGACGCAGCTCGTTACGTGCCAGGAGATCTCCGACGTCGAGCCCCCGCGCCGCCGCCGCGCGAAGCGACGCCGAGGCCGCGGAGAGCGAACCGCGGGCAGCGGCCCCGACGGCGGCATACTGCTCGCGGATCAACGGCTGGGCCTTGACCGACCACGGAAGCACCTCGGCGTCCAGAAGGAGCCAGTCAGTGGACAGCTCGTCCCACAAACCGGCCTTAGTCACCGCTTTCGCCAGCGACGTCAGCCAGGCCGCCGATTGCTCCGGGCCGAAGATGGACCGACCCGTCCGCGAGTAGGCAACGCCGATCTCACCCCCGTCGGCACCGAATCGCCGCGCAGCAACGGCGGGTTCGCGGCATACCAGAACGACGACGCGCGAGCCCATGTGCTTCTCCTCGCACACGACGTCCCCGACCCCCCACTGGGCGTATGCCGCGAACGCCTCATCAGGGTGTTCGAGCAGGCCCTCCCGGGCGGTGGTCTCGACCGGTGACATGGTCGGCGGTAGGTAGGCCAGCCAGCGCGGGTGCATCGCGAAGCGGCTCATCACCTCCAACGCTCCGGCGGCAGCATCGTCCCGCACGGAGATCCGCCCGTGATGACTGGTCTCGATGACTCGACGTCCGAGGACGTCCGTGAGATCGAGATCCTCCCGGCCTCGCGTCGGGTCGACCCGCGCCTGGGTGCCCGACAGAGAGTCGGGATCGGCCGTCGGGAAGGGACGGCTGGGTTCGTACCAGACCCGCTCGGCGGGAACCTGAACAACCTCACGCTCGGGCCAACGCAGCGCGGTGAGGTGTCCGCCGAACACGCAACCGGTGTCCAGGCACATCGTCCCGTTGACCCATTCGGGCGTGACCGTCGGCGTGTGGCCATAGAGCACGGTGGCCCGCCCCCGATAGTCGAGCGCCCACGGATAGCGCACAGGCAGCCCGAAGTCGTCGGTCTCGCCGGTGGTGTCGCCGTACAGGGCGAACGCTCGCACTCGGCCGGAGGCCCGCCCGTGGTAGCGCTCGGGCAGCCCCGCATGCGCGACGACCAGTCGCCCATCATCGAGGACGAGGTGTGAGACCAGGCCGTCGCACCAACGACGCACGCTCTCTCGGAATTCGTCCGCCTCAACGTCGAGTTGGGCCAGAGTCGTCTCCAGACCGTGGCTGACGCGCACCTTGCGGCCCGACAGTGCTCGCACCAGCTTGTTCTCGTGGTTCCCCGGGACGGCAAAGGCGTGCCCCGCGGCCGCCATTCCCATGACCAACCGCAAGACCCCCGGCGAGTCTGGCCCACGGTCGACCAGGTCGCCCACAAAGACGACCTGACGACCGGCCTCGTGAGCTGCGTCGATCGGACGCCCCTGGGCATCGCGCTCCACGACGTAGCCCAGCGCATCGAGCAGGGAAAGCAACTCGCTCAGGCAGCCATGCACGTCACCGATCACGTCAAACGGTCCGTGCTCATCCCGAAGGTCGTTGAAGAGACGATCGCGAACCACCGTCGCCGCCTCGATCTCCTCGACGCCTCGCATCACGTGGACGACCCGGAATCCCTCGCGGGCGAGGCCTCCGATCGAGCGTCGCAACTGCTCCCGCTGACGCCGGACCACATGTTCGCCGAAGTCGCGATCCGGACGGGTTCGGTTGCGCGCCAAGGCGACTGACTCCGGCACGTCCAGAACGAGGGCCACTGGCAGCACGTCGTGGCGCTTGGCCAGCTCGACCAGCTGACGGCGGGCCTCTCGCTGAACGTTGGTGGCATCGACCACGCTCAACCGACCGCGGGAGAGCCGCTTCCCCACGATGAAGTCCAACACCTCAAACGCGTCGCCCGACACCGATTGGTCGTTGACGTCGTCACTCACCAAGCCTCGGCAGAAGTCACTCGAGACGACCTCGAACGGCGCGAAATGGCGCGCCGCGAAAGTCGACTTCCCCGAGCCCGAGGCTCCGATAAGCACCACGAGGCTCAGCGCTGGGATGTGCAGCTCGCTCATCCGGTCACCTCCGCTGCGCGGTTGCGGGCGACTGTGTCCCCACGCGTGAACAAGGCGAGTTGGGTCGACGGCCCGAGGTCGGGGTCGACATCGCCGACGGGGCGGAAGGACACGGCATACCCGTATGCCGTCGCCACCCGCGACGCCCACGCCCCGAACTCCGCGCGCGTCCACTCGAACCGATGGTCCGGGTGGCGGAGCGCGCCGGCGGCCAGGTTCGGATACCTGACGTTGAACTCGCTGTTGGGCGTCGTGACGATGACGGCACCCGGCCTCGCATGCCCAAAGACGGAGCGTTCCAGGGACGGCAGCCGGTCCGGGTCGAGGTGCTCGATGACCTCCATGAGGACGATCGCGTCGGCACCCACGATCCGTGCGTCACGGTAGGTCACCGATCCCAGCAGCAAGGACAGTCGACTCGCCTGCCGCTCAGACATTCGATCGACGTGCAATCTCCTTGCTGCCCAGGCAAGCTCGCGCGCGGACACATCGACACCAACCACGCGCGCGTATGCCGCGTCGCCGAGCAGCCGCGCGAGAAGGCTCCCGCTCCCGCAGCCAAGATCCACGACGTGCGCTGCCTTGATCTCCTGAAGGGCAGCCAGCACCGCAGCGATCCGGTGTTCGGCGAGGCGCACGGGCGGCAACTCCACAATGCCCGCACTGAATGAGTTGCCCGCACTGTCTGAGTCGATTGAATCGACGTCCGGCAGCGCCGAGGGCGTCGCGTCGAACGCCAGCGAATCGTCCAGCGCAGCAAGGCGTTCGGTCGCATCCGCCACCAAGGAGCGCCGGTGAGCTAGATAGCGACGCAGCACGAAGTCACGCTCGGGATGCCCCTGCAGCCAGGCACCTCCTCGGCGAACCACTTTGTCCACCTCGTCGTCACCGACCCAGTAGTGCTT
>ERZ795049.2345-NODE-2345-length-22328-cov-5.415391_pt1 | contig 22328 bp, 21 predicted proteins | sample MGYA00375133_ERZ795049 | MGnify/ENA primary metagenome ERZ795049 (study PRJEB30178, sample SAMN05720147) | activated sludge metagenome | isolation source: anaerobic digester from wastewater treatment plant | place: Japan | collected 2015-04-20 ... | reverse complement strand
CAAATATGAATAACAAATATAATTTCTTAATTGATAATTGAAGGAAAATGCTCTAAAATAGATATTAATATACTGAAGCTGGCGCAACCAGCTTTTTTGGTAACTTTCGCATTTGCAGACTTATTAACATTCTAAAAGATGGTGTTGCTTATGTTGCAGGAGCTAATGAATATAATTAAGAAATATAATCCTTCCGATGATATGGATATTGTTGAAAGGGCTTATAATTATGCATTTAAAGCCCATTATGGACAAAAAAGGGTATCCGGAGAAGATTATATTGTTCATCCTTTGGAAGTGGCGAAAATTTTGGCTGAGCTGAATATGGACAACATTACAATAGCCGCAGGTATACTTCACGATGTTATTGAGGACACAAAATGCACCTATGAAGATTGCAAGGGTCTTTTCGGTGAAGAAATAGCGATGCTTGTTGACGGGGTTACCAAGTTGGGAAGGCTTGAGTACAAGACAAAAGAGGAGCAACAGGCGGAAAGCCTCAGGAAGATGTTCATAGCCATGGCGAAGGATATCAGGGTGGTGTTGATAAAGCTTGCGGATAGGCTGCACAATATGCGTACTCTCAGATATATGCCTACCGAAAAACAAAAGGATAAAGCAAGGGAAACAATGGAAATATATGCCCCGATTGCCCACAGGCTTGGGATATCAAAGGTGAAATGGGAGATGGAGGACCTGGCGTTAAGATACCTTGAACCAAAGGGATACTACGAATTGGTTGAAAAGGTTGCAAAAAAGAGAAAGGAACGCGAGGACGAAATCAATCATGTTATGGAGATATTAAAGGAAAAGCTCAAAGAAGTAGGAATAGATGCACATATCGAGGGACGTCCAAAGAGTTTTTATAGCATATACAGGAAAATGTACTATCAGAATAAGAGTTTTGAGCAGATATTTGACCTTACTGCGGTAAGAATAATTGTAGATACTGTCAAGGATTGCTATGGAGTACTGGGCATAGTTCATACTTTATGGAAGCCTATACCGGGAAGATTCAAGGATTATGTGGCAATGCCCAAACCAAACATGTATCAGTCTTTGCATACTACCCTTCTTGGCTCGGGAGGACAGCCATTTGAGGTACAGATAAGGACATGGGAGATGCACAGAACCTCCGAAATAGGTATAGCAGCACACTGGAAGTACAAGGAGGGTAAAACCTCTCAAACCGAGTTTGATGAGAAGCTGAAGTGGCTGAGGCAGATGCTTGAATGGCAGAATGAGATCAAAGATACCAGGGAATTTATGGAAACCTTGAAGATAGATCTGTTTACAGATGAGGTATATGTATTTACGCCAAAGGGTGATGTTGTAGATTTGCCGGTGGAGTCTACCCCTATTGATTTTGCTTATAAGATACACAGTCAAATAGGCAACAGGTGCATAGGAGCCAAAATAAACGGAAGAATAGTACCCTTGGATTATAAGCTTCAAAATGGCGATATTGTTGAAATTATTACTTCTGCTGTTGCCAATGGACCCAGCAGAGACTGGCTGAAAATTGTAAAGAGCTCCCAGGCAAAAAACAAGATAAGACAATGGTTCAAGAAAGAAAGAAGAGAAGAAAATATTCAAAAGGGTAAAGAACTGCTGGAAAAGGAAGTGCGCAGACACGGGTATGCATCTGCTCAGTTATTAAGATCGGAATGGATGGAGGCAATTTATAAAAAGTTCAGCCTTCACAGTGTGGATGATGTATATTCTTCTTTAGGATATGGCGGCCTTACCCCCAATCAGGTAATAACCAAGCTCAAGGAAGAATTCAGAAAAACCCAGAAGCTTGAGGAACGGGAAGACGAAAGCATTGAGCATCAGATTGACAAGGCTCAGGAAAAAAGAAAAAGGTATAGCACTACCGGGGTTAAGGTTAAAGGGGTGGAGAATATTTTGATAAGGTTCTCCAAATGCTGCAATCCTGTGCCCGGGGATGAGATAGTAGGATATATTACCAAAGGCAGAGGGGTATCGGTTCATCAAAAGGACTGCCCGAATGTAGCAGATCTAATGAATGAAGAAGAACGATTTGTTGTGGTAGAATGGAATAGTCAGACAAAGGAGTCCTATAATGCTGATGTGGAAATAAGGGCAACCGACAGGAAGGGATTACTTGCAGAAATAACGGCTATCATTGATGAAAGCAAGATAAATATTACTTCTTTTCATTCAAGAACAACTAAGGACAAAATGGCAGTTATAAATTTTATATTGGAAATTCATGATGTTGAACAGCTTAATAAACTGATAAGGAAGTTTAGGAAAATAGATGGCGTGATGGATGTATTCAGGGCGAAACAATAGCCCGATTATACAGGAGGATTATAATGCGTGCAGTTATACAAAGGGTGAAAAGCGGAAGCGTTACTGTTGATGATAAGATTGTCGGGAGAATAGCGGCAGGATTTGTAGTTTTGCTTGGTGTAAGCGGGAAGGATACGACAGAGGACGTTTCTTATATGGCTGATAAAATATTGAACTTGAGGATATTCGAAGACGAGAATGGAAAGATGAACCTGTCTTTATTGGATATAAACGGTGAACTGTTGATAGTCTCACAATTTACACTGTATGGGGACTGCAGGAAAGGAAGAAGACCAAATTTCATGAGTGCTGCAGGTCCCGAAAAGGCGGAGGAACTATATAATGAACTGGTAGAAAAGTGCAGGGAGATAGGAATTAAGACAGAAACAGGCACCTTCCAGGCATATATGAATGTTAATATTGAGAATGACGGGCCTGTGACGGTGATTTTGGACAGTGAAAAACTGATCTAAGGAGAGAGATGATATGGAGTTTAAAAGATTTCCCTTAGGGATATATCAGGCAAATTGCTATATACTTTATGATAAGAATACGAAGGAGGCTGCTGTAATTGATCCCGGCGGGGACTTCGAGGTGATAAAAAGCTTTGTTGAAGACAGCGGCTTAAAAGTTAAATATATTATATTGACCCACGGACACGGGGATCATATCGGCGCCCTTATGGAGTTAAAAGAATACACGGGTGCGGAGGTATGCATACATGGGGAAGACAACCCGATGCTAAGAAGCAGCAGAATGAATTTAACAGCATTGATGGGTTATAACCCGGTGGAGATGTCTGCGGACAGGCTTCTTGAGGATGGCGAAATTCTAAGGCTTGAGGGCATGGAATTAGAAATAATACATACACCGGGACACTCCCGGGGAGGCATATGCATATACTGTGACGGCAGTCTGTTTTCTGGAGATACCTTGTTTGCATGTTCCATTGGACGGACAGACTTGCCCGGAGGATCTAACGACGAGCTTATCGAGTCAATCAAAAACAAACTTTTAGTATTGCCCGATGATACTGCAGTGTATCCGGGGCATGGACCTTCATCCACAATATCAATTGAAAAGAAAAGAAATCCTTTTCTAAGATAAAGCCGGAGGATTTGTCACTTGCACCTATTCAATGAATATGCCTAAGGTAAAAGGAGAGACTAATATAATAATACCTACATACATAGGAGGGTTTTTATGAATAAGTCTTCTAAGAGAATAATGGCTGAAAAACATAAGAATAGGATGCACCAGGAATACGCCGAGCTTATTGACATGATAGAATCGGACATGGAAGATTACGAGATAGCTGAGGAAATAGGAATATCAACGAACCATGTTTCTAATATAAAAAATCAAATATTTAATGATTTATATATGTCGTGAAAAATATTATATAGGGGTAAATATGATTAGGATCAGATTGGAGAACCACGAATATTTCAATGAAGTATCAGATATCGTAAGAATGTATTTTGGAAAGTGCAAAATAGAAAGAATAGAGAAAGCTTTGGAAGATAACCAAAGCTTTTTTCGGGACAATTCTGTACTTATCATAAGTCGATTAAATTTTGACGGAGAAAGCTGCATATGTACTACTACATACCGGGAGGTTCAAAGACAAGAGGAAGTTGCAGTCAAAAGCAATATAAGGCCTTACGATATCAAGGCTTTAAAGAGTTTGGTGAAAAAGTCAATGTACAAGCTTTTGTCATTAGTATTTGACAGGGAATTTCCCTGGGGAATACTTACCGGAATAAGGCCTGTGAAAATAGTCCATGAGATGATGAGCAAAGGGCTGCCTGAGGAAGATATTCCTGACAAGCTGATTAAGGAATATTATATGAGCGAGGATAGGGCGCGTCTGCTGATTGAAATAGCCGGCATTGAAAGGCCATTTATTTACCCCTATAATAGTGAAACAGTAAGCATATACATAGGAATACCCTTCTGCCCCAGCCGCTGCCATTATTGTTCCTTTACCTCCAATTCAATTGCCGCATATAATGATTATGTTGAACCTTATCTGGAGAGCCTTACGAAGGAGCTAAGAAGGGTCTCGGAGTATCTGAACAGTGAGGGCTATAGGGCGCAAACCATATATATTGGAGGGGGAACACCTACCTCCTTAAATGTAAACCAGCTTGAAAGGCTTATGATGTGCATAAAAAGTTGTTTCGGACAACAGACTATTGAATTTACTTGCGAAGCCGGGAGACCGGATTCAATTACTCAGGAAAAGCTGAAAGCTTTATTAAAAAACGGTGTCGGCAGAATCAGTATAAATCCCCAAACCATGAACGACGATACCCTGAAGCGCATAGGAAGGGCGCATAATGCCGTTCAGATAGTAGAATGCTTCAACCTTGCGAGGAATTTAGGGTTTAACAATATTAATATGGATCTGATATTGGGACTCCCCGGAGAAACTATGGAGCATCTTGCCCATACCCTTAGGGAGATTAAGAAGCTTGATCCTGAAAGTGTTACAGTACATACAATGGCAATAAAGAGAGCCTCATTGTTCAACGAGGGCTTTATGGACAAGTCCATACCGGAGGATGAGATTGTATTGCGGATGATGGATTATACAAAGGATTTCCTTAAGGGTTTGGGTATGCACCCTTATTATTTATATAGACAGAAGCATATGCTGCAAAACCTTGAGAATATCGGTTTTTCCAAAAAAGGCTTTGAATGCTTATATAATATGCAAATAATGGAGGAGAAGCAGACTAATGTTGCTTTTGGCGCCGATGCCGTAACCAAAATTGTATTAAATAGCGAAAACAGGATAGAAAGACAGCACAATATAAAGGATGTTAAGCTTTATATTGAAAATATTGATGCGATGATAAGTAAAAAGTTAGATATTTTGGAGCAAATAAGGAAAGTATATTGACATGAGAGTAACCCATATTATAGTATTACATTAGTATACAATGATTGACTTTGAACGGGAAAGTAAGCATTTGACACTTTTCAGAGAGAGGATATCGGGCGTGCAGACGCTTTGACTGGAAGTATCCTTATAGTATATACTGCTGAAGGACACCCGGGAGTTCGGCCGCTGAGGCATATGCATTAGGCTGCCGCGTGCATTCTGCGTTAAAGAAAAAAGATGGATTATAAAACAGGGTGGCACCACGGGAAATAATTCTCGTCCCTGACAGCAGGTCAGGTACGGGAGTTTTTGTTTTTAAACATCATCAGTGGAGATGACCCCTGCTGTCAATCCCCCACTGATGATATAGCCTCCGGCGGATGCACACGATTTCGTAAGGAAATTTATCTCACTACGTGAGATACGAAATCGGCGCACAAGTACGCTGGAGGCGCACTTGAATTAAAATAAAGAGGAGGTACTTTTATGTTAACACAAGCACCGAAGGGAACAAAAGATATATTGCCTTCAGAGGTTTATAAATGGCATTATGTAGAAAATATTATCAGGGAAATATGTGCTTTGCATGGGTACCGGGAGATAAGAACACCCATTTTTGAGCATACTGAACTTTTTGAAAGAGGTGTCGGTGAAACTACCGACGTTGTCCAGAAGGAAATGTACACCTTTATGGACAAGGGGGAAAGGAGCATCACACTTAAGCCTGAAGGTACATCGCCAACGGTAAGGGCATTTGTGGAGCACAGTATTTTTAATGAACCGCAGCCCACCAAGGCCTATTATTTAATCCCATGCTTCCGTTATGAAAAGCCGCAGTCGGGAAGACTAAGGGAACACCACCAGTTCGGAGTTGAGGCCCTTGGAACCTCAGATCCGTCGGTTGACGCTGAAATAATAAACATTGCAATGATGCTATACGGCAGGCTCGGGGTTGAAGACCTGGAAATAAGGATAAATAGCGTAGGATGCCCCAAATGCAGGGCGGAGTATAATAAAAAGCTTAAGGAATATCTTTCAAAAAGACTTGATAATCTGTGCGAGACTTGCAGGGAAAGATATGAAAAGAATCCTATGAGGATAATTGACTGCAAGGAGGAAAAATGCAAGCAGCAGCTCTCTGATATACCTTACATGCTTGATAATACTTGTAACGAGTGCAGGGAACATTTTGAAGGACTCAAAAACTCTTTGGAAGCTTTGGGACTGGCATATGTTGTAGATCCTAGAATAGTAAGAGGACTTGATTACTATACCAAAACCGCTTTTGAAATAGTATCCAACGATATAGGAGCCCAGGGAACCGTGTGCGGAGGCGGCAGATATGACGGTCTTGTCAAGGAATGCGGCGGCCCTGATACGCCTGGAATAGGTTTTGGCCTTGGCCTGGAAAGGCTTCTTCTGGTTGTTGGGAACCGGGGAATCGATATTCCGGTTCCGGTTTATATGGATGTTTATATAGCCAACATAGGAGATAAAGGATCAAAAGAAGCACTAAGACAAATAAACAAGTTAAGGAAAGAAGGAATCAAGGCAGAAAAGGACTATATGGGAAGAAGCTTACGATCCCAAATGAAATATGCAAACAAAATAAATGCCGGTTATGTGGTTGTATTAGGCGATGAAGAGATAAAAAGCGGCAGGATAAAAGTTAAAGATATGGGCACCGGAAATGAAGAGGAGATAAACCTTGAGGATCTGGCGGATTACATAAAAGGAAGGATGAAGGACAAAAATACGGAGGGCGATAAGTATGGCAGGAATAAATAGAACACATATGTGCGGTGAGCTGAGCCAAAACAACCTGGGTGAAAAGGTGACATTAACAGGGTGGGTTCAGAGGAGGAGAGATCTGGGAGGTCTTATTTTCATACAGATCAGGGATAGAAGCGGCATAATACAGTGCACAGTCAATAAGGATATGACTCCTGATGTTTTTGCGGAGGCCTTTAAGGTCAGAAGTGAATATGTGCTGGCAGTAAAAGGGGAAGTTATGAAAAGGGATGATAGTGCAATAAACGAAAAGATGCCTACCGGATATATAGAAATTGCGGTCGGCAGTCTTGAAATATTAAGCAGAGCTGAAACAACACCTATGTACATTGAAGACGATTTGAACGTGTCTGAGCAGCTGAGACTGAAATACAGATATCTGGACCTGCGCAGGCCTTCAATGCAGAAATTTCTATTTACAAGGCACAAGATTGCAAAAGTGACCAGAGACTATATGGATGAAAAAGGATTTGTGGAGATTGAAACACCGGCACTTATTAAGACATCACCGGAAGGAGCAAGGGATTACCTTGTACCGAGTAGGGTGCAGCCCGGCACTTTCTTTGCACTGCCACAATCCCCGCAGCTTTTTAAACAGCTGCTTATGGTAGCCGGCTTTGACCGTTACTTCCAGATAGTGAAATGCTTCAGGGATGAAGACCTTAGGGCTGACAGGCAGCCTGAGTTTACTCAGATTGATATGGAGCTTTCTTTCGTGGGACAGGAAGAAGTAATGGAGGTTAATGAAGGGCTTCTGAAAAGACTTTTCAAGGAGGTACTGGATGTGGAAATCCAGAAACCCTTCAAGAGGTTCACATATAAGGAAGCAATGGAACGCTATGGTTCCGATAAGCCGGATACAAGATTCGGCTTGGAGCTTAAAGATATCGGAGATGAAGTTGCAAACTCCGAATTCAAGGTGTTTACAGATGTTTTGGCAAATGGCGGAGTTGTGAAAGCCATTAATGGCGAAGGACTTGGAGAAAAGCTCAGCCGCAAGGAAATCGACAGCCTCGGGGAGTTTGTAAAAACATATAGAGCTAAGGGACTGGCATGGATAAACATAACCTCTGAAGGTATAAAATCTCCTATAGCCAAGTTCCTGAAGGAAGAAGAATTGAATGGTATAATTGAAAGAGTCGCCGGTAAACCAGGAGATATAGTATTCATTGTTTCAGATAAAGAAAAAGTTGTATATGATTCTTTGGGACAGTTGAGGCTTGAACTGGCAAAACGTTTTGGATTAATAGACAACAACAAATTTGATATCTTATGGGTAACAGAATTCCCGCTTTTGGACTATGATGAAGAAGAAAACAGATATGTGGCAATGCATCACCCATTTACAAGTCCAATGGATGAAGATCTGGAGCTTTTGGATATTGACCCATTAAAGGCAAGAGCAAAAGCATATGATGTGGTATTGAACGGATATGAGCTTGGCGGAGGAAGCATCAGGATACATAGGCAGGAACTTCAGGAGAAGATATTCAAGCTGCTGGGCTTCACTCAGGAGCAGGCATGGAGCAAGTTCGGATTTTTACTGGAAGCCTTCAAGTATGGCACACCCCCTCACGGCGGGCTGGCCTTTGGACTTGACAGAATAGTAATGCTTTTTACAGGTACAGAAAATATAAGAGACGTAATTGCATTTCCCAAGACTCAAAATGCAAGCTGTCTTATGACAAATGCTCCCTCACCTGCGGACGCAAGGCAGTTGGAGGAGCTTCATATAGAAATTAAAGAATAACAAAAGTCCCTGCTCTCTATTGATAGTTTTGTATCATAACGCAGCGGGAATTTTGGAGGCATCATACAATGAATCAATTTTCCAGAACTGAGCTATTAATAGGCAAAGAAGGTATAGAGAGACTGAAAAAAAGTACTGTGGCAATATTTGGTATCGGAGGAGTAGGTTCTTTTGCTGCAGAAGCGCTTTGCAGGTGCGGCACAGGCAGACTTGTGCTTGTTGATTATGATGATGTTTGCATTACCAATATAAACAGGCAGATCCATGCTACAATGAAAACTGTAGGGAAACCGAAGGTGGAAGCAATGGGTGAGAGACTGCTGACTATAAACCCTGATGCCGATATTATATTACATAAGGATTTGTATAACGAGGAAACTTCATTATTTCTGCTGCAGCAGGAGTATGACTATGTAGTAGATGCTATTGACATGGTAAGCTCAAAAATAAATCTTATACTGAAATGCAGCGAGATGAACATCCCGATAATCAGCTGCATGGGGGCAGGCAATAAGCTAGACCCGACAAAGCTTATGGTTGCAGATATTTATAAAACCTCTGTCTGTCCTCTCGCCAAGGTAATGAGGCATGAATTGCGAAAAAAAGGGATTGAAAAGCTGAAAGTGGTGTATTCCCGCGAGGAACCGATTAAGATTGAAACAGGTACCCGAGATTGCGCAGAAAGCCAAATATGCGGTCATGATACGGCTAATCGTACAAATAGAAGACAGGTGCCCGGAAGCATATCCTTTGTACCGTCTGCTGCAGGACTAATAATAGCATCAGAAGTGGTAAGGGATTTATTGTGGCAGAGTACGGGGTTGCGGAATGCGGAGGTTGTGAAATAACTATTGACAAGTACAATAAATATATTATAATATAATTAGATACCGGTATGGGGTATGGGGGAGGTGAAGGGATGAGTAAAAAGGAAGTCACTAAAGAGGATATACTCAGCCGAATGAAAAAGATTGAGGGGCAAGCCAAAGGGATACAAAAAATGATCGAGGAAGACAAGTGTTGTGGAGATATAATGATACAAATATCTGCGATAAGGTCGGCAATAAATAAAGTCGGCGGATTCATAATAGACAGCTATATTAAGGAATGTCTGAAAGAATCCCTCGAAAATGGCAAAGGCGACAAAAATATAGAAGAAGTAATTGATACAATAGTCAAGTATGTTAAGTAAAAGGGATTGATACTGGGAATGAAAGAGATTGGGAAAGTAATAAAAGCGGAAGAGGACCAGGTCGTTATATTTATTAAGAGAGGTACAGCCTGCGGAGATTGCGGAAAATGCCAGGTAGGCAAAGAAAAGCTTGGTATGGTTATGACAACCGACAATACTGTTGGAGCCCAGGAAGGTGACGAAGTAGAAATAGAGCTTGAAAACATTAACCTTATGGTAGCTACATTAATTGCTTACGGATTCCCGCTTTTTGCACTTGCAGCCGGGATAATCGGGGGCTATTACGGGTCTTTGGTTTTTGGATTGAAGGACAACAATGCGCAAGCCATAGGTGCGGCATTAGGACTCGCTTTTTTAGCTGCTTCCTATATAATTATCAAATATAAAGACAAGTCAATTAGTAAAATAAAAAAGTTAAAGCCGGTTATTACAGGGATTCGACCAAAAGACAGTATATAATGGTATGAATGTATTTGTTTAATAATTTATAAATTTATGAAATGGATAAAATAAAAATATGTTTGATTCTGCAAAATAATTTGCAGCAGATTTCGAAAGGAGTTTTTGAAAGTGAGCAAAAATATTAAAATAGTGGATAGAAATAATTTCAACAATGAAGTATTAAGGTCAGACAGACCGGTATTAGTTGAATTCTGGGCGGCGTGGTGCGGTCCCTGCAGGATGGTAGCACCCGTTATTGACCAGCTTGCTGATGAATACGAAGGAAAGCTGGAGGTTGCGAAGGTAAACGTGGATGAAAATCCTGAACTGGCCGGTAAATATGATATAATGAGCATACCTTCAGTATTTATGTTCAATAACGGAAACAAGGTTGGAGAAATTATAGGGGCAAGGCCTAAGCAGGTATTTGTCGACATGCTGAGAAGATATGTATAAAAGAGAAGCGCTTATAGCAGATCCTATAAGCGCTTTTGGTTTGGGTGCGCCGCCTGCTAATATGATAATTCTTGTTAAAATTGGTTTTTTAAACACTAAATATGTTATAATAAATTGTGTTTATTTTTTAAACTGCAATTCATAATTAACCGTGTTTATAATTTTACATAGGAGGAGTGTACATGAAGCTTGATAGTATTATGGCCTTTGATGTGGAAATTGCAAAAGCTATACTGCAGGAGCTTGAGAGGGAAAGGAGCAAAATAGAACTTATAGCATCAGAAAATTTCGTTTCACCGGCAGTACTGGAAGCACTTGGGACAGTATTGACAAATAAATATGCTGAAGGATATCCCGGCAAAAGGTATTACGGAGGATGTGAATTTGTAGATATAGTCGAGGACATTGCGAGAGATAGAATGAAAGCCCTATTTGGTGCAGACCATGCAAATGTTCAACCTCATTCAGGTTCAAATGCCAATGAGGCGGTATACTTTACCGTGCTGGAGCCGGGGGATGTCGTTATGGGAATGGATTTGTCCCATGGCGGACATCTGACACATGGAAGCCCGGTAAACATTTCCGGGAAATATTATAAGTTTGTTCATTACGGAGTATCCGAAAGTACCGGCAGGATTGATTATGACAATGTCAGAGCTATAGCCAGACAAAACAGACCGAAGCTTATAGTTGCAGGCGCAAGTGCATATCCAAGGATAATAGATTTTAAGATTTTTAAAGAAATAGCAGATGAAATCGGAGCTCTTTTTATGGTTGATATGGCTCATATTGCGGGTCTTGTAGCAGCAGGACTGCATGAAAGTCCCGTACCATATGCTGACTTTGTTACAACCACAACTCATAAAACATTAAGAGGACCCAGAGGAGGAGCAATACTCTGCAAACAGGAACATGCCAGGGCATTGGATAAATCGATTTTCCCGGGGATACAGGGAGGACCTCTGATGCATGTAATTGCCGCCAAGGCGATATGCTTCAAAGAAGCCATGAGTGAGGAATATAAAGAATATATAAAGCAGGTGGTTGCAAACGCTTCAGTTCTGGCAAATTCACTTATTGCCAAAGGTATTGACATTGTTTCGGGAGGTACAGACAACCATTTGATGCTTCTTGATCTTAGGAGCAAGGGTATTACCGGTAAGGATGCCGAAAAAGTTCTCGATGATATTGGCATAACAACAAACAAGAATGTTATTCCCTTTGACCCGCAAAGTCCTTTCATAACAAGCGGATTGAGACTAGGCTCGGCAGCTGTGACCACAAGGGGATTTAAAGAAAATGATATGAAGGAGATAGCAGACATAATATCTATTGCTATCACAAGCCCGGAGTCAAGGGCTGAATGCAGCAGCAGAGTAAAAGCCTTATGCAGCATGCATCCTTTGTATCCCGATTTTTAATAAGAAACATGGAGTTGCACCCAAACAACCTGCTTAATTCCAGGGAATTACCCGACTATTGCTCATTTACTTGAATAGTTGATATAATAAGGTATGTCCATATGAATTTTCACATAGGCCATACCTTTTATATGTGAGGTAATAATATGACGATGAATTTTATTTATAAGTCAATTATCGATGCGATACTAAAGAATACGGATATCGGCATACACGTCGTTGACAGTGCAGGTAAAGCGATTATTTATAATCAGGCGATGGCTGATATGGAAGGGTTGGATATCCATGAAGTTATGGGCAAAAGCATTCTGGATATTTTCCCCAGCCTGACACATGAAACCAGCACTCTTCTTACGGTGCTGAAAACAAGGAAACCCATATATAACAAATTCCAGACATATCTGAACCACAAAGGAAAGCAGATAAACACATTAAACAGCACTATACCTATAATGATTTCCCCGGGTAAACACGGAGCCCTGGAAATTGCTAAAAATATTACAAAAGAAAAAGAGTTGGCGGCCAAGCTTGTGTACCTGCAGCAGGAACTTGCAAGTAAGGATATTGACCATAAGAGCCTTAAAGGTTATACTTTCAGAAACATTATAGGAGAAGATGAAAAATTTCTTGAAGCGATAGAAGTGGGCAGAAAGGCGGCTATGTCATCATCCACGGTATTGATTTCCGGGGAAACAGGAACGGGAAAAGAACTCTTTGCCCAAAGCATACATAATGGAAGCAGCAGGAAACGTAAGCCATTCATAGCACAAAACTGCGCCGCGCTGCCGGAATCTCTTCTGGAAGGGATCTTATTCGGGACAGTCAAAGGAAGCTTCACCGGAGCTATTAACAGGCCGGGATTGTTTGAGCAGGCAAACGGAGGATCGCTTTTACTGGATGAAATCAACTCCATGGGGCATCAGCTTCAGGCCAAACTTTTGAGGGTGCTGCAGGAAGGGTATGTAAGAAGAGTCGGAGGCCTTGCAGACATACCTATAGATGTGAGAATACTGGCGACTACCAATGAGGATCCCCTGCTAATGCTGAATAAGGGAATTCTCAGAAAGGATTTATATTACAGGCTGAATGTAATAACCGTCACTATACCCTCATTAAAAGAAAGAAAAACAGATATTCCGCTTTTAACAGATCATTTTATCAAAAAATACAATAATATATTGCAGAAGGATATATGGTATGTTTCAAGTGAGGTAGGAGAAGCCTTCATGCATTATGATTGGCCGGGCAACGTCAGGGAGCTGGAAAATATAATTGAAAGTGCAATTAACATGATTAACAGCGGACATATAATAAAATCAGAACATATTTCACCTGATATGCGCGAAAGGCTGTTTAAACCTGACGGGCGAAGATTCGGCCTGAGCCTGAGCGAAGATCAGTCCCTTGACAACATACTTAAAGAGGTAGAAAAATCAATAATACTGGAGACTATGCAGGAAAGCGGCAACAATATTTCAAGGTGCTCGGAGAAACTTGGGATAAAACGACAGACATTGCAGCACAAACTAAAGAAATACGGAATAAGGGTATAAATCATGTACGAGGTTACAGGGTACGAGGCACGGGGCGCGTTACGTAAGATGAAGGCAGCACGGAAAACGCTGAAATCCCTCTAAAAACACGGTAGTAAAAAATGCAAATATATTTGCAGGAATGCAAATATATTTGCATTTTTTTAGATCTGTTATACAATTCTGAAAGCTGCATATATTGGGTATGATACTTACAAAACAGTAATATCAATGTTTAATGACTTTTTATCAAATATGGATTAAATGTTTTATTTGGCATAAGGTTTGCTATAGATTATATTGAGGACTATATTAATATTATTATATTTAGGAGGTTTTTACTTAATGAGAAAAGAGAATGTAAAGGTAATTATCTGGGGATTAGGCGCAATGGGAGGCGGAATTGCCGACATGCTCCTTAAGAAGAAGGGCGTGGAAATTGTAGGTGCCGTCGGCAGGGGAGCCAAAATCGGCAAAAGTATGTATGATTACATAAAAACTGAAAAAGGCAGCAAACCGGATGTAAAAATCGGAGCCTTTGAAGATGTTATTAAAGAAAAGGCGGCAGATGTTGTCCTTATTTGCACAAATTCATTTACCAGAAATGTTTTTGACAAGATAGCGTATTGTTTGGAGAAGAAGATAAATGTTATATCCAGTGCAGAACAAATGGCTTATCCAAAAGCTGCCGAACCTGAGCTTACAAAGAAGCTGGATGAAATTGCAAAGTCAAATGGTGTGACAGTGCTTGGAACAGGTATAAATCCGGGATTTATTATGGATCTCCTTGTAGTAGCTTTTACAGGAGCATGTGAAGAAGTAGAGCATATAGTTGCAAGACGTGTTAACAGTCTGTCGCCTTTTGGACCGGCAGTAATGGAGGAGCAGGGTATAGGTTTAACAGTGGATGAATTCAACAAGGGTGTGGAAACAGGAAAGCTTGCAGGCCATGTAGGCTTTGCAGAGTCAATAGGAATGATAGCAGATGCGATAGGCTGGAAGCTCAGCGATTTAAAGCAAAGCATGGAGCCTATAGTTACTGATGTTGACAGGAAGTCACAATACGGCTTTGCAAAAGCAGGAGATGTAGCAGGATGTGCAATGAAGGGATATGGTTATGTTAACGGAGAGCTTAAAATAGAAATGGATCATCCACAGCAGATAGAGCCTCATCTTGCAGGAACAGATACGGGAGATTATATCATTATAAAGGGCACACCCAACGTAAATATGGCCAATAAGCCGGAAATACCCGGCGGAATCGGTACAATTGCCATGTGTGTCAATATGATTCCTCACGTAATAAATGCAAGACCGGGTCTTAAGACTATGATTGACCTTCCGGTTCCAAGAGCAATTATGGGGGATATGAGGGAAATGATAGAAGAATAGAATCTGAATTGAGGGACATAAGTTTTGCGGCACAAGTATGTCCATCGTAAAATATTAAGATTCATAAATAGTAAAAGGAGTGTTGTCAAATGAAATCAGCAAAAAAAGGTGATTGGGTGCAGATACATCAGATTCTGCTTAAACCTGGAGAGAGAGCACCACAGGTTCCCGAAGATACTAAAAAGGTTCCCCTGGAACTATGGATAAAGGGAATAGCCCTTCATGATGCTGAAGTCGGTTCGATTGTGGAAATCAAAACCTCTACGGGAAGAAAGGTCAAAGGTACGTTGAGGACAGTTAATCCAAGATACAATCATGACTTTGGAGACTTTGTGCCTGAGTTGTTAAAGGTAGATATGCAGCTTAAGGAAATACTCTTCGGAGGTGATATAGATGAGTAAAGATATGTCATACGCAGCAGTAATGGGAAGAAAAAATGAAATTATGAAAAAAGCAATAGGTATTGACTTTAGTGTATTCGAATCGGGAAGTATTTCCTTTGACTATGAGAAAATGATGAGAGAAACAGGATATTCACTGGATGAGATACAAAAAATTCAAGTTGAAACATGCGTTGGAAATACGCCCCTTGTAGAGCTCAAAAATCTTACAAAATTAGCCAGGAAGCTTGCACCAAAAGGCAAAGGAGCAAGGATTTTCATGAAGGATGAAGCGGCAAATCCATCGGGAAGCTTTAAGGCAAGAAGAGCGGCTACTTCTGTATACCATGCAAAGAAGAACGGCTATAAGGGAGTATTAACTGCAACTAGCGGTAATTATGGTGCTGCAGTAGCATCTCAGGCTTCAAAAAGAGGACTGCAGTGCATTGTTTTACAGGAGTGCTATGACAGCAGAATGATAGGTCAGCCGGAAATACTTGAAAAGCAGCGCGCCTGTGAGGCTTACGGAGCAGAGGTAATACAGCTTTCAGTAGGACCTGAGCTTTTCTATTACTTCCTTACATTGCTGGAGGAAACAGGATATTTCAACGCGTCTTTGTATACTCCTTTTGGAATTGCAGGGATTGAGACTTTAGGATATGAGATTGCCATGCAGTTCAGGGAAATGATGGGTAAAGATCCTGACAAAGTTGTAATTACCCACGCGGGAGGCGGAAATGTTACAGGTACTGCAAGAGGACTTCTGAAAGCAGGAGCAAAGGATGTGGAAATCGTTGGTGCCAGCGTTGATCTTTCAGGGCTTCATATGGCTTCAGACAAGGATTTCAACAGAAAGTCCTTTACTACAGGACATACAGGTTTCGGAATACCCTTTGCAACCTTGCCCGACAGATCTGACGTTCCCAGAAATGCAGCAAGAGCTTTAAGATATTTGGACAGATATTTGATTGTAAAACAGGGCGAAGTATTCTATATGACAGAGGCATTGTCGGTTCTTGAAGGTTTGGAACGCGGACCCGCAGGAAATACAGCACTTACGGCTGCTTTTGCCCTGGCACAGGAAATGGACGAGGATCAGACCATAGTAGTTCAGGAAACTGAGTATACAGGAGCAGGAAAGCATCCTATGCCGCAGCTTACCTTTGCCAGAGAAAACGGAATCGAGATATTGTTCGGTAATCCGGATGACGATGTACCCGGTAAAAACATAATACTTCCGGCTAATCCTTCGGACATAAAGCTGAGAGACTTTGACCTTGAAAAGGTAAGGGCATCATATATTAAAAACTGCATTACCAATAACAAGGTTAATGAAATCACAAAAGATGATTTTGACTTCCTTATAAAAGAGACAAAATCCGACAGCAAGTTTGTAGGCGATGTACTGGCGGAATTGAATGTGAAGATCAAATAAAATGGAGGGGTAGAAATGGCAGTAAAACGTGCAGATGACTACCAGACAAGAAGAGAGCATCTCAAGAACCTTTCTGACGATGAGCTGAAAAAGAGATTCTGGGAGCTTGCAGAAAAGGTAGTTGAACCGATGCTTGAGCTTGGCTACAAGAACACGACTCCGGCAATAGAAAGAAGTGTTCTCCTGAGAATGGGCTTCTCCAGTCTTGAAGTAAAACCTATTGTTGAAGGTGTTATGAAAAAAGGGCTTATGGGAAAGGGTGCAGGCAATGTTGTCTGGCGGCTATCCAAGAAGCTCGGGGTTTCTGTAAGAGAAGCCGGAATTGGCCTATCCGATGGCAAATACTGGGATGAAGTCGATAAATTATTTTAAAGGAGGGGAGCATATGAAATTAGATCCTAATAAAAAGTTGGATATTAAAGAACTTCTTAAGGACCTTGAGAGCTACAGGCCAAGAAGAAGAGGCTGGCATTGGAGGGACGGGAGAAATGAGAAAAGGACCGTGGGAGACTTTGAATATCATGAGACATCCGAAGGGCTCAAAAACTATGTTCCCCTGCCGGGGAGCCGTGGTTTCAACTATATAGACCCTCAGCCGGACTGTGTAATAACTACTGAAATAGCCTCGGGCAGGTTTGAGGATGATATTCGAAGAATGAGAATGGCTGCCTGGCACGGTGCCGACCATATGATGGTTATAAGGACAATGGGGCAATCCCACATCGATTCACTTATTGAAGGTACTACACAGGGTATAGGGGGTATTGCCGTTACAAGAAAGCAGTGCAGGGCAACAAGGAAAGCTTTGGATATGATAGAGGACGAAGTGGGCAGGCCTATTAATTTTCATTCATACATATCCGGAGTCGCAGGTCCTGATATTGCGGTAATGTTTGCGGAAGAGGGAGTAAACGGTGCTCATCAGGATCCCCAGTACAACGTGTTGTACAGGAATGTAAATATGGTCAGAAGCTTTGTTGATGCATGCGAAGCAAAGAAAGTCATGGTCTGGGCAGATATACTTCAGATTGATGGAGCTCATAATGCCAACGCTACTGCCATGAAGGCCTGGAAAGTGAGACCGGAGCTTATGGTTCAGCATGCCATAAACAGCATATTTTCAAGAAAGATCGGTATGAAAGCAGAAAATATAGCACTTTCAACCGTACCTCCGACAGCACCGCCGGCCCCGCGTATGAGAATAGACCTGCCTTATGCCGTTGCGCTGCGTGACTTCTTCAGCGACTATAAAATGAGAGCCCAGCAGAATACAAAATATATGGAATCAGATATGAGGGAAGCAACGGTTACACATACACTGGATCTTATGATTTCCAGGCTTACCGGTGCAGACATACAATCAACCATTACTCCCGATGAGGGTAGAAACGTTCCGTGGCATTACAACAACATAGCTGCAATCAGCACAGCGAAGCAAGCCCTTAACGGCATGGACGGACTTCGTGAAATGATAAAGCTGGACAGGGAAGGGCCTCTGGGAGATGAAGTAAGGGAACTCAAAGAAAGAGCAGTATTATTTTTAGAAGAAATACTTGAAGTGGGCGGTTATTTCAAGGCAGTTGAAAATGGTTTCTTCATTGACAGCGGATACTATCCCGAAAGAAACGGAGACGGAATTCCAAGGCAGATTGACGGCGGAATTGGGGTAGGAATGATATTTGAAAGGGATAAGGACTACTTTGCTCCTGTATCCGTACACTATGGCTACAACAATATACCGGCTGAGTTCAAGAAGGCTTCCGATGCTATAGGCGGGGATACTTTTGAGGATTCGTCAAAGATTGTCTATATTGACGAACTTGATGAATATGACAATGTAAATACAAGACTCAAAGAGCTTGACAAGTACTATGATACTAATATTGTAAAGCCGGAAGTGGAATGGAGGGCGGACGGAATCGTAGCTACTACAATTTTCCTCCCACTGGATGAGAGAACCGCAGAGTTTGCAGCTATAAAATGCGGCGAAAAGCTTGGGCTTGAAGATGTTACGGTAGCACACAAGCAAGGGTTGCATCCTTCTGAAGGCACTATAGTTGAAATAAAAGGCAAGGTTAAATTCGACATTGATATTAGCGAACTTGTAATCCCGGAAAAAGTTCCTGTGCTGTCGGAAGAGGAAATCAGAGCGGATGTTTCGGCAAAACCAATGTCCGTTGTAGCTGCCACCGTGGGAAATGACGAGCACTCTGTCGGAATGAAAGAGACTCTGGATATCAAGCACGGAGGAATTGAGGGGTTTGGTATAAAATACCTTTATCTCGGAACCTCATGCCCCGTTGAAAAACTAGTGGATGCGGCAATTGAAACAAATGCAGATGCTATACTTGCCAGCACAATAATTACCCATGATGATGTTCATACAAAGAATATGAGTAAGCTGCATGATCTTTGCGTAGAAAAAGGTATAAGAGATAAAGTAATGCTGATTGTTGGCGGTACACAGGTAACAAACGAAATAGCTGTGGAAGCGGGTATGGACGCAGGCTTTGGCAGAGGTACCCACGGCATTGATGTAGCCAGCTTCCTTGTCAAGAGAAGAAGGGAAAAACAATAAAATGAGAATTAGTGTACTGGTTGCTGAAATCGGCAGCACCACTACAGTAGTTAATGCATTTGACAGGATAACCAGCCCTTGTCCGGAATTTATCGGGCAAGGGCAAGCTCCTACCTCAGTGCTGGATGGTGATGTTACTGTAGGTTTGAGGGGCGCCCTGGAGGATTTAAAGAACAACCTGGGGGAAGCCGAACTTTTATGGGATGAGTTCCTTGCTACCAGCAGTGCAGCAGGAGGACTCAGGATGACAGTCCACGGCCTTGTTTATGATATGACGGTAAGGGCTTCCAGGGAGGCTGCATTAGGTGCAGGAGCAATAATAAAGCATGTTACTGCAGGAAAGCTCAGGAGGACAGACTTAAAAAAGCTTGAGGAAATAAGGCCGAATATTATCCTTATTGCAGGAGGAGTGGATTACGGCGAAAGAGAAACTGCGCTGCACAACTTTGAAATGATAGCATCAATGAAACTTGGCATTCCGGTGATATATGCCGGAAATATTGAGAATCAGGATGAGGTCAGGCTTATTTCAGAGGAAACAGGCACAAGGCTTTATATAGTAGAAAACGTTTATCCAAAAGTTGATATTCTTAATGTGGAGCCAACCAGAAAAGTAATTCAGGAAGTATTTGAAGAGCATATCATCCATGCCCCGGGAATGAGCAATGTAAGGGATATGGTAAATGGGCCTATTATACCTACGCCAGGGGCGGTAATGGAAGCCGCAAAGCTTTTGAAAGAGCACATAGGTGATCTTATAGTATTTGACGTCGGCGGTGCAACCACCGATGTCCATTCTGTTACAGAGGGATCCGAAGAAATAAATCTTATGCTTATAAGCCCGGAGCCTTTAGCAAAGAGGACTGTTGAGGGAGATTTAGGAGTATATGTGAACCTTGCACACATAGTTGAAAAAATTGGCCTGGAAAACTTAAAGAGTGAATTTCAGGATACAGAAGAGCTTATTAAAAGTATAAAGTCGATTCCGGGTACGGATCGGGAGATAAAGTTTGTCGAAAGGATTACAAAAGAGGCCGTACTTACATCCTTGGAGCGCCATGCCGGAAGGATAAGATACCTTTATGGCCCATCAGGGAAAAAAACAGTCGCGGAAGGCAAGGATCTTACAAATGTAAAGTATATAATCGGTACGGGAGGAGCATTGACCAGACTTCCAGGCCGGAATGAAATTCTTAATGCGGTAGGGCTGTATGGCAAGGGTATGGGTTTGTATCCAGGGAAGGAAGCCCGGGTATTAATAGACAATGATTATATTATGTCCTCTCTGGGAGTGCTTTCCAGAAGGTTCCCGGAAGCTGCCCTTAAGCTTATGAAAAATAGTTTGCAAATATAGTCAGGCAATAGGCTATAAGCGATAGGATTCAGTATGGCTTCGATGCCGTATCCTAACCCATTGCCGATAATTTGGAGGTGAGATAATAATGAGTTATCCTGCAATTAGGGTTAATCTGGAGAAATTAGCATGCAATACTAAAGCCCTGGTTGAAAAATGCGGTAAATCCGGTATTGATGTGGTTCCTGTAACCAAGGTATATTGCGGTATTCCTGAAATTGCCAAAGCATCTGTTTCCGCAGGGGCAAAGATGCTTGCCGACTCAAGAATTGAAAATATAATAAAACTGAAGGATATCAATATACCGAAGCTGCTTCTCAGGATTCCGATGTTGTCACAGGTTGATGAAATAGTTGAACATGTTGATATCAGCCTCAATTCAGAATATGAAGTGATAAAAGCCCTTTCTGAAAAATCTCTGAAAAAGGGAAAGGTTCATAAAGTAATATTAATGGTTGATATTGGTGATCTTAGAGAAGGCGTGTGGTATGAAAATGCAGTAGAGTCTGCCGGAAGGATACTGGAACTTAAGGGCATAGAGCTTATCGGAATCGGAACTAACCTGACCTGTTACGGAGCTGTAATTCCGAGTAAAGATAACCTTGGACTTCTTGTATCTATAACAGAAAAGATAGAAAGTAAATATAATATAAAGCTTAGTATTATCTCCGGCGGCAACTCAAGCAGCATATATATGATTGAAAAGAATGAAATACCCAAGGGGATTAATCAGCTAAGACTAGGCGAATCTATTGTACTTGGCTATGAAACAGCTTATGGCGATAAAATAGAAGGAACATGGCAGGATGTGTTTACCTTTTTGGCAGAAATCGTAGAGCTTAAGGAAAAACCTTCTATTCCCATAGGCAAGACCGGTGTTGATGCCTTTGGAGAAAAGCCTGTATTTACAGACAGGGGTGTAAGGAAAAGGGCAATATTGGCTGCCGGAAGGCAGGATGTGAAGATTGATGGAATAAAGCCGAGGGATAAGGATGCAATAGTATTGGGTGCAAGCAGTGATCATTTGATTATTGATGTAAGCGACTGCAAGAAGGAATATAAGGTAGGGGATGTACTGGAATTTGACATGGATTACGGTGCATTGCTTGCAGCGTTTACTTCCGGGTATGTGCACAAAATAATTGAGTAAGCTTATGTAAGTAGGGGTGCTGAGGCACCCCTTTTTCGTATTTGGAGAAAAATGTGACGCAGTCACATTTTTCAGTCACGAGTCGCTAGTCGCGAGATACGAGAAAAGCCAGGGTATTCCTTGAGGGTCAAAGATCCTTCACTGTGTTCAGGATGACATACTACCTCAACAATCTGAGCATTTTGCACAAATGTGCCCTGATATACTATGTAATCCCCCGTGGATGTAAACACATATGAGCAAAGCC
>ERZ795049.2336-NODE-2336-length-22375-cov-6.987410_pt1 | contig 22375 bp, 11 predicted proteins | sample MGYA00375133_ERZ795049 | MGnify/ENA primary metagenome ERZ795049 (study PRJEB30178, sample SAMN05720147) | activated sludge metagenome | isolation source: anaerobic digester from wastewater treatment plant | place: Japan | collected 2015-04-20 ... | reverse complement strand
AAATCAATTTTTGATCTTCCTGAACTCCTCCCTTCTGATATAAAAAAGAAAATACTCGATATTCAAACAATTGAAATGAGCACAGAGCGAATAGATGAGATTATCAAAGGATTTGAAAATATAGTCTTGCAACAAAATAGATTAAAGAAATATCTAGATGATATTACTGTGGAACTCGAAAACAACAGTTCTTCTTTTTTGAAAAAACTAAAAAAAGAGTTCTCAGATGACTTGGAGCATTTGGAAAACTCTATGGCTAATCTTCAAAAAAGTATCTATGAGTTTCGCCTCATATCTTTAAGTACTATTTTAGAACCTTTACAGAAAAAGATTGAGGCAGAAGCCTTAGAGCAAAATAAAATAATAGCTTTCCATTTTCCAGAAATTGATTTGTTTTTGGATAAAGATATCTTAGATTTAGTTTCTGAAATACTGTACCAATTACTAAAAAATGTAATAGACCATGCATATGAAACAAAAGAAATTCGATTACAAAAAGGGAAGGAAGAAAGATTACAGGTATTTTTGGGTATATACAAACATGCTGAACATATTACTCTTGAACTTTCTGATGATGGCTGCGGCATTGACTATGAAGCGGTGCGCTTTAAAGCCCTTGATTTATATCCAGATAAAACAGCAATTATTTTAGAAATGACAGAAAAAGAGCTTTCGAGTTTTCTTTTTATGCCAGGGCTTAGCCTTGCACAAAAATCTAATCAATCTCCATATCGTGGAGATGGCTTAGATATCGTTCGTAGAAACGCAGATAAAGTTAAAGCAAAGATTTTTCTTACAACAGAAAAAGATCTTGGTACAGAATTTAGTCTTTCTATACCAACTTCTCTGGCAACTTTAAAAGGTGTTTTTATAAAAGCGGGACTTTTTACTTTTCTTATACCAGTTCATTATATTTCAGAAATATATAATTGCCCCAAAAATGATTTGCTTTATTTGCAAAACAATACAATGTTTCGATTACGCGACGAGGTTTTACCCGTGTATTCATTAAATGCGCTTATAGGTGAGGTGGTTGATACAAAAGAAAAAGGGACACAAGTGATTTTGATTGTTGAATATCTTGAAAAGAAAATAGGTATTAACATTAATGAATTATTACATACAGTTTCTGTTATTATAAAACCACTTCCGTCTATTTTGAAAAAGTATCATATTTTTCAAGGTTTAGTTCTGGATGAAAATCATCGATTTGTACCTATTTTAGATATTCCTGAGCTGATAGAACGCTTAGAATTGTTACAAACCTATTCTTTAATTAAGGCTGAAGCAAAGAACATACGTGATGTAAAAAAAATTCTTATTATAGATCATTCAACGATAACGAGAGAAATTCAAAAAAACATTTTAGAAGCAGAGGGCTTTGTTGTTGATACTACTGAAGATGGAATTGAAGCCTTGAGTATCGTAAAAAAACGAAAGTATGATATTATTGTAACTGATATAAAAATGCCACGAATGAATGGCTATGTATTTATAGAAAATCTAAAACGAATTCGAGGATATGAGAAAACACCAATACTTGTTATTTCATCTCTTGAGGGGCGAGCTGTTGAAGAAAAGACAATGGAAATGGGGGTTTCCGGTTTTCTTTTTAAATCACATTTTGAAAGAAGAAAGATGCTTTCAATTGTAAAAGGATTGATAAATGGCGAAGAATAAAATAGTTGTTTGTGAATATTCAAAAATTGTACAAAATGTTATTAAATCTCTTTTAGGAAAGATAAAAGAAGAAATTGTTTTTTTTGACAATGCCTATGATGCGCTCTTTTTTATACAGTCAAATCCGGTGGTTTTACTCATTTCATCAATATATCTTGAACCATTTACGGGATTTCATTTAGCTCATTTAATTAAAGCTGAGCCAAAAACAGAAAAAACAAAGGTGCTTTTATACTATAGCGAAGAGACGAAGTTAAAATCTTTTTACGCAGAAAAAACACATGCGGACGCTTTTTTGTTTTTTACTGCAAACAATACCGCAGAGCTTTACGAGGAGATAAGTCTCCTTTTGGAAGAAACTGAAACTTCTGAAACTAATCTAAGCGAAGTATCTGAAAAAGAAGTGCTTGTTTCTGCACTTAAGGCAACAGAAAAAAACTTTTTCAATTATATTTTTTTGGAATCACTTTTTGAAATGAATCTTTACATGGAAAATACAGCAAGTTTACTAGAAAATCTTTTATATCTTATTGCAAAGATTTTTGAAGTAGAAATATTTTCTTTTTATATTTTCCATGAAGCTCAGGTTCAAAAACATTCTCTAATATCAAATAGTTTAGCCAAAACAGAGGAAAATGATTTTTACAAAGTATCTAAATTACATTTTGAAAGCTATGTTCCAGATAATTTTGATATTAGTTTGTTAGAATATAATGAAGAGAAACTATATCGTTTTGAAAAGAAAACTAAAACAAAACAAAATGCTATTTCATCGTATGAACATTTTGTGCTTTATGCAAATTCTTTTGTGGGAACCTTTCATATAGGAACTGTTGAATTTAATTATTTTACTGAGCAAGAATTGAAGTTGTTACATTTTTTTTGTGAAAAGATTGGTTTTTTAATAGAAATGTCTTTACGTTTTACATCTGTTATTAAGAAAGAAATGAGAATGAAGAAAACCTTTTCTCGTTTTGTACCTGAAGAAATAATCGATAATATTCTAGGGCATGAAGGTGAAGCAAAGCAACTCGTTGGAGAAAAGAGAATGGTTGCTGTTGTTATTGTGGATATTCGAGACTTCACAGCTATAAGCGAAATAAATACTCCCGAGAACGTTGTTAGTTTTTTAAATTTATATTTTACTCACATGGTAGAAATTATAAAAAAGAACGGAGGAATTGTTGACAAATTCATGGGAGATTCTATTCTTGCACTTTTTGGGGCAACAACGAGTCATGAAGATAATGCACAACGAGCAGTAAAAGCATCTTTAGAGATGCAAGAAGTTATACATACAATCGATACAAGCCTTTTAATTTTTCCAGAAAATCATGAATTAAAAATTGGGATAGGCATTCATCAAGGAAATGTCGTTGTGGGAAATATTGGTTGCCAAGAAAAGATAGATTATACCGTTATTGGGGATTCTGTAAATCTTGCGTCTCGACTAGAAAGCCTTACAAAACAATATGGCGCTCCGATTATTATTTCAAATGCAATAAAGGAAGAACTCGATCAAAGTTTTTTTACTCGCCATTTAGATACTGTTCGAGTAAAAGGGAAGTCCATACCAGTATCAATTTATCTTGTTATGCAAAAAAAAGATGCGTATTCTGCAGAATTTCAAGAAACAATAGCAAAGGCTATGGAGCTCTATATTTTAGGTGCATGGAATTTAGCCTATAATTATTTTACAAAGGCTCTCGATATTATGCCGCAGGATAAGGCTACGATGGTTTTGCAAAACCGATGTAAATCATTTGCATCGCAACCTCCCCTTAAGTGGGATGGTGCTATAACACTTTTAAGTAAATAGAGGGAGAAAATGATAAAAAAAGTAAAGAAAATAAAAAAAACTAAGGCTAAAACATTTCAAGATGAAATGTTTTCATATGGGGCAAAAAATAATATCATTACTGCTATTATTATTTTCGTATATATATTGTTTTTCTTGGAAATTTCCTTTAAAGACTTTGGTTTTATACTGCTTTTTGCGACAACTTCTGTTTTAATCTTCCAGTTTTTTGTTGCACCTTTTACAAATGCAAGTTACACTCGGCAGATTTCAAATCAACTCATTTTATGGAAAGAGGGAAGTCTCGACATAGATAAAAGCACAGCTTTGTTTGTTGAACTTTTACGTTGCCCAAGAATAATTATGTATTATGTTTTTATTCTTTTTGGTTCTGCCTCATTATTATTTATTTTGTTAACGTATTTTTTTATCGGAATTAGTCTCGTAAAACTGATCTTTTTATTTACAGTATGTGTTTTTGCTTCATACGTGGCGGGTGTTATTGCATTGTTTACTTCAGAAATTGTTTGCCATAAATACGCAATACCCATCTTTGATTCTGGAATCGATTTAGGCGAATTGGAAAGCAAAAAATATTATGGAATTTCACTAAAAATACAATTTTTATTATTTACCATAATACCCGCTTTGTTTGTTTCTGTTCTTACCTTTGCTTATTTTTTGATACAAAAAGACATCCTTCTAGAACAAAATATATTTTCTTTAGGAAGAACGGTTCTCTTTTTTCTTACTAATACTGTTATTCTTATTTCGCTTTTTCTGGCTTTTAGAAACAATTCTATTCTCGAAATTGCTAAAGTGCAATACCTTCTTGAATGGCTTTCAAAAACTGATTTTAAAACCGAGAAAAAAATACCAGTTGCTTTATCAAATGAAATTTCATATATTTCTTTTCTTCTAAAAAATACAATACATCGTTTTCCGAGAATTTTAGATTTTTATAAACGTATTTCTTCTGAGATATCGGAATTGGTCTTTTCTTTAAAAAAATATCAAGCAGAACAAGAACCAATTTTAGAAACAAATCATCGTGTTATAGGTAATATAAATGAAGAAGTAAAAAAAATAAATCAAAGTTCCGATCTTTTTTTTGCTGAGCTCGATTCTTTTTTTGATACACACGATCAAATAAAGATCATTATAGATGAAGCTTACGCTTTAATCAGTCAATCTAAGGATACAGCTTTGCAGAATACTAATAAAAACCTTAGCTCAACACGTGAGTTAAAGAGCTTAGAAAATCAACTTACAGGAATAAGTGAAATTACTTCTTTGCTAACAGATATTGCTGACCAAATAAAAATTATTGCTTTTAATGCTGAACTTGAAGCAGTAAAAGCAGGCGCAAGCGGAAAAAATTTTTTAATTATAGCAACTGAAATACGGCGCTTAGCTGATTATACTATGGATTCTATAATTGAAACGCAAGAGCAAATCAGCCTTGTACATACTACTACAGAAAAACTCATCTCTCATTTTCAAGACTCACTTGAAATAACTAAAAAAAGTAAAACTTTTTTGGAAAAAAATGAAATGCTTTTAGATGAAATGAAAGAGAAAGCAGAAATAAATGTTATAGATATACCTGACGTTCAAAGATATAAAATAAAAGAAGGGCAAATACACAATGCTATTTTATCGTTAACTGAGCAATTAAAACATTTGTTAGATGAAGCTTCCTTGCATGCTTACGACATGTCTGAGAACATAGAATGTTTTGAACGTCTGGCAGATAGAGTTGCAAAAGGAGAAGTATAATGAAAATTACAAAAAAAAATCTAGAAAAACAAATGATGGCTTCTGGTTTTTTACCAAACATGCTATCGGGTCTTATATTGATGCCATATATTTTTATTTATTCCGGCGTCTCCACTAACCTCATTCCCAAAGCTATGATTTTAGGCTTAGTGGTCATGCTTTCTGTTCAACAACTTGTCGCTCCCTTTACTAATAAATTTATCACCCTTTCTGTTTCAAAACGCTTGCATATTTTTCAAAACAAGGAAACCGATATTCAAGATAGAACTCTCTTACTTTCTGATTTATTAGTTTTGCCAAAATACATAGCAATACAAGTTGGCCTCGTTTTTTACCTGGGATGTATTATTTGGGTTTTTCTTTGCTTTGCCTTAGTTGATTTTTCTTTAGCAGAATCTGTTTTTGCTCTTATTGCTGCTCTTTTGGGTTCAATTATTTCATCCTTATTTACATTTAACATGGCAGAAAATCTATGTTCTGCCTATGCAAAACCTATTGTAAAAAAAGGCGTCGACGATAAAACGGTATTTAGTAAACAGTTTTTTGGTTCTCGGCTAAAAATAACCTATGTTTTTTATAATATTATACCGCTTGTTTTTTCAAGTCTTATCTTTTTTATTCTCTTGTGGTTTGGCTATCTTTCTAAAAATCCTTTGCTTAACGCTTATGACGAATTTGGCTCAATGTTTCGTATTGCTTTATTGTTTTTCTTGAATGTTTTATTTTGTATTGTTTTAAATCGTATTTATTTTTCTCATATGTATAAAATAAATGCAAACATGACAAGCGCTATGCTGTCAATTGTTTCTAGAGAAGAACAGAATAGTGATTTTTTAGATACAGATTTGTCAAATGAACTTTCATTCAACGCCTATCTTATAAACAAAATAATTACCATTTTCAATGTTTTATTTCAAAACACTGGTGCGATAGCTTCATCGATTACAAAGTCAACACAGGATTTGGTTATTATTTCTAAACAAACAGAATCTATATCTTTAGAGCAGTCTGCATCTGTAAAAGAAATTGTTGCAACCATGGAAGATTCTGACAAATTATCAAGGAATATTCTTACACGAATAGGTGATGTTGCACTCGTTGCAAATAAGACCAAGCAAAATGTTACGCATGGAGTAAAAACCCTTGCAACAAATGTAGAAAAAATGCGTGAAATTAATGATGCAAATAAAGACACTATCACTGGTATAAAATCTTTGAGCGATAAGATTGAAGGCGTGTGGGATATCGTAAATATTATAAATACTATTACAGATCAGACAAAAATTATTGCATTTAATGCAGAGCTTGAAGCGGCGAGTGCAGGTGAAGCAGGCAAAAGTTTCAATATCGTTGCAACTGAAATTCGGCGTTTAGCAGATTTAACTACAAATTCTACTCGAGAAATAAAACAGCGAATCACAGAAATTCAACACTCTTCAGATAATCTCATTATAACGTCAGAAGGCGGAACGGAAAAAATTCAAGAAGGAATTACTCTTTCAGCAAATCTAGAAGAAAACTTTAATTATATAAAATCATCTGCAGAAATTACCGCTGAGTCTTCGAGTGATATCCGTGACATTATAGAGCAACAAACATTTGCTTTTGAACAAATTGTTGTAACGCTACGACAAATTGCAGCGGGGGTTGAAAGCTTTTCTTTTTCTACGCAAGCTATTACTGCTGCCTCGGAAGAGCTTAAGAAAATAGCCGAAACGCTTGAAACAAGTGTACTAAAGGGAAACTAAAAAAAAAGAGCATTTCAAAGAAATGCTCTTTTTTTTGCGGAGAACCTGACTTGAACAGGCACAGCCGTGAAGCCACTAGCACCTCAAGCTAGCGTGTCTACCAATTCCACCACCCCCGCATATGGATATAATCCGATATTTGATGTATGTACTATAGCTATTTAATAAAAAAAAGTCAAGATAAAATGCTACGAATTTTATCTTCGCTTATTTTTTCAATAATGCTGTCGTTTATTCCTCTTTGAAGAACAAAGCTAATATTTGAGTCAATATTTTTTTTATCTTGCTTCATCGCTTCTATGAGTTTTTCAGAGCAATTTTCAATTTTAAGTTCTATGCATTTGGGATGTATTTTATCTGTCGACCAGTTATAGGCTTTGAGCATGGAAAAAACCTCTTCCCGATATTCAGCCGCACAAAGTCCAATCGATTCACTCAAGGCAATGGCGCGCGAAATCCCCCAGGCAACAGCTTCCCCGTGGCTTATGGTACCTAAGCCAAGCACCGTTTCGAGGGCATGAGCAAAGGTATGACCTAGGTTCAGCCACATTCGAATATTTTTTTCAGTTAAGTCTTTTTCTACAACCTGCGCCTTTGCTTGGGCACAGCGTTTTATAATATTCATTAAAAGCCTTTGATCGCGGTTTAATAGCGCATCTTTTTCATCTTGCATGAGTAACACAAGTTTTTCTGAAAACAGAAGACCTGTTTTGAAGACTTCTGCTAAACCAGATCGGAACTCATCTTCTGACTGGCTTTGTATAAACTCAGGAGATATATAGAGCTTTGACGCCGGGTAAAAGGTCCCCAGGCTATTTTTATAGCCCTTAAAATCACAACCTGTTTTCCCTCCAATTGCAGCATCAACCATTGCGAGGAGTGTTGTCGGAACAAGTTCGAGGCGAGCGCCACGTTTAAAAATCGAAGCTGCAAAGGCGAGGAGGTCGGTTATAACACCACCACCTATACCCACAAATAAAGATTTTCGTGTCAATGAAAGCTTCATAGCTCGTTCCAAAATTGAGAGTACTGTTTCTATTGTTTTATATTTTTCACCGGCAGGAAGAACGAGACAGGTCTCTGTAGGGATACCTGCAAAAAAATCTTTTAAGCCTGGTATATTAAAAACCACATCATCGGTGACTATGAGGGCATTATCTATATTTTCTTTGAGCTTTTTTGTGAGTTCTTGTATTGTTTCAAAATAGAGTATACTCGTTTTTTCGCATCCAAGCTGTATCGGAGGATAGTGTATGTCAAAAGTTTCGTGTTTCATGTATACAGTCTAATAAGTATTTTCATCCATGGCAAGTAAGTAGGCTTTGTTTTCTGCAATTCGCTTTAGTTCACGCGTAATTATTTTTTCATAGTTAAGCTTGCCATTTATAATTCTTTCTCTCTCATCTTCCCAGTTTTGAATACCAGATAGGTTTAGAAAATAAAACTTTTTTTCACTCGCTTTTTCAGCCCAAAGTTTTGCTTCTCTCCAGTAATAAAGCCCCGCTTGATAACAGCTTTCTGCTCGCTCAAGTTCAAATAAAAGTGCCTCTCGAAACGGAGCATCGTAAAAATACACTTTTCCCTTGTCGTATTTTCCACCAAGTCGTAAATGTTGTTCTATCAGTTTTAGATTGAGGTGCATCATAAAAACAGAACGGTATTTTTCCCAGTCTTTTTCGTCGTCGATCTTGGTTAGAGCGTATTTTGGGTTAGAAAAATCTGCAGCAACAGCCTTTTCCAACCAGTAAATATTTTCCATAATGTCATCGGGATATTGTTGATAATGCACGTGAAAAAGGCGGTAGTACTGCTCCTTATACGTAACAAAGTATGAAAAACTGGGTAGAATAAACAGAAAAACAAGGATGGCGATGAGAAATATTCGTTTTTTTCCAAAAAAATGTATAGACTTCACTTAGTATATATCGGCAGATTTACCAATGTATCCATAATTTTTTGATACACCACTTCAATCGGCTTACGTGCATCGATTTCTACAATATGCATACCAGGAATGTTTTTTTCTTTATACGCACTCAGTATTTTTTTGTATTCTGCCTGCGTTTGTCTTTGTATAGAAAGTGTTTCGTATATCTCTGTTTCACCGCGCATATGCACTCGAGAAAGCGATTCTTCGGGCTCTATGTCAAAGTAAAAAAGGTACTCGGGAAGCGGGAAATTTTCGTTGAGTTTTTCTGGGAGTCCTTCAGGACAGATGGGGTTTTGATAGGCGAGGCTTGAAAAAAGATATCGATCGCTAAAAACAATAAAGCCATTTTCTTTTTGGGCAAGGATACCTTCTCTTCCGTAGAGATGTTCATTTCTATCTGATGCAAAAAGATAGGCCATCGTCGAAGGAGCGATCTCTAGCTCTCCTTTTAAAATACTTCGTATAAATAAACCGATAGGAGAATTTGTTGGTTCAGCTGTGAAAAAGAGCTTTTTGTCAGGATGCCTCTCTTTTATGAGCGATAATTGTGTGGAAGTACCTGAGCCATCGATTCCTTCAAAAACAATAAAATTATCTAATATCATCGTGAAAGTCTACCATAAATATAAAAAGAATGCTATTATTACATTGTTTTGTATTACAGGCATTTGCATGATATCAGTAGAAAAAAATAAAGCATTTATTACTAGTTTTATCGTTCTCATTTTTGTTTTTTTATCTTTTATTTTAGCTGGACCTATTATAGGCAGAATGAGTAAAAAAATTGAAGCGTATAAGGACGCCCTTGTCTTTGCGCTAGAAAAAGACCTTGGTATCATTATAAGCTATGAAAAAATGTCTCCTTCTGTTTTGAATAGCCTAAAAATTTCAAATATCACTGTCTTTGACACAAAAGACAATAGTGCTCTGGTACAGATTCCGTCAATTCGTGTGTATCTTTCTCTTCTTTCTTTAATACGAGGCGATTTTGATAGTATTGTTTCCTCTATTACTATAAATGGCTTACATATCGAGTATGATGATTTTTTGGATAGCCATATCCTGGAAAATATACAAAATTCTATTTTTTTTAATACAAGCACTGAAGAAATTGAGGCTAAAAAAACATTTGCTTTTCCCTTCAATGTTACTTGCAAGGCTCTTTCTATTCATTTTCATAATGAAGAACTCGAAGCCTTTGTTTACTTTAAAGAACTTGCCTTTAAATCAAGTCCTACTAAAAAAACAACGAGTTATAAAGCAGAAGGTAGAATGCAAGTTGAGATTTTTAAAAATGATTTATCTCGTTTAGGCAAAACTGAAACTACTTTTAGAGCTCAAGGCAATTTTTCATCTCTCTTAGACTCTTCATTTTTACAACTTCGTCTTTCAAAACTAGACAACAAAATGTTTTCTTTACAAGCCTTTGATTTAGCGATTATTCATGAAAAAGAAAGCCTACGTTTTTCTCTTTTACAAAATGCAGGGGCCATTGCCTTAAAAGCGACCTATACTATGACTACAAAAAATATCGATGCATCCTTGAAAATGCTTGATTTTTACCCTATAAAAATGATTCATTTTAAAGAAAATCAAGCTTTCTTTTCTAATTTGAATGCGCTTCGTTTTTCTGGTGATTTTTCATCCTCTATTTTAAACCTTGATTTTTCAAGCTTACATTACTTTTATGATGCCATTGTGCAAGTACCAGCATCTCTTTTTCCTGGTAGCTTAGAACTTGCTCTTCGAGGTGAGGGGAGTCTTTCAAAGCTTTTTGTGGAAAAGCTAGATGCAAAAGGAAAAATGCTTGATTTTGACTTTGCCGGTTCCTACATTTTTGAGACAATGAAACCCGAAGGTTTTGCCACCGTTCATACACTTCACTTGCCCAGTGATAATGCCATATCATTTGAACTCTATCTTGATGCAACACGCGATGGTTTTTTATTTTTTATTCCGCAAATGGAAGTAGGTGAAAAAAATTTTACTGCCTTAGAACTAGAACTCATTCCTAGAAAAAATTCCTTAGATTTTTTGTTTTATGCCTATGATTACTCGCACTATGAATATATGGAAAATGCAGAAATTAGTTTTAGTGGAAGCCTTTTGTTTGAAAAAAAACCATTTTTACAAATGAACCTTGCTGTTTCAAATTTATTTCTCGATTCAATTTTTTCGGTTCTAGAATACAGCCTCTCAGAAAATAATGATGTATTTGCTTCTTTAAAAAACAATTTTTCTACCTTTCTTACCTCAACGGAAATATATATCACAACGGATTTTACTCAGTTTAGTTATAATGTGCCCTATGCTATTATTGCAAACACGGTAAAAGACAAAGAACTCGTTGTTTTTTCATTAGGAGGTAATGAAAGCTCCCTTTCGCTCACTCAATTTGATTTGCTTTTTGCCAATCAAAGTCTAGAAAGTACGGCAAACTTTGATTTCTTAGCGGGTTTTTCTGATGCTTTTTTTACAATGTCCCTTGTTTTTAATTCCTTACCATATGAGATTCAAGGCGGCATAGTAGATAAAAAAAATATCTATATTTCAGGTAGTTATGGGTTAGACGCACTCTTACACCTTGCCTCTGATTCTCTTTTAAGCGGAAGTCTTGCCATCAATGCGATGCCTATTGCTGTGAAAAATTCTTTTTACGCTCTTTCACTCGATACAGATTTTTATTATAATTCTTTTTCAGATTGGTATGCTACGATAGCAAGCTTTGACTTGAGTCAAACAGGGGGCGAGAATAGACTTTCTCCGCAGATATTCATGGCCGGTTTTGTTGACACCTACGGAGCGGCAATGCATTCTGTTTTGTATACAGATACTATATCATCACTTGAAGGGCATTTACTTAGCTCTTGGTCTTTTTCTGAGGGCATTCTATCTCGATCAGATTTACATCTTGAACTACAAGACCTAAGCGAGCAAAACTCAAAAAAAGAAGCTTATAGCCTCTCTTTTGCCTTAACAAATCCGTCAGAACTAGCACTAAGCACAGCTGATTTTTTTGACGACACATACATTACCGCAGAAATAGCCTTTGAAAACAGTCCTGTAGAACGTTTCTTAACCCAACAAAATACAGCAAATCAGTTTAGTGCCGACATGCACGTTTTGGGCACAATAAAAAAGCCAAGTATTTCTTTTTCTCTCTATAACACTTTTCTTGACTTTGGAGGCATGCGTACAGAACTGACAGCTCATTGTCTTTTTGAAAACGGCAACATCACTATACCAGATGCAAGTATAAAAACCGATACTTTTAGCCTTCAAAACATTCAGGCGATTTTTGATACGCAAGCTTTCTCAGGCTCTATCAATGGAAATGCGAGTATTCAGAATCTCGTACATGCAAAAACTGAAAAAGCATTTATTATAGATATTTTTTCACCTTTTCCCCAAAAAGAAATAAAAGAGAAAACCTTTCTCTCCTTTCTAGAAATACCTGAAACATTTTCTCTGAATCTACGTATACCAGAAGCAAAAAAAAATGTACAAGGAAGGCGTGATGACTTCAATCTTTCGTTTATACGTTCTCCATCACGTTTTGATATCCAAGGCGGTTTTGGCCCAGCATCAAGTATTATTTCTACGCCTTCTATACAGGGCTATTATACAGACCTCGGAGATATATTAGTACTTTTAGATGAGCGTTTACCTTTAAGCCTATTAGCTTATGGGCAGATAAAAGAAAACCTAATAAATATTACTTTTTCAGACCTCGTTTTAGATGCCTCTCATTTTACCTGGTTTTTAAATTTTGGTGAATTTAAAATCCTAGAAGGTTTCGGTAAGGGAAACTTTTCTATCGGTGGTTATGTACAAGACCCAGAGTTTTCAGGAATAGTTGAAGTTGTAGACTTTGCATGCGAAGTCCCACATTTTATTCCCGGTATCATTCGAGCAGAAACAGGAACAATTCTCGCAGAAGACAAAGTTATTCAGATGCCGCAAATCCTTGGTCTAACAAAAAAAGGTTCTTGTGTGGTCGATGTAGCCCTGCATTTTGATAAATGGGATGTTGAACGGGTTGAAATTGATTTAGAAACACCAAAAAATGAAAAAGTGCTCGTTGCTGCAGATTTTGGTTTGCTTAATATACAAGGAAATGCAAGCTGCGACCTACATTTAGAAATATATCAAGAACTATTTTCAATTACCGGTTTTATAGATGCCGAAGACGCTCAAGCAAAGATTTACCCCGCCGAATTGATAAGCCAAAATATGGAAGAGTCCTCTCTTGATATATATACTGATTTAAAAATACGAGTTGGCAAGCGGTCGCAAGTATCCTTATTTTTATTTCGGCAAATAAACCCTATTGTGCGTTCCCTTATCAGCCCAAATACCCAGCTGCGCTTTGTTATGGACTCAAGGAAAAATCTATCGTATTTAGAAGGAGATATTGTTCTAAAAGGCGGAGAGGTAAACATTGGGCGAAGTTTTTATATTAAGGAAGGAAGACTTTCTTTTGAAGAAAGCCAAGGTTCTTTCGATCCGCTTGTAAACCTTATTGCAGAAATGAGGGAGCGGGATAGTACAGGGGACTTTGTTAAGATTACGCTCAGTGCACTAAATCAACGATTGAGCGACTTTAATTATACCTTATCTTCATCTCCACCAAAATCTGAAGTTGAAATCATGAGCTTATTAGGTAAAACACTTGTCTATGATCCCTCCGGCTCTGTTGGGCAAGATATGCTCAATGTACTCGGAGCTGGTTTAGATAGCTTTGTACAAAGCACCATTATGAGGGAGGCTGAAGACCGATTGCGTGATTTCTTTAAACTTGATATATTAACACTACGGATGTCAGTTGCGCAAAATCTTATTAAGTTATATTCTGAAGATAATTCTGGAAAAGGAATAAATCCCGGTAACTTTTTAGATGATTCGAGTGTTTACATAGGTAAATACTTTGGCGATGTTCTCTATGGAGACTTTCTATTACATTTATCGTATGATGAATCAAAAGGAAACCCAAATGTTTTTGGAAGCGGGCTTTCATTTCAGCCCGAACTTGGCTTTGAAATAGAAGCTCCATTTGCAACAATTCGTTGGGGGCTTGCTCCCGATGTTGAATCTATAAAAAACTTGTGGGTACCTTTTACTTCCCTAAGTTTGTCTTGGAAAATACTGTTTTAAAAAGGTTGGAGGATATATGTATCGTAAACATCTTGTGTTTTTTACTGTCGTATTATTTTGTGTTAGTTTTTTTGCTTTTTCACAAGATTCTGAATGGTATTATAACAAAACGATAAAAAGAATTTATTTTGAAGGCTTAGTGAGTGTTAGTAACACTGATGTTTCAGCAGTTACAAATCAGTTTATAGGCAAAGAATTTACAGATGCTGTTTTTGAACAGCTTTTATCTTCATTGTTTTCCTTAGATTATTTCAAAGATATTGAAACGGACATTGTTCCCCTTGATGCACAAGGCTCGACTCTCATGGTTCGCTTTACTGTAGTTGAATATCCCCTTGTGTCTAAGGTGAGCTTTAGTGGAAATAGCCAAATAAAAAACTCTGAACTAAAAGATGCCTTGTCAATTAAAGAGAAAACTATTTTTAATGAGGCAAAGTTGCTCCTCGATGAGCGTGCTCTCAGAGATCTGTATTTGAATAAAGGTTTTACCAATATTCGTGTGAGCTCTCAAACATCGGAACAAAGTGATGGCTCTATTCAGGTGGTTTATACTCTTACTGAGGGTAAACAGACCATTGTAACAGGTATTTCTTTTGAAGGAAATGCTACATTTGCACAAAAATCATTAAAAAAAGAAATGAAACAGAAAGAAAAAACACTCTTTGAAAAGGGTATTTTTCAAGAAGCCTATGTCGAGCTCGATAAACAAAATCTTATTAATTTTTATAATGAGCGCGGTTATATAGAAGCAAGTATTGTTGATGTTAAAAGAGAGGTTTCTTTTAACGAGACCGATAATCGAGATGAATTAAGCTTACATTATGTAATACGAGAAGGCAGTCAGTATGTGTATAAGGGTACAAGCATAACGGGAAATAAACTTTTTTCCACTGAAGAACTCTTAGCCAAAATACAACTAAAAGATGGAGACGTCTTCAATGTTATAAAATTTAGCTCTGGTTTGCGTGCAATCTATGATACCTATGTTGAAAAGGGCTATACTTCAAATTATTTTGCACCGCAAGAATACAAAAACGTTGAAGCAAAAACAATTGCTTATACTATTGAAATAATTGAAAAACCACGTTCATATATCGAAAATATTATTATACGAGGAAATGAAAAAACAAAGGAAGAAGTTATTTTACGTGAAATACCTCTTGAAAGTGGCGATGTTTTTTCTCAAACGAAGGTGTATAACGGTATACGAAATTTGTACAATACCCAGTATTTTTCAAATATCTTACCTGACATGCAACAAGGTTCTGAAGAAAATCTTATAGATTTAATTTTTGAAGTAAAAGAACAATCGACAACTTCTCTGGAATTTGGGGTAACTTTTTCTGGTGTTGCAGACCCAGATACCCCACCCATATCTTTTTTCTCAAAATTGACCGATTCAAATTTTATGGGAACAGGACGAACTATTGGTGCTGAACTAACTATTGCTGATGGGAATTATACAATTGGTGGTACATTTTTAGAAAATTGGCTCTTTGGTAAGCCTATATCCTTGTTTGTTCAAGCAAATTTGAATTATAAAACGCTTACTACTTTTCAAGAAACATTTTTCCCAGAAAATACAAATATCTATGTTATGGATTATAATGAACTTTCTACAAACCTTAATTTTGGTTTAGGACGCCGCTGGTATCCAAGTTTTGCAATTCTTTCGCTTAATTCCGGATTTACAATAAATTTATTCAAAAACTTTTATGATGCCGAAAGTTTTGTTCCTTTAGAAGAAAAAGTAAAATCTGCCTACGATATGGTCGGTGTTACAAATTCATTTTATATCTCCCTTTCACTCGATGATAGAGATATTTTTTATGACGCTTCAAAGGGCTGGTTTGCAAGTCAAAAACTTTCGTGGACTGGTTTGATTCCTGCTGTTGAAACTGAATTTTTTCTTCGATCAGATACAAAGTTTGAAGGCTATCTTACGCTCCTCGATAAGCCAGTTACAGATATATGGAACTTAAAATTTGTGTTTTTTGCCTACACTGGCCTCTCTTTCCTTGTTCCCACGTCAAATACCTCGATTGCAAACGATAGCAAACTGCTGGTTGACGGAATGTTTAATGGAAGGGGCTGGAATACTGTACGCAATAATCGTGGAAATGCCCTCTGGAGCACAAACCTTGAATTGCGTTTTCCTGTTGCCCCTGGAATGCTTTCACTCGATGCCTTTTACGATATAGCTGTTGTTAAGGATTCTCTTCAAGACTTTGCGCATCTTTCGCAAGATGATTTTTACTATAGTTTTGGAGCTGGCTTGCGTATTTCAGTTCCGCAATTCCCCCTTAAATTTCTTTGGGCCTTTCCCTATAAGTATGAAAATGGTAATTTCCAGTGGAAAAACAATACACAATTCCCTATAGAATTTGTGCTTTCATTTAATATTGTAAATAGATAAGGAAGAACTATGAAAAAAAATGCCATACTACTTGTTTTTGTTTTTATTGGTTTTTGTGCTTTCTCGCAACAAATTCCCCGAATCGGTGTAGTTGATACATCTCGTGTATTTCAAACCTATTTTAGAGACTCGGTTGCGGTTCGAAACTACGAAAATAAAAAAGCAGAATTTCAAAATGAAATAAATAAAAAAACTGAGGAGCTCAAACAGCTCTTACAACAAAAAATACAATATGAAGAAAATGAGAACTTTGTAGCTGCACTCAGATTGGAAGCCGAGATAACAAAGAAAACAGATTATCTAAGCTCCTATACTCAAGCAAAGCAAATCGAACTCGACTCCATACGCAATAGACTTGAAAATTCAGATAGTTTTTATAAGTCCTTGTATGAAGTTATTGGACAGATAGCTGAAGGCGAGGGCTATAGCCTTATTTTGAGTTTACAACAAGCACAAAATATTTTATGGTATAGCCCCAGCGTAGACATCACCGACAAAATAATTACACAGTTAGCAAAGAAGCAATAAAAAATTAGCTTTCACGCAGAATTTTTGCGAGAAGCCCAAACTTTTTTTTATTGTCTTCGGAGAGTTCTGTAAGTTCTTCATGTGCTTCGGCAATGTCAATCTTCGATATTAAAATATTATCATCAACTTTTGTAGCTTCAGTTGGAAAGGAAATCGCTTCACTTAAAAAGATGAGTAGGGGACTGAGGCTCATATCGTCGAGTAGATCCATGCAGGCTTTATTTGTATTTTGCAGATGTATGGATTTTTTCCATTTTTTACGTAATTGTTTGTTTATACCTGCAATGACACCTATAAAGGTTGAGTCCATATAATTACATTCTTTCATATCAAGATATACATCCGTGATTATATCTTTTTCTGTAATGTGTTTTGTTGCAAAGTCCTTGATGGGACCACAGTCATGTGCTTTGACATGTCCACTTGCGATTATATACAAAACACCATCTTTGTGAGTAAAACTAATCATGCTTGTATTTTACCCTTAAAAATCTTATAATGCAAGTAAAATGAGTGCAGAAACCCCCTTAATGAAACAGTATTTTTCTATAAAAAATCAATATAAAGATGAGGTTCTTTTTTTTCGCCTCGGTGATTTTTATGAAATGTTTTTTGACGATGCTATAGAAGTTGCAAAACTCTTAAACCTAACGCTTACGCAAAGAGGCGATGTCCCCATGTGTGGTGTGCCCTATCATGCTGCAAAAGTCTATATAGCACGTCTTCTACGACTTGGAAAGAAAATTGCTATTTGTGAGCAAATAAGCTTACCAAAAGATGGGAAGGGCCTAGCAGATCGAAAAGTTGTTGAAGTTATAACACCAGGAACCGCAATCGAAGATGAATACTTAGAACAAGGAAGCAATTTTCTCGCTTGTATTTGTCTTGTGCCGGGAAAAAAACAAAATACAAAGAAGTTACAGGATTTTATTTCTTTTTCTTTTATAGATATTTCAACAGGATTTTTCTCAGCAACTTCATGGCCCATCGAAGATATGAAAGACGCCTTTGCTCGGGAACTCTCTCGCATAGCAGCAAAAGAATTGTTAGTTGATGAGCGCTTAGGCGATTGTGAATCACTTCGCTTTGTATTAACACAATACCCCTCACTGATTTTAAGTTATTATCCCGGATGGCATTTTAATGTTGATCGTTCATACGAACGCCTTTTAGCACAATTCGAAGTGCAAAATCTCCATGGATACGGCTTGATTCCTGAATCCCCAGAAATAGCTTCGAGCGGTTTTATTCTTGAGTATATACAAAAAAATTATAGCACAGATAGTTCAGATAGCTCAGACAGAGGATCTGAATCGAGTTCCCTCGCACATATAAAAGATTTAGAAGTCTATAAAGACTTTGACTCTCTTTCGATAGATGATTCTTCTTGGCGCAACTTGGAAATAATGCAAAACCTACGCGATGGCTCCTATCACTATAGTTTGCTGGAAACAGTCTCGTATACAAAAACCGCAATGGGCTCGAGACTTTTGCATAGCTATTTGATGTTTCCTCTTTTAAGCATAGAAAAAATACAACAGAGGCAAAGTCGAGTACAGTTTTTTTACGATGATTCTTTTTTACGCTCCGCTATTCAATTACATTTGAGAGAAATTTTTGATATAGAACGCTTAACTTCTCGCATTGTTATGCAAAAAGCACATGCAAAGGACCTCGTTGCTTTGAAAAAAAGTCTTATGGCTTGGTATAAGATACGAGAGCTTCTGAAAGAAAAAGAATTTATTTCATTCGACACGACCAAGGCAAAAGAAATAATTGACACAATCGATAAAGCAATTCTCGATGAACCGAGTACCAGTTTTACTGAAGGCTCTCTTATAAAAACAGCTTGGTCAAAAGAGCTTGATGAGTTGCATCTTCTACAAAAAAATTTTAAGTCAATTTTAAAAGACTACACCGAAGAAGAAAAAAATGCAACGGGCATACAAAATCTAAAAGTACGCTATAACAGAAATATGGGTTACTATATAGAAGTAACAAAGGGAAAGCTTTCATCGGTTCCAAGCCATTTTATTTTACGGCGTGCATTGGTAAATGCTGATCGCTATACAACAGAGCGCTTACAAGAACTTGAGACAAAACTTTTAAGTGCTGATGAAACAATTATCGCCCTTGAACAAAGTTTGTTTTTTGAGCTACGTGAAAACCTTGCAAAGGAGCATAGTTATTTATTTTCACTTGCAAAAGATATTGCGCTCATAGACGTTTCAGCTTGCTTAGCCGAAGCAGCAAGCGAGCAAAACTGGATTTGCCCCGAGATTCTTGCAACAAGGGAATTGGAAATAATCGAAGGACGCCACCCTGTGGTAGAATTTCATATGCAGGATGGAAGCTTTATACCAAACTCTCTCGAGTTAAACGAAAAACCTTTTGCACTCATCACAGGTCCAAACATGGCAGGGAAGAGTACGTATTTGAGACAAACCGCACTCATTGTTTTGCTTGCACAAATTGGCTCCTTTGTTCCCGCGACTAAGGCCCGCATAGGCATCGTGGATAAAATTTTTTGTCGAGTTGGTTCCTCTGATAACCTTGCACGAGGCGAGTCAAGCTTTTTGGTAGAGATGACAGAGACAAGCCAAATCGTTCGGGGAGCTACAAAAAATAGTTTAGTTATAATGGATGAAGTAGGACGCGGTACCTCAACCGAAGATGGACTTTCTCTTGCCTGGGCTATTTCTGAATATATCTTAAATAAAATACAATGCAAAACACTCTTTGCAACCCACTATCATGAGCTAACAAGACTGACACATTCACTCTTGCAACTTCTTTGCCTAGAGGTTCTTGAAACAGAAGAAAAAATTATCTTTTTGAAAAAAATAAAAGAAGGAGCTGCAGAAAATTCGTACGGTATACATGTTGCAAAACTTGCAGGACTTCCTTTGTCCATTATTGACAGAGCAAATGAAATACTTAGCTCCTTGCAAAAAACAGCACCCTATACCGCATTGGAAATTCCTGAGCCACAAGAAAAAAAAGAGACAAAGCGAGAAGTGCAAAACTTTTTATTTAGCCAAGAAGAACTTGTTATAGATGCAATCCTCTCCCTTGATCCAAATAATCTTACCCCGCTTGAAGCTTTGCAAGCGATTGCACAATGGAAAAAAAATTTGACTGCGAAGGATAGCTAAAAACCTGAGTTGTACTTAGATTTTTATCTACCCTTGTATGCAATCGTATTATAAAATAAACCCATCGGATGTTTTTTGTAGTGCATCACCGAGTTCTTTGTTTTTATCAGATAAAGATGCAACCGATAGTATCGCTGTATTTATTTTTTCTATATTTTCTTTCATCGAGCCAGAGCTTGTGTTTAAGTGTACCGCTATGTTTTGTAGCCTTTCCATTTCGGTTAAAATCATACCAGCACCACTCGACATTTCAGTCGACCCAGAAAGAATTTCTTGCGTAATATTTTGTATTTTTTTAAGCGCCTCTAATACTTGGTTCGAGCCTTCTGTTTGCTCCTTCATTGCGGAGTCTGTTTCATCGATAAACTGAAGTACAGAAGTAACTTGACTCGTGATTGTGTCAAAGGCCTTATTTGCATAATTTGATTCTTCAAGCACGCGATTAATATTATCAACAGTTTGCTTTAATACTTCTGCAATTTTTTTGGATTGCTCAGCCGAATCTTCAGCAAGCTTTCGAACCTCATCGGCAACAACAGAAAAACCCTTTCCTGCATCCCCTGCATGAGCAGCTTCAATTGCAGCATTCATCGCAAGAATATTTGTTTGGTTAGTAATAGCACCGATCACTTCGTTTGTTTCAAGAAGTTCATTTGAAAGCGCAACCGTTTTATTTATACTTTCTATAACCGACTCAATTGCAATTTTTCCTGTATCACTATCTTTTCGTAAAGTTGCAAAACCAGCCTTCGCCTTGTTTAAGTTATTTGAAACCGCTTGAATGTTTGCAACCATTTCTTCTATAGAAGCCGAAGAATCATCTACGCTATGAGATTGTGTTTCGATCTGCATATTTAAACTTTCGATATTGCGTGAGATTTGATGAATCGTCGATGAAGTTTCTTCAACCGCAGCGCTTAAATCTATTGCATCATTGGAGAGCTCAGCTACGTTTTGATCTATTTCTAAAAGCGAGTTTTTTGTGTGCCCTATATTTTGATGTAGATTATCACTTACACCCTGCAGTTGATGCGCATTGTTTTTTACTCCACTCATGATAGTATGCAAGGATTGAGAAAATGCATTGAAGTTTTTTCCGATATCGGAGACAACGTCGTTACCTTCTTCACTCAAACGTTTTGTTAAATCTGCTCCACCCATGGAGATACCTTTTAGGGTTCCAGAAAGAATAGAAAGTGGATTGATGAGAGACTTACTAAAAATGACCGAGAGGATAAATACGATAAGCGCAATGATAGCTATGACTAGAATATTTGTCTTGATTACAAACATTAGGTCTTCATAAATAATTTTTTCAGGATAAAGAATTAAAAGTGAGTATGCAGTTCCTGCAACAGGTAGATAGGTACATAAAAATTTTTCTTTTGTTGAAGGCTCGACATATTTAACCGTATTTGATTTTCCTTTTATAACTTCAGAAGCTATTTTTTGTAATTCCGCATTTTCATCTTGTATTCCAGGAGAAATAGCTGTTTCTACACCATCTATAGTTGCAATATGTAAATTGAGTTCAGGTATCCAGTGATAAATATAGGCACCTGTATTTGAAAGGATAATAAAATTTGCATCCTTGCTAAACTTTGCTTTCAGTTCAAGATTTGTTTTTTCTATATAGGTATCGATAAAATCGAGCGTAATAGAACCTGCAACAATTCCAGCAAGTTTTCCATTGCTGTCAAAAATCGTTTGCGTTACGAGAATTTGTCTTTTTTTATTGCTTAGTGAAATAACTGGGTCCGATATGAGCCTACGGTTTTCTTCCCTAGTATTGTCATGTATGAGATATTTGAAATAGTCTCGAGAAGAAATATTTGAAAGTGTGGCATTTGGGCTTGCGTTATTAGACGTTTGTTTCCCACCAAAATAGGGATTGCCATCATTTCCAGTCGCATAGTAGGTCCCATCTTTCATAGCTAAAATAATTTTTTCAAAAATATGTTCTGTAACAGATATTTCTACAATATCTTTATACTCTTCCCAAGAGGTAAACCCTTGATTATAAAGCTGTGCATAAGTGTTGATGAGATCTGTACGGGTCGTAAAATAGGTCTCCAAATAGCGCGCCGTCGCAACAGCATACTCTCTTGTATGTTCGTATTGAATACGCTCATCATGCTTTGCCATGAGAATAGATACAAAAACAGTAGTTAAAATAATAGGAACTAA
>ERZ795049.2335-NODE-2335-length-22377-cov-28.071544_pt1 | contig 22377 bp, 20 predicted proteins | sample MGYA00375133_ERZ795049 | MGnify/ENA primary metagenome ERZ795049 (study PRJEB30178, sample SAMN05720147) | activated sludge metagenome | isolation source: anaerobic digester from wastewater treatment plant | place: Japan | collected 2015-04-20 ... | reverse complement strand
TTGGAGACCTGCGGTCAGGTTTCGCGCGCGGTGGGGACACCGGCGCGATCAGAGAGGTGATGATGCCGGACAATCTCCATCACGAGTACAAGATCTTCCATCAACAGCACAATAATATGGAGTTTCCCACATTCCATGGTCAGCACAATACCCATAAGGAGCGTCACCACAAGCATATACCTTACCTAAAATTTCAAAAGAAAATAATCCACTTATTTTGTTTATAAATCCTCTCCAATTTTCATTTAAAAGTAAATTATCTAATTTTATTTCAAATGGTAAATTCCTTGAAGAATATAATTCATTTAGATTCTTATTCTCTGTCTCTGTAAGTAAAATCTTGTTCTGTTTCCTATTTAATGAATTTATGACGATAGCTCTAAAAATCAAATTATTTATTCTTCTATTTTTTTCAGAATACTCAATTGACTTATCAAAAAGATATTCTTTTGATATATAAATTGAAACCTCAACTGGTAAATTTGTTTCATTTTTTTTATACAATCCAGATGCAAACAATATACTCTTTCCATCCTTGTCATATGTCTTATCTGTATTGGCAAGTGAAACACCATCCAAAGAATTATCCATTTTCACTAAATCTGAAGAATAAATCTTAACATTATAGTTTTTTTTATATTCACCAATAGCAAGCTTTTTATTCCAAGCTTTTATTGTTTTTTTAAAATTGTCAGAAGGTAAAATCTCTAAACCCCGAATCTCACTAACAACTTCAATACTTGGTTCAAATTCAACTCTCTTCTCCAAATTTAAACCAGATATTTTTTCTCTAAAAATAAAGTTTCCTTGCTCCCAAAAAATTCCAATTAAAAAGACCAAAAAAATTCCAAAAACTAGAAACACTAAATACCTCTTCATCCTATTTACCAGAATAACAATATTTAACAATTTTATCAATCAACTCTAAGGCTTCTGATAAGGATGCGGGTTATAAATATTCGGATAAATTAATGGATTTGTTATAGACAATAGTAATTCTCCGCCGACATCATAATAATTATTAAAATCAATATTAGATAGTTTTACATTCCATTCCAACATTTCATTGGTGGACAAAATATTATAGAAGTCTTGATCATTAACTTTTATTTTAATTCCTTCTTTTTGGACTGAATCACTTGCCGCTAAGAAACTTACTGCATACGGCTGAAAAGCACCCAACGGTGCATATAGAAAAAAATTATATGGATATTTTAATTTATAATTTTGTTCTTCAATTGCAAATTTAACTATTGATACTGAATTATCTGGATTTAATAGTATACCTTGAGAATCTTCAAGACCCTCAATTCCATGATATCTTGCATTAAATAAATCTTCATAACCGTTAACAAAACCACTCTTAATTATAGAGTATTGTATATAAAATTTTGTTTTATTATTTAGTGTAACCAATTTATAATCACGAGCATCCAAATCAAAGAGCCAAGATTGATATTCGAAGATTTCACCATTAGCCACCCTACTGGAAAAATTTTCAAGAGAAATATAGTTACCAGTTCTTCTTGTATAAGCTAACCAGTCAATACTATTTCTTATTTCCTGCCACCTGTCATTCAGATCTGGACCTGTCCATACGCTTTCATCAATTGGTTTATATCTTATACCAGTAAGTGCCAAAGATGAGCCACTTTGTCGAAAAATTATGTTTCCTGGCAGTTCACTTTGATAACCAGCATACCACCAAGCATTCTCATATTTTGAATAATACATCAGCATGTCACCCTCTCCGTCGAATACGGCCAAACTGCCCTCACTTGGCCAGGGATACTTCTCGTCCTCTTTCACCGGATGACTCTCATCCCAAAAAGTAGCTGGTAACTTATCAGACTTTACATATTTTATTCCCTCAATTGGATATGGTTTGTATTTCCATTCTTCAAGGGCATTATGCAATATATACTGTCCGTTTTCATTGGTATCAAAATTCCATTTAAAACCTTTTTCTATTAGAGGATTAACCACCCACAGATCCTTATTCTCAGTTTTTAAATTATAAGCCACAATATTTCCTTCATTATTCATCGCTACTTCCAGTCCTGTATTTGCATCTATTCCCACATTTGAAGCCATTTCTTTAACATTTCTGCCATCAATAAAATTCAAATTTGTTGGAATATTTTCAACGCTAAGACCAACTTCGGAGGTCTGGGTAATAGTTAACTCAGGGGTATTGACTGGGGGGTTTATCATCGTCTCCGTCACTCTTGGGGTAGGGATGAGTTCATAGTTTACTTGAGTTGGGTCTGTATTCGTTTCCGGATCTTTAGTGGGCACACCTGTCGAAGTAATAATTGGCCTTTCGGGGGGCAATGCTTCAACCACTACACCACAACCAGTTGCCAAGCTCGCGGCTACTATTCCTCCAGCGATAGCCTTTTTAACCTTAGGAGGTAAATTAACAATCAATCCACTCTTTTTTTCTGGAGCCATTTTTTAGTAACCTCTGTTTTTGATCTACACGATAATAGTATTTTACGCTCTTTTGCAAAATATTCTCAAAATCGGGGAGAAAATGTCTGCGAAAAACTAGCCGTTACTTGCATCCCCAAATTTGCATTACTCCCTTGCAAAGTAAAACTAAAGGTCAAGGATTGCAAATTTTGTCCTACATAATTACATTTAACGAGTCCGCAACTTAACAATGACACATTGCTGTCTTGAACCAAATTAAAAATTCCACTGGCTAACTCTGAGGCAATTTGTGCTCCTGTTGATCCACCACAACTCAATTTTGTATTTCCGCCATTTCTGGTGTCAAAAGCTACATAGTTACTCCAAAAATTGTTTGTTCCACAACTTATTGTCTCCGCTTTAGCATCAAGCACATTTTTCTTTAATTATCCCATCACAAAATTACCCTTAGCAGTTACTGCTTCCATACTTCCGGTCGAATCTCTGAGTTTAAAAGAAAATCCCAAAGATAGGGGCAACATACCCATTATCAAACCCAATATTCCCACCATCACCACAATTTCGATTCGAGTAAAAGCGCTTCGTTTCATCGACTGAAAAAGCCGGACTGCCGGCAGAGACTAATATTCATTCACTAAGACACTTCTTCACTTCTTATGCTTTATCGCAGAATGTACCCATCAGAGACGTACAGGCTACCCCAGGACACACAGACCCGAAGTTCACTCTTTCTGTTTACTCCATATCATGCGGGGATCTCATACCCGTACAGCTGAAAAAATGAATGGGTTATTTGTACACCCTATGGACAGTCTAGACGATGGACATAATAGAGACAATTGATAAGAAGATGAATTTCTACTCGATAGAATAGACGTAAAATAAGCAAAATACATAAAATTGAGTAAAGCTTTTGTATGGGGTGCAAGAGGTCCCGGGTTCGAATCCCGGCGCCCCGACAGGAATTTGACCCTTTGGTGAAATCCAAGGGGTCTTTTGTTTCCATTTATTGCGTGGTTTCTGAAGAGCAGGGTCAGCTGCCTATATTTCTTAGGGTAGGGGCAAAGCATCCATAATCTGTGTGTCCGGGAAGGGGTGGTGTGTGAATTGGGATGCTTCGCACGTATGTCCGGATGTTACAAGGATTGGAGACCTGCGGTCAGGTTTCGCGCACGGTGGGGACACCGGCGCGATCAGAGATAACAGTTCCCGATCGCACCGGAAGCGGCCAGCGCCCTGGGCCGCCGGTCTAAGGTCAGGTTTCGCGTCCGGGCTGCCCGCACGCGCCAGTGGCGCTGGGGTGCTTCGCAAGGCTGGGGCGAACGAATGTCTTTTTGCTCGGGTGAAGCAGCCCAATCCAGGGGATTCACGGTAACAGACGCCTCGAATTGGGTTGCTTTGCCCCTTCATCCGGAGGCCGGCGCGAGCGTCATACCATCCCGTAGGCGTAAAAAGTAGGGATAAAAACAGTGGCCCGGCCGCTCAGCCAGGTTTCGCGCGCTTTGAGCTTGAAGGCCAAAATTTCATCCACCGGCACCAGCCCGCCCAAATCGTAGGCGATCATGTCCCATTCCGCGTCAAAAACTGCCGGGCTGGGCTCTTTCCATTCCCCCGCCAGCAGCCCCACGTTCACGTTCCGCAGCCCCAAACCCCGGAACATCGCGCCCATACGGCGGCCGATGCTCAGATCCACGCCCTGGAATTCCAGGCTGCGGTTCTGCACCTCGCCAATTTCCTGAAAGATTTCGGGGTAATCAATCCGGGACTGATAGTCCGGCTCGGCGAAGGCGATGACGTGCCTGCCGGGTTTGGTCACGCGCGCCATCTCCGCCAGCGCGCGCTCCGGTTCTTTCAGCCAAAGCAGCAGGTAATGGCACACGCTCAGGTCAAAGCTGTGGTCGGCAGCCGGAATATCGTAAGCGTTTCCGCATACCACTGTGCGCTGACTGTTGTACGGAAGTGAATATCGGCAGCGTTCGGGTTTGTAATCCAGCCCAACAACGCGCAGCCCACGGCCCTCAAAACCCGGGAAAAGCGCTCCCGTCCCGCTGCCCACTTCCAGGATTTGTTCTCCCGGCTGCGCGTTCGCTTTTGTGAGCAAAAATTGGCGCAGTTTTTCCGTCCAGAGGGCTTGCAGAACGTAACGCGAATGCCAGGTGTGGGTGTTCATACTATCTATGCCTGGTAGCGCCGCGTCCAGATTTCGCGCCAACTATCGGTTAACAAATTCCCAAGCCTCTTGTTAAAGACCGGAAGCGTGCGAAGTTCACCATCCGGGGCGAGTTCGAGCGTGATGAATTCAGCTTCAAGGCTTGGAGGGGGCGCGAAGCTCAACTCCGGAAGCGCGGCCCTCAAGTCCAGAGGAAGCGGCAGGTCATTAATAATCGGGAGCCCATGCTCCAGAACGGTTTGTTCCGCTCGCGCGGCTGCTGGCGCCGCGTCCGCGCTCAGGGGGATTAGCGTGAAGGCGTTTACACCCAGCTCAATGAGCCTGGCAGCCTCAGACCAGGCGTCCGTATCCGGTTGGATAAGCAGCCCGACACAGGTATACAGGTCCAACGGGAGAATTACGCGCAAGGCTGAGAGGAGGGCGTCATCACCAGGTTGATATGGAACATAAAGATGGTCAAGACCGCTTTCAATCAGGGTTCGGACATAATTTTCATCCTTCAACTGGCTGCCGCGGCTGACAAGGCCTGTCACCAGACCCAATTCCTCGCAATGAACCAGGATTTCGGGCAGGTCCGGGCGTAAGGTGGGCTCGCCGCCCCAGAAAATCAGGTGTGGGATGCCGGCATCGAAGGCTTTTTGAATCATTTTTTTCCAGGCCTGGGTTTCCAATCCTCCCGCTTGCGGCAAGGGTTCTCCCGGCACCTCGGATGTTTCAGTCAGGCAGCAGTCAAGCCGGTAGGGTGCCGAAATGTCCTGGATTTGCGTGTGCGGCTCAAAGCCGAAGTTCGCAATCGGTTCCTGGTCGGTTTTCTGAATGAGGGAGTGCAGCTGCTGCCGAAATAAGGCCACATCCGCGGCAATCGTTTCGGTCGGCGCGGAGAAACGTTCGGAGACGAGGCGCGTGATTTCATCGTCCTGTTTCCCTTTGATCAGGTAATAGGCGAATTCGGCTGCGGTCTGGTTAAGATGCAGGACGGAAGAAGCATTCACAATCAATACCCCTTCGCCATTCGGCTCAATCCTCAGATGCAGACGGTAAGGTTCCGGGTCATCCTTGGGGCTGTGATAAGAATGGAATCCGGATTCCAAGGGAAGGTAAGCGGGTTCTTTTGAGAACAAGCGTTTGAAAAAGTCAATCATAATGCCTCCGCTAATAGATATCTGCCGTAATTGGGTGAACAGACTGATGAGCGCGCGCCAGTGGGCAGCCACCGCCGCATTCCACCAGGAAGTCGCAGTGCCGGCAGCCTTCGGGGATGTTTTTTCGTTCGCGAAGTTCCAGCGAGAGCGGATGATTCCAGATGTCAGCCCAGGCATCATCCAGAATATGACCGAGCGGCTCATAGTAAGACTGGCAGGGGATGACCTGCCCGTCAGGTTCCACGCACATATTGTAGAGCGCGGCAGTGCAGCCTTTGATTCCCAGACTGAGCAGAATGGGATTGAAATGGCAGTATTGGGTAGGGGTATACCAAATCAGCCGCTGGTTGTGCTGGCGGGTTAGGCGGGATGCCAGCTCCAACAGGGGCGGCAGGTCCGCTTCCGCCAGGCCGGTGTTCACCGTCGCCCCGTGGCCGGAGTAGATGAGCGCGTTCAACCCGACAGTCGGCACTTTTTCTTCCGCCAGAAAATTGAGGATGGCTTCAAGGTCTTCCGCGTTGTCGCGCAAAAGGGTGGTGTTGGTCATCAGATATATGCCCGAGCCAACCGCGTTGCGCAGCCCCGCTACCGTTTCGTCCCAGGCGCCAGCAGCGCGCACCATGTGGTTATGCACGGCGGGATTATGGGACTCGACCGTGATTTGCACATGGTCAAGCCCGGCTTCAACCAGGCTTCGCATCAGCGCGCTGTCCGCCAGGCATCTGGCATTTGTGTTAAGTCCAGTCACCAGGCCGAGGTCCTGCGCGTAGGCGACGAGTTCCACCAGGTCAGCCCGTAAGGTGGGTTCGCCGCCGGTGAAGACGACGTGGGGTATTCGCAACTCCCACACCCGGTCGAGGATTTCTTTCCAGGCGTTGGTGTCCAGTTCCGGGTAATTGCGCGGGCGGGCGTTGTAGCAGTGAGCGCAGCTGTTGTTGCAGCGGTAGGTCAGCGCCAAATCCATGCGGTATGGCGCGGATAAAGTGGCCGAAAAGGGCATGTGTTTATCCAGACCCAAATCGCAAACCGGGCATAAACCGCTTTGTTCATCCACCAGCGCGTCAACCTGAGCGGAAATCCTGGCGTAATCCGTGGAAATCTGGCTCTTGGGCGCCTTATACAGTTTGCCGAGCGTGCGGACGGCATCTTTTTCGGCAGCCTTGCTGAGATGAAAATAGGCCATCTGGACAGCAGTCGGGTTCAGATGCACAACCCGGCTCGCGTTCACAACCAGCAATCCGCTGCCATCCTCATCCAAACGCAAATGCACCCGGGATTTCCCGTCATTATCCGTGAGGTCAAACTGATAAAGTCCGGGTTTGGCTGGCGGGAGCGCGTTTTTGTGAGACAGGATAATGGACATAGTCCCAGCCCAGGCTTAGCGTCCGCCGCCTGCGCAGGCGCAAGCGCAGCCCGCGCAAGCACACGCGCACGCGCAGGAATGACCGCCCCCGCCGCCTCCACGAAAACCGCCGCTTCCACTGCTGACGGAAACTGTGGGAATGGGGTTGGTTTTGCTGGTCACCGCGCTGGTAAAGCCAGTCAGGTCGCCAATAGCTCCGGCAGCCAAGCCAGAAGCGCCGTGAATCATCGACGCGGCGAAGTCCGAACCGGGGATGTTCGGCAGGGAGAGCGAAGGCCGGCTGCCTCCGGAAGAAGTTCCAGAACCGCTGCTGGCGGGAAGGCTGAGCCCGCCGCCGCTGGTTTGCGGGGAGGGCTGCCAGCCGGGGTTATAACGAGGCCACCACACCGGAACAATCACTGGACCGCCGGAGAAAGTCTCCTCGGTCTTCGTGTTGAAGTTTTTGTCCAACATGGTCCATTCAAGGGTGTGGTCATACTGCGCGCTTTTGATTTCTGGCGTTTGCGCGTCCGTGACGGCTTTCCAGGCGCGGGTGATGATGTCTTTATAGTAGGCAACGGTTTCCGCTTTGCTGAAACCCTTCATTTTGGCGGTCACGCTGTTCACCAGGTCAATGATGGTCGTTTGCAGCGCGCGTTTCCGGTCCGGAAGCGAATCCTTCAAAAATGCCTGGATGAAGCCCTTTTCATAATCGTAGAGTCCTTCTGGCAGTGGTTCGCTGGCTTTGATGGTGAGCGGCTCTTTCCGGGTGATCGTGATGGCTTCTTTTTTGAGCAGACCGAACATAATCATGGTCAGAATTTTATCCAGCGGTTCCTCCATCAGAATTCCGGCTTCCACCGCGGTCAGGCCGCGCTTGATGCCCTGTCCTTCGATAGAAATCTTGGGAGGCATATACGCCATTTTTCTTTTCTCATGGTCTTTAATGCCTTTAAAAATACTCAGAACGATAAAGGCGATAAAAATCAGGCTGCCGCCGCAGCAGAAAACAGCACCCGGATCTATGGAAAAGCCGCTGGATCCAGAGCTGGGTTTCTGTTCTTGCTGGGTGTACTTATCCTTGCTGCTTATGGCGCTGGCAGGAACAACGGACGCAGGGAAAGCGACACCGAAGTTGTAGTTGCTGTGAACATTTGCTTTTTCGCTGTACCAGGAATAGTACACGCGCCCATCCTGGGTTGTGGAGGCTTCGGGCGTATCGCTGCCAGGCCAACCAGAAGGGCGGTAATATACGCCGTCATTCACGCCGACGCCAGGCGGAAGAACGATGGTCAGACGATATTTGGTGGCAGTCGATCGGTCGAACTCCGCACCAAAGGTATTCGGGGAAAACTGGAAATTCGCGTAATCCTGGCGGTCGCTTTGGTCGTAGGGGAATAATACGCCAGTGATGCCGGTAACCGTGGCGATGACCGTGCCGGACTGACCCGGTTTTATCGCCAGGTCTTGCAAGGCAAGCTCAGCGCCGTGAACATAGGCGGAGCTGCCAATTTTGGGGATGTTCTGGCCATTGACGGTGCCGCTGATGTTTTTGAGGCTGTATTTGGCGTACGGCAAGCCAAGATCGATGAAATCAATCGGGTCGGCAGAGGTGTCATTCTCAAACACCATGTAATAACGCAAGGTCAAACTGCCGTCTTTTTCGAGGTAGGCTTCCACTTCGTAAGTGCTCAGAGAAAAACGGTATGTCTGAGCCGAGGCTGGCGCCGGAAAAAACAAAGCCGCTGCTAATACCAGCAGGAGGACAAGCGCGCTGAATTTGTTAATGCTCTTTACCATTTTGGTTCTTCCGTCAATTGATAGGTCGTGCCGCAGCTGTGGCAGGTGACGACAGGCGCGCCCTGGATCATTTTGATATCATCCGCAGCCAATGGAGCCCCACACGACTGACACTTGATGGCGTCCATCTTCATATTACCGGGCAGATCCACATTCACAGAGATATTCTGCGTAGTTCCGGCGGCTTTGGCGCCAAGGCGAGCGCCAATAATGATAAAAACAAACGCGACAGCCAACCCGCCAAGGCCAACCAGCAGCCAACTCGTGCTGCCGCTGGGGCTGAACGCGCCGAGAATAAACAGGAACGCGAAGATAATGAGTATCCCCGCGACAATATAGAGTATGGTCCTGGCTGCTTTCATCCTCTCACTCCTTTTTGCTCATTGAGACAACTTTGCTCTTATAATATTCTAGCCGGGTCTAGGATCCAGTACCTAATATAATATAGTTTTGTATGGTGATGATAACATTAAACACAGTTCTTGTCTGTCTGAAGAGGACGGCTTAGGAAAAGCGCATGAATAAACAAAATATTCCTGATATTGTAATCCAAAGACTTCCTATTTACTTGCAAGCCCTCAACCAACTTCTCCGTGAAGGGCGTGGAGTGGTCTCTTCCGCGGAACTCGGCCACCTCGTGATGGTTACGGCAGCCCAAATACGAAAGGACCTCTCCTATTTCGGAGGTTTTGGAAAGCAGGGCAGCGGCTACAATGTTATTTATCTGATAGAGAGTATCCGGGCTATTTTAAACTTGAATCAGATCTGGCCGGTCGTGATTGTTGGCGTTGGGAATCTTGGACAAGCCTTGCTCCGGTACCAGGGTTTCAGCCGGAAGGGCTTCGAGATTGTATTGGCGTGCGACATCAACCCCAGCCTGATTGGAACGCGGATCAATGGTTTGGAAATCAGCGACATCAATAACCTGGAGGAAAACCTGCGGCGTTTGAAGCTGCAAATCGCGGTGCTGACCGTTCCCGCGGCTTGCGCGCAGAACGTTGCGGATAAGCTGGTTTCATACGGAATCAGGGCAATCCTGAATTACGCGCCGGTGGTGGTCAAAGCTCCTGAACAAGTCCACATCATCAATATCGACCCGGTGGTGAAGCTGCAAAACCTGACGTATTACCTGGATACAAAGGACTACCAGGGGTTGGATAATAAGTAAAGCAGAACGTCCAAATTATCCAGTTGGTCTGCCCGCAGTTTGTACTGTTTTTTGGGCTGAGTCTTGATCTTCAGCCAACCTCTTTCAACCCGCGCCAAGCTGATTTCCGAACGCGGAAGGCTGACCTTTCTGAGTTGGATCGCATCCCGATCCAGGCTCACAAACCGGCCAAAATGAACCTCACCGCTTTCTGACAGCTGACGCTGAGCCAGGTTCAGCAGCGCGGAAAAAGAACGTTCCCGTACCAGGTTAACCAATTCGTGGAAGTGGTCTATACGTCGGTCGATTCTCATGAGGTTGTCGGCTGCGTCAATTAATTCCACGTGTTCGCGCCGCCGCCCGGGAAAGCCCAAAAATCGCGCCTGCGAGAATTTTATTCTCAGTTTCTCAAGCGAGTCCCAGCGCATGACTTGAGATTTTCCTCCAACAATCTTGCGAATTCCATCTGAGGTCAAGGCGATTATTGTTTTTTTCCGCGGGAAATTGGCAAAGAAAAGATAAAACAAGCCGAAAAGCAAGCAGGGCAAAAGGATAAGAAAGATTTTGCCGTTAATCCACAGGATGGACAGGCCGAATTTCGCGACGCGTGGGGCGAACCAAAGCCAGGCAAAATACCCAAACAGCGCATACCCAGCCAATAAGAGCAGGCTTAAGAAAAAGCGCCAGGAGCGCGCGCGGCGGCTCTTCCGGTCGGAGAAATTTGTGTCCGGATAAAGCTCGGGGGCTGCCAGCGAGTCCATATTCCAGCTTAACCTTGCTGACCGCGCAGAATGACATCCAGCAGGTCGAAGGCTTTGGCGGTACCCTCAACCGTACAAGTGACCGGATTGTCCACAACATACACAGGGATGCCGAGGGTGAGGGTCAGGTATTTGTCCAGCCCTTTCAACAGAGCCGTTCCCCCGCACAGGGCAACGCCGCGGTCGATGATATCGGAAATCAATTCGGGAGGTGTTTTCTCAAGCACGCGTTTGGTGGTGTTGGCGATATCTGAAAGCGGATCCTGAAGCGCTTCCACAATTTCGTTGGTAGTCAGGCTGGCCGGCTTGGGAAGACCGCTGACCTGGTCTTGTCCCTGGATTTCCATGGTTTTTTCTTCATCGCTGGGCAGCGCCGCTCCAATGCGGATTTTCAGGGCTTCAGCTGTTGGCTGGGCGATAATCAAGCCGTATTTTCTGCGGACGTAAGCGCAGATGGCGTCATCCAGTTTCAGGCCTGCCGTATGGGTGGTTTCCGCGCTTACGATGCCGGACATGGAAATCACCGCGGCCTGGGATGTTCCGCCGCCCGCGGATATGATCATGTTTCCGGTGGGGGTGTTGATGGGCAGGTCTACGCCGATGGCGGCAGCCAGGGGCTGCGGGATCCAGTTGACATCACGGCTGCCAGCGCCGAGCCCGGCTTCCTGCAGAGCCCGACGTTCAACGCTGGTGATGCCGTAGGGGACGCTGATGATGATGCGCGGGCGGAAGAAAATCGTCGGTCCGGTCACCCGCCGGATTAAGATACTCAGCAATTTTTCAGTCAGTTCATACTCGGCAATCACGCTGTTCCGAAGCGGGCGCACGACCTCAATAGAATCCGGCACCCTGCCGAGCATACCCAGGGCGGTAGTGCCGTATTCAACCAGCTTCATCTCGTCCTTAACAATCGCGACGATGGTCGGCTCCTGGATTAATATCTGATTGCCTTCCGCAATTTGCGTGTTAAAGGTTCCGAGGTCTATTCCCAATTCACGTGAAAATGCTGCCATGAAATATCCTGTAAGAAATAAGTTGAAAATATTTTACCATTGCTGATGGGCGCGCGCGGTGAACCCAAACAGCCTTTAGCGGTTGAAGTACTGCAGGGCAACCCGCAGCTTATCCTCAACCGTATCGGGCAGGTCTTTTGAAAGCGCCTGGATAGCGGTTTGCGCTTCAACAACGCTGTAACCCAACCCAACCAAAGCCTCCAATACCTGATCTTCAGCGCTGCTGGTGGCTTTGCGTAAATCAAAGGCGGCATCCGGGCTAATCCGGCCCTGCATGTGGATTAAGATTTTTTGGGCGGTTTTCTTTCCAACCCCGGGAACGCGGCTGAAAAATTCCGGCTGCTCGCTCACCACGGCGGTGCGGATAATGTCCAGCGACAGGGTGGACAATATCGCCATTGCCAGGCGGGGCCCAATGCCTTCGACGCCCAGAAACATCAGGAAAAATTGCTTTTCTTCCAGGTTTCGAAAGCCATATAAGGCAAGCAGGTCCTGCCGGACAACCAGAAAGGTATGAAGAAAGATGACATCGCCGGGTTCGGCTTCCGAAAGAATTGACCTGGTGACAGTAACCTCAAACCCAAGCCCCTGAACATCAAGCACAAGGCTGTCGATGTGTTTGGATTGTACTTTACCGGTTATGGTTGAAATCATTGCCGTTTTTTCCTGCCGCGAATCTGATTGTATATTTCATAGAGGATTATACCCGCAGCGACTGAAAGATTGAGGGAATCGCAGGCGCCTTCCATTGGGATGCGAACAATTTGGCTGCATAAGGAAACGTAGTCTGCCGGCAAACCCTGGCGTTCACTGCCCAACAATAACACCGCGGGGAGGGGGTAGCAGGCCTGGGTGTAATCTTCAGCGCCCTTATCGGAGGTTCCAAACACAGAAATTTCCGGGCGGCTGGCTGCCCAGGCCTGAAATTCCTGCAATCTGGACTTCAGCAGGCAGACCGTGAAAATGGAGCCCATCGAGGCTTTTACGGCAGCGGCGTCGTAGGGGTCGGTGCAATCATCCAGTAAGAGCAGGGCTTTCGCGCCAACCGCGTCGCAGGTACGCAGGATAGTGCCTAAATTGCCTGGGTTTTGCACCGCCTGAAGAGCAACCCAAAGTTCGTTCTCAGCCGGCGCGTTCTCACTGAGCGCGAACCAGCGTTGGCGGATAACAGCGGCGATGCCTTGGGGGGTGTCTTTCCGCGCGAGAGATGCGAATACAGCTTGATTCACTGCGAGGGTATCAATACCGAGGGATGACGCCTTTTCTACCAAAGACTGTCCATATTCACTGATTAACAATTCGGGGCAGAAGATAAGCTGGTGGATTTCTGCCTGGGAACTTAACGCCTGACCGACAACCCGCAGCCCTTCCGCCAGGAAAAGGCCGGTGGATTTGCGTTCCTTTGGCAGCAGAAGTTTCCGCGCCGCGGCAATGGTGGGGTTGGAAAGGCTGGTAATCATCCCTGGCTTTCGTCTGAGGCGCGGTTGTAAAAATTCAACATTCCAATGTGGCATAAAGCGACAGCCAGCGCGTCCGCCGCGTCATCCGGCCTGGGTATCGCGTCCATGCAAAGCAAAACCCGCACCATTTCCTGCACCTGGGCTTTTCCGGCGCTGCCATAGGAAGTGACCGAAAGCTTGACCTCATTTGGCGTGTATTCAGCCAGAGGCAGCCCGGCTTGCGCCAGGCACAGTCGGATTACGCCGCGCGCTTCACTGACAGCCGACACGGTTTTCAGGTTCTTCTGGAAGAAAAGCTTTTCAATCGCAGCATGCGTCGGCTGGTATTCAGTCAACAACGCGCTCAACTGGTCAAACAGAAATTGCAAACGGCTGGAGGTCTCCCTCACAGCCGTTGAATCAATTACGCCAAACGCGCTCAGCTTCGGGCTGCCTGTCGAATCGACTGAAACAAGCCCATATCCGGTAATGGCAATTCCCGGGTCGATACCCAAGACCAACATCGGGTTTTATTCTTTCTCAAGATCCGCGAGCACTTCCTCGGTAATACGGAGGTTAGAGTAAACGTTCTGAACGTCGTCGGATTCCTCGAGCGCTTCAATCGTGCGCAGGACGGTGATGGTCTTTTCTTTGTCCAGTTCCATCTCTTGCTGGGCGACCATCTGCAAGCCGGCTTCTTCCGGTTGGATGTGGAATTTTTTCAGACTGTCACCAATCGTCTTGAAGCTTTCCACGCTGCCGATAATTTCGATGTATCCGTCTTCTTCACTGACGTCATCAGCGCCGCCTTCGACGGCTGCCTCGAAAACCTTATCGAAATTTTTACCGTCAGATTTAACCGTGAAAATCGCCTTGCGGTCAAACTGCCAGCTGATAGAGCTGGTATCTGCCAGGTTGCCTCCGGAGCGAGTCAGGATGTGGCGGAGTTCCGCCACGGTGCGGTTGCGGTTTTCGGTAACGCATTGGATTAAGGCGACAATGCCGTGCCCGAGGGTTCCTCCGTAGGTCAGCTCTTCAAGTTCAGCAGCAGACTTATCCTCGCCGGTGCCGCGCTTGATGGCGCGTTCGATGCTGTCTTTAGGCATGTTACTGGACCGGGCTCGATCAATTGCCAAATAAAGGCTGACGTTCATGGAGGGGTCTCCGCCACCTTCGCGGGCAGCCAATGTGATCTCGCGTGCCAGGCGCGTGAAAATGGCGCCTTTCTTTGCGTCTGCTGCGCCTTTTTTGCGTTTGATTGTGGACCAGTGCGAATGTCCAGACATAATAAAATCTCCTCGCTTATTCTCTTGGGTTTACCTTAAAGCAACTTATTATACCACCGGCCCGGGCGGGTGTATAGACGAAAAAACCGGGGCGCCCGCGTCCTGAAAGTGCCTGCCGGGACATAAGGGATTGACGCGCTTATAGCCGTATCGGAGAGGACGCCCGGAGCGGAAGAAACAGGTAAACGCCGGTCAACCATAAGTATTAAAAAAAACTGAAGGGAACGTAGGTCAGCGCGATTGGGGGTTCAGTCGTTTTTCACATCCGGGCGGCAATTTGGCCGAGCATTACTTTTCCCGCGTTTGCCCGGAGTCAGTCCTCATCCTGCTGGCTTTGATGCCGTTGTACTTTTTTCATCAGGCGTTCCCGACGGTGAAGGAACGCGCTCAAAAGTCCCGCCTCCCGGGAATCCTTGCGGGAGCCGCTCAGCAGCTCCACCGCCCTGTCCACGCAGGCAAGCGCGTCTTTTGCCCTCCCGCGCCGGTGTTCGTGGTACTTGGCAAGTTCTTCCAGGGCTTCCAAACTGCCCGCTTCTGCCGCCTGCGACCAAAGCTCAGCGGCTTCTGGGTGCCTGGACTGGCGTTTTAACAGCCGCGCCTGCGCCAATAAAGGCTCCACGCGCGGTTCGGGCGCGGTGTCAAGGCTGCGTCCTTTTTCGTATAACGAGAGCGCGGTGTCCGCGTCACCCAACTGCTCCACAAGGCGCCCCAGGCTGGTCAGGTCCTGGCTGCATTCGTTCTCCCAGGCAGTTGGTTCGCTGAGGATATCGGTGAAAAGCGCGAAGAGCGCGGCCAGGCTGACGACATCCTGCGCGTTGTGCGTAAAAATACCCTTCAGCGGTTCCGCGTCCCCTTCGCGAAGGTAGCGGGTATAGTACTCGGGGATGAGATAACCAGGTATCTCATCGCTGTCGCGATTGAGTCCGAATATCCTGTTTTCTATGTTGCCAAGATTACACTGCTCCAAACGCGCTTTCCATATTCGGCGGGTCAGGTGGAGTAAATCCAGGTGCGGCAGTTCCTCAAAAGGGCTGATGAAACCTTGCAAAACATAACGGGTATTTAATATCGGGATATCGAAGGATTTGCCGTTGTAGGTGACCACGGCTGCCATATCCGCGCAAAAGCTTTCCAAGGCTGCCAGCAGGGCTGCTTCTTCCGCTGGTCCGCGCAGAAAAAATTGTTCCGTGATGAAGCTGCCGCCGCGGTATCTTCCAACGCCAATCATAAAAGCCAGCGTGCCGGTGCCGCCGGATAAACCGGTGGTTTCGGTGTCCAGAAAGATGAAATTCTCAAGGCTGGTTTCTGCCAGGTGCGGCGCTCGCGCCCACCGGGCGATTCCATGTGTCGGTTTGGTTGGCAGCAGCGCCTGCCCGCCCAAGCGATAATCCCCGGGGTAGGCGCGGTGGGAAGAGAAAAGGCTGCCAAAATTCGTCTGGACTTCTCTGCCCTCGACCACCTGCTCAATTGCTTTCCGGTTTTTTCTCGGGCTGTTCGCATCAGGCTGTATGCCCAGGCTGACGCCCATTCTTTTCAGTTTCTCGCTCAGCGAATCAAAATCCATCTCACACCAACCCGGTTAGCAAAGCCAGCGCTTCCTGCTTGCCGCCGTGTCCTTCTTCGCCGATGGGTCCCACGCACGCTGGACAGCCGTCCTGACACTGACATTCGGCAATCATCTCAGCGGCTTTGGAAATCCAGAACTGACGCCGTTCGAACAGGCGCTCGGATAATCCAATTCCTCCCGGCACGTTATCATAAACCAGGATTGCCGGACCGCCGTCTGCCAGTACGGAACGCGCCTCGGAGAGCATGCCCAAATCCTCACGGTCGCACATCACCATCAGCGGGGCAAGGTTGCCCAGCGCGTAAGCCGCGCCAGCCAAGCCGCTGCGCAGGCGGACGTTCGCCTCGGCTTGTTGGTGGCAGGATGGGCAAAGTGTAATCAGGTTGGCCGGCGCGTTTGCTTTTTCTGCGTCCTCAAAGAATTTGAACGGCTGGATATGGTGTACGTGCAGTTTAGTTTCATCCCCGCTTGTTCCGCACACCCGGCAGCGATAGCCGTCCCGCATCAGGATGCGGCGTTTGAGCGCGGCCCAGCCCGCGCCATATTGGTTGGCATCCGCGTTCCACAGCCTGTTGGCGCGTAATTGGTTGACAAACTCCGGTTGGAAGGTCAGCCAGCAGCCGAAGGTCTCCAGGTAAGTTGGGGGAAGGTCAACCACACCAGTCCCGATGGTTTCCGCGCTTAGCCAGCGGATTTTGCGATAGCTGTTGACTTCCTGGCGCAAACTTAATTCGCCATAATAACTTTGATAGCTTGCCAGAGCTTTTTCTTGCAAGGCTTTAAAGGCTTCAATGGAAGTGGAAGCATTTGGAATGGTGTAATACTCCGATTGGACGGGTTCGAGCAGGCAGCTGCCATTTTGCAGGTCAAGCGCCTTCACTTCGTAGGATTCGGCCTCGTGGAGATAGATTGCTTCGGGGTGCACCAGCCATTTTGCGCTGGACGCGTCAATTTCTCCGATGACTCTTGTGGAATCCGCCTCGGCGACCCGCAGCGTAACCACATTGGGCGTGCTGCTGCGCAAAGAAACGCTGCCAGCGGCAAATTGGTCCGCAATCCAAAAATACCTGCCGTTTTGAAGATGCAGCACGCCAGATTGGACCAGGATTTTCAGAAAAGAATTCAACAGCTCAGGCGGCAGGCTGCCAAAATGGTCGTTTTCAAGGAAGGGCAGCTCGAAGGCGGCGCACTGCAGATGCTGCATTAAAATCGCGTAGTTATTCGAGTCCAGGAGCGCGTCTTCGGGAGATTTATCCGTGAGGTATTCCGGATGGTTGGCAAGGTATTGGTCCATCGCTTCCGGGGAGGCGATGAACATGGCTAAAGAGGCTTGCTGTCTGCGCCCCGCCCGCCCGGCACGCTGACGGGTTGTGGCAATGGAACCCGGATAGCCGACCAATATGACGGATTCCAGACTGCCAATGTCTATGCCGAGCTCAAGCGCGGAAGTGGCTACCACTGCTTTGATAGAGCCTTCCTTGAAGCCCGCCTCAATCTCTCGGCGGTCGCCTTTCAGATAACCTGAGCGGTAACCGCGGATTTGAGCGCGCATCCCTCTGGGGACCGCGTCGTACAGGTAGGTCAAAATCATCTCAACACTGCGGCGGGAGCGGGCAAAAACCAGGGTTTGGATGCCGCTGCTGAGCAGTTTACGGGTGAAGTGGATGCCGGTTTGCAGGCTGCTGGCGCGTAAGCCCAGCTGTTCATTCACCAGCGGCGGGTTGTATACCAGAAAATGTCTTTTACCGTGAGGAGAGCCGTCCTGATCAATCAACACGACAGGGCTCTCAATCAGTTTTTCGGCAAGTTCTGTGGGGTTGCCAATCGTGGCTGAGGTCAGGATGAACTGCGGGTACGCCTGGTAGAAAGCGGCAACGCGTTTGAGCCGACGGATGACATTGGCAACATGCGAGCCAAACACCCCACGGTAGGTGTGCATTTCATCAACGACCACATAACGAAGCCCGGCGAAAAACTGGCGCCAAAGGGTGTGGTGCGGCAAAATGCCCTGGTGCAGCATATCAGGGTTGGTGATAATAATTTCAGCTATCCGTCGGATTTCCGCCCGGTGATTGGGGGGAGTATCTCCATCATATATGGCAGGCAGAGGGCGCAGACCACCGCCAGGCGCGGCACACAGTTCATTTAACAGCCGGAGTTGGTCTTGCGCCAGGGCTTTGGTGGGGAACAGATAGAGGGCGCGCGCGGATTGCTCCTGAATGAGAGTTTGGACAACGGGAATGTCGTAGCACAGGGTTTTGCCGCTGGCGGTACCCGTGCTGATTACCAGGTGTTCACCCGTGGAAATCCGATTGAGCGCCTGCGCCTGATGGCTGTAGAGCTGCGTGATGCCTTTTTGGCGCAGATTGCTGAGAAGCTGAACCGGAATATTTTCAGGCAGCGGCTTAAACGCCGCTGCGACAGGCGGGCTTTGCTGCCAGCAGGTGGTATAGCGGATAAACTCCGGGTCTTTTTGCCAGGCTTTCAGGAGTTCATCAATATCCATGCTGAGCGTTTACGAATTCTCTGTATCCGGGTGAGCTGCCGCAATTGCCGCTTTCTTTTTGGAGGCTTGTCTGACCAAAATATCCATCAGAGGATAAACCAGACCGCCCAAACGCGTCGCGGCAAAATAAATGAGCTTCGCTTCCGCGCCTGGAACAATGGCGATTTTGTCCTTCCGAATATCCCGCAGTATGCTTTCAGCCACCGCATCCGCAGACAACGGCTTATCAGAGCCCGCAATGGTGCGCGTTTCGAAGGGTTTGTATTGATTCTCCCAGGCAAGCTGCGGGGTGTCGGTATCGGGGGGATAAACGCACGAAACGGTGATACCGCGCGGCTTCATTTCGGAGCGCAGCGCGTCGGTATATCCCCGTACAGCGAATTTGGCACCGCAATAAGCCGTATACCCAAATATTCCCAGGACCCCAGCCAAGGAGGAGAAATTGACGATGTGTCCGCTCCCGCGCGCGATGAAATCCGGCAGCAAAGCCTGGGTCACATGCACCGTGCCGTGATAATCGATGTCCATCATCCAACGGAAGTCTTCCAGCGGCATCAATTCGGCATACCCGGGTTTGGCAACCCCCGCGCAGTTTATCAATAAGTCTGGTACGCCAACTTTGGCTTTCAATTCCGTCAAAGCCCGGGCAATACCGGGCGCGTCGCTGACGTCCGCGGAAAGCGCGCTGAGTTTTTGCGCAGGGTTCTGGCGGAATGACTCGATTATTTTCAAAGCCTCATCCAGACGCTGCTGCCCGCGGGAAAGAATGACAACGGAAGCGCCGCTGGCAAAGAGCTTGCAGGCGAGCGCGAGCCCAATTCCGCTGGACCCTCCGGTAATCAGGGCAAGTTTGCCATTGAGCGTTTTCATAGTTAGTGCCCGCATGTGCTGCAGCTGCCGCCGGAGCAGCTGGCGCAGGAATGACCCGAATCCGTGAGGCTTTTACCGCCGCTGAAAGCGTTGACGCGTGAAAGTTCGCGTCTGGTTTCGCTGCTTGCGCAGCCGGGGCATTGGGCGGGGCTGTCGGCCTGGCCGAAGCTGCGCAGAAGTTCAAAATGGGTGCCGCATTGCTGGCAGTGAAATTCATAGAGTGGCATAAGACTTCCTCGATACTTGGTATTTATTGATATGGAATTGTATCCCCAATCTCAGTGGTTCTCTGTTTCCATATACTGTTTGCGGATCGCGGGTATCAGGTATTCGTTAAAGGCGCGCTCCTGGTCAAAGTCCGGCTGCCAGCCCCAATCCTGACGGGCGGCGCTGTCATCCACGTCCGCCGGCCAGGTATCCACGATTTTCTGCCTGCGTTGGTCAACTTCAAAGTCAATCTGCGCGTCCGGGAATGCTTTTTTGGTGATTTCGAAAATTTCCCGGGCGGTCGGGTTGAAGCTGGTGACGTTGTAGACAAACCGCGAGAGCTTTTCCTGGTCGGCAGCTTCCAGGTTAATCAGGGATTTAATCGCGTCTGGCATGACCATGAACGGCAGGCGGGTATCCGGACGAACGAAGCAGTTGTAGAGCGTACCTTTGGCTGCCGCGTGCAGCATTTCCGGGCCATAGTCACTTGTGCCTCCGGTGGGGATAGTTTCCGCGCTGATGAGACCCGGAAAACGCAAACAGCGGAAGTCTACAGATGGGCCGGCAGCTGAATCCGCGGCAAGCTGGCGGTAATGTTTGCTGTAATACCGCCCGAGATGTTCACAATACAACTTATTGCAGCCGTACATGGTGGTTGGAAACAAGTGTTCGTTTTCTTTCACCTTGCCCACCTGGTTCTTTTGGTCAAGCGTTTCCAGGCCATACGCAGCAATGGAGCTTGGGTAGATGAATTTTACCGGGCTGCCTTGCCACTGCGACTGTTCAACAGCCAGGCGAAGCAGGTTCAGCGTGCCCTCGACATTAATGCGGTGCGCTGTTTCGGGGTTGTATTCAGCTTTGGTGGAAAGAATGGACGCCAGGTGGTAAATTGTGCGGATTTGATGCTCAACGACCAGCCTGCCCAGCAAAATCTGGTCAAGGATATCCCCCACAATCCACTTGGATACCAGCGACCGCAGGGGTCTGTCCAACGGGTTCACGTCAATCGCGACAATCGTGTAATTCAATCCTGAAAGGTACCGGATAAGCCCGTGCCCGATTTCACCATTCGCTCCGGTGATAAGTACAACTTCCTCGCGCATTGTTTTCTCCTTGGTTTAGAAGGGTAAACTGACAGACAAACGACGGATAGGTCGCCCGGAACTTTTACCAACCTGCATAACCACGACGGACATATCATCGTGCGGCTGACCGAGGTCCTGACCGATAGCCTGGTTCAAAATCAAATCAGCAAGCTGCTGAACAGGAAGCTCCTGTTCCTCCAGGACGGTCTCCATCAATGAATTCCATTCCAAAGGCTGGCTGCATTCCCAACCAGCAGTCGCCACGCCGTCCGAAAACATAATGATGATGAAGTCATCCTCAATCGGGAATTGATACACATTCGGCAGCTGAGGGTCGACCTCATCGTGTCCCTCATAACTGGTGTAACTGCCCTTGTTCTTGCGGACCATGATTACAGGCAGGTCGTTATTTTTGGTAAGCACGATGGTTTGGCTTTGCAGGTCGCACGAGAGCAAGCTCAGGCTGAATTCAGCCTCACCGTGGTATTCAGTCTTGAGGGCGGAGAGGACAGCGCGCGAAGCCGCCCCGTCATGGATGCCATCGAGGAGAAGGGAAAGCACGCGGTGCACAGCTTTGCGCGCCACAAATTTGGAGCGGCTGCCGTTGAGCTTGCCCTCACCTAGGATGACCGAAATGCCGCCGTTGGGTCTTTCGACGACTTCAACCTGGTCTCCCTGTTCTGGTGAAGAGTAGCGGTCAACTTTCGCAATGGCAATCTGAATTTCCATACGATAATTCTAACCCAAAGATGCCCATCTGAATTGAAGTATTAAGCCGGAAAACAGATAGAATTACCGGGGAGTGCCGCAATGAAAAACGCGATGAAGCACTTGCTCATTTGGATTGTCCTTTGTCTGTTGGCTGCCGCTTGCAGCCCAGCGCTATTTTCGGCGCGGTCGGACGAAATGGAGGCTGAGGTCACACCCCGGGCAGAAAGTCAGCGTTTGCGAATCAGCGCCATCCAGGGCATTCAGCACCGTTCGCCCTATGACGGCAAACGGGTCTCGGATGTGGAGGGGATTGTGACCGCCGTTACCGGCAGCGGTTTTTACCTTCAGGACCCGCAGCCTGACGAAGACGAGCGCAGCTCGGAAGGAATATTCATTTCGGACTCCGCGTTTGGAAAAGTAAAGGTTGGCGATTTGGTGCATATTGCAGACGGAAAAGTCCGCGAATATAACCCTGCCGGCCTGGGCAAGAATTTCCTGACACGGACCGAAATTTATCAAGCTTCTTTCACCGTACTTTCCAGCGGTAATCCACTCCCAACCCCGGTTATCCTGGGTGAGGGAGGGCGCAGGATTCCGGACCGTGATATCTACCGTGAGGCGGGTGGTTATGCCAGCAAGAGCGGCGAATTGGACCCTGCGCAGTATGGACTGGATTTTTACGAGAGCCTGGAAAGCATGCGCGTGCAAGTTAATGACGCCCTAGCTGTTGCTCCTACCTCCACGTATAAAGAGGCAGTCGTGGTGGCGGACCAGGGAAAGAATGCCGGCATTTTGTCTTCCCGGAATGTGCTCGTTCTCCGACCGGATGATGCCAACCCGGAACGCATCATTCTGGATGACGCCTTTATCAACATGCCAAAAATCCAGGTTGGCG
>ERZ795049.2311-NODE-2311-length-22539-cov-48.899351_pt1 | contig 22539 bp, 20 predicted proteins | sample MGYA00375133_ERZ795049 | MGnify/ENA primary metagenome ERZ795049 (study PRJEB30178, sample SAMN05720147) | activated sludge metagenome | isolation source: anaerobic digester from wastewater treatment plant | place: Japan | collected 2015-04-20 ... | reverse complement strand
CTCCCGCACGCCTGTTTCTCGTTGCTCTAATCCATTTGGATGGAATGGTATTTATAGTGATTACCGGACTGCCCGGCGGGCAGGCGCGCCTCCCGGAGGGCGGCAACTGCAGGAAAAACGCGCTTCATTCATGCTTCAGGTGGGGCCGCCTCCGCCCAAACGTTCAAGTATACCCGGCTCAATCGTGGCCGGGATCATGGATACGGTGCAGCAGCAGGCGGAGGCGGTCTCGTATGCTCCCGCTCCCCCGGAGGAGTTCTGCGGCAGGGAGGAGGAGCGCGGACGGCTCTCGGCCATCATATCCCGGGCAGAGGAGCAGGGGCAGGCGGTGATGATATCCGGCCCATCCGGCATCGGAAAGAGCTCCCTTCTCTCCTGGCTTGCCCATGAGGTCCGGGGGCGCCCCGGCGGGCTGCCGGTGCCCGTCCTCAGGGCGGAGGTCTTCGACCTTCCCGGGATGATCTTCCCGGCGTTCCGGGAACTGGTGAACGACCTGCGCAGGTACGCTGCCCCCGGGGGAGAAGGCCTGCGGGAGGCGATCCGGTATGCCGGCGACGTGCTCGAGAAGTATGCCGCCCCGGTGGAGCCGGTCGGCCTGCTCCCGAAGACCGGGGAGGAGATCGTCGGCATATTCGCCCGGTCGCCGGAGGTCGGGTACGACCGGGTGTGCCGGGCGTTCGGAGAACTCCTCCGGGAAATCGGGAGAGAGATGGCCGGGACGGGCCGCATCGCGGCGATCCTGCTCGACGACGTCCACCTCGCATCACACCTTGACCGCCGGCTCCTCCGGGACACCGTACGCGACCTCCCGCCCGGCATCCTCCTTGCTTTCACCTGCCGGAGGGAGGACGGATCCGGGTACATAGCGATCTGCGAGGAACTCCGGGATTCCCGGGTGCAGGAGGTCCAGCTTGCCGGCATGGGGAGAAACGAGATCCGGGAGCTCGGGGAAAAGCGGTTCGATCTCGCTATCGACGATGCGGCCGCCGGCATCCTCGAAGAGACCCGTAACGACCCGTTTGGCCTCGTCGCCTGTTTCAACGCCCTGCGCCGGCAGGGTCTCGCGCCCTCCGCCGGAAACATAGCCGGCGTGCTCGCCGGGGCCGGGGAGCCGGTAGCGCTCGCCTTTGCCACGCTCACCGGCCCGGAGAGAGTCCTGGTAGAGGAACTCTGCATCTTAAACCCTCCTTTCCCGGCGCCGGTCGTCGCCTGCATGCTGAGGTTCACGGAGGCGGACATGATCCGGGGGAGCGGCGTACTTCGGAAGCTCCCGGGTGCCGGGTATGCCTTCGTCCATCCACTCCTGCAGGAATACTGCAGGCGCGAGCTCCCGGACGATGCGCGGATAACGCTCAACGCCCGTGCGGCGGACTGTTTCGAGCGCACCATGCACCGCCTCCCGGGCAGGCTGCACGCCCTCCTCTCGCTTGCCTGCCACTCCTTCTATGCGCGGGAGTACGGGAAGGCGGCGGACCTGAACCTGGAGCTCGGTCTCCGGTTCTCCCACCGTGAAGACTACGATACGGCGCTCGTGCTGACCGAACGGGCGATCGCCTCCGCAGAGCAGATCGGGGACGATCTCCTCCTCGCCGCCGCACGCAGGCAGGACGGCCTCATCCGGGAGAAGATCGCCGGCTCCACAGGGTGAGGGTTTATCGCCATCGAGAAGAGACGATCTGAGGCGACCGGTATGCTCGAAGTAGAGGCAAAGTTTGCGGTCAGAGACCCGGGAGAAGTCAGGGCCCGGCTCGACCGGCAGGGAGTGCATATGGCAAGAAGGCAGCAGGAGCACGACGTCTACTACAACGCCCCTCACCGTGATTTTGCAAAGACCGACGAGGCGTTGAGGGTCAGGTACGACGATGCCGGGGTCACCGTGACCTACAAGGGACCGAAGATCCGGGTCGGGAGCGCAAAGGCCCGCGAGGAGTTCAACCTCGCGGTCGCCTCGGGCGAGACCCTTGAGGCTATCCTCTCCCGCCTCGGGTTCCGGCGGGCCGCATCCGTCTCGAAGACCCGGGAGTTCTACGAGATGGGGGACGTGACGGTGACCCTCGACGACGTCGAAGGTCTCGGGACGTTCATCGAGATCGAGATCCTGACGGAGAGCGATCGGGAAGACGCCGCCCGGCGGATCGGGGTTACTGCAAAAGGGTTGGGTGTAGACGGTCCACCGATCTACACCTCATATCTCGAGATGCTGGTATCTAAACAGAAATAAGTTCGATATCAATATCTTTCGGCTCCTTTCCGAAGTGGATGAGAGCCCCGTAGCCCTCCGAGGCGGGTCCGGGGTTGACGACCCTGACGCCGTCGACCTCGACGATACCCCGTGCCTCGTGGATATGGGCACAGCAGATCAGGTCGAACCGGGTCATGTGTTTCCTGATGCTCCGGCTCCCCACGTGATTTTCACCGACAGAGTCCAGCACTCCGTACGGCGGGGCATGGCTGAGCAGGACATTGTGGATGTTCCTGTCCATGTGGTTGACGATCCGGGTGAGTTCGCTGTCGATCTCTTCCTCGGTCAGCTCGAACGGCGTGCCGAAGGGGGTCGTGTTCGAACCCCCAAAACCCGCAAGCGTTATCTTGCCAAGCGCGATCCAGGAGTTGTGTAGACAGATCGTATCTGAGCGTTCGAGCACGTCGATGATCTCACGGGGGTCGCAGTTACCGGGAATTGCAAAACAAGGTACTTCGAAACGGGAGAGTACCGAATCTACAGGCTCAAGTGGACCGAAGTTGGTGATGTCGCCTGCAATGATGACTGCATCGTAGTCGTAGCCGAGAAAAGCGTCAAGCTTTCCGTAGTTACCGTGCAGATCTGCTAAGAGTAGCACATCCGTCATGCACTATAGATGAGGAGTGCGTCTAAAAAACCTTATCTCATGGTCCATCCATGAGCCGGTTATCCTGCCGTCGAGCGCCAGTTTGCCAAGAATCTTCTCCGTTTCCGGGAGGAGCGGGCGCGGCCGGCTCTGCTTGAGCGGGGTTCCGGGCAGCGGCATGAAATAGTGGATGTGCGCTCTCCCCGCCCGGGTGACCATCCGCACCAGATCGAGGGTTGCGCGCTGGTCGTCGTCGCTCTCGAACGGCAGCCCGAATATGAAATCGACGACCGGGACGAGTCCGTTATCCCGGCAGAGATCGACGGCGCGGACGACGTCCTCCACGGTATGCCCCCGGTGCAGGAGACGGAGCACACGGTCGCTCCCCGACTGGGCGCCAAAGTGCAGGCGCGTGTTCGCGCAGGTCTCGACGATGAGGTCGAGGGCCTGCTGCGATATGCACTCGGGGCGCACCTCGCCCGGGAAGGTGCCGAAGTAGACCCGGCCGTCGAGGCTCCGGAGGAGCCGTTCCACCCGGTCGAGACGGATGTGGACCCCGTCCGACCCGTAAGCGAGCGCGTTTGGGGTGACGAACCGGATGTCGCGGAACCGTGCGGCATACCGGCTGATCTCGTCGACGGAACGGTGTCGCATGCACCGCCCGAAGAGGCGGGGCGTCTGGCAGTAGCCGCAGGAGAAGGGGCATCCCCGGGTGATCTCGATGAACCCTTTCACCGCCGAGAAGGGAGGATGGCCGTCGAGGAGGACGGTATGGCGGGCCGGCGTGTAGCCGGCGGCGGTCGCGACGCCGGGAGGCGGGTCCCGCCCCTCCTCGATGGCAAAGAGAAGCGCCGGGAGGGTGTACTCGCCCTCCCCGACGACGACGTAGTCGGCATACCGCGCCACCTCGCGGTAGCAGGCGGAGGCGTGGGGCCCCCCGACGACGGTTATGCAGTCCGCCCCCGCTATCTCGTCGCGGTAGAGGCGTTCGTCGATGGAGTTTATGCTGTAGCAGGTGACGTCGGGGCGAGGGCCCTCCGCCGCCTCGAGATTGTATCCGTGCACCTCGCACGCTGCAGAGAGCGCGGCGTAGGAGTTGTTTGCCTGGGGGATGTGGCGCCAGTAGATCTTCATGGCTGCTGTGTTCCAGTCGTGGAGCATGCACATGCCGGGTTTCCCTGCACGGCATACGTATCCTGTACTCTCGCCGCGCATGCAATTAAGGTGACGACCCATAGGGTCCCGGGCATCGATGGGGGGAGAAGAGGCATGAGCGCACCGGCACCCCCTATCGATCGCTGCACCACGGATATCGCCGGCGTCGACGTTATCCGCCCCGGGAGAGGCTCGACGCCCACCACCGCGCCCACGCCCGGGCGTTTGGGAGCCGTTACGAGCAGACGACCTTTGGCGACCGGAAAGCGCACTTCGCCGGGGTCCCGCGGGTCGACCCTGCCCTCATCCGGCTACGGGGATCCGCGTGGGCTACTGCATAACCTCGATCTCCCCGGAGCATGTGGGCAAGATCGAGTCTCTCTTTATCGGCGAGGCATACCGCTCGCGGGGGAACGGCACGACCTTCATGAACCGGGCGCCTGCGTGACTGGACGGGAACGGTTCGATTGAGAACCGGGCCTCGGTCGCTGACGGGAACGAGGAGGCGTTCTCGTCCTACCGGCGGTTCGGGTTCTACCCCCGCCGGGCGGTGCTCGAACAGAAGAGGGAGTAGCGTGGAGGCCGCTACATCCAGAGAGAGTTCATCGCCACATGGGAGCGAGAGGAGTTCCGGCGCTGCAGGAGGGCATCTTCCCGTGGCGTGCCGGGCATCACCGGTCAATCGCGATTCTGGCGGCAACGGGGACCCACCGCTCCTGTGCCTCCGGGAGAAGGGAGCCGGGAAAGTCATTCGGAGAACACCGGCCGGGCCTGACCGGGGCTCCGGCCATGGTGGTCGCATCGGCCGCATGGCGGGAGGAGACGGCCATCGTATCTTACCGGTATATGCCAGAACCCATCCTGCTTCACCACATTCTCTCGTAAGAGCACGTGTGAGGGAGAGCAGGAAGGGATAAGCTTATATATGCCACTGCGATATGTAGACATAACCGACTATCCATATCGGGCCGTCGGCAACACCGGGGGACCATCGTGATATCAGTCCTTTACGTCGATGACGAACCCGCTCTCCTGGAACTGACCAGGCTATTCCTGGAGCGGTATGGGAACTACTCAGTCGATACTGCGATATCTGCACTCGATGCCCTCGACATGATGAAGGCAGCCCCCTACGATGCCATCATCTCCGATTACCAGATGCCCGTGATGGACGGCATCGCGCTCCTCAAACACCTGCGGGCCGAGGACAGCAGCACCCCGTTCATCCTGTTCACCGGCCGCGGGCGTGAGGAGATCGCGATAGAGGCCCTCAACGCCGGTGCAGACTTCTATCTTCAGAAAGGCGGCGAACCGGGGTCGTTGTTCGCGGAACTGGAGCATAAGCTCCGCCTGGCGGTCGAGCGGCGGCGGATTGCGGATGAACTCAGCGAGTCCCGGCAGCGAATGACCGCCATCGTCAGCCACCTGCCGGATGCCACCTTCGCGATCGATCTTGAGGGGAAGGTCATCGTATGGAACCGCGCGATGGAAGAGATGACCGGTGTAAAAGAGGAGGAGATCCTGGGGACCGGGGACCACGCGTGTGCCGCCGCGATCTACAGGGCGAGACGGCCGATCCTCCTCGACTTCATCATAGGGAGGGAGGAGAAGATCAAAGAGTATTACCCCGACCTCACCGTAAAAGACGACAGGTTGATCACGGAGAACTACATCCCCACCCTCTACGGAGGAAGAGGTGCTCATGTATGGCTTGTCGCATCCCCGCTCTACGACGCGCACGGCACCATCACCGGGGCGATCGAGTCCATCCGCGACATCACCGACCGTAAACTGGCAGAGGAGGCGCTCCACAGGAGCGAGGAGAAGTACCGGACCCTGACGGAACAGACAAACGACATCATCTACCTGATGGACGTCAACGGTCGACTCACCCACATCGGCCCTCAGGTTGCCAGGTACGGGTATACTCCGGAGGAGATCATATCGCAGAACCTTTCCGTGTTTGTTGTCGAGGAAGATGTCGCAATCGTGGTTGATGATCTCGAGAAGGCCATAGCGACGGGAATACCCAGGTATACCGTATTCCGCGCGCGGGATAAATCCGGCAACATCTACTGGTTTGAGGATAGCGGCGCACCGGTCTTTGATGAAAACGGTGTCATTGTCGGGGTATCGGGGGCCCTGCGGGATATCACCGACCGGAGAAGGATCGAGCAGAAGCTGGTTGAGAGCGAGAGGATCTACCGATCGATCCTGGAGAACATGCGGGACGTCTTTTACCGGAGCGACCGCGAAGGCATCCTCATCATGGTGAGCCCCTCCGGGGCAGAGCTCCTGGGATACGGTTCAGTCGAGGAACTGCTCGGAAAGAAGATCGACTCGACGTTGTATGCAGACCGGGGAGAGCAGGATAGGTTCCTTGCCGAGATGGATAAACGGGGAGAGGTCGTCAATTACAGGGTTATCTTGAAGCGGCGTGACGGAAGCCCGATCCCCGTGGAGACGAGCAGCCGCAGGTACTACGACGAGAACGGGTGCTGCCTGGGCATAGAGGGGTTCTTCAGGAGTGCCCCCGGACCCGGATTCAGAGGCGAAACCTCCGGCGAATACTCACGGTGTTGAAGTCTCCACCGATTGCACCTTGAGAGAGCCTGCTGCAACCGGGTGAGAGCCACGCGTGAGCCCGGGGGGTCGACCCTCGCGAAGGACGGGTCTTCGGCGCATCGCATGCCGGCGGGTATCAGGTGAACCGCCCGCTGCCTGAAGAGCGGGATCTCCGTGGATAAGGAGATGGGCGGGTTTTGCTCGCCGTTCCGGGGATAGGGCCGGGGGCCGTACCGCTCCTGCAGGTGATGGCGGCAAAGCAATACCGGTGCAGGAATATAGTAGATGAAGCGCCGTCGCCGGGCCATGCACGGACCAAACCCGGTAGACGGCAACCGAACGGTTGCAGGGGTGCTGTTCTTGCCCCCGCCCGGTTCATGACTGCGCTCATGGCGGGCGCGGCCCTGGTGCCCGGCTACAGCATCAACACGGATGCGATCGGCGTTCTCGGCCTCGTCTTCCTGGCGGCGTACGCCGTTGAGCTATATCGGTATCGCGAGCCTTCATGGCCCCGGCGGACTGGAGAGACCGATCATCTACCCCGCGCTCTTCTGGCTCATGGCATTCGGGGGCTCCCTCATGGCGCCGGCTATCTTCTCCCGGTCGCCTTGAAGAAGGTATAGCAGAAGACTCCGTCCGGTTCCGCGGTGCGGTAAAGGTCGCGTATACCCTGCTCCCAGTCTTCCCGGCTCATCATCCCCCTGCCCACCGCATCTTCCCCGACGCCCTCGACCATGGCGGTGAACGTCAGCCGTGTGAACCCCTGGACAAGGTCCGGCCGGGTCGCGTCCGCGTAGACCGTCCGCGGGGAGACGCGGACGTCGCGGTATCCCGCACCGGTGACGAGCGGGTAGAGTTCTCTCCCGATCAGGGCGTTGCCGCCCATCTCCCGCTGGAGGTCGACGAGACACCCGATAGCCCGGCGGGCGCGGGGGCTATCCGGGTGGAAGTATGCCGACCCGTGATCTCCCTCGATCACCGTGATCGTGCCGCCCGCCCGGAGAAGGGGGCGAAGGCGCTCGAGAGCACGGAGGGGCTCCGCCAGGTGTTCGAGAACGAAACAGATGAAGATGTGGTCGAAACTCCCCGGAGGGCAGGGGAGGTCGTATATATCCCCGGCCCGGAAGGTGACGTTCTTCATCCCCTCTGCAAGAACACGTGCCCGGGCCGCGTCAAGCGACGCTGCCGATATATCGATCGATGTTATCCGCGCCTCCGGGCTGTTTCGTGCCAGGATCACCGTCTGGGCGCCGGTTCCACAGCCGGCCTCGAGCACCTCCGACCCCGCCGGGTAGCGGGTGTCGCCGTGGAGGAGCCCGGTCAGGGTCTCCGCCTGGTCGCGCAACCGCTCCGCTTCCCGCCCGGTATACCCGTGGACATACTCCCTGCCGCTCACTTTGCATCCTCGATAATCGTAGCACGAGTCCGATATTAAGCGTATCCGCGGCGGAAGGAGCACCGGTGGTGCGATCTGACGGGTTATCCGCGCCGATCGCGGTGATCGGCCCGGAGGAACTGATCCTGCATGGGCTGGTGTGCCTTTCATGCGGTCGGAAAGGTCCATTTTCATCTATCTCACCTCCCACGCCCGGAACAGAAAGAAAGGTTACTATAGGGGTTTGTCAAATAATCCTGCGTTGGCCCTGTGACAGATTCCTGCGAGGATGGGGATCGGATCTGCCCGGGAGAATTCGGATGATGTTATGGTGTGATTGGCCATGTCTGAACTCCTCACGATCCTCTTTCCCATTCTGGTCGGCTCCTGCGCTGTTTCGGCGCTCATCACCTATAGCCTCGGGGCATACGTTCTTGGACAGAACCCTTCATCGACCATCAACCGCCTCTTCTTTGCATTAGCCCTCTCCGCGACCTGCTGGGCTCTCGGGGAGTTCTTCATCTGGCAGTCGACCAGCTACGACGGCTATCAGTTCTGGCTGAGGATCAGCTCGTTCTGGAGTTTCGTCATTGCGTTAACCGTCCACTTCACGCTCGTCTTCACCAACCACCCCTTCGCACGGGAGGATAAGCGCTGGATCCTCCTTGTAATTCTCTATCTCCCTGCGCTCCTCATTGCCCTGATTGGTTTCTCCACCAACCTGATCTATACGGTGGTATTCCAGCCCGGAATGGGCTATATCTACCAGCCGGCAGCCGCAAGCCCTGCCTACCTGGCCTCGAGAGCCTATATTACCCTGGCGATAGTCTGGGGATTATACGTCGGCATCTCGTCTTTGCGGAGGGTGCGCACGAGGAGAGAGAGGCGCCAGCACCAGCTCATACTCACCGGCATTGTAACCGCTGCCGGTTTTGGCGCTATCTCAGGGCTGGTCCTTCCAGCTCTAGGAGTTTATACCGTCAACGTCGTCTTCATCGGGTTCGTCCTGCTCTCCCTCCTCATCTCCTACGCCATTCACCGGCATGGGCTGTTTGCCCTGAGCCCCCAGACTGCGGTCGTGGATATCCTCAAGGTGATGCCCGACGGCCTGCTTCTTGCCGATATGGACGGGCGGGTCGTCACGGCAAATGCATCGGCCGCAGAGATATTCGGTGTAGCCGGGGCGGATCTTCCCGGACAGCCGGTCAGGAGGTTCATCCCCGATACGACGTGCGACACGATCCGGGCCGCCATCGCGGAGCAGGGGAGGTTCTCCGATCTCGAGGCGACGCCTGGCGGCAGGGAGGGCCGCACCATCAGCATCTCCGGGGCTCCTGTCCGAAACCCGGATGGGGAGTCTGCCGGCGTCGTCCTGATCATCAGAGACATCACCCGCAGGAGGGCGGCGGAGACCGCCCTCCGGACGGCCAACCAGAAGCTCTCCCTCCTCTCCCAGGTGACCGGCCACGACATCGGCAACGATATCACCGGCCTTGCGTGGTACCTGAACCTCCTCTCCGAGGACCGGACGCATCCCGACGCCGGCACGTACCTCACCCGATCGGTCGATATCGTGGAGGATATCGCAAAGCACCTTGCGTTCTCGCGCGAGTGCCAGATGCTCGGCGCCTACCAGTCGGTCTGGCAACCGCTCGGGCCGATGATCGAAGGAGCCGTCGGCAGCATACACCACCCTGGAGTCGAGATTGCCGTCCGGGTAGCCCCGGTGGAGGTCTACGCCGACCCGCTCTCGCCGAAAGTCGTGTACAACCTGCTTGAGAATGCGCTCCGGCACGGAGGAGGAATCACCCGGATCTGCATAACGACCGCCGAAGGGGCTGATGGGATGATCGTCGTGGCGTTCGAGGACGACGGGGTGGGGGTCCCGGACGACGAGAAGGAGAGGATCTTTTGCTATGGGTACGGGAAGAACACCGGGTTCGGGCTGGCGTTTTCCCGGGATGTCCTCTCTGTAACCGATATTGCGATACGCGAGACCGGAACGGCGGGCCGGGGAGCCCGGTTTGAGATCCTCGTTCCTCCCCGGGCGTGGAGACGGTTTGAGGGAGCTCTCGCAGATCCGCAGGATGCTCAACCGGCCGGCCAATGAAGCGATAACCGCCGAAAAACGCCGGCACCCGATTTTATACAGGACCCAACATATTGTCACAACGATTAAATACTGCACGACCTGTAGTGACTCCCTTGCCGTGGGACAGAGCGTGTTCCACAAACCAGGAGATGAGACACCTATGAGAGGAACTGCCACGCAAGCGAAGGCGCGAACTATTGCACGGGGGAAGGACGTTGTGGATAGCTCGGTCAAAAATCCCCGGGGCGAAGATCTCGGGAGCATCAAAGACGTCATGATCGATATCAACGAGGGCTGCATCGCTTACGCCGCCCTCTCGTTCGGCGGCATCATGGGCCTCGGCGATAAGCTCTTCGCCATCCCCTGGGCGGCACTCCAGTACAATGCGGCCGATGACTACTTTGTCCTCGATGTGCCCAGAGATCAGCTGGAGAACGCACCGGGTTTTGATAAGAACAACTGGCCGACGACGGCCGAGCGCGAGTGGCTCACCCGCATGTACAGCCACTACGGGTATCCACCCTACTGGGAGCACCACTCCGGGCGCTGAGTCTGCCGGGACCAACCGGTCCCGGGTCAGGTGCGGGGCCGGCATGTTGACAGAGCGTGACCCCCGGCGACGACCGCAGGGGCACCGGCCCGCCCGGCAGCAAACAGGGATCCCGGGAGGGAACAGTATATATGCCGGCGCATGCATGCAGGGGAGCACCGTGATTCTACAGGGAACGGCCGAAAAACGGACCGGGAGGCGGAACCGCCCGGCCCCTTTCCGCTGTTCCGGAGGTGTGCCGGTATGCAGAAGGCGATACCAAGAAGGAAGAAGACCGTCCGGGATATCGACGTGACAGGAAAACGAGTCCTCGTCCGCGCCGACTTCAACGTGCCGCTCGGCGAGGACGGCGCCATCGAAGACGACACCCGTATCCGGGCAAGCCTGCCGACGATACGCTACCTCAGCGAACGGGATGCACGGGTCATCCTCTGCTCCCACCTGGACCGGCCGCAGGGCGTGGTCGTGGAGCGTCTACGTCTCGCCCTCGTGGCGAACCGCCTCTCCGTGCTCCTCGGCCGGCCGGTCACCGCGCTCCGGGATTGCATCGGCCCCGAAGTGGAGAGTGCAGTGGCCGCGATGAGCGGCGGGGATGTCGTCCTCCTCGAGAACCTCAGGTTCCACCCGGAGGAGAAGACGGACGATCCGGCCTTCGCGGAGGAACTCGCCAGCCTCGCGGATATCTACGTCAACGACGCCTTCGGGGCCTCCCACCGGGCACACGCGTCGATCGTGGGTGTCCCGGAGCACCTGCCGGCGGTGGCCGGGCTTTTGCTCGCAAAAGAGGTGGATACGTTCACGCGCATCCTGAGAGATCCCGAACGACCGTTTGCTGCCGTCATCGGCGGGGCCAAGGTGAGCGACAAACTGGGTGTCCTCGATAACATCATGCCGAGGGTAAACCTCCTCATCATCGGCGGCGGCATGGCGGCAACGTTCCTTGCGAGCCGCGGCTACGGGACCGGCAGGTCGCACGTCGAGACCGACCGCCTGGACGACGTCCGGCAGCTCTCCGCGAAGGCCGCGGAACTCGGCGTCCGCCTCCTCCTGCCCCGGGATGCCGTCGTCACGGAGAGGATTGAGGCCGGTGCCCCGACACAGGTTGTGCCTGTCGCAAAGATACCGGACGATTGGGTCATCGCCGATATCGGACCCGAGACGGCAGGCGAGTTTTGCCGCGAACTGGAAGGCTGCCGGACAGCCGTCTGGAACGGCCCGATGGGGGTCTTTGAGATCCCCGAGTTTGCGGAAGGAACGCGCCGGATTGCCGCGACCCTCGCCAACCTCTCCGGCACCACCGTCGTCGGCGGCGGTTCGACCGCGGATGCAGTGGCACGGTTCGGGCTTGCCGATAAGATGACCCATGTCTCGACGGGCGGCGGGGCGGCGCTCACCGTGCTCGCGGGAAAGTCGCTTCCGGGCGTGGAAGCGCTCGAGGATGCGGAAGGATCATGAAGCGGATCGGCATCCTGACAAGCGGCGGCGACGCCCCGGGCATGAACGCCTGCATCCGGGCAGCGGTGCGGGCGGCGCTTGCAAACAACCTCACCGTCGTCGGTATACGCCGGGGCTACACCGGTCTCATCGCCACCGATACGGTGCCGCTCGATCGGGCGGCGATCCGGAACATCATCCACCAGGGCGGCACCATCCTCGAGACCTCGCGGAGTCCCGATCTCTACACGCGGGAGGGGAGGCTCCGGGTGGCGGAAGCCATCGGGAAGATGGGGCTTGACGGCGTGATCCTGATCGGGGGCGACGGGACGTTCCACGGCGCAAGCCTGGTTGCCGCCGACGCGGATACGGCGCCGCTCGTGGGGGTGCCGGGGAGCATCGACAACGACGTCTACGGGACCGATTACTGCATCGGGTTCGATACGGCGGCAAATTGTGCGGTTGAGGCGATCGACCGCATCCGCGACACGGCCCGGTCCCACGAGCGCCTCTTCTTCCTTGAGGTTATGGGGCGGACGGCCGGTTTCCTGGCACTCGAGAGCGGCATCGCAGGCGGCGCCGAGGAACTGATCATACCGGAAGAAGAGACGTCGATCGCCCCGATGAGCGAGCGCATACGCAAGGGGTTCGATATCGGGAAGAAGAGCGCCATCGTGGTGGTCGCAGAGGCAAAGACGCCGGGTGTCTCCTTCCAGATAGCCGGGGAGGTCAAAAAACACCTGGATCTCGATTCCCGGGTCGTTATCCTCGGCCACCTCCAGCGGGGCGGGCCGCCGACGCTTCGCGACCGGGTGCTCGGGAGTAGCCTCGGCGTCGCCGCCGTCGAGGCGCTGCTTGAGGGGCGGAGCGAGTGCATGGTAGGGGAGGTCGGGGGCGCCCTCGCGTATACGCCGCTTGAAGAGACCTGGAAGAAGAAAAAACCACTCAACGAGAACCTGCGGCGGATATTCTCCATTCTCTCTGACTAAGGCGGGAGCAGAGGTACTTCAGGGCCTTTTTTATCCTCCGGAAAGAAACATATGGTGAGCTGGGGCCATGGACGCGATCGAGGTGATCGGACTCACCAAACGGTTCGGTGACAACGTCGCCGTGAAAGGCATCGATTTTGCGGTGAAGATGGGCGAGACGTTCGGGTTTCTCGGCCCGAACGGGGCGGGCAAGACCACCACCATCAGGATGCTCACCGGCATGACCAAGATCACGAGCGGTCGTGCCCTGATCCACGGCCACGACATCGCCCGCGATACCCTGGCCGCGAAACGCCTGATGGGCGTCGTCCCCGAGACGTCGAACATCTACGACGAGCTCTCCGCCTGGGACAACCTCATCTTCACCGGCCGGCTCTATCATCTCAAGAAGGCCGAGATCGAGAGGAACGCCCGGGACCTCCTCGATACCTTCGGCCTGTACGAGCGGTGCCACGAGCCCGCGGGAGGGTTCTCGAAGGGGATGAAACGCCGCCTGACGCTTGCCATGGGGCTCGTGAACAATCCGGGAGTCCTCTTCCTCGACGAGCCCACGTCAGGGCTCGATGTCCAGAGCCGGCGGCTCATCAGGGACGTCGTCCAGGACCTTGCCCGGAAGAACGTCACCATCTTCCTGACGACGCATGACATCGAGGAGGCGAACGTCTCCTGCGACCGGGTCGCCATCATCAACCGGGGAACGATCGCGGCGATCGATGCGCCGGAGAAGTTGAAGCAGACCTTCGAGAGCCTTCAGTCGATCGAGATATCCTTCGATGCCGTCCGGCCCGGCCTTCTTGAAGCACTCAGGACGCTCCCGCAGGTCAACGACGTCAGGAAGGAGGGGGACAAATTCCGGCTCTACACCGCGGACCCCCCGGAGGTCCTGAGCTCTCTGTGCACGTTTACACAGGAGCAGAATATGCGCCCTATCAGCGTCACCACCCGCGGGCCGAGCCTGGAGGAGGTCTTCATCCGCCTCACCGGGCTCTCCGTCGGCACGAAGGGGGAGGTGAGAGAGACCGATGCCGGGATGGTTTGAGGGAGTCTCCCGTGACATCGGCGCCGCATGGGCGATTGCGCGCAAGGACATGAAGATCTACTACATCAAGCCCTCCATCCTGGTATCCAGCCTGCTCTTCCCGTTCGTCATGTTCCTCGCGTTCGCCGTAGGGAGGGAGGCCGCGGCCGGAACCCTGATCCCCGGTCTCCTCGCCGTCACCCTCCTCTTCAGCGCCTCCTCGATCGAACCGGTCTCCATACCGATCGAGCGGAGGACGAAGACGTTCGACCGCCTCCTCTCCGCCCCGATATCGATCCGGGCGATCGTCCTCGGGGCAAGCCTGAGCGGCGCCCTCTTCGCATCGGCGATCGGCGTCGCGACGACCGTCATCGCCCTGATCGTCCTCAACGCCGGGGTCATGAACGTCGCGGCGCTCCTGCTTGGGTTCGCGCTCACCTCCCTCTGCTTCTCGACGATGGGCACCCTCTTTGCCGCCTACCGCACGGAGAACGTGGGCGAGGTGATGTCGCTCTTGAACCTCGTCCGCCTGCCCCTCCTCTTCATCAGCGGGGTCTTCATCCCCCTCGCGAGCATGCCGGGATGGGGGCAGAGCATTGCGGTCTTCTCGCCCCTCACCTACGCGCACGACCTGATGCTCTTTGCGTTCGACGGGACGACCCTCTTTGGCCCGGTCATCGATGTCGCCGCCCTGGTGCTGGCGATCGTCATCTTCCAGGCGGCCGGGATATTCCTCTACCAGAGGTCGCGGGAGTAGACCGTGCGGGTTGCCCCGTCAGAGGGAACCCTCCCAGCCCTGGCCCATATCGACGAGGGGACGGACTTCGGTGATCTCGAACGTCACCACGGCATGGACCATCTTCGCCGCCTCATCGCCCACGGCCCGGGCAACCTCTTTCTTATAGGTCTCCAGCATCTCCCCCGACGTTGCATACTCCTTCATCCACAGGTAGACCCTGAGCCCTTTCCAATCCGCGATCGTCTTTCCGCTCTCCACGATGGTGAAGACGGCACTCGGGTTCTCCCGGAGGTATTCGAACGTGCGGTTCTCACCGAGGGCCATGACGACGGTCTTCTCGTCGGTCATCTGCGGCGAACCGAAGACGGCCGCATCGACCTTTCCGTCTCTGTTCGCGGTGCTGAGGATGCCGATCCGCGGCTGCCTGTTGAAATACTCCATAAGTCTGGGTGTTGCCATGAACCTGCCTCGCCGCCCCGGCATAAAAGCGTATGGTTGTCCCGGTTGCACGTCGTCGCGCGTGGCTCCTCCCGGACCAGGATCACAAACCTTAACTGCTGTGCCCCTCACCCTTTGAGAGAAGATATCCGGCAGGCGGTTGCACATATGGGTACGGCTAAATTACAGAACCCACCCCTCATTGAGGTCATATTCGAGATACGATGGGATCTCCAGGAGAGAGAAGATGGGGTGCGCTTCGATCCACATGCAAAGATCTTCCCCGGAAGGCTATCGTCTGCACTGGGCGAGGAGTACCCGGTGTATGAGGAACTCCCCACATCCGATATCCCCGATGAGATATCAGGTTACATCGTTCAGCACCGGTTCAGGAGGGCGAAGGGCAGCTGGCCTCTGGTGCAGGTCGGGCCGGGCATCGTAACTCTCAACGATATCGAGTCGTACGAATGGCAGGACTTCCAACGCCGGATAGAAGGCGTCCTTGATGCGCTCTTCCAGGAGTATCCCGACACCTCCCTCCTTGCCACCAACGAGGTTGTCCTCAGGTATCTGGATGCCTACCCTTTTGACTTCGAGAAAGAGAATGTTGCTGAATTTTTATCAGCAAAACTCGGAGTACAAAACCAGATATCCCCTGCCTTCTTCGAGGCGATCGGCGTCTCACCAGTACCGATCGGCGTCGACTTCAAGTACTCTTTCCCTTCGCAGAGACCTCCCGGGTATCTCCACGTTGGTTTTTCAAGGGGGAGAGTAAAGGGGAGGGATTCGGTGATCGGAGAGACCATCGTCCAGTCCCCGGAGACAGACGGACCGAGAACAAAGGATGAGATCCTGTCCTGGGTCTCGGAAGCCCACGCCCTGACCCATACCTGGTTCTTTACGATGATCGAAGGGGATCTCCTGGAGGAGTTTGCATGCCGTCGCTGATAGAGCGCCCTGCCGGCCGGCGGCCCGCCGGGTATTCGCCGTCAACACAGATAGTCAGGCCATACGACCACTTCGGCGAGGTCAGCTCCACCCGGACCATGGTCCTCGCCCGTCCGGCAGGCGCACATCACTGCACCAGATCAGGGGTCTGCGAACTATCTCTCGCTTATGAGAGCTCCTCGGTCATACACCAGGCCCTGAAGAGCAGTTCCACCACCTACCTCAAAGAACGGGGTGCCGGAGATGAGGAGATCCCCGGGTCGGAAGATGCACACATCGTCCGGTTGCCCCCGAAGAGAAGAATGCCGCTGATAGTACAGGTCGTCACCAGGAGAAGAGGGCGGATAACAAACTATGATCACACCGAGATCGACCTGTAGTCGGGAAAGTCATATGGAAGGCGAGTATCCGTGGTACACTCTCGTGACCGCGGCAGAACCTCTCGCCCAGGGCGATATCCTCCACTCCGTTCCCTTTATTTCTCCCGCCGGCGATCTGCGTGGCGACTCGCGGGTCGATTGCGAAGAGTACGATGTCATCGTCATGTCCCAGTCGTGCGACCTTATCGAGCAGAAGGTCGACTCTGTCATTCTCTCCTCGATATTCTCCCTGGACGAACATATAACAGAGATTGCCCGCTCCGATTCAAAGAAAGCAGTTCATCAGGACAAAAAATAAGCTCAGGAAGGGCGAGATGATCGCGTATCACCTCCTGGATCGATGCACCGTTCCCGGGCACGAATCGGGCTATATCTTCGTCGATCTGAAAAACCCGCGCAGCCTTCCCCTTGAGTTCGTGCAACGCCTTGCCGCCGGGCTCCCATACCGGGTCAGGCTCTGTCCTCCCTACCGCGAGCAGCTCTCGCAGGCCTTTGCCCGGGTGTTCATGAGGGTCGGGCTCCCGAGCACGATCCCGGAGTTCACCGAATAGGCATTCGCCGGGAGCCCGCCTCGCCGCCCCGGCATAAAAGCGTATGGTTGTCCCGGAGAGAGACCGCCAGGAACTCCCCGGGAGCAAGAGCAGTGGCGAGCATCACCATGTTGATCTCGGGGTTCCCGGCCCGGGTGCCGGCTTCCCGGTTCCTCTCATCCGCCCAGAACTCTACGATTGCATCTGCAAGCGGCGCATAACCCATGAGGGTTTCCGCCCGCCGTTCCAGCGCTCCGCGCCCGAAGATCTCCGGGTCCTCCCGGATCCGCCCTGTAACACCCGTAAGGCCGATCGCAAGACCGAGTTCGCGGAAGGCAAGGCGGTACTCCACGGGGTAGCGGAGGCTGCCACCTCTCGCAAATGCCGCAAGGCCGGCAAGAGCGGCGTCGAGGACGGAACACAGCAGGTCGGCACGGTCAGTCTCACTCCGATCCATCGACTGCGCTATCCTCCCGGCGTCAAAGAGGAGGCCGCCGATACCGAGCGGGTCGTCCGTGGCCTGGACGGTCCCGCGGCAGATGCCGGCCATGTCGGCGATCTCGGGCGAGAGGTCGAGGTGCAACGGTCTTGCGGCAGCCTGCAGTTCGCTGTAGGTGACGAACCCGTCGAGGGGGTCGTGCTGGCCCATGGCGGGAACGAGCGGCCGGGAGAGGTCGATGCTCATCTTCCAGTACATCCTCTTCTTGCCGCCGGAAGGGGGGAGGTAGGCGAACGCGGCGTGGGCCGCTCGTGCAAGTTCCACCGCCCACCTGATGTAGGCCGGATCGTTGGTCGCCCGGCTCATCCGGTTGAGCGCGTGCATCCATCTGGTCAGGTAGTGGTAATACTGCCCGTCCCGCTCCCACTCGAGCCGCTCGTCGAACGGCTCGCCGCTCCGGCGTTCGGGGAGCGGTTTGCCGATACGGAGGCCCCCGATCGTCGGGTGTACTTCGCCCTCCCCGTCGGAGAGGCCGCTGATCCAGCCCGTTCTCCGGTCGTCGGCGCGGTGCCGGCCGAGGGTGTGGTGCACCTGACTAACGAGGCGGAGGGCGAGGTCCCGATAGGTCTCTTCCTCCGTCCGGCGGTAGAGTTCGATGTAGTTGCAGACCGCGTAGGCATCGGTCCAGAGGTAGCGCCGCGGATTGGCGAGCGGGGGGTCAAGCCCTGTCCGGCCGGCAAACTCCGCCATGAGGTCGCGAACGGCCGGGACACATGCGTTCTTGTTCATCTCTCCCTCCGGGGGTGGGTATCGGAGCCTGCTATCCGCCGCCCGGCATAATTGTTTCGAACGAGCCGCCATCCCGCGATCGGGAGAACCTTCCCGGGGCTGACGGTTGGTCTGCAGGGACCAGGCGACGGATCGCCGCCCTCTCGCCCGTATGAGGGAACCAACAGACCGGTATCGGGGTCATGGCCCATGAACCGCCCGCGTAAAGGGCTGTACGCGCGATTGATGATATGCCTGCCTGCCGTCGCCCCGTCCGGCGCCGGAGAATCAATAACAAAACATATCTGACTCACCGCCGAATACAACGATCGGCTGCCGATATCGACCACAGGCGCCCGGACGAAGGATTACGATGATCAAACGACCCCCGCTATCGGAAGCCGGCAGGATATGGTTCCTTGCACTCATCTGCATCGCCATTATAGGGATCTCTTCTGCAGGCTGCATCGCTACGACGACATCCGCCGATCCCATCCGTATCGGCGTCCTTCTGCCCGGGAGCGGGCCGGTTGCCGTGCATTCGCTGGACGGACTCACCTGGGCTGCGGGTGCGATGAACCGGCAGGGCGACCGCACGATCGAACTCGTCTACCGGGACACGAGTGCCGGCAACATATCCGCGTACGCAGAGGAACTCGCCGGGCGCGACGATATCGCTATCGTCATCGGCCCTGCGACAAGCACGGAACTCATAGAGATCGCCCCTCTCGTTACGGGGCGGGGTAAACTCCTCATATCCCCGAGCGTCACGGGAGAGATCGATGACAACAGTCTCTTCTGGAGAACCTGCCCCACTGACGACCGGCAGGTGGAGGCGATGTTCAGGATCCTTTCGGAGACCGGTGTCCGGAACGTCTCTCTCATCGTCGCGAACGCACCCTACGGGGAGACGTTTGCACGGTTCGCCCCGGCAGCGGCCGCGGCGAACCGGATCCGGATAACCGGCGCGGTATCCGTCGATGCATCGAGCGATTTCGAAGAGATCGCCATGCGGATCGGGGAGGAAGAACCCGGGACGGTCGTTGCCGCCGTGTACCCGGAAGAAGCCGTCCGGATAGCGGATGCACTTTCCCGGGCGGGCTCGACCGCCGGCCTCTTCCTGACCGATGCCGGCCACTCGCCCTACCTGCTTGAACGCCTCGGCGAGCGGGCGGAGGGTATCCAGGGAACAGCGCTCTTTGCCGACCCCACCACCGGGTATGCAATCGCCTACGAGGAGTTGTTCGGCGAGGCCCCGCCGTCGTTTGCCGCACAGACCTACGATGCCCTCCTCCTCGCCGTCTATACCGCGGCACGGCAGGAGGCGGCCCCGGGTGAACCGCTCGCCGCATCGCTCCGCTGGGTCGTCTCCGGCGACGGCATCGCCAAAGGCTGGGATCCCGAAGAAGCAGGCGAGGCCGCGGCGATGATCCGTGCGGGCGCTCACCCGGCCGTCACCGGCGCTTCGGGCCCTCTCCGGTTCGGCGAGCACTCATCCCAGGGGCCGCTCGCAGGGTACTATACCCGCTGGACTGTCGAGGGCGGGGCGTTCTGTGAGAGCACCCCCGTCTCTTCTGCGGGCGGAGAACCGGGGCTGCCCGGCCTCTCGTACGATCCGGCCGCCGGCGAGGGCGTTCGCCCGGTCGTCTGGATGGTCTACCCGATGGCAAAAGGCGATCGGTCGTTTGCCGACTCCGCGTACCGGGGTCTTTTCCGTGCGCAGGAGTCGTTCTCGTTCACGAAGAGAGAGTGCACCTACGCCGACATTCCGCTCCTCGACGCCGTGTTCTCTCTACAGAACTTCACCGAGAAGCCCGACCTCGTCATCACCGAGGGGTTCGAGTTCACCGACGCCTCCCGGGCGTGGGCAGAGGCAAACCCGGACATCCGTTTCGTCACCCTCGAACAGGCGGAGTTTGGTCTTCCGAACGCATGCGACGTGATGATGGTCCCTTACGGCGCATCCTACCTCGCGGGCGTGATGGCGGCGAATATCACCCGGACCGGGCATATCGGCGCGATCGCCGGCGCACCGGTCCCCGTCATCGACCCGTTCGTCAGGGGGTTCACTGCAGGCGCGGCGGCATATGATCCGTCGGTAGACGTCACGGTGCGTTATGTCGGCGAGAACGCCGAAGGGTTCGGCATGCCGGAGCGGGCGGGTGCACTCGCCCGGGACCTCCGCGCCGAAGGCGTCGACGTCATCCTCATGATTGCAGGCGCTTCAAACATCGGGATAGTGGATACTGCACGGGAGACCGGGGATATCTACCTCATCGGCGAGGATACCGACCAGTCCTACCTCGCCCCGAACCTCGTTATCGCATCGGTGGTGAAGCAGATCGATGCGATCGTCTATCGCGCGGTGGCAAACGAGATCAACGGGACGTTCAGGGGAGGAAGGGAGGTCCGGACGCTCGAGGACGACGGCACCATGCTCTTCGTCTCTCCCCGCTTCGATGCGTATGCGGGGGTTGTCGCGGACTGGCGGGAGCGGGCCGTCGCCGCAGAGGGAGAGTACCTGAAGACGGCGCTCCTATGAGCGGAACGGCGTGCTGCCTTCCGGGCAGCACCGTTCTTTCTCTGGCACCCCGAACGGCAATCCGGCGATGAATCATCCGGCATTCGCAGCACTGCCGGATGCAAAAACAGAAAGGCTAAATCCCACTCCTGCAGAAAAAACCTTATGAGACGAAAGGTACCAGCAATCGCGCTCATCACGCTTGCCGCAGTCATCTTCGCCTGCGGATGTACCGGAACCACGACCACAGAGCAGGCCGAAGTGCAGGAGAACGTCGTCGGCGTCCTCCTGCCGCTCACCGGCGACTTTGCCGAGAGCGGAGCGGCGAGTCGGGCCGCCGTCGAGGTGGCTGCCGGCGATATCAACGACTACTTCGCCTCGATCGGGTCGGACCACCGGGTCCGGCTGGTTGTCGAGGATACGGCGACCGACCCTGCGGTTGCGCTTGAGAAGTTGAAAGCGCTCGACGCGCAGGGGATCAGGATGGTCATCGGGCCCGGTTGCAGCGCCGAACTCGAGGCCGTCCGGGCGTATGCCGACGCACACGGGATCCTGATCGTCAGCACCATGAGCACGGCGCCTTCGCTTGCCATTCCGGGCGACAACATCTTCCGGCTCGTGTCGCCGGACACCTACCAGGCGGATGCGATGGCATACTACCTGGAGGAGGAGGGAATAGCAGCGGTCGTGCCGGTATGGCGCGGCGATATATGGGGCGACGAACTCCGGAACCTGACGACGACGGCATTCAAGGCCCAAAACGGCACGGTTTATGACGGGGTCAGGTACACGCCGGGCCAGAAGGACTATGCCGGGACGATGGCGGACCTCGACGTGCAGGTCGGGAAGGCGATCGCGGCGCATGGGAAGGAGAACGTCTGCGTCTACGCAGTCACCCTCAACGAGATAGCGCCGATCATGACGAGAGCGGCGGAGACTCAGAACCTCACCGGGGTCCGGTGGTACGGGTGCGACGGCAACGTTCTCCTCGGAACGCTCGCGACGCCCGGCGACGCCGCCCGGTTTGCGGCGCAGACGAACTTCACCGGTCCGACGTTCTGGCAGCAAAACCTTGCCGCGGCACACGAGGCCACCTTCCAGAAGATCCAGAACCGGCTCGGGCGGCAGCCCGACGGTTACAGCCTGGCGTCCTACGACGCACTCTGGCTTCTCACCCTGACCGGGACGCAGACCGCATCGGCGGAGACACCGAAGTTGAAGATCGCCTTAACGAAGGTTTCGGATACGTTCGCCGGACCCTTCTGCAATGTGGTCGGCCTGAATGCTGCCGGCGACCGGTCGACCGTGCACTACTGTTTCTGGTCGATTAAGGCCGACGGCGACGGATACCGGTGGGTGCCGGACGCCCAGTATGACATCTGGGTGGCGGGCACTCCGCCGGTGTTCGAAGCGATCGGCGCCTGAGTGCCGGCACCCCGATCCACCTTTTTTCAGACCGAACCGGTGCGGTTCGTAACTCTTCCATGGGGAACCATTCGTATGCCGTGCGCTTCGCCTCCTCCTCGCTTCCAGCGTAACAGGCGGCGGTCTCGATCATGCACGACTTGCCCTCGCCGCCCGATGCACGGAACGCCTCGATGACCTCCTCCGGTTTCTGCTCGAAGTGGATGAGCGCATCGCCGATATCGCCGGCAACCTCCGCCGCCATCGGTCCTTGCGCCGATATACGGATCGGCGGGAGGTCCCGCGGGAGTTCGTAGATCTGCGCGTTGTCGAGGGTGTAGTAGGCGCCACAGTAGTCCTGCACCC
>ERZ795049.2302-NODE-2302-length-22598-cov-27.474160_pt1 | contig 22598 bp, 20 predicted proteins | sample MGYA00375133_ERZ795049 | MGnify/ENA primary metagenome ERZ795049 (study PRJEB30178, sample SAMN05720147) | activated sludge metagenome | isolation source: anaerobic digester from wastewater treatment plant | place: Japan | collected 2015-04-20 ... | reverse complement strand
CGCTTGCGCGGCGATCGGCACCTAGCGTCGAGGTCCGCTCAGTCCGTCTCCACTGTGCTCGTCTCCGCTGTGCTCGTCTCCGCTGTGCTCGTCTCCGCTGGGTCCGTCTCCGCTGGGCCCGTCGCCTCAGGCTGGCTGCCCGGGCGGCTCCACCAGCGTGATCGGCACCCAGCCACGCACGGCGTTGACCAGCCAGAGCGCCGTGGCGCTCGGCAACTCCTGCACCCGCAGAACTCGCTCGCTGACTGTTCCTGACGCCAACAGGTGAGCTCGCAAGGTGCCGGGCAGCAGCCCGCACGCGACCGGCGGGGTCACCAAGGTCCCGGCGACATCGGCCACCAGGTTGCCGATGGTCAGCTCGGTGAGCTCGCCGCGCTCGTTCCACAGCAGGACGTCGAACGGCGCCCCTGCGTCCCATCCCGCCGCCTGCAGGTATGCCGTCGCCTCGCGCCGGTGGCGCTCGTAGACCCCTCGTCGGGTGCTCTTGTGCCGCAACCACGGATCACCGGACCACACCGGGCTCCGAGCCAGCACCACCGCCCGAGGTGGGGGAGCGGTGCGGTCGGGGGCGGGCGGCATACCGAAAATGTCCGTGAGAGAGGTGAACTCGACGCGAAGATCGCCCGAAGGGCGCAGCAGCAGGCGAGCCCGGGCCGGGCCGGCACCGTCCGAACGGACCAACGCTCGCGCTCGGTCGGGGTCGAAGGGCCACCCGAACCACTCGGCCGACCTCGCCATCCGCTCCACGTGCCGATCGAGCAGAACCACCTCGTCGGTCTCGACCCGGAGCGTCTCCAGAAGGGCGAAGTCGCGCTGGGTCATGTCGAGCACAGCGGCCTTGGCCAGCGCCTCAGCGTGCTCGTCGCGACCGTCCGAGTCCCAGACGACACCGCCTCCGACGTCGTAACGCGCCCGACCGTCCGCCTGGTCGACGACCAGCGTGCGGATGGCGACGTTGAAGGCCGCCGCCCCACCGGGAAAGACCACGCCCACCGCGCCGCAATAGACCCCACGCGGCCGATCCTCAAGCTCCGTGATGAGCGCCATCGTGCGGATCTTCGGTGCCCCCGTGATCGATCCGCAGGGGAAGAGACCGCCAAACAGGTCGCCCAACCCCAGCCCCGGACGGCTCTCGCCGGTCACCGTCGAGGTCATCTGCCACACGGTTGGATAGGCCTCGACGTCGAAAAGGCTTGGCACGCGGACCGATCCGGGCCTGCAGACCCGTCCCAGGTCGTTGCGCAGCAGGTCGACGATCATGAGGTTCTCGGCCCGGTCCTTGGCGGAGGCGCGCAGGTCCGCGGCTCGGGCGGCGTCCAGCGCCCCGTCGCGAGATCGCGCGCGGGTGCCCTTCATCGGGCGGGTGACCACCTCGTGGCCGTCCCAGGTGAAGAACAGTTCGGGGGACACCGAAGCGACCGCATGGGCACCCGTGTCGACGTAGGCGAACCACCCGTCGCGCTGCGCCCGGCGCAGGTCCGCCCAGGCCCCCAGCGGATCCCCGTCGAAGCGCGCCCGCAGCCGCATCGTGTGGTTCACCTGATAGGTGTCACCACTGGCGATGGCCTCGCGGACGGCGGCGACGGACGCGGCATACGTCACCTCGTCGGTGCCCGCCTCCCACACCGAGCACGCGTATGCCGCGGGCTCCCGTGCCGCCCCCTCGGCGAGGGGAGCGTCGTGCAGGCCGAACCAGACGAGGGGCACGCCGGACCCGCTGCGGACCGCCATCGCCGGATCGAACGCAGGGGCGGCCTCATACGACACGAACCCGACGGCATACCGACCGTCCGCGCACGCTGCCGCGACCCGATCCAGCGCGGGTCGGACCTCGTCGAGGCAGCGCGCCTCGACGATCTCGACGGGCGCGCCGAACGCCAGCGGCCCCGCAGCCCCGGCCGGGGCCCAGGGAAAGTCGACGAACGCCTCCCTCACGGCGCCCAAGGCTAGGGCACATCGACCCCGACCAGGGTGTGGCCGAACGAGGTTCCTGCGCCGCGTTCCACTGCGCCCATCGCTCCGCCGCCATGGGACGCCGCCGCCACCGCCCCAGCGGAGCGGGCAGAATGGCAGCCGTGTCCCTTCGCGCCAGCTCCCTCGACCCGGCCGTCGCCGCCCTGCTCAAGCGCGACGACCAGGGCCTCGTGGCAGCCATCGTCCAGCAGCACGACACCGGTGAGGTGCTCATGCTCGGGTGGATGGATGACGAGGCCCTCGCTCGCACGCTGACGACGGGCCGGGTGACCTTCTGGTCGCGCTCGCGCGGTGAGTACTGGCGCAAGGGCGACACCTCCGGGCACGTCCAACACGTCCGTTCCGTGGCCGTGGACTGCGACGGCGACGCCCTGCTTGTGCGCGTCGACCAGGTGGGCGCGGCCTGCCACACCGGCGACCGCACCTGCTTCGACGCGCGGCCGCTGGCCGTGGTGGGAGGCCACGATGAGTGACATCCACGCCGAGTTGACCTTCGGCAGCACCTGGCCGAGCCTGGACGTCTTCGGAGAGTTGGCTCGCACCCGTCGGGTCATCCCCGTCGTGCGGCGGCTGCTGGCCGACGGTGAGACGCCGCTCGGGGTCTACCGCAAGCTGGCCAAGGGCGAGCCGGGCACGTTCCTGCTCGAGTCGGCCGAGCACGGTGGGGTCTGGTCGCGCTACTCGATCGTCGGGGCCCACAGCGCGGCGACCCTCACCGAGCGGGACGGCCAGGCTCACTGGATCGGTATGCCGCCCGCCGGGGTCCCGACCGACGGCGACCCGACGATCGCCTTGCGCGACACCGTCGCCGCCCTCGCGACCGCGAGGATCGGCGGTCTGCCCCCGCTCACCGGCGGGATGGTCGGGGCCATCACCTACGACGCGGTCCGGCGGTGGGAGAAGGTGCCCGACACCGGCCGCGACGAGTTGAACCTCCCCGAACTGGCCATGGTGCTGGCCACCGATCTCGCGGTCCTCGACCACTCCGACGGCTCGGTGCTGCTCGTCGCCAACGCGATCAACTACGACGACACTGACGAGCGGATGGAGTGGGCCTGGCGTGATGCGGTGGCTCGGCTCGACCGGATGACCGCCGAACTCGGTGAGCCGGCGCCCTCGACGGTCGCTGTGATCGAGCCGGTGACCCTCACCGTCACCAGTTCCCACGAGCCGGAGGCCTACCTCGACAACGTCGAGCGGTGCAAGGAGTCGATCCGCGCCGGCGATGCCTTCCAGATCGTTGTCTCGCAACGGTTCTCGACGCCGTGCGACGCCGACCCCATCGACGTCTACCGGGCACTGCGGGCCGCCAACCCCAGCCCCTACATGTACCTGCTGCGCCTGCCGCACCCGGACGGCACGGCATACGACATCGTGGGGTCCAGCCCGGAGGCCCTCATCAAGGTGACCGGGCGCGAGGCGATCACCCACCCGATCGCCGGTTCGCGCCCCCGTGGCAAGACCCCCGAGGACGACGTCCGCCTGGCCGACGATCTTGCCGCCGACACCAAGGAACGCGCCGAGCACGTCATGCTCGTCGACCTCTCGCGCAACGACCTCCAGCGGGTATGCCGCGCGGGCACCGTCGACACGGTCGAGTTCATGACGGTCCGCCGCTACAGCCACATCATGCATCTGGAGTCCACGGTCGTCGGCGAGCTCAAGGAGGGCGTGGCGGCATACGACGTGCTCGTGGCGACCTTCCCTGCGGGCACCCTGTCGGGAGCACCCAAGCCACGTGCAATGGCCCTCATCGACGAGTACGAAGGGCTCAAGCGGGGGATCTACGGGGGAGTGGTGGGTTATCTCGACTTCGCCGGTGACCTCGACATGGCGATCGCAATCCGCACCGCGGTCATCCGCAACGGCGTGGCACACGTCCAGGCGGGTGCGGGGATCGTCGCCGACTCCGTGCCCCAACTGGAGCACGAGGAGTGCCAGCACAAGGCTGCCGCCGTGCTGCGGGCCGTCCAGGCCGCCGCAGGGATGCAGGCAGCGGTGGCGGTCTCCCCGTGACCAAACGCCTGGTCGTCCTCGCCGTCGGCGGCCCGTTGGCGGTGCTGCTGGCGGCGCTGGGCCAGGTGTGGGCCAGTGGGTCCAGCCAGGACCCGGTGCTGGGCCGGGCGGCCCTGAGCATTACGGGCACGCAGATGGTCCCCGCGGCGCTGGGTCTGGCCCTCGTGGTCGGTGCAGCGCTGGTCGCGATGCTCACCGGAGGTCCGCGGATCCGGACCGCGGCCGGGGTCCTCATGGCGCTGGCTGCGCTCGCTGTCGTGGGGCTCATCGGGGCCTCGCTCGGCTCGGCTGGGGCCGCCCTGGGTCGGCGGGCCGCGGAGTTGGCCGGCCGCACGGGTTCCCCGGTCCCGGTGACGAGCGCGCTCGGGCCGTGGGCGTGGATCGCCGCCACGGGCGCCGGACTCACCGCCGTGGCCTCGATCGTGGCGACCTTCTCGGCGCGTCGATGGGCCGGCCTGTCCGCACGGTTCGATCGCGGAGGCGTCGACGGCGCGACCGATCGTGGGGCTCGGCGCAGCGACTGGGACGACCTCACCGAAGGACACGACCCCACCCGCGCGGACAGTGGCCAGGGGACCTGACACAATGGCGCACAGGAAATCCGTGACGGGTGCCCGCCGACCCCGGCGGCCGTAGAAGGAGTGACACTGATGGCCGGAAACGACCACCACGACAACCACGGTCAGAGCGTTGCCGCGTGGACCGGAGTGGCCATCCTCACGGTGGCCGCAGCCATCATGTGTTGGGCCGTCGTCGTTGCCTCGACCGGGTTGTTCATCGCCGGTGCCGTGCTTGCCGTCATCGGCGTCGTCACCGGAAAGGTGTTGGCCATGGCCGGTTTCGGCGTCCAGAAGCCGGGCCGCAACCAGGTGGACAGCGGCGTTTCCTGACCCAGGGCCGTCCCTCGATGCGCCGGTCCGCGGGGCATCTCGATTCGGCGGGTTCGTTGGCCACCGTGCGCGGTGAACGCTAGGGTCTTTGTCGCGGCCTCGTCCGGGGGGCGCGTTGTTGTCGTGATCGAGAAAGAGGCAGTGTCATGTCCTACGGTTCCACTCCGCCGCCCCCGCCGCCGGGTTCTGGTGGCTACGGCGCTCAGCCGCCCATGGGTCCTGCCGGAGGGATGCCCTATGGGGGCGCTCCGATGAGCCCGCCCCCGCAGAACAACCTCGTCCTGGCCATCCTCGCGACCGTCCTGTGCTGCCTGCCTCTGGGCATCGTGGCGATCCTCAAGGCCAACAAGGTCAACACCCTGTGGGCCCAGGGCGACCAGGCCGGCGCCCACGCCGCTGCAGCAGAGGCGAAGAAGTGGTCGATCATCTCGGCCATCCTCGGCATCGTTGTCGGCATCATCTACTTCGTGTTCGTCTTCCTCGCGGCCGCAAACGGCAGTGTGACGGTCCGCTGACAACCGTCCTTGTGACGATCGCCGAGGCCGCGTCCCCCCGTGTTGGCATGGGGGTGCGCGGCCTTGTGCAACCTGCCCTGATCGCCGTAGGCGCGGCGGCGGGGGCGGCATACCTGTATGCCGTGGACCCCAACGCCCCCGGCCACTATCCGCCGTGCCCGTTCCTGGCCGTCACCGGCCTCTGGTGCCCCGGTTGTGGCTCCTTACGGGCACTGCACGCCCTGCTGCACCTCGACGTCGGCACCGCTCTGGCCCGCAACCCCTTCGCGGTGCTCGCCTCGATCTACATCGCTTGGACGTTCTACCGCTGGGCCTACCGCCGGGTCACCGGCACCCCGCTGCGACTCGCGCCCGGGTGGGTCATCACCGTCGTGTGGGTGTCGATCGTCGCGTTCTGGATCCTGCGCAACGTCCCAGGGATGACATGGTTGTCCCCGCTCTGAGCCTGACCACGTAGCCTGGGTCGGTGCCTGCCACACCCACCGTTCTCGACGAGATCATTGCTGGCGTCCGCCTCGATCTCGCTGACCGCGTCGCCCGCACGAGCCTGGCTGACCTCGAGGCCCGGATCGCGACGATGCCTCCCGCCCTCGACGCAGAGGCCGCCCTGCGGGCCGCTCCCGGCATCGCCGTGATCGCTGAGGTCAAGCGGGCCAGCCCCAGCAAGGGCGCCCTCGCGGACATCCCCGACCCGGCGGCCTTGGCGACTGCGTATGCCGCTGGCGGAGCCACCGCGATCTCCGTCCTCACTGAGGAGCGACGCTTCTCCGGGTCGCTGGCCGACCTTGACGCGGTGCGCGCCACCGTGCGGATCCCCGTGCTGCGCAAGGACTTCATGGTGGAGCCGTATCAACTCCTCGAGGCGCGGGCCCACGGCGCCGACCTCATCCTGCTCATCGTCGCCGCGCTCTCTGACATTCAACTGATCGCTATGCGCGAGCAGGCGCAGCGGCTGGGGATGACGGCGCTGGTCGAGGTGCACGACGCCGAGGAGACCCGCCGGGCTGTCGCGACCGGGGCTCGCGTCATCGGGGTCAACGCGCGCAACCTCAAGACCCTCGAGGTCGACCCGTCCGCCTTCGCCCGGCTGCGCCCGCTCATCCCCGACGAGGCGGTTGCGGTCGCCGAGTCCGGCATCCGCGGCGTCGCCGACGTGAAGGGGTATGCCGCCGAGGGCGCCCGAGCGGTGCTCGTCGGTGAGGCACTGGTGATCGGCGGCGACCCGGCCGGCGCGGTGGCGAGTTTCGCGGGGGTGCCGGTGGGCGGCATACCGGGACAGCCGCAGGCGAGCACGACGCAGGCGAGCACGACGGAGGGACCGAGATGACCACACCGCACGGGAGATTCGGCGACTTCGGGGGACGGTATGTCCCCGAGGCGCTCATCCCCGCCCTGGAACAACTCGACGAGGTGCGCCGCAAGGCAGCCGTCGACCCCGAGTTCATCGGCGAACTCGACCGGCTGCACCGCACCTACACCGGGCGCCCGTCGATCATCACCGAGGTGCCGCGCTTCGCGGAGCACTGCGGGGGAGCGCGGGTCATCCTCAAGCGCGAGGACCTCAACCACACCGGCTCGCACAAGATCAACAACGTCCTCGGCCAGGCGTTGCTGGCCAAGCGGATGGGCAAGTCCCGGGTCATCGCTGAGACCGGCGCGGGACAGCACGGGGTGGCCACAGCGACTGCCGCGGCGCTGCTCGGGCTGGACTGCGTCGTCTATATGGGTGCGGTCGACACGAAGCGCCAGGCGCTCAACGTCGCCCGGATGCGCTTGCTCGGCGCCGAGGTCGTCGCGGTGACCAACGGCAGCCAGACCCTCAAGGACGCCGTCAACGAGGCCCTGCGCGACTGGGTGGCCAACGTCGACTCGACCCACTACGTGCTGGGCACGGTGACTGGTCCGCATCCGTTCCCCGAGATGGTGCGTGACTTCCACCGGATCATCGGGGTCGAGGCCCGGGCCCAGGTGCTCGACCTCGTCGGTCGACTGCCCGACGCCGTCCTCGCGTGCGTCGGCGGTGGCTCCAACGCCATGGGCATCTTCCACCGGTTCCTCTTCGACGACTCGGTGCGGCTGATCGGCTTCGAGGCCGGCGGCGACGGCATCGAGAGCGGTCGTCACGCAGCGCGCTTCTCCGGCGGCACCCGAGGGGTCCTGCATGGTGCGGCCACCTACGTGCTGCAGGACGACGACGGGCAGACCATCGAATCCCATTCGGTGTCAGCCGGATTGGACTACCCCTCTGTCGGCCCTGAGCATGCCCACCTCTTCGAGACGGGACGCGCCGAATATCGGCCGATCACCGATGACGAGGCAATGGAGGCGTTCCGGCTGCTGTGTCGCACCGAGGGGATCATCCCGGCGATCGAGTCGTCGCACGCCCTCGCGGGTGCGATGAAGGTCGGGCGTGAGTTGGGGCCAGACGCCCTGCTGCTCGTCTCGCTCTCCGGGCGCGGCGACAAGGACGTGCACACCGCGGCTCGCTGGTTCGGGCTGCTCGACGACGCGGAGGGTATGCCGTGAACCTCACCCCTGCGAGCCCTCTCGCCGCGAACCCCGCTGCCGCGACCCCCGCCAGCCCGGCGCTGAGCCCCGGCGCCCAGGTCCTGGCGGCCTGTCGCGCCGAGGGTCGGGCGGCGTTGGTCGGCTACCTTCCGGTCGGTTTTCCCTCGGTGGCGGGCTCGATCGAGGCCATGGTCGCCATGGTGCGGGCCGGCGCCGACATCATCGAGGTCGGCATTCCCTACTCCGACCCACTCATGGACGGTCCGCTGATCCAACGGGCTACGGAAGCGGCGCTCGAGGGCGGCTCGCGGGTCGATGACGTGTTCACTGCGGTCCGGGCGATCGCGGACGCCGGCGCGGCGGCATACGTGATGACCTACTGGAACCTCGTGCTCAAGCGAGGGGTCGCGCGGTTCGCCGCCGACCTCGCCGCGGCCGGCGGCTCGGGCCTCATCACCCCTGACCTCATCCCCGATGAGGCCGGCGAGTGGCTCACCGCCTCGGACGCCCTCGGCCTGGACCGGGTCTTCCTCGTCGCCCCGTCGTCCACCCTCGAGCGACTGACGGTCGCCACGGGGGCTTGTCGGGGCTTCGTCTACGCCGCGTCGACGATGGGTGTCACCGGCACCCGCGAGACGGTCGGCTCGGCCGCGCAGGACGTCGTGCGACGCACCCGCGAGGTGACCGACATCCCTGTGTGTGTCGGGCTCGGCGTGTCGACCCGGGCCCAGGCCGCGGACGTCGCGGGGTTCGCCGACGGGGTCATCGTCGGCTCGGCGCTCGTGCGCGCCTTGGGGGAGGGCGGCATACCGGCGATGGAAGCCCTCACCCGCGAGTTGGCGGCCGGGGTCCGCGAGGGCCGGCCGTGACTCGCGAGCGCGGGCTGGACCTGCTGGGAACCCTCCTGCGGCTCGTCCTCGGCGGCGTGATCCTTGTCGCAGGGGCGCTCAAGGTGACCAACCTCGGGCAGTCCGCGCTCGCCGTGCGGGCCTACCAGCTGCTGCCCTACGACCTCGCGGGTTATGTCGGCTATGCGCTGCCGATCATCGAGATCGTCATCGGGCTCCTGCTCGTCCTCGGGCTGTTTACCCGGATAAGCGCCCTTTTGGGCGCCTTGCTCATGCTGGCGTTCGTCATCGGGATCGCGTCGGCCTGGGCGCGAGGCCTGTCGATCGACTGCGGCTGCTTCGGCGGCGGCGGCACCATCGGCGCGGAACAGACCGCCTATCCGCTCGAGTTGAGTCGCGACGTCGCCCTGCTGCTGGCGGGGGCGTGGCTGGTGCGGCGTCCGCACACGGCATACGCCCTCGACGACCGGATCTGACCGCACCCGGCGAGCGCGCGCCTGACATGAGAGACAATGGGAGGTATGCCGCGCCCAGACGCCTCTGCCAAGCTCGCCGCCACCGCTCCCCGTCGCTCCCGTAGTGGCCTGGCGATCATCATTGCCGCCGTCGTCTTCGTGGCCGTGGTCGTCGCCGTCGTCATCGGTGCCACGACCTCGTCCAAGTCCAGCGGCGGAGGCGGGACTGCCTTCCCCAAGGGCGCCGCGTCGCTGGGTGCGCCCATGGTCGTCAACCCCGAGGCTCCCGCTTCGGTGCCGGTGCTGGACGTCTTCGAGGACCCTCAGTGCCCCGCGTGCGCGACGATGGACAAGGTCTACGGCGCGGCGATCGCTGAGCTGGCCAAGTCCAACCAGGCCAAGGTCGTCATCCACACGATGACGTTCCTGGACACCAACCTCAAGAACGATGCGTCGGTGCGGGCCGCGATGGGCGCCTACTGCGCGGCTGACCAGGGCAAGTTCCTGGACTACATGTCGGCTGTCTACGTTGGTCAGCCCCAGCAGGAAGGGGTGGGCTGGACCGCCCCGCAGTTGGAGGCGTTCGCCATGTCGGCCCGGGTGGGCAACCTGACCACCTGGCAGCAGTGCGTCAAGGACAAGACCTACCAGGCACACACCGCAGCAGCCGCCGAGGCCGCCCTCAAGGAGGGCGTGAACAGCACCCCCACGCTGCGCCTCAACGGCAACAAACTGACGCTCACCGGCAACGTCAACGAGCTTGCGGAAGCCGTCAAGGCCGCGACGAAGTAGTCTGCGCCGCACCAGCCCCGCCCGGGCCTGGGCCGGGGCGCCCTCCCGGATGAGGGAGAATGGGCGGCATGTCGTTACAGGACCCTGTCGGGCAACCACCCGAGTTCCCCGCGGATCCGTTCGCCGGTGCAGCCAACGTGGCCGGCGCTGCGCCCGTAGCGACACCTCCACCCGCGAGCTCTCGTCGCGGCGTGATGGGCGTGCTCGTCGCGGCCGTCGCCGTGCTGGCGATCGTCGTGGCGGTCCTGCTTGGTCAGTCGATGTCCCGTGGTGGCGGCACCACCGCCTCTGGCGCAGCACCCGCTGCGAACCCGGCCGCTCCCGCGGCCACAGCGACGGCGCCCGCGCCCGCGGCGAAGGCGCCCGCGACGGCCACGTCAAAGCCCGCCGCAACCGGTCCGGTTCCGACTGGTGCCGTCGGCTTCGGCGGCCCGCTCGTGCTCAACCCGTCGGCTCCGACTGGCGTTCCCATCCTCGACCTGTACGAAGACCCTCAGTGCCCGATCTGCCAGCAGTTTGAGGCCATCTTCGGCACCGCGATCGCCGAGGTGGCCAAGAACAACGAAGCCAAGGTCGTCGTCCACACGATGACCTTCCTCGACCGCAACCTGCGCAACGACTCGTCGGTCCGGGCCGCCAATGCCGCCTTCTGCGCGGCCGATCAGGGCAAGTTCCGCGAGTACATGAGTGCCACCTTCGCCGCCCAACCGGCTCAAGAAGGCGTCGGCTGGACCGAGGCCCAACTCGCGACCATCGCGCAGTCGGTGAGCATCACCGGGTCGGCGCTGGACACCTGGAAGACCTGCCAGCAGGGGCTCACCTACGCGGCTCACATCGCCGCCCTGGAGATCAACTCCGAGCGGTCAGGGGTCAACGGCACGCCCACGGCGTTGCTCAACGGCAAGAAGATGAACCTGTCGGGGCTCGACGCGGCCGGGTTCCGGGCTGCCGTGAAGGCAGGAACGGCGTGAGTGCGGGGGCGTTGGCGACGCTTGTCACCGAGATCCCCAGCCCGTCAACCGGCGTGTGGTGGCTCGGGCCTGTCCCCATTCGGGGCTATGCGCTCTCGATCCTCCTGGGGATCGTCGTCGCCGTGTGGGTCGCCCAGCGACGGATCGTCAGTCGCGGAGGAACGGCCGGTCAGGTGCTCGACATCTCGGCGTGGGCCGTGCCGTTCGGCATCCTCGGCGGGCGCATCTACCACCTCATCACGAGCCCACAGCCCTACTTCGGTGTCGGCGGAAACCCGTGGGCCGCCATTCGCATCTGGGAGGGCGGCCTGGGCATCTGGGGTGCCGTCGCCCTCGGGGCGCTGGGCGCCTGGATCGGCTGTCGGCGGCACGGAGTCGCCTTCGGTGACTTCGCCGATGCCGTGGCACCCGGTTACCTCGTCGCGCAGGCGCTGGGTCGCTTCGGCAACTGGTTCAACAACGAGATCTACGGCCCGCCGACCGAACTGCCCTGGGGGCTGCGGATCTACGAATGGGACCAGCAGGCCGGGCACGCCGTGATCGACTCGGCCGGCAACCCGATGGTCAAAGGGGTCTTCCACCCGACCTTCCTCTATGAGGCGCTGTGGTGCCTCGCGCTGGCTGCGTTCATCCTGTGGTTCGAGCGGCACCGCCGGTTGCGCCGGGGGCAGGCCTTCGCCCTGGTGGTCATCGGCTATCCGCTCGGCCGCTTCTTCATCGAGTTGATGCGCACCGACGATGCCAACCGCATCTTCGGACAGCGGGTCAACGTCTGGGTGTCGCTGCTCGTCATCGCTCTGGGCGTCGTCCTCTACCGGCGCACCGGGCGAGCCGTCGATCCGGTCGAGGCCCGTGAACCAGTGGAGCCGGTTGAGCCAGGTGAGCCAGTTCTGGCTGGTGAGGCTGGTGAGGCTCAAGTGAGCGGTCCAGACGCCCAAAACAGCCCCGCGTCTCGGCATACGGAATGAGTCGTATCAAACTGTAGGACGGTTTTCGGGTTCGCTATCCTTCCTTCGCTGGCCATCGCCGTCCAGCCGCGTCATCCGCGCCCTTGTGGGCGCCTATCCAGGACGGTGAGGCACTATGTCGCATCCGCGTATGCCCTTCTCGGCGCAACCCGACGATGTCGGGCTCTACCGGCGTGACTTCGAGCACGACGCTTGCGGCGTCGCCATGGTGGCGACGTTGCGGGGAACCGCAGGCCACGACATCGTCGAGTTGGCCCTGACTGCGCTGCGCAATCTCGACCACCGCGGCGCCACTGGCTCGGACCCACTCGTCGGCGACGGTGCCGGGATCCTCACCCAGGTGCCCGACCGCTTCCTGCGCGAGGTCACCGGCCTGCCGTTGCCGCCCGTCGGTGGGTATGCCGTGGGCACCGCCTTCCTGCCCACCAACGGGGCCGAGCGTGCCGACGCGATCGAGCGCATCGAGAACATCGCCACGCAGGAGGACCTGAGGGTCATCGGCTGGCGTGACCTGCCCGTCACCCCCGGCCTGGTCGGCGACGCCGCCCGAGTCGTCATGCCGTTCTTCGCCCAGGTCTTCGTCGAGTCGACCCAAGGCCGCACCGGGCTGGAGTTGGACCGGGCCGCCTTCTGCCTGCGCAAGCGGGCCGAGCGCGAGGTCGGGGTCTACTTCCCGTCGCTGTCCGCGCGCACCCTGGTCTACAAGGGCATGCTGACGACCGGGCAGTTGGAGCCGTTCTTCCCCGACCTGTCCGACCCTCGGTTCGAGACCGAGCTCGCCCTGGTGCACTCGCGGTTCTCCACCAACACCTTCCCCTCCTGGCCGTTGGCCCACCCTTACCGGCTGATCGCCCACAACGGCGAGATCAACACGGTCAAGGGCAACCGCAACTGGATGCGGGCCCGCGAGTCGATGCTCGCCACCGACCTCATCCCCGGCGACTTGCAGCGGCTCTTCCCGATCTGCACCCCGGGTGCATCTGACTCGGCGTCCTTCGACGAGGTGCTCGAGCTGCTGCACCTCAGTGGCCGATCGCTGCCGCACGCCGTCCTCATGATGATCCCCGAGGCCTGGGAGAGCCACGCGTCGATGGACCCCGCCCGACGGGCCTTCTACGCCTACCACGCGAACCTCATGGAGCCGTGGGACGGGCCGGCCTGCGTGACCTTCACCGACGGCACGCTCATCGGTGCCGTCCTTGACCGCAACGGGCTGCGCCCTGGGCGCTATTCGGTGACCGACGACGGGCTCGTCGTGCTTGCGTCGGAGACCGGTGTCCTGGATCTCGACCCGGCCAAGGTCGTGCGCAAGGGACGTTTGCAGCCGGGTCGGATGTTCCTCGTCGACACCGAGCACGGCCGCCTGGTCAGCGACGACGAGGTCAAGGCCGAGCTCGCGGCAGCACAGCCCTACCAAGAGTGGTTGCACGCCGGAAACATCGAGCTGGACGACCTGCCTGAGCGCGAACACGTCATCCACACCGCCAAGTCGGTGGCTCGCCGTCAGCAGACCTTCGGCTACACCCAGGAGGAGCTGCGGATCGTCCTCGCCCCGATGGCGCGGACCGGCGGCGAAGCCCTCGGGTCGATGGGCACCGACTCACCGATCGCGGTGCTGTCCGACCGGCCGCGCATCCTCTTCGACTACTTCACCCAGCTCTTCGCACAGGTGACGAACCCGCCGCTGGACGCCATTCGCGAGGAACTCGTCACCTCGCTCGGCCAGGTCATCGGCCCGGAGAGCAACATCCTGGCCGACACCCCGGCGCACGCGCGCAAGGTCATCGTGAAGTTCCCGGTCATCGACAACGACGAGTTGGCCCGGATCGTGCGGATCAACCACGACGGCGACCTGCCGGGTTACGCCACCCACGTCGTCAAGGGCCTCTACCCCGTCAGCGGGGGAGCGGCCGCCATGACGGCGCGGATCGAGCAGATCTTCGCCGAGGTCTCGGCCGCGATCTCGCGCGGGGTGCGCTTCGTCGTGCTCTCCGACCGCGACTCCAACGCTGACCTCGCGCCGATCCCGTCGCTGTTGCTCACCTCCGCGGTCCACCACCACTTGCTGCGGGAGAAGACCCGCACCCAGGTGGGTCTGCTCATCGAGGCCGGCGACGTCCGTGAAGTCCACCACGTCGCTCTGCTCATCGGTTTCGGCGCTGCCGCCGTCAACCCGTACCTCGCGATGGAATCCGTCGAGGACATGGTTCGCAGTGGCGCACTGACCGGGATCACGCCCGAGAAGGCGGTCGCCAACCTCATCAAGGCCCTGGGCAAGGGTGTGCTCAAGGTGATGAGCAAGATGGGGATCTCGACGGTTGCGTCCTACTGCGGGGCACAGGTCTTTGAGGCCATCGGGCTGTCCCAGGAGTTGGTCGACCGCTACTTCACCGGCACGGTGTCGCAACTCGGTGGCGTCGGCATCGACGTCCTCGCGGCCGAGTCGGCAGCCCGGCACTCGGTGGCCTATCCGGCGGAAGGCATCCACCAGGCCCACCGGACCCTGTGGGTCGGCGGCGAATACCAGTGGCGTCGAGAGGGCGAACCGCACCTGTTCGACCCCGAGACGGTCTTCCGGCTGCAGCACTCCACGCGGCAGCGGCGCTACGACATCTTCAAGCAGTACACCTCGCGGGTCAACGACCACTCCGAGCGGCTCATGACGCTGCGCGGTCTGTTCGACTTCGCCGACCCGTCGGTGACGGGCCGGGCGCCCATCGACATCAGCGAGGTGGAGCCGGTCAGCGAGATCGTCAAGCGCTTCCAGACCGGGGCGATGTCGTATGGGTCGATCAGCAAGGAAGCACACGAGACCCTCGCCATCGCAATGAACCGCTTGGGCGGCAAGTCCAACACGGGCGAGGGCGGCGAGGACGAGGAGCGGCTGCTCGACCCGACTCGGCGCTCGTCGATCAAGCAGGTGGCCTCCGGACGCTTCGGCGTGACCAGCCTCTACCTGTCCGAATCCGACGACATCCAGATCAAGATGGCCCAGGGCGCCAAGCCGGGGGAGGGCGGCCAGCTGCCCGGCAACAAGGTCTACCCCTGGGTGGCCAAGACTCGGCACTCGACGCCGGGTGTCGGGCTGATCAGCCCGCCCCCGCACCACGACATCTATTCGATCGAGGACCTGGCCCAGCTCATCCACGACCTCAAGAACGCCAACCCGGCGGCTCGGATCCACGTCAAGCTCGTGTCCGAGGTGGGTGTCGGAACGGTCGCGGCAGGTGTCTCCAAGGCCCACGCCGATGTCGTGCTCATCTCGGGCCACGACGGCGGCACGGGGGCCTCGCCGTTGACCTCGCTCAAGCACGCGGGCGCACCGTGGGAGCTCGGCCTGGCCGAGACCCAGCAGACCCTGCGGCTCAACGGACTGCGCGACCGGATCGTCGTGCAGACCGACGGCCAGCTCAAGACCGGCCGGGATGTCGTCATTGCGGCGCTGCTGGGCGCCGAGGAGTTCGGCTTCGCCACTGCACCCCTGGTGGTCAGCGGCTGCGTGATGATGCGCGTCTGCCACCTGGACACCTGCCCGGTCGGCGTGGCGACCCAGAACCCGGAGCTGCGGGCCCGCTTCTCCGGCAAGCCGGAGTTCATCGAGACCTTCTTCGAGTACATCGCCGAGGAGGTCCGCGAATACCTCGCGCAGTTGGGTTACCCGACCCTGCAGGAGGCGATCGGTCAGGTTCGTTCCCTGGTCACCGACCGGGCGGTCTCGCACTGGAAGGCCAGTGGGATGGACCTGCGTCCCATCCTCGCCGAGGTCGTCGACCCCAGTGGCGGCACGGCATACCAGAGCGTGTCGCAGGACCACGGACTGCAGAAGGCGCTGGACAACCAGCTCGTGGCGATGGCCCGACCGGCCATCGACGACGGCGAGCAGGTGCGCGGGTCGATCGCGGTCCGCAACGTCAACCGCACCGTCGGGACGATGCTCGGCCACGCGGTTACGTCGGCACACCCGCACGGCCTGCCCGACGGCACCATCGAGCTCACGCTCACCGGGTCCGGCGGCCAGTCCTTCGGTGCGTTCCTGCCCGCGGGGGTCACTCTCAAGCTGGTGGGGGACACCAACGACTACCTCGGCAAGGGCCTCTCGGGTGGGCGGCTCGTCGTGCGTCCGGACCGTCGGGCGCCGCTCAAGGCCGAGCAGAACGTCATTGCCGGCAACGTCATCGGTTACGGCGCGACGGCTGGCGAGATCTACCTGCGTGGTCGAGCCGGCGAGCGCTTCTGTGTCCGCAACTCTGGCGCGACGGCGGTCGTCGAAGGCGTCGGTGACCATGGATGCGAATACATGACCGGTGGTCGGGTCGTCGTGCTCGGCACCACCGGGCGCAACTTCGCCGCGGGCATGTCGGGCGGGTTGGCCTACGTGCTGGACCTGCGCCGCGAGCTGGTCAACGCGGAGCTCGTCGACCTGGCCCCGCTGCGCCCCGGCGATGTCGATGCGGTTCGGGAGATCCTCGAGGCGCACGTGCAGTGGACCGAATCGGCGGTGGCGACCCGGCTCCTGGCCAACTGGGAGCAGGAACAGTCCCGTTTCACCGTCGTCGTCCCCCGCGACTACCAGCGGGTCCTCGACGTGCGCGCCGGTGCCCAGGCCGAGGGCCTGGACCCGGACGGCACCGAGGTGTGGAACCGAATCATGGAGGCGTCCCGTGGCTGACCCCCAAGGCTTTCTCAACACTCGCGAACGCGAGTTGCCCACCCGTCGCCCCGTGCCGATCCGGTTGCAGGACTGGCGTGAGGTCTACGAGGACCAGGACATCCACCAGTTGCAGCGCCAGGCCGGTCGCTGCATGGACTGTGGGATTCCGTTCTGTCACAACGGATGCCCGCTCGGGAACCTCATCCCCGAGTGGAACGACCTGGCGTGGAAGGGGCGGTGGCGCGACGCGATCGAGCGGCTGCACGCGACTAACAACTTCCCCGAGTTCACCGGGCGGTTGTGCCCGGCACCGTGCGAGACCGCCTGCGTCCTGGGGATCAACCAGCCCGCCGTGACGATCAAGCAGGTCGAGGTCACCGTCGTCGAGCAGGCCTTCGCCTGGGGCGGGGTGTTGCCGCAGGCACCCGAGCGGTTGTCCGGCAAGACCGTTGCCGTCGTCGGCTCGGGTCCAGCGGGCCTGGCAGCGGCCCAGCAGCTCACCCGGGCCGGTCACACGGTCGCCGTTTTCGAGCGGGCCGACAAGGCTGGCGGGCTGCTGCGCTATGGCATCCCCGAGTTCAAGATGGAGAAGTCCATCGTCGAGCGTCGGATCGCCCAGATGGAGGCCGAGGGCACCCGGTTCCGCACCGGTGTTGCTGTCGGCGAGGACCTCACCGGTGAGCAGTTGAAGGCCCGCTACGACGCCGTGGTGCTGGCCATCGGGGCGACCGTCCCGCGTGACTTGAGCGTCCCCGGGCGCGAGCTGAGCGGCATACACCAGGCCATGGAGTATCTCCCGCAAGGCAACCGTGCCGCGCTGGGGCAGACCGTCGCGGGTCAGATCCTCGCGACCGGCAAGGACGTCGTCGTCATCGGCGGCGGCGACACCGGCGCCGACTGCATCGGCACCGCACTGCGCCAGGGCGCGCGGTCGGTGACGTCGCTGGAGATCCTGCCGCAGCCGCCGGAGGAGCGCCCGGCGGGGCAGCCGTGGCCCACCTACCCGATGATCTTCCGCGTCGCCTCCGCGCACGAGGAGGGCGGCGAGCGGGTGTATGCCGTGTCGACCGTCGAGTTCGTCGGCGAGGCGGACGGGTCGGTCAAGGCGCTGCGGGTCACCGACGTCGCGTTGTCCAACGGCCGGTTCGAGCCGGTGCCGGGCACCGAGCGGGAGTTGCCGGCGCAGTTGGTCCTGCTGGCCATGGGCTTCCTCGGCCCACAGGGCGAGGGGCTGCTCGAGCAGTTGGGCGTCGACCTGGACGAGCGCTCGAACGTCGTGCGCAACGGCAGCTACATGAGCTCGGTGCCGGGCGTCTTCGTCGCCGGTGACGCCGGTCGAGGTCAGTCCCTCATCGTCTGGGCCATTGCCGAGGGCCGCTCGGCAGCGCACGGGGTCGACGCCTGGCTGACGGGGAACCCCAGCCAGTTGCCTCGACCGATCAACCCGACCGACCGACAGTTGCTCGCCTGACCCGGTCGACCACCAACTCTCCACATATCTCGCATATCTCGCACAAGTCGAGTCTGATCCGGATCAGAACAGGGGTCTGATCCGGATCAGACCTGCCGGGACCGGCATACCTGGCCCCGCTCCGCTTCACTAACCCCTAAGGTTGCTCGACATGCGTCGCGCTAAAATCGTTTGCACTCTTGGCCCTGCCACCTCCAGCCCAGCCCGGATCCGGGAACTTGTCCTCGCGGGAATGGACATCGCCCGGCTCAACCTCTCCCACGGGGAGTACTCCGCGCACGAGAAGGTCTATCGGGCGGTACGCCAGGCCTCCGACGAGACCGGGCGGGCCGTCGGGATCCTTGTCGACCTGCAGGGTCCGAAGATCCGCACCGGTCGGTTCGCCGACGGCCCAGTGATCCTCAAGGTGGGCGAGCGTTTCACGATCACGACCCTCGACGTGCCCGGCGATCAGTCGCGGGTGAGCACGACCTACAAGGGCATGCCTGGCGACGTTCACCCCGGTGACCTGTTGCTCATCGACGACGGCAAGGTCACCCTGCGCGCCGTGGAGGTGACCGACACCGACATCCACACCGAGGTCGTCGAGGGCGGTGCGGTGTCGAACAACAAGGGCATCAACCTGCCCGGCGTCGCCGTGAGCGTCCCCGCACTGTCGGATAAGGACAAGGCCGACCTGCGCTGGGCACTGTCCCTGCGGGCCGACATGATCGCGCTGTCGTTCGTCCGCTCGGCCGCCGACATCGAGGACGTCCACGCGATCATGGACGAGGTCGGGGTCCGGCTGCCGGTCATCGCCAAGATCGAGAAGCCGCAGGCCGTCGAGAACCTCCCGGAGATCCTTGAGGTCTTCGACGGGCTCATGGTGGCCCGTGGCGACCTGGGCGTCGAACTCCCGCTGGAGCAGGTGCCGCTCGTGCAGAAGCGGGCCGTCGAGTTGGCGCGCAACCGGGCCAAGCCCGTCATCGTCGCCACCCAGGTGCTCGAGTCGATGATCGAGAACTCGCGACCGACCCGGGCCGAGGCCAGCGACGCGGCCAACGCGATCCTCGACGGGGCCGATGCGGTGATGCTCTCGGGCGAGACGAGCGTGGGCGCGTGGCCCATCGACGCAGTGCGCACCATGGCCCGGATCATCGAGAACACCGAGGAGCACGGCCTGGAGCGTCTTGCGGCGCTGCACGGCCAGCCGCGGACCATCGGGGGGGCGGTCACGCTGGCCGCCTTCGAGGTCGGTGAGTTGATCAACGCGAAGTACCTCGTGACGTTCACCTCAACCGGCGACTCGGCCAAGCGGTTGGCGCGGTTCCGCTCCAAGATCCCCATGCTGGCCTTCACCTCCAGCCCCGCGACGCGCAGCCAGTTGGCACTGGTCTGGGGCATCGAGACCTACCTCGGCCCGAGTGTCGAGCACACCGACCAGATGGCCGAGCAGGTCGAGCAGGCCCTGCTCGCCGAAGGCCGCTGTGTCGAGGGTGACCTCATCGTCATGGTGGCCGGTTCCCCGCCCGGAATCCCCGGCTCGACGAACATGATGCGCGTGTTGCGGGTCGCCGGCGACACCGGCCACGGCAACCCCTTCTTCCACTCGCACCCCGGCGCCGAGCCGGTTCGTTCGGTCCAGTAGCGCACGACGACTCAGGTATGCCGCGCGGCCCGGCCACGCGGCATACCTGAGCGGTTTGTTGGTGTGGGGGAGGCTGTGGGTATGCTTCTCGGGCACCCAGCCGGGGTGGTGGAATGGCAGACACGGGGCACTCAAAATGCTCTGCTCGCAAGGGCGTGGGGGTTCGAATCCCCCTCCCGGCACCGTTGTGTTCTTGAGATGTGTCGTTGAGCTTGGGTAGTTGCGATCGTGGTGGACGCGGCGGCCGTGAGGCCCGGCTGCCCGCCCACTCGTCCGGACCGGGGTTGCCTGCGCACACCCGCGAGGACGAGGCCGCCAAGTCATCCGCGGGGTCCTGGGCTGGGTCAATCGGCGTTGCGCAGGCTCGGTAGGATCTGGCCATGACGATCCCGACGCCCGCCCCACCGGAATCCCCGTCGCCGGACCGATCCGGCGCACTGCGGATCGTCGTGGCCGAGGACGAAGCCCTCATCCGGATGGACCTGGTCGAGATGCTCGCCGAGGCGGGCTACGAGGTCGTCGGTGAGGCCGGCGATGGCGAGGCAGCCGTCGAGTTGGTCCGCGAGGCGCGTCCGGATCTGGTGCTCATGGACGTGAAGATGCCGGTGCTCGACGGGATCAGCGCCGCGGCGATCATCGGCAAGGAGTCACTCGCGCCGGTCGTCATGCTGACCGCCTTCTCGCAGAAGGAGCTCGTCGAGCGAGCCAGCGAGGCCGGAGTCATGGCCTACGTCGTCAAGCCGTTCACGTCGGCCGACCTCACGCCGGCCATCGAGGTCGCCGCCAGCCGCTGGGCGCAACTGCGCACCCTCGAGTCCGAGATCGCCGACCTGGCCGACCGGCTCGAGACCCGCAAACTGGTCGACCGGGCCAAGGGGCTGCTCATGACCTCACTCAAGGTGAGTGAGCCGGACGCGTTCCGGTGGATCCAGAAGACGGCGATGGACCGACGCCTGTCGATGAAGGAAGTAGCCACCCTCGTCGTCGAAGGCCTGCCGAGCAAGGGCTGAGCAACCCAGCCCACGCGATGTGCCGCTCGCGCGGCGAACGCAGCGAGCGCGGCTAGCGCAGCGCGATGATCGCTTGCGTCAGCAGGGGTGCAAAAAGCAGGGCCGGCAGCATGTCGCCGACCGGCACGTCGCGGATCCGCAACAGCCGCAGTCCGATTCCGACGAGCAACAACCCGCCGGTCGCGGTCAGCGCGGCGATGTGGGCGTCGGGGAGCAAGGAGCCGAGGACCACGCCGAGCACCGTCCACAAGCCTTGGACGACCCCCACCGAGACGGCCGAGAGCAGCACGCCCACGCCGAACGACGACGCGAAGGCTAGGGCGGCGAACCCGTCGAGCACCGACTTGAGGGTGAGTTGGTCGATGCCCCGGCCCAGGCCGTCGGACAGACTGCCCAAGATGGCCAACGGGCCGACACAGAACAACAGCGACGCGCTGAGCCACCCCTCGATGAACCGCTCCCGGGCGGCATCGGCATCGGCGTGCGTTTCGGGGTCCCCGACCGCGTCGGTGGTGCCGGTCTGATCGCCGGCGGCGGCTGCGCTGGTGCCGGTGTCGGCCTTGGTCGCCGGGCCGCCGCGACGACGGGCGGTTCGTTCGTGCAGGATGCCGGCCAACCCGGCCAGCCGTTCCTCGATGCGCAGCGTGGACCCGGTGATCGACCCGATGAGCAACGATCCGAGGACGACGAGCACTGGCACTCCCGGGCCGACAGCGTCGCGCAACGCGGCATCGGTGACCGAGACCGTTGACAGCCCGGCGACGAGCAGCGTCGTCAGGCCAAGGCAGTCGGTGACGACCGATCGGGTGCGCTCGGGGATCCGGTGCCCGACCCACATGCCCAACAGTGCACCGGCCACGACCGCGACGATGTTGATGACCGTGCCCAGGCCCGGGAAGGCGACATGCATGGCCCACACCCTATGGGTCGCGTGAGTGCGGCTGTCGCAGCGCCCAACTCGGGGGTACCGGTGGGTGCCGAGGAGTATTAGAGTCGGTTGTCAGCGGGAACAAAGTGCGTCATCAGCGGGAACACAGTGAGTCAACTTGGGCCGAGAGGCTCTCACCGGTCAGGGGCCAGACACCGGTCGCGCGTTCGTGGAAGGACATCGGTGTCAGCTCCCCAGGCCCCCCAAGCCCTGGTTCGTCGGGTCGACGAACGCTCGGTGGATGTCGTCTGCGACCTTTGGGCGCAACAGCGCGAAGAGCGGGCCCCGACCGAGTTGGGGCTTCGCCGGGTGACGGCTGACGTGGTCCGGGCCGCCCTGCTGCGGCCTGAGACCGTCGCGTTCGCGGCATACCTCAACGGTGCGGCCGTCGGTTACGTCGTGCTTAGCGACTGCTCGCTCAACCCGTTCAGCGATGCGGCGTGTGTGTCGGTCGATCAGATCTATGTCGCCAAGGATGCCCGCAAGAAGGGTGTCGCGCGGGCGCTGATGACGGCCGTGGCAACCTTCGCCGATCGGCACGGCGCCGACCAGATCGCTTGCAGTGTGCCGTCGGCGGTGCGCGACTCGAACCGGTTCTTTGCCCGGCTCGGCTTCACTCCGCACACCATCCGTCGGGTCACGCTCACGGCCGCTCTGCAACGGCGCCTGGTCGGCGACACCGCCGAGTCTCGCTTCGCCCTCGACCAGGTGCTGGCCCGTCGCCGGGTCGCCCGGATCCGGGCCGCTCAGGGTCGGTTCGCCGCGCACTGACCGCGCACTGACCGCCACCGACCCGAAACATCGTCGACCTTCCGATAGGTCGACGAGATGTCATCGACCAACTGAAAGATCGTCGATCTTTGGCGCGCGCACCGGCCCGAAGAGCACGGGGGACCGACGGCTAGGCCGACGCGACGAGGTCCTCGTGGGCCTGCTCCAACAGGTCGCGAACCCGCCATGGGTCGGGCAGCAGG
>ERZ795049.2298-NODE-2298-length-22623-cov-4.961494_pt1 | contig 22623 bp, 14 predicted proteins | sample MGYA00375133_ERZ795049 | MGnify/ENA primary metagenome ERZ795049 (study PRJEB30178, sample SAMN05720147) | activated sludge metagenome | isolation source: anaerobic digester from wastewater treatment plant | place: Japan | collected 2015-04-20 ... | reverse complement strand
GAGTTGATCATGAACCTGCGGTTCACAACGTAGAATCTACATGCGGGGCCGTGAACGGCCGTTTCAATCGGCCGAGACCTTGCCGAACCGGTCAGCGGGGCAGTCCCGTCAGGGACGACAGATTTCAGCCCGCCACGTCAGTGGCGGGAAACCGGGAGCCCCATCGCGACAAAGTCCCGTAGGGACGGCAGACCCGATCAAGGCGATCCCGCGAATCGCGGACGAACTTTCGAGTGAGGAACGAGCGCCGGATTTTGAAAGGCCGGTCAGGCCTGGCCGCGCAGCAACGTGAACGGCGCGGCGGCGTCCACCCGCAGGCCGTGCTCCATCAGCTCGCTCCCCGAAACATCCCCCCACGGCCGCTCGCTCAACGGCTCCTCGATGCGATAGGTCGCCGCCGGCCGGAGTCCCCGCAGCCGGAGCGGACCCGCGCCGGTCTGCCGATTCGCGAAAACGAAGACGATCCACTCCTCCCCCGTCTCGCTCACGAACTGCACGGCCTGGCCGTCCTCGGGCATCGCGGGGGGCGGCGTGAGCTGGTAGTAGTTCTGATCCAGCAGGTGGCGATAGCCCTTGAACAGCTCGACAAGCCGGCGCGCGCGACGGCGGAGGTCCGCCGGCCAGACCGACAGGTCGCCCATGAACTGAACCGCGCCCATCATGCGCGCGACAAAGTCCAGCTCGCTCAGGCCGGGCTCCGCGGCGCCCTTGACGGTGTGGAGCGCCGTGGCGCACAGGCAGCCCGGCAATATCAGATTCAGATTGGCCTGCATCGCGCGGCAGATATCGCTATCCCAGGTGAAATCGGAGATCCACTGGACGTGGCCGCGGCGCAGCGTGGCCAGGTCGAGGCGGCGGCCGCCGCCGGCGCATTGTTCGATTATCACATGTGGATAACGAGCCAGCAGGCGATCCCAGATCCCGTAGAGCGCCTTGAAGTAGTGAAACGCGTATTTTCCGGTCGGATCATGGCGCTCGAAGATCGTGAACTGGTCAAAGACGATGTTGTAATCCCACTTGACCCAGCCGAGGTCGGCCCGCTCGATCCAGCCGGCGATCAGGTCCTCCAGGTATTGCGCGGCGGCGGGGATCGTCAGGTCGAGATGGTGGGAGTCGCCGAGAAACCACTCCGGATGCTTGCGCCCCAGGTCGCTCGCGGGCGGGGCCTGTTCCGGGTCGAACCACAAGCCGAGGGCCAACCCCAGCTCGCCCGCGGGGTGAGCCGCGTCGGCGACGATCCCGTTGGGGAATTTGCCGCTGTCGATCCGTTCGTAATTGCCGCCCCCCCAGTCGGAACCGTCGGGCTGGCTGCTGGTGGCCCACCCCGCATCGATCGTAAACGATTCCAGCCCGACTTCGCCGGCGACCTGCATCTGATCGCGTAGGAACCGGGCGTCGAAGTCCAGTTGCACGCCGAACCAGGAATCATACGTGATCGGCGCCGGCACGTGGGTATGGGCCCGGCGCGGGATGATGCAGTCGCGAATATGTTTGCGGATGGCGTTGGTGCAGCCGGCCAGGCCGTCGGCGTCGGTAAAGACCAGGTGGACGGCGGGCAGTTCCAGGGACTCCCCGGGGGCCAGCACGAGCTGATGCACCGGGATCTCGGCCTGAAGGTGAAGTCGTTCATACTCCCAGCCCCAGCCGGCCTCGATCACCCAGCGACCCGACCATTCCATCGCGAGGACCAGCCCCGCTTCATCGCAACTGAGCAGCAGAAACGGGAGATCGCGGTTGGAGGAGCCGCCGGTGGGATGGCTTTCGAGGCGGAAGGCCTCGGGTCCGCCCCCGTAACGGCGCTCGACCGTGCGCACGCGATAGGCCTCGGGCGGATAGACCGCGCTGCAGACTCCTCCGCTCAGCGAACGGAGCCGGACCCGCCCGGCCATGCCGTGAGGCCATTCGAGCAGCAACGGTCGCAGCCGGGTGAGCGGAGGCGAGGCCGCGGCGGCGGGATTGCTGAGCGTGGTCTGGATGATCGCGGCCCCGCGGGGTTCGCGGCGAACGCGGATCGCCGCGTGAAGGCCGGATGCGCGCTCCACCCATTGAAAGAGCAGTTCGCCCGGCGCCTGGCGCGGCGGCTCGAGCGGCTCGAATTGGGCGCGGGCGCCGGCGACGTCGCAGGCCACGGCGCAACCCGCCTGCAGGCCGCGCGCGAAAATTTCCGGCGCGAATTCGAACAGGCTCGAAGCGATGCTCAGGTCGGCCATGCGGGAGAATCCTCGGGTGGCTTGCGGCTATTTCATGGAGGGATGAACATGACACAGCTCAGCGAGGAATGCCAATGCGGAGCGGAAGCGGTTGTGGGCGAGGGCGCGGATGCCGGTTACGTGGAAGTGGACGATCTCCAGTTCCTCGTAATCCCGCGGTTCACAGCACGGGCTGAAAATGGCGGACCATGAATCACCGATTCGAACGGCCGGGGGCTTGCCGGATCGTCCAGCGGGGCAGTCCCGTCAGAAACGGCCGACTTCAGTCCGCTTCTTCAGTAGATGTCATTCCCCAATAGGCAATCCGCTCGAGGACTCCAAATCCAATGCGGGCGCCTCCGACTTGTCTCTTGGATGAAGTCCGCGCAGCGGACGACCGGAATAAAGCGCAGGGTGACGGCCGCAGGCCGGAACCCTGCGTCGCCGCCCCCTACGATTCAAGCGCCTGGAAGGGGCGGCGGGAACCGGTCTGAATTGGGGGATTGATTTGACCCGCAGGAGAAAATGTTCGGGGCGGTCGCGTCGGACCGCCCCGAACAGGGAAAGGAACTGACCGTTATTCCAGCGTGAAATCCGACAATTCGGCCGGGACCTTCGTCGGATCGGGAAGGACCTCCAGTTCGCTGAAGCGCGGGAAGTTGTCGGGACTGGAGACGAGGATGTTGACGCGCAGCTTGGTCGTCTCGACCGGAAAATCAGGACCGCTCATGGTGTTGCCGTCGCCGTGATAGGCGTAATAGTAATCCTGATGCTCGGTCCAGTCATCGGCGAGGGGCGCCGTGGTGATGTGATCATGGACAACCCAGTCCGCGGCGCCTTCATCCCAGGTTTCCACCTGGAACTCCTCGGGTGGATAGAATCCCCAGTAGATCCGGACGATCGAGAACTTGACCGCGTAGGGGAACGTGACGGTGAACGTGGCCGGTCCCCCGACGCCGACGGAGAGCCCGGACACCCAGTCGGTGTTGACGTCGTTGTCGAGCACGAGCGTCTTGCCCTGAAAATTGGTCGGATCGGTCGACGATTCGAGCGTGACCGGCAGGTCCATCAGGTCGGTCAGCGGGGGCACTTCGGAGGCGGTCAGGATGTTGACCTCGCCGAAGCGCGGATAGTTGGCCTCGTGCGACTGGACAATGTTGATCCGCAGGGCGGTGGTGGAGGCGGGGAAGCCGTAGGCGTGGTTGGCGTAGGCGGCCGCCGCGGGCGTATCCGTAACGTGAAAATGGGTCACCCACTGCGAGCCGTCCCAGGTGTCGACGGTGTATTCGCGCGGCATGTAGGGCGACGTCCAGAAGATGGAGACCTGGCCGATCGCGACCGGGCTGGCCCAGGTGAACGTGACCGAGGCGCCGCCGCCGACGCCGACACTCAGATCGCTGATCCACTCCGAAGTGTCGACATTGTCCACCAGGTTCGTAATGGGATAACCCACGAGATTACCGGGAGGGGTCGCATCGAGGGTGGCTGAGTCTTCGAGCCCCGCCCACAGCGGAGGGGCGGCGAGGAGCCAGCCGGCGAGGAATAACAGGCCTAGGGGACGGGTGGGAAGTAAAGAGCGCATGGCAGGTAGTGCCTCCTTGGAGGAAAGTAAAATGGGGATAACCAACAGCCGCGGCGTCCATGCCGCCGAGAATCGAAACGCGGGGTCAAGCGCGAGTCGAACGATTGCGCTCCTTTCTCTGGAAACTCCAGCCTCGTCCCCGCGCGCGCCCCGGACCGAAACAATACGGCTTCCGCGGGACGTCCGCTCTGGATCGGGTGCGGCCACCGGGCTACCAACCCGCCGGGATGCCAGCCGGTTGGGGGGGCGGAACGATGAAAATAAGCAACGGCTCAATGCTCAATCCATTGTATAGGGTCGGCGGCGGCGGAAAGTCAACCGAAAAAGAAAGCGCTTACCCCGCCGCAGCGTCCCGCTCCCCCGCGACGTCGTCCCGCGGCGTTCCAAGCCGGCCCGCGGGCGTTCAGGCCGCCGCGAGCGCGATGGCCTTGCAAACGTTTGAGCAAAAAGCCGTTGAATTCCCCCCGCCCCCGCGCTTACACTCCTCCCACGGGGTCAGGGACTCCGCTTTTCTCGCGCTGTGCATGCGTCCCACGCCCTCCCAGTTTGCGCTGCCCGAGGCCAGTTCTCATGTCGCGCCGCAAATCCAAAGTCACCATCAAAGACGTGGCCTTTGCGCTCGGGGTCAACCCCTCCACCGTCTCCCTGGTCATGAACGGGAGCCGCCGGATCAGCGCGCCAACCCGCGAGCGGGTGCTCAAGGTGGCCCGCGAGATGGGCTACATTCCCGACAAACGCGCCCAGGGGCTCCGCTTCCGCCGCACGCGCGTGCTGGGAATCATGGTCCCGGCGCTCAACGAGATCTACGTGCCGACCGTGGTCGACGGCGCCTACCGCACCGCGCGCAAAGCGGGCTACCAACTGCTGATCGTCTACTCCGGCCAGACGGCCGAGGAGGAGACCGACGCCACGATGCAGTTGCTGGCCGAAGGGGCCGACGGCGTCATGCTGATCGAACGGCGGCCGGACGCGTCGGGCCAGCCCACTGAGCACCCCGCCTACCACCTGCTGCTGGAGCACGGCGTGCCGACGGCGCTGCTGGGGACGGACTGCCCCGCCGGCTTCAACCAGGTGGATATCGCGATGCAGTCGTTCGTGCTGCAGATCATGGACGCGGTCCTGAGCCGCGGCCGGGGCGCCTCGCTCATCACCCGCCACAACGGATCGCTGGAGCGATTCATCAGCGAGAAGCAGGAGCAGGGGTTCCTCGAGGGGATGCGCAAGGCGGGCGTCGCCGATCCGACCCGGTTTATCTTCTCAAAGTGTGATCATCACGAACTGGTCGAACTGGGCCGCGTGGCGGGGCAATACCTGGTCGAGAATTTCGGTTTGCGCCAGGCGATCCTGACGGCCAACGACCTGATCGCCGAAGGGGTGCAGAATTACGTCATGGAGAACGGGATCCGGACCGGGGGAGACTTCACGTTTGTCAGCCTGAGCGATCTCCCCTACTCGCCCTACGGCCCGACGGCGTTCGCCTCGGCGATTGTGCCGATGGGGCAATGCGGCGAGTCGCTCGCCGAGCTGGTGATCGGCCAGATCAACGCGGGAAGCAACTGGACCCCGCGGCGCCGGCTGTTCCATCCATGCCCGGTCACGCGTCACCTGGAGCGCATGGACCTGTCGGAGGAGGAGAAGCGCGAGCTGTGGAACCGGCAGCATGAATACCGCAGCCGCGGTTTCTACCAGGAGTTCGTGCGAACCGAAAGCCCGGTGCGGGCCGAAAGCACCGCGCTGCCGGCCTGAGGGCGAAGCCCTGAAGTTTTGATCTCGAAAACCACAAACAACACGAAAGAGCGCGAAACTCCGGCATGACCCACCGTAATTTTTCCCAGGTGGAGTATTTTCGCCAACTGGCGGCCGCCCATCGGCCGCGCCTGGCGTTCGACCGGGCCGGCTTGGATTTCACCGCCTGGCGCACGGCGCTGCTTGCCGAACTGCACACGCTGCTCGGCCCGACCCCCGCGAGCGCCGCACTCAACCCCGAAATCGTCTGGGAGATCGAAGAGGACGGGCTGATCAAGCGCCGCGTGCTGCTCGATTTCGAGCCGGGGATGTCGGCCGCCGCGCTGGTTTACATCCCCCGCGCCGCGCTCGCCTCCCCCGCGCCGGCGATCCTCTGCTCGCACGGCCACGGCGCCTACGGCAAGGATTCGGTGATGGGCGTGGCGTCACTGAACGATCCGGCGCGCCAGCAGGAAATCCGCCGCCTCAACTATGATTACGGCCTGCAGATGGCGCGGCGCGGTTACGTGACGATCGCGATCGACTACCGCGGATTCGGCGAGCGCGGCGACCCGGCGACCCCGCATGGCGCATCGTCATACGACGTGCCGTATCCCGGCCGCGACAAGTGCAACGTCCACTTCATCCGCGGCTCGATGCTGGGCTTCAACCTGCTCGCGCTCGATATTTTCGACGCGCGGCGCACGCTGGACTATCTGACCAGCCTGGAGTGCGTCGACGCCGCACGCATCGGCGCGATGGGGCTGAGCTTCGGCGGCGTGATGACCACTTGGACGGCGCTGCTTGACGAGCGCATCCGCGCGGCCGCGATCCTGGCCTACAGCACGACGTTCCAGACGATGATCGCGACGGGCAACATCTGCGGCTCGCAGTATCTGCCGGGGCTGTATGCGCTGTGCGATCTCGCCGATCTGCAGGGGGCGATCGCGCCGCGGCCGCTGCTGGCCTCGTTCGGCACGATCGACTCGTGCTTCGCCATCGACGACGCGCTGGCGTGCGGACGCCGGGTCCGCGCGATCTACGCGGCGGCGGACGCGGCCGAGCGCTATGAAGAAGAAATCCATGAAGGCGACCACGTCTTCTCCGGACGCAAGCCGTTCGAGTTTTTCGACCGCCATCTGGGCCCCGACGCCCTAGCGCCCGTCTGAACAACGCTCACACCGCTTAAGGCATCCATCATGGCACCGCTTCGCATCGGCTACATTGGCGTCGGCATGCGCTCGCTGGGCTTCACCGATTTCATCAAACGCCATCCCGGGGAATTTGAGCTGGTGGCTGTCGCCGAGCTCAATCTCGACAAGGCGCGCGTCGTCCTCGATCACTTCCAGCTCGAGGCCGAGCTGATGGAGGACCACGAGGCCCTGACGGCGCGCGACGACCTCGACGCGGTGATGGTGCTGACGCCGGACTACGCCCACGCCGACCCCGCCATCTCGGCCATCCGCAACGGCAAGCATGTGTTCATCGAAAAACCGCTGGCGACGACGCTGGCCGATTGCGACCGCGTCATCGCGGCGGCCGAGGGGACCGACACGGTCGTCTACATCGGGTTCAACATGCGCCACACGCCGGTTCACGAAAAAATCTTCAACCTGATCCGGTCGGGCGAACTGGGCCGGGTGACGACGATCGAAGCCAATGAGTGGTATAACGGCGGGAAGACCTATTTCCGGCGCTGGCATCGGCTGCGCCGCTTCGGCGGCGGCCTCTGGTTGACCAAGGCGTGCCACGACTTCGATCTGGTCACCTGGATCGCCGGCGGACGGCCCACCTCGATTTACGCCGTCGACAGCCTCTCCCACTACCGTCATCGCGCGGGGGTCGGCCCGCGCTGCCGCGACTGCGCGGAAAAGGCGACCTGCCCCGACTACTACGACATCAACAAACCCTATGAACACCCGCTGATGGAAACCTATCGCAACATGCAGTTGCAAATGGACCAGAGCGTGGAGTGGGCGCCGGACATCTGCCTGTGGAACTCAGCGAAGGATACGTTCGACAACGGCATGGCGATCCTGACCTATGACAACGACATCCGGGCAAGCTACACCGTGAACGTCCTCGGGGCGCGCACGACCCGTCAGATGAAAGTGGTCGGCACGCTCGCCATGGTCGAGGGCGACCTGGAGGAAGGGATCGTCAAGTATTACCACCGGCATGATGAGGGCAGGAACCGGGTCTACGACCTGAACGCCGAAATCGAGGGGGGCCACGGCGGAGCCGATGAGCGGCTGATGCGCGACTTCCTCCACTGCTGCCGGACGGGGGCCGCGCCCCGCTCCGGTCTGGCCGAAGGCCGGTTGGCCGTGGAACTGTCGACGGCGGCGACGCGCTCGGCCGACCTCGGCCAGGTCATCCATCTGAACGGACGGGGCCCGCAACCCGCCGGCGCGGCTATTCAAAACAACGCAGCAGCCCGTCCCCGCTGATCACCAGGATCTCGCCCAGCCCGTCGCCGTCCACATCGGCCACGGTCGGGGGCGAGAGCGGGGCGCCAAGCTCCACCCGCCACTTGATCGGATCCTCCGTGCCCGCCGGACCGCCCAGGGCGTAAAGCTCGCCCGCCTCCGTTCCAAAGATGAACTCATACAGTCCATCGCCATCGACGTCGGCCGTGCACACCTCGGTCGTGGGCGACGCCATCGGCACGCGCCACTGGATCGTCCCGTCGGCCCCGTCGTAACAGCGGAATTCTCCCTGGCAGACGCCGACCCCGATCTCGAGATGCCCGTCGCCATCGACGTCGGCCACGCCCTGGAACCGGCTGTCGACCAGGTTGCCGTAAAGGCCCTGATCGGCGAGCTCGTCCAGCCACAGCGGCCGGTCGGGCAACGTGGCGAGGGCGACGCCGTAATTGCTCCCCTGGCTGAACAGGTCGAGCCGCCCGTCGCCGTCAAAGTCGTCCAGGTAGGGGATGCTGTAGGCGCCCCAGCAATACCAGAAGCTCTTGTCGTAGCGATAGTCATACAGCAGCTTGCCGTCGATCCCCGAATTGATCACCCGCACTTCGGGGGTGTTGCTGATGATGTCGTCGCAGCCGTCGCCGTTGAAGTCATAAACGACGGGATAGCCGCCGTAACCGTAGAAGCGTTCATCGGCGATGATGCTGCCGAACCACATGAACTGGCCGTTGGCCCCGTTCCACGTGGCGATGCGGGCATACTCGTTGTTGATCGTGAAGATCGGATAGTCGGCCTCGGGGCGCAGCGCGTATTCATTGAACGTCAGGCAGATGTCCTCGATGCCGTCGCCGGTGAAGTCGCCGTAGGTATACTGGTTGACCGTTTGCGGCGCGCCGGTGAAGACCGTCTCCCAGAGGGTCTGGTCGCGGGCGTCGAGCAGCCGCATGCGGCTGCCCGTCGGGTGTGGCAGCAGGTAGAGCCGCTCGTTCGTGCCGTCGCGATCGTAATCGTAGACCAGCAGCAACTGGCCGGAGGTGTCCTCGCGCAGATCCGCGGGCGGCGCGCCCGGCCGATCGCCCGCCGTCAGGATCAGCGTGCGCGTGGTGACTTCGGTGGCCAGGAGGATCTCGGGCCGCCCATCGCCGTCGATGTCGGCCACGCGGGGGCGGAAGTTGGTCGGCCGCGCGTCATGCATCGGGGCGCCGCCGGGAACGGGGTTGGCCAGCATCCGCGTGGGGCCCAGCTGCGCCTCGGCGACGGCGAACTCGGCGCGCGTGCCATCGGGCTGGGTCAGCCGGATCGTGTTGCTCGCGGCGTCGACCACCTCGATCAGGGCGAGCGGCGGCGCCAGCGACTCCACCATCCGGGGCCGATCGGGCGCCGCCAGCGGGGCGGCCGGTTCGCCGACGCCGGCCTCCGCGAACGAGTCGGTGGACAGGATTTCGTCGCGTTCGATCCGGCCGTCGGTCGCCGCGCGCTGATAGAAATGCCATTTCTGGTCGCCGGTCTCGTTGTATTTCAAGTAGACCACCTCCAGCTCGCCGTCGCCGTCGACGTCGCCGACGCGCTGCGGCTCAAACTTCAGGCGGATCAGGTCGCCGGGGCCGTAGCGGCGATGGCCCAGCTTGCCCGGCACCTTCCAGCGCAGCGTGGTGGCGGTCGTGTCCAGGTCGATCATCTCAACCTGCTGCACCGAGCCGTCGCCGGTGATCAGCAGTTCAAAATACGGGTCCGCATCGATGTTCAGCGGGAGCATCTGCCCATAGCTGCGGTGGCGGTCCCATTCCAGGTCGCGTTCGGTTTCGCCCGTTGCCAGGTCGTAGATCCGCAGCCGCGAATGCTCCACCTGAACGAATTCGAACGCGCCGTCGCCGTCGTAGTCGTAGAAATCCTCGGTGGGATAGATCACGTGGTGCAGGATGCGATGCCAGCGGGGTTGGGCGGCGGCCTGGAATCCGTCGCTGAAATCGAAGAAAAAGACTTCCTGATCGCCCCAGGTGCCGGTCGCCAGCAGTTGGGCGCCGGGCCGGTCGGGCAGGAAGTGGCCGATGCGGACGCGCGGGAAGCTGCCGACGTAGTTCTGGGTGGTCAGCTTCCAGAGGACCTCCCCGGTCGCCGCGTCGAGCAGCGCGAGCGTCGGCTGGGCCAGCACGGGTCGAAACTGAATGAACAGCTCGTTGCGGCCGTCGGCGTTGAGATCATAAACCCCCTTGAGAACGACGCCGCCAAGCTGGTCGCTGGCCCAGAGCCGGTCGCCGTCGGCGCTGTAGGCCGTCAACCGATTGCGCGCCACCACCAGCAGATCGGCGCCCGGCCGGCCGTCCAGCTCCAGCGCTTGCAATCCGCCCGGCGTATGGCCGAGCGAGTAACTCCAGCTCTCGCGCGGAGCGCCGGCGATCGCCATCTTGACCGGCGACCGCCCGCTCAATCGATGATCGCGCTGCGCCAGCGGCCATTCGCCCGCCTTCACCCGATCCCGGCGCAGCCCGGCGGCGGAGACCGCCGGCTCCTCGAGCTGACGCAACGGGATCGTCATCAGCGGATCGCCCAGACTGACGATGTCCATGTTCATCAGCCGGCGCTTGTCGACCAGGTAGCCGATGATGTCGGCGTACGTGTCGCGATTGCCGTCAGTCCAGTCCAGGAACGTGAAGCGGCTGTTGCCGTCCTGGATGGCGGTGAACTCCCATTTTTCGTCGAAACGCCCCTGGCCGTCGAAGCCGACGCCGATCCATCCCCCGCCGGCCGGCAGCCGCAGCAGGATCTCGGGCTGGCCGTCCTCATCCAGATCAAATTGATGCAGCTGTTCCGGGAGCGAATGGATCTGGTAGGCGTCCTGGCCGTCCTTGCTCTCCGGGCGGCAGCCGGGCGAGCTCCACAGCTCGGTCCAGCCATCGGCCGTTAGGCTGAAGACCGACAGCGGGGGAAAGGCCGGATCGTCGGCCTCGCGCGAGGCAATATAGATTTCCGCGATGCCGTCCTCATTCAGATCGGTGAGACCCAGCACGCGGGCCTGGGCGACGCGCGCGCGCGCGGCCATCGAGTAACCGTCGATGATCCACACATCCTCGGTGGTCTCGGCGACGATTTCCCCATACCCCTGATGGTCCAGGTTGGCGGCGGTGACGATCCGGGTGAACGCGGCGGCATCGACGTCGGGATTCCGGTCGCGCCAGAAGGGGAAGCCGGTGTCGTTGCGCAGATTGAGCCGGCCATTCTCGAGCGTCAGGAAATCGCGGTAGCCGTCGCCGTCCAGATCGACGAGGAGCGTCTCGATTGGCGGGTTGTCCAGACTGTAGCGGAAGATCTCGGGGCGGGGGGCGGCCGGGTCGGTCGGTTCGGGGAATCCTTCCAAGGCGAACGCCACTCCCGGCAGAACGCAGGCGACGGCCAGGACCAGGCCGAATGGAAGGCTGAAGCGGGAGGAGGGGGGCATTGCGCAATCCTTTGGACGGGGGATCGGGGGACCGAACGGCGGGATGACCGCCGGGAGCCGCATTTTTTCCGTGCAAACGATTTGACAATATACTCCCCCCTCCCTATACTACAACCCAGAAATCGCCTCATCGTGTCGACGCCGGGCTGTTTGCTGCGCAACGATCCGCGACTCCCTCAGGCCTGACAAGCGTCCAGTCGGACCGGGCCGCCAACCAATCGCTCAGCATTCCGTGCGAGGAATCCACACCGTCAGCGCGCGTGCGCAAAAACGGGGAAGGTTGGGGGCGGGAAGCATGCGGGGGGGTCACTGAAGGCGAACAGGTAAGCGCTTATATCGGCCCGCCGCGCCCCGCGTCCGAGGCCGCCATGTCAACCGGAAGGAGGTGCATTCGCTCCAGCACGATCCATTCACTTTTTTTTCACATGTCAACATATCGTCCCTGCAATTGGATGGCGGTTCAGTCCCGGCCCGACTTCGGCCGCAGCCGATCGTCAACGACGCCCCACGGGGGCCTGATGGAGGAAGATCCATGAACGCAAGGTTGAAGGCTTTCACCTTGATTGAGCTGTTAATCGTTGTGGCCATCATCGCCATCCTTGCGGCGATTGCGGTGCCCAACTTCCTGGAAGCGCAGTCACGCGCCAAGGTCAGCCGCTCACGCTCCGACATGCGCTCGATCGCGACGGCGCTGGAGGCCTACCGGATCGACAACAACAGCGCCCTGCCGGCCTCGGCGATGTCGGCCTGGTGGTGCGAACGCTGGGGTTATTGGGAACGGGTCACGTCGCCGGTGGCGTATATGACCTCCGTGCCGGAAGACCAGTATTACAAGTCGCTGCGGACGTGGGGAGATGATTACTTCTACTTCTTCCCGGTCTACGACAAGAACATCATGAATGCCCTGCTCCATGGCGGCACGGCGCCCGGCATGTGGTCGCGCGTGCTGACGCCGGTCGGCGGTGAAGCCCGCGGCTGGCTCACCACCTACATCGAACCCGCCTTCAGCCTCTGGGGGCGGGCCGGCTCCAACTACATGATCCGCGGCTTTGGCCCGATCAGCGTCGGCGCGGATCAGGTGTATGTCGAGCCCTACGATCCGACCAACGGCACGATCAGCCGGGGGAACCTCTACTACTACAACTGAGGCGTGGACGTCCGGAGCGGTCAGGCTCCCGACCGAACATTCATCATGAAAGGCAAGAACCATGAATCAGCGGATCTTGATGCTTGGCGTCGTCGTGGCATGCATCGCCTGGGGGGCGACATCGGCTCGCGCCGTCAATCTGGAGGATGATCCGGGGCTGACCATCACCGCTTCGGTGGGCGACCTCGGTCCGGCCAATGGCGTCGAAAAACTGATCGACGATGACCCGGCCACCGAATGGATCAGCGAGACCTCCGTCGGAACCGGCGGCAGCGCCACGCTGACGTTCACCTGGGACCATCCCGTGCCGATCAAGCGCGTTGAGGTGACGCACAACTTCTACCCGCCCGACCAGTACCGGATCGAAACCTGGAACGGCAGCGCGTGGGTCGAGCACGTCCAGTTTCAATACGGCTCGGCGCAATCGACCGACCTGGCCCAGAATGGCGCCATGCCGGTCGATTTTCCGGCCCAGACCGATCGCTTGCGGATCGTGATTGATTTCGCCCATTCGGCCAACTATCCCCGGCTCGCCGAGGTGACCGTCAGCGACACGCTGGCCGACGTCCCCGATAACCTCGAGGATGTCTTCGGCCTGACCGTCGTCAGCGGCTCGGGCAATCTCGGCGGCTATCCCGTCACGAACCTGATCGACAACGACACCAACACCGAGTGGGTGGCCAGCCTGAGCACGGGCATCGGCGGCCCCGACACCGTCACCTTCACCTGGCCCAGCCCGGTCCACATCGAATACGTCCTGATCAACATGGGCTATTATAACCTGTTCGAGTATACGGTGGAGACGTGGAACGGCTCGAGCTGGGTCGTCAATGATGGCGTGGTCGACGATACCACCACCCCGTATATCGTGAAGGTCCATAAGAATGGCGCGATGGCGCTCGACTTCCCCGACCAGACCACGCAGTTGCGCATCAATATCCAGGCCGCCAACCAGGACAACTACGCGCGCTTTGCGGAAATCACGATCCTGTCGGCCGCGCCGGCCGAGCCGAGCCGTTACGAGGATTACGATCTATCGACGGTCAACACCTTCCAGTTCCATCGGCTCAACCAGCAGACCCCGTTCGTCGACCTCAATCAGGACGGGCTGATCGACCTGGTCGCGCCCAACGGCGCCGGCGCGCGCCTGTTCTTCCAGCAGGCCAACCCGACCGAGCAGTTCAGCGCCGATACGAACGACCCGACCATGACCGCGCTGCTGGGCAACAACATGGACAACAACGTCACCGGGTTCTACATCGGCGACTTCAGCAACGATGGGATTGCCGACGTGGCCTACCTGGGGGCCTACAGCAACAACATGCTGCCGGCCAACGTCAAGTTCCATAACGGCCTCGGCTCGGGTGAACCTCTCCCCGAACCCACCTCGGAGTTTGAACTGGGCAACGGCGTGATCTTCGTCTACTACACCGCCGTCGGCGACGTGAACGGCGATGGCCGGCTGGACCTGGCCTTCCGCCCCAACCCCAACCATGCGATGAAGGTCCTCATCGCCACGCAGCAGGGCAACGGCACGTTCGCGATCACCAGCAAGCTGAACGCCGGGACCGAAGAAGGGGCGGTCCTGCTCTACGATGTCGACGACGATGGCAAGGATGACCTGCTGACGGTCAACGGCAACAACCGGGTGGACCTGTTCCTGACGACGCACATCCCCTGGGTCAACGACGACGCCGGGACGACGAAGACGGCGTCTTACACGGTCAGCGGGCTGGGCGCGGGGGCCGTCGATCTGGACGTCGGCGACGTGAACGGCGACGGCGGGCTGGACCTCGTCGTCTCGGGCGGCACGAAACTGAGCGTCTGGACCGATCAATCCAAGCTGTGGCAGCCCAGCGCCAGCTCGATCCAGCCCGATCTGAGCTTCGACGCGGGCGAATCCGTCGTCGGCCTCGAGGTGATCGATCTGGACGTCGACGGCCGCGACGATATCCTGGTCGGCACCACGACCGGACGCGTCCTGCTCTTCCTGGCGCGGAATGCCGACCCGCTCTTCGAGAACACGCCGGACCAGATCTATGGCGTCAACGCCTTCTCCAACGTGGGCGACGTCATCGTGCAGGACCTCGACGGGGACTTGGCCTACGACCTGATCGCCTACGAGGATGTGACCGGGGCGATGACGGTCTGGATGGATCTGGAGGAATCGGGATCGGTTCCCCAGCCGCCGACGCATGCCCGGCACTGGGCCATCGTCGAATAAATCGCCTGATGCGGCGCGTCCCGGCGGGTTCGCCCCCGCCGGGATGCGCTCCCCGCCCGCTGCCGGTCGGCGGCGTCAAGCGGATCGGCCCCCCCTTATTGTCGCTCACGCCTTCGGCATGGGCCGCGCACGGGATCCCGACACATCGCGAAGGAACCCCCAGGTGGATACAGTCGCCGTCAATCACCGCCGGTGTTACCTTGAGACTTTGCTCTACGGTAATCCGGAACGAATCCCGCTGACGCCGGGCGAGCCGCGGGAATCCACGCTGCGCCGCTGGCACGCCGAGGGTTTGCCCGAAGGGATGCATCATCTCGACGCGGCGGCGGAGCGGCTCGGCATCGACCTGCAGCGCCCCGCAACGCCGCCGGTCGATCTCGGCGTGGACTTTCGCATGATCCCCTGGTTCGAGGAAAAGGTGCTCGAACACAAAGACGGTCACTACCTGGTCCAGGACTGGATGGGGGCCATCACCGAGATCTCCGATGAGTATGATTACACCTACATTCGTTCGGCGAAGGATTTCGTCACGCGCAAATGGCACCGATTCCCGGTCCAGACCCGCGAGGACTGGCACGAGATGCGGCGCCGTTACGACCCGGATACGCCGCAGCGGCTGCCGGCGGATTTCGCCGCGCGCTGCGCGCGGCTGCGCAAGCGCGATGACTACGCCGGCGTGAGCTTCAACGGCCCCTACTGGCAACTGCGCGAGTGGCTCGGCTTCGAGAATCTGTCGGTCCTGTTCCTCACGCAGCCGGACTGGGTCGAGGAAATGATCGAATTCTGGAGCGGCTTTGTCAGCCGCATGCTCGAGCGGATCCTGTCGCGCGTTCAACTCGACTATATCTGGTTCAGCGAAGACATGGCGTTCAAGGCCCACCCGATGATCGGGCCCGACATGGCCCGGCGCTTCCTCTTGCCGACCTGGCGCCGCTGGGCCGACCTGGCCCGCCGTTACGGCGTCCAGATCGTCGACGTCGATTCCGACGGCTACATCGAGGATCTGATTCCGGTCTGGATCGAGGCCGGGGTGAACTGTTGCGACCCGATCGAGGTCGCGGCGCACAACGACATCCTCCGGTTCCGCGAGCGCTTCGGCACGGCGATGGCCTACAAGGGCGGGATCGACAAGCGGGCGATCGCGGCCGGCGGCCGCGCGATCCTGGCCGAGATCAAGCGCAACGAACCGGTCATTCGCGGCGGCGGTTTCATCCCGGGCTGCGACCATGGCGTGCCCCCCGATATCTCGTGGGACAACTTCGTGGAGTATACGCGCCTGCTGGCCCAGGTCACCGGTTGGCTCTAGGCGACCCGATTGCCCCGGCTGGGGAAGTGGCCGCGATCGCGGCGATCGCTCCCTGGCGCCGGACATCCTTCATGCAAAGGCAGGAACGACGTGACGGACATCAAGATAGCGGTTATCGGCGGCGGCAGCGTCAACTGGATGCCGGTGCTGATGCGCGACCTGTATCAGCTGGAGGAAGCAACCGGCGGCGAGATCCGCCTGTGCGACCCGAACCAGGAGCATACGCGGGCGGTCGTCGCACTGCTGCAACGCTACAACGAGCTGCGCGGGAAGCGCTATGCGATCTCGGTCCATGAAGACCGCCGCCGGGCGCTGGCGGGCGCCGATTTCGTGCTGACCACCTTCAGCCCCGGCGCGATGGATGCCTTTCATAACGACCTGGAGATCCCGATCAAATATGGCGTGCGCCAGCCGGTATCGATGACGGTGGGGCCGAGCGGGATCTCGGCGGCTATCCGCACCGTCCCGGTCGCTTACGCGATCGTGGAGGAAATGGAGGAGGTCTGCCCCCGGGCCTGGCTGCTCAACGTCACCAACCCGATGACCACCGTCACCCGCGCGATGAACATGGCGAGCCGCGGCGTCCCGGTCATCGGCATGTGCCATGAATTCCATGAATTCTCCCGCTATGTCGGCGTCATCCTGGGGCTGGAGCGGCCCGCCGGGATCGGCGTCATGGACTACCTCTACCGCTGGCTGGCCGAGCAGGGGCTGGAGTATCGCGTCGCCGGCATCAACCATTTCATCTGGCTGACCGAAGCGCGCCTCCACGGCGAGGACGTCATCCCGCGCATCCGGCAGTTCGCCCGCGATCACTGGGACCTCCGGCCGGCGGCGGGCAACGGCGAACCCCCCGATGCCTGGGCCAATTACAGCGCGGCCAAGCTGGCCCTCTGCCGGACGTTCGGCTACATGCCGCTGGCGGGCGACCGGCACCTGATCGAGTTCTGGCCGAGCCTGTGCAACCAGGCCAACGGATTCGGCATGCGTTACGGCGTGCATAAAACCACCGTCGATCTGCGCCGCCACATGAAGGAGCGGCAACTCGCCGAGATCGAGCGCGTCGCCCGCGGCGAGCAGGCGGTCCACTGGCAAACGAGCGGCGAGGAGATGAGCGCGATCATCCGGTCGGTGCTGACCGGCCGGCCGACAACGGCGATCATCAACGCGCCCAACCGGGGCCAGATCGACAACCTGCCCGACGAAGTGGTCGTCGAGACGCTGGCGACGGTCTCGTCGGCGGCGATCGAGCCGATGCGCTGCGGCCCGCTGCCCGCCGCGATCGCCGCCCTCTGCCGCCTGCACTGCGCTGTCCAGGAGCTGACCGTCCGCGCCGCGCTGGCGGGGGACCGCGACCTGCTGATCGAAGCGTTCAGCCTCGATCCGCTGTGCGCCGCCGTCGATTTCGCCCAGATCCCCCGGCTCGTGGACGATCTGCTCGAAGCGAACCGCCCTTGGCTGCCGCGGTTTTTCGAAACCCGCGCGCGCCGGGGCGGCAATGGGCGCGCCACGCCGGTCGCGCACGCCGAAGAACTTTCCGCCGCCGTGCCGGGCGGTCACTGAGATGGAAGGCTCGATCCACCGCGTGCGCCAGGTGCTTCAGGGGCGGCGGCCCGATCGCGCCCCGCTGTTCGACCTGTTGCGCAACGATGCCGTCCTGAGCCACTTCGGCGGCCGCCGGCTCGATTTCGACAACGCCCAGGAGGTCGTCTACCGGGCGCACGGCGCGGCGCTCGACGCCACGCGGCCGGCCGTCCGGTTGCCGCAGCCCGAGCGCTGCGAAACCCTGCCGGACGGACGAACCATGAAGTACCTGCGCTGGACGGCCTGGCAGGCGCCGCGCTTCTATGCAAGTCCCGAAGAGTTCGCGCAGGAGCGGGCCCGCTACGTTGAAACGTTTGATGCGGCGTGGAACGCCGAGCGTCAACGGGCACTGGATGAGGAACTGGCGTTCTTCGCGCGCGACCGCCACCGGCTCGGCGATCTGTTCTATTTTCCGGCCACGCGCGGCGTCGGGATCCAGCCGCTCTACACCGCCATCGGCCTGGAGCAGTTCTGCCTCTTCATGCTGTACTACCCGCAACTCATCGACGATTTGCTCGAGTGCAGCGCGCTGGAGGCGATCGCCTGGTGCGAGCACCTGCCGGCCGACCATGGGATCGAGGCGGTCTTCGTCAGCGAGGACATGGCGTCGAAGAACGGGCCGCTGTTCAGCCTGGATTGGCTGGATCGGCATTACTTCCCGCGACTCCAGCGCGTCATCGCGGCTTATCATCAACGCGGGATTCTCGTGATGTTTCATTCGGATGGAAACCTGATGCCGGTCCTGGACCGGCTGGTGGCGGCCGGAATCGACGGCTTGAACCCGCTTGAGGTGCAGGCCGGCATGGATCCGGTCCAGATTCACAACCGCTATCCGAAACTGTTCCTCTCCGGGGGAATTGACGTCTCGAACCTGTTGCCGTTCGCCACGCCCGACGAGATTCGCAGGGTCGTGCGCCGCACGCTGGAGGGCACTGGCGGCCGGCTGCTGGTGGGCAGCAGCACCGAGCTGAATCAGGAAGTGCCGCTGGAGAATTACCTCGCGCTGCACGAAACCGCCCTGAACTTCACCCTTGATTGATTTGCGCGGGCCGGGGGCAATCCGCCCCTCGCTTTTCCCGCAAAACCATTGCACAAACAGGAGTGATCGAAGATGACGAGCCAGACCCAGACCACCGAGCCGATGCGGCTGACCGAGGAGCAACTGGAGGCCTATCGGCGCGACGGCTACATCATGATCGAAAACTTGGTCACGCCCGAGGAGCTGAAGCAACTGCATCATCGCCAGCGGGAATACACGCATTGCGGTCGCGACGCGAGCAAGCTGAGCATCCAGGTCGAGCCCCGGATCCAGCGCGGCGAGGTCAAGGTGGATCATCCGGGCGACGGGATTCGCAAGATCGACGGCCTGATCGAGCACGACGACCTGTTCCGCCGGCTGGGGACCCATCCCAACATTCTGGAAATTCTGGAACAGATTCTGGGGCCCGACATCAAGCTCTACCGCAACACGCTGCTGCTCAAACCGCCGCTGGTCGGCTCCGCCAAGGGGATGCACCAGGATTCGCCCTACTGGCCGATCGAGCCGATGGAACTGTGCTCCTGCTGGTTCACGCTCGACGCCGCCACACCGGAAAACGGCTGCATGGGCGTCATCCCCGGGGCGCACCGGCGCGGACCCTTGCCGCATCATCAGGTGCCCGATGATTTTGTGATGGACGAAGCGAGCTACGATATGCGCGACGTCAAACTGGTGCCGATGCCGGCCGGCGCGGGGTTGTTCTTCCATTCGCTGCTGCCGCACGTGACGGCGCCCAATACGTCGCGCCACTGGCGGCGCGCGATCACGATGACCTACATGTCGGCCCGCTCGCGCTACACCGGCGAGGGCGAATCCCCCAACTTCATGACGGTCCGTGGGCGCGGCTACCCCGGTTGCGTCGGGTGAAAAGGGTGGTCTTGAATCACCCGTTCGAACCGCCGAGAGCTTGCCGGACTCGATCCTCGGCCCGTCCCGCAGCAGCGATGGCAGAACTGCTCGCATCGATCACGCTCACGAGCAAGCGCGACGAGCGACGGATTTCGGCTCTGTGAACTTTGGTGTATACAATCGGTAAACCATATGTTACCTCTGGGCCTTGAATCTCTCCGCAATCCCGCAGGCTGATCGTACGCGATCGGGCTGGTCGCTCCCGCGACGGGGATTGTCCGTCTCGATGCCCCGATTCACCCCGCGCGGGTTCGACCGCCGGGGAGTGGGGATTGGATGATGTCGACCCGCCGCTCGACGACCCGCTTTCTGCGCCTGCGCATCGCGGCCCAGTGGCTCGCGTTGTGCGCCACGGGAGCGCTGCTGCTCTGCCGCCTGGGGCAGCCGCCGCGATCCGATCCCGGCCGCGACTCGGTCGATGCCGACGGCACGCAGGTGGTCGATCTGTGGTGCGGGGTGATCATGGGGCGTTGGGACGAGTCCGCGCTCCAGGAGGCCATTGACCGCTTCAATGCCCGCCACCCCGACATTCGCATCGAGCCGAGCTTGATCCCCTACACGGTTTACAACGCCAAACTGAATCTGGCGATCGCCTGCGGCGCCCCGCCCGATATCGTCTACAACGCCGTGAACTTTGTCGCCGGCATGCCCCGCCACACGGAGCTGGCGAACCTGCTGGTCCCCGTCCCCGATTCGATGGTCACCCCCGAAATGCGCCGGGGCTGGGGCGAGACGATCCTCAAGACCATCACGCAGGATGGCCGCATCATGAAGTTCCCCGACCGGGCCTACCTCGGCGGCATGATGATCCAGGGCAACCTGGACTACCTCGAGATGGCCGGCGTCGACGTCAAGCGCTACCTCAGCGAGGGCTGGGATTACGAGACGTTCAAGCGCGAGCTGAAACGCGTTCAGCAGGTCGTCCGCGAACGCACCGGGCGCGAGGTCTACGCCTTCGGGCTGAATCTGGTGAATGTGCCGACGTTCCTCTTCCGGTTTCTGCTGCCGCCGATCATCGGCGCGGACGCGACCGAACGTTCCTTGCTGGCCTACGACCCGGCCGCGGGGCGCTACGTCCTGGATCCCGCCATCACGCCGGAAATTCTGGCCCAACCCCTTCAACTGATGCAGGACATGATCCACCGCGACCAGATGTGGGGCCGCAAGTATCTGGGGATGGACTTTGGCCAGATCGGCATCGAAATCTACGACCGGCTGGAGCTGGTCACCACCTTTCAGGATACGCCGGGCAACTCGATCTACAGCCAGCTCCTGCGCAACCGGGACTTCGCGCAGGGCCTGCGCGAAGCGCCCTTGCGCGTCACCAATCTGCCCGTGCCGACGCCCACCGGCGACGAACCGTTCCTCTTCAGCGTGGGCACCGACGGCTGGGGCGTGATGCGCCAGGTGCCCTACAAGGGGGATGCCCACACAAGCGCCGCGCTGCAGGTGGCGCGCTACCTCGCCTCCCCCGAGGTCCAGGCGCTGCGCTTCCGCTACAGCGACGGGATGCGGAACACCCTCTGGCCCGATCCCGACGCCGTCGAGCCCTTCATCCGGGATCTGGAGGACCCGATCCGCCAGGATCCCTGGCTGGCGTATCTGTGGGATCTTTATGAGAGCTGGATGAAGGAGGCGGAGACCTACCTCGCCGAAGAAGAACAATTCCCCGATATCCATGACCGCCGGGCGCTGTTGAACCTGCTTGGCGTCGCTTCCTACGGCGGTTACTTCTACTCGGGCCAGGGCAAGCAGACGCTGGAGCGCGTGCTGTTCAACCAGGTCGAACCGCTCCAGGCCGCGCGCGAGATGCTCGCGGGGGCGGCCCGGTTGATCGACGACTACTACCGCCAGCGCTCGAGCGGCGACCCGCAAGACGCAGACCGCCGCCAGATCAGCTCGGTTCGATAAGACCTCAGGAACGAAGGAGTCCCATTGGGACGGCAGATCGCAGACCGCATCGGGAACCGCGTCAGTGGTTCGAGATCCAAGCCGTGGGTTGAAATCGCCGCCCGGCGGCCTTTCAACCCACCGTCGCCATCCGTCAATTAATAAAACCGATTGATCGGTTCGATAACAACGACGTGAGACGAAACAAAAGAAAGGGCACCGACGCTGGAACTGAAAACGGACGAACTGGTTGTGTCGCTGGACGAGACGCAGGGCGCGCTCGCGATCGCTCGGCGTGACGGCCGCGGATTTGCCTTGCGCGACGCCGCTCCCCGCGTCGACGGCGATTTCGGCGTGGTCCGCGCGGCGTATCGTCCCCGGATCCGGCGCGAATCCTTTGCCGACCCCCTCGGCCAGGGGGAACGCCTGATCGTTGATTTTGCCGACCTGCCGGGCGGCAGCGAGATTCAGTGGCGCGTGCAGCTCTACCGGGAGCGGCCATGGGTCAGCCTGACGGCCGATCTGCGCCGGCCCAACGGCCTGCTGACGCGGCTCTCGCCGCTGGCGGGCAGCATCGTCGTCCCCGGCGGCAATCGCGCCGAGCAGGTGCGCGCGTTCGTCCACAGCGGCAGCCAGATGCCGTGCGGGTCGTGCGACCTGGGCGCCGGCGGCATCGCGACGGCCCATGTGACCGACATCGATTGCGACCTGCAGGCCGAATCCGATGACCGACGGTTCAAGAGCGAGTTCCTGACGGCGTTGTCTGAGCCGACGACCGGGCTGGGCATGGCGCTGGGCTTCTATTCCCTGCGCCGGGCGTGGTGTTCGATCCGGATGCAGCCGGCCGACGACGGGATCATCCACCTGCTGGCGGCGGGCGAGTACTACCATCATAACCTCGCGGCCGACGCCAGGCGCATGCTGGGCGAGAGCCTGCTGGTGGATCTGACGCTTGATCCCCTGACCGGGCTGGAGAACTATGCGCGCGCGGTCGAGGCGCAGGTTCAACCCCGGTTCAACCGCGAACTGGGGCGCGGGTTCCACAATCCATGGTTCTATCTGGGTAATCAGACGCGCGGCGAACACATGCTGCACGACGCGGCCCGGCTGGCCGAATGCATCCTCTCGAAGTATTACGGCATCTCGGTGGTCATGACCGGGTTGTGGCA
>ERZ795049.2284-NODE-2284-length-22674-cov-5.067642_pt1 | contig 22674 bp, 17 predicted proteins | sample MGYA00375133_ERZ795049 | MGnify/ENA primary metagenome ERZ795049 (study PRJEB30178, sample SAMN05720147) | activated sludge metagenome | isolation source: anaerobic digester from wastewater treatment plant | place: Japan | collected 2015-04-20 ... | reverse complement strand
CTCACTATAGGCCCATCCCAGATTATAATAGACATCAGGATAATCAGGATTCAAAGAGATTGCTTGTTCATATGCAGCGATGCTCTTTTCAAATTGTCTGTTCTGATTATAAAACCAGCCTAAAAAATAGTAGGCATCAGTGAACTTTTCGTTATACTGGACGGCTTTTTCCAGTGCCTCTGTGGCTTCTGCATACTTTTTCTCTTTTTTATAGATCATGGCAACCTGGTAAAAGATTTGATCGGCCTGTTGAGGAAGATAATGACTGGCTCTTTCCAGGGAATTAATGGCATCCTGGTCTTGCCCCGATAAGGTGTAAATCATTCCCAGTTCATAAAAAGCCTCCCCGTAATCTGGTTTTAATTCCAGGGCTTTGATGAACATGGATATGGCTTTTTGCTCATCACCCAACTGTTTATAACTTATTCCCAGTCCATAATATGATTGGTAATCATTGGGTTTGAGGCTTATAGCTAACTGAAAGGAGTCTATAGCTTGAGCAAACTGCTCTAAGTTTAAAAAGGTTAAGCCTAGGCTATAGTGGGCTTCTGGAAAATCCGGGTCCAGTCGAATAGCCTGTTTAAATGCTTCCAGTGCATTGGTATATTCTTGTAATTCCAGCTCGGTAATACCCAGATAATAGTATGCTGATAAATAGTCTGGTTTCAGATTAATCGCATTCTGATAATAAACTTTGGCTTTTTCCAGCTGGTGAGTCAGCCGATAGATATTACCAATCTGAAAATGAGCCTCAGGATGGTCGGGGTTTTCCCCCAGTATGACGCGAAAAATTTGCAAAGCTCCTTCATAATCCTTTTCCACTTCTATAAGATGAACTCCCTGAAAATAGATATCCTCAGTAGTGGGGGTTTTTGATTGGGCTGATACCTGATTATAAATAACTATTGGAACAATAATAAGCACTATGGTGAACCAAAAAGAAGGTATCTTAATAAATCTTTTCATTTTTATTCCTATCTCCAGATTAAAAATTTGTTAAAGAATCCTACCCTGATATAGCTTAAACGTTAGCCTCTTGAGTGCCAAATCTTTATATTAAAAGGGCAGAATAACTATGGAAACTGCCCAGGTTAGCTTTGGAATTAATCTGATAGTGGTTATAACATTATTATATTATAGTATATATTCTTCTTTTTCAGCATCTTTCACAGTAATTTCAGGAAGAATTATCAATATTTGATTTATATAATTTTTGTATTTCGATTTTGGTATTTTTCTGCGGTGCGAAAAAGTGCTATATTAAGTAATAAACTGATAAAAATAGGTATAATCATTAACCGGTAAGCAAAAACTATTCCATAGTTATCCGCAAACCAACCATAGATAGTAGGGGCAATGGTGGCTGTCAGACCTTCCATAAAAAACCCAAAGCCAAAAAGACTTCCCCTGTTATGGTGTGAACTTACCATATTCAGCCAGGTACTCTGAGCGGGAAAATAGATACCTTCCATTAAGCCAATTATTACTACTATTATACCTATGATTAACAATACTTTAGAACAAGTCAATAAAATAATCAAAATTATGAGAGACGCCACAGACAAAATTACAAACTGCAAAGGGTTTTTACGATCAAGTAACTGGCAAATCAGTATACTCCCTATAAAAACACCGGTAAAATAGATACCGATGATCCAGGCTGAAATGCCTGGTTTAAGTCCAATATGGGTAGTGATATAGATAGGTAAAAATGATAAAAATACTTTGGTACCAAGACATAAGACACTTTTACTTAAAAAGAAGAGGGCTAACAGATTATGGTGGTTTATCCTGTCACCGGTAATTTTTATGCCCTGTTTTTCTTCCCTGGTTCTGGCATAAATCCATCCCAGTAATAATCCCGGCAGGGCAATGATAAAACAGGTTGTTCTCCATCCCCAGATCTGTACCAACCAGCCGAAGAGTAAACTCATTATTACCAGGCCGATTGTTCCTGAGGCAGAAAATAAGCTTAGATCCCGGCCCTGCTTGCCAGGCTGGGCCTTTTCACCAACCATAGCGGTAGCCAGAGGATGAAAGGTAGAAATAGCAATAGCCATTAACAACAAAGCCATTATTATCAAGGAAATCTTACTAATCCAGGCGACGCTTCCCAGCAATACTGAGGACATAATAATTCCCAGAGCAATAATTAAATTTCTATGGCCAAACCTGTCGGCAATAACACCGGATAAAAGAGAGAAAATGGAACGCAATGCTTCATAAAAGGTTAACACCAGTCCTGACTGAAAATAAGTAAAGGAAAATTCTATCTGGAAAAAGGGCAATAACAGGGGGATAATAAAATGAAAAGCATCATTATAAGCATGAGCTAAAGCATTAATATTTAGAGAAAATCTTTTTTTATTTTTCATCATATTGTAAAATTTTTTCTAACCGGTATCTGGAATATTTATTCTTTTAGCATACTATTTTGTGGAAAATATTCAAGTAAATAAGCCATTATTGGTTGTTTGGCATTTTATCAGAACAATTAATTGAAAATTAGCCTATTACCTTCAACGGGATGCACTGGAAGTTATATCGGTCTTTTTGCCCAGAACAGCTTTTTATCTCATTTTTTCATCTATTAATATTTACTCAGTTCTATCTAATATATCTAAAAATTGGAATAAATATTTTGACAAATAGGAATCGTTACTATATAGTAATACTAAGAAATAAGAATAAATATTTATATTTTTAAAAAATCAATCAATACCCGATAATAAAGAACTAGTGCACAAAATAAGAAGAATAACTAAAAAATTAAGGTGGTTACCAGTTGGAACAGACTATATCTTTTTGCAAAAATACATTGAAGAAACACGGTTTTAGGATTACCCCACAACGTATCACTATCTTTTGCTGTCTGGTAAACTCCGAAGACCATCCTTCTGCCGAAATGGTATACCATCAGGTGAAGAGAGAATTCCCCAATATCTCATTTGATACGGTTAACCGAACTCTCCATTGTTTAACTGAAAAAGGCCTGATTAAAATGGTGGAAAGCGGTCCTGGCCCCAGACGCTTTGACGCCCATTTAAAAAAGCATTACCATTTTCGTTGTTGTAATTGTAAAAAAATTGTAGATTTTGATTGTAAAGAGTATGATAATATCAAAATACCGGACGATATTGTCAAAAAATTTAAGGTTTTCAGACAGGATATCGTATTAGAAGGTCTCTGTTCGGATTGTATTTCCAAAATAAAAGCTAAAAATATTTTTAGAGCTGAATGAACAGTATTTTTTAGAAAATATGTTCTCATATCAGCGAGTAAATAATAAAATAATTAATAAAAAGGAGGTTTCCAAAAGATGGGAACAAAAGGAAGAGAAATTGTAGGAATGGATGTTAATGAACTGGTGAAATTGCTCAATAAGGCTTTAGCAGATGAATGGCTGGCTTACTATCAATACTGGATTGGGGCAAAAGTTGCTGTAGGGCAAATGAGAAATGCTGTAGTGGCAGAATTAGAGGAGCATGCCAAAGAGGAATTAGAACATGCTGATATGCTGGTAGAGAGAATTATACAATTAGGCGGTACACCACTCTTAAATCCGGAAGAATGGTTTAAAGTAGGCAATTGCGATTATGCTATTCCGAATGACCCCAAAGTAAAAAAATTACTGGATCAGAACATCAAAGGCGAGCAGTGTGCCATAGAGGTTTATAAAAAATTGTCAGATATAGTTAAGGATGTTGACCCTATCACTTATCATATGGTGTTGGAGATTCTGGAAGATGAAGTGGAACATGAAGAAGACTTGGAAGCTCTGTTGGAAGACATTGAGACCAGATAAACATTACCATTTTGTTGATCAATGAAACGTATAGAATGCCCAGGCATAAGATTTGAATAATGGTACAATAAGGAGAAGGTTATGGCCGAAAAATATGAAATTTATAAATGTGAGCTTTGTGGAAATATAGCAGAGATTTTACATGGTGGTACATGTGTACCGGTATGTTGTAAAGAACCAATGAAAATGATGGAAGAGCAGACTGCTGAGCAGGTTTATGAAAAACATGTTCCAGTAGTTGAAAAAACCGCTAATGGTGTTAAAGTCAAAGTTGGTTCAGTACCCCATCCCATGGAAGAAAAGCACTATATTGAATGGATACAGGTAATTACCGAGAAAGGTGAATGCAAGAAATTCTTAAAACCAGGAGATGCTCCAGAGGCAGAGTTTAAAGAAGTGGAAGGGATACTGAAAGTCAGAGAATACTGCAATATTCATCATCTATGGAAATATGAAGAATAAATAAAAAAATAAACAGATAGAAAGGGCCAGTGATAATCACTGTCCCTTTCTGATCATGATCAGCCACCTGAAAAAATTTATTTTATTTCATTCCTGTAAAAAGATTTTTAGAAAAGACAGAGGGGATCAAACGTTTTAAGGTGTTTTCCTTTAAACAGGATTCTATTTTGTATTAGCAAAAAACATTTTTGTAGCATCTCTGTTAATCAGGATAAAAAAGTACAAAATTTAAATATTGATAAAATGAAAAAAGTAAAACAAAAATATTTTTACATTTTTCTTAAACTGTTCCTTATAGTTCTGACCACAGCTCTATTCTTACAAACCAGTTTTGCAAACCTTCAAAACCCCCGGGAGATGAATAATATCCTGATATACAGTAATATCGATTATTACAGCCAAGATGAAGATAATTCAAAAATTACTACTGGTTCTTCTTCTGAGAGAAGAAGCCATTTATTGGATATCTATCAGCCCAAAGACTGCAAACTCTGCCCTGTTATTATTTATATTCATGGAGGATACTGGGTTTTAGGTGACAAAGGAGGGTTAAGTTATAAGGCAAAAGCCTTCACCGATAATGGCTATATTTATATTAGTATAAACTACAGCCTTGCTCCAGATTACCAATTTCCCGTTAATGCTCAAGATGTTGCCCAAGCTTTTTTCTGGGTAAAAAATAATATTACCGGTTATGGTGGCGATGCAGAGCAAATATACCTCTTAGGTCACTCCGCAGGTGGTCATCTGGCAGCCCTTATTGGACTGGATGGACGCTACCTGTCTCCCTTTAGTTTATCTCCCTCTGATATTTCGGGAATTATAGGGTTGGACAGCGCGGCTTACTATTTACCATCTTTAATTGAAGCGGAGCCGGAAAACAAAGACTTGTTTTACTGGGCTTTTGGGGATAATCCCGAAGATTGGGAGAAGGCCTCCCCAATTAATTACGTTAGAGAAAAACAAAAAGGACAGATTGTTCCGCCTTTTTTGCTATTGGTAGCCGGTGGCCGGGAAGTATCTAAGTCTGTAAACTTATCTTTTTATCAGAGATTAATAGATAGTTATTATGAAGTAACCCTGTTGGAATTCAAAGAAAAAGACCATGTTTCTATAGATTATGAGTTAGGTGAAGAGGATGATCCGGTTTTCCCATCCATCATTTATTGGCTGCATGAACACGAACTTTAAAATAAAAAGAGATAGAGAATAAGACGCACCAGAATGGTTACAATAGCGGTGGCTAGTAAGGTGGGAAAAATTCCCTGTCTCTGCATTTCATTGGCTAACAAGCCTGGAATGATATACCCTATACTTTGTAGTTCAATATTGACTACAGGTAATTTAAAAATAAAGCTTTCCAAAACCCATTTCACAATCAGACTTATTAGAATCATGCTTAAAAAGCGCCGTTTCCCATAGATAATAAGGTAGTTCGATAAGAAAAAGATGATAGCATAGGTTAATAGGGCAATTACTATAGTAAAAATGATGCGCCAGGGCTGGTCGATAAAGAGTGCAATATAGCCTGGTACAATGATTCCCCCTGGTGAAAGACCAACCAGTTCATAGAATAAAAACCCTACAATCATGCCAATGCTGATGGCCTGCAATATCATAATTTTTCTCCTTTTTCCTTTAAGTAATCCATCAATTTTAAGCCAAATCCACGGGTATTACCCAATCCATAGACCAAAGCTACTGCCCCCTTTTTTTGAATGAATTTAAAAATCTGCTCTAAAACATAATCAACATTGCTTTCGTCATGTATAATAGTTATCTGTTCAGGGGGATAACCATATTTTGATAATTGGTTAAAACTGAGTATATTGTTTTGACCAGTCAAAAAGATGTGATTGGTCAGAAGATCCTTACTTAAAATTTTAGCAAACTGTATAATTCTGGTAATTCTGTCATTACGGTTATTCAAAATAGCTATTCTGGGAGAATGTAGTAAGCTTTCAGGAATCAGCTGGTTTACTTTGTTTCTTATCAAAATAAGGGATTCCCGATCATTGGCGGCAAAGGCATTGATAAACCATAATGCTTTATTTTCCCTCTCTAATTTAGAAATAGTGAGAGCACCGGGGTCTGGATGCGCTTTAAGCATACCCTGCCAGCAAATATCTTCTTTGATATTGAGAAGCCTTCCAATTTCTAAAGCGATCGCTACATTATCCTTAAAAAGAATATTTTCATATTCTTTGTTCTGAGGCAGCTTTATATTTTCCGGGTTCACCAGAATACATTCAGTATTTAATTTTTCAGCTTCTTTTTGAAATAAAAGTAAAAAGTCCTTCTCGGCTGTAACCAGAATACCGTTTTTCGGAATGGTTAACTTAAGTGCATTGGCGGCGTCTTTCAGCTCAGGGCCATAGACATCCTGATGGTCTTCTCGCACATTGGTAATTACACCAATGGTGGAGCGAATCAGTCGGTGTTCACTGATCCACTGGGTCTCCGGATGAACAGCCATACATTCCACCACTATGGCATTACACCCTTTCCGGGCTGCTTTCTGCATAAAATGCTTCTGTTCCATAATATTGGCTGGCACTCTTCTTTTAATTAACTCCTCTTCCCCGTTTTCTAAGATAATTCTGGGTGCAGTTCCCGTTGTTTTTGCTAAAACTTTATAGCCAGCTTCTCTTAGAATAGCAGCAATTAGTCTTACAGTGGTTGATTTCCCTCGGGTACCATTGACCTGTATTCTAATAGGAATATTTTCAATCCTTTTACTATGAAAATAGCTTTCCAGGATACCCATTACCAGTATTAAGATAGTGAAAGAAAGTAAAATAGACATAAAAAACTGACCTTATTATTGGCAATATATTTTGTTTTAATACGTCTTAATACTATATAAAAATCGGTAAATTGTAAATAGTTGGTAAAAGTAGTGCTTATATTGGTTAATTAATACTTTGTTAAATATATATAATGGTGATTAATCAAAAACCCGCTCTGCAAAAAGCAAAGCGGGTTCGAAAGGAGGTATAAAAATGAAAAGAATATCTAGTGGTTTTGTTTCTTTTTCCTAAAACCTCAAATATTATAGCATTGATTTTATTTATGTCAAGAGCAAATAAAAAATATCTGTGAAATATTAATTAATTTTTTTATCCTTAGTTTCTTCAATAATTTCAGCATCAATAGTGGTTTGAGTTTTGTCTTGCTGTTCGCCATGCTCCTTCTGAGGGGAAAAGTCTGAATCTTTTTCCAGTGGCTCCAGAGGGATAACCAACCAGGCAATAAGATAAGCAATTACTCCTCCTCCACCAAAAAAAATAGTCAGAGCTGCCAAAAGTCTTACAATAGTAGTATCTATACTAAAATATTCCGCAATTCCGCCACATATTCCGGCAATTTTACTGTCTCGCCGCGAACGATAGAGTTTTTTCATATCATCACTTCCTTCGATAACTATACAAAATTAGTCCATAATCCCATCAATAAGGTAAGACAATGAAAATTTTTACGTTAATCAATCCTCTTTTCTTTTATAGAAGAATATAACATAACAACCAAGTAAGATAAGGATTATTGGTAAAATAATGGGATAAAATCTTCGTATTAGAGAGGTATTGGCAGCTTCAATAATCAGTACCAGAATACCAAAACCGATAATGGAAAAACCTGTATAAAGAGGCCACTTGTGTTGTTTGGAATCCTGTTGGGCGAAATTCCTGGTATGAATAAAATATACTGGTAAAAAGGAAATACCCAATAAATAGAAGAATAAAGGGCCTTCCAGTAAGCCTAATTTAACACTTTCATTAATAATGTTAAATAAACCGACCATTATAATAATACAGCCGGCAATTAAAAAACCAGGCGTCCTATTTAATTTATCTTCTCTTCTATAGAGGTAAGCAGCCAAAAAAGCAAAACCAATAATAGGCAGGAACCAGCTGCCTCTGATAAGTTGAAAATTGGAGAGAGTCCAAAAAAGCCCCATTATTACTAAAATAATGCCCAGGAAAATCTTTTTGTTCATGAATAACCAACCTCTTTTGATAACTATTAACTTAACAATCCCTTAATAATCAGGTCAGTGGCTTCCTCTTCATTTAAACCGCGGGCCATTAAAGTCTGTAGTTGTTTGGAATCAACACTCCCCAACGCTGCCTCATGAGTGATATGGGCTTTGGGATGGCTTACCTCTACAATAGGTGTGGCGCTCACTATGCCATTATCTTTAATAATCTCAGTGCAGTCCACATGTCCCCGGGCATAAGCCGCAGAGGCGGTTAATTTATTGTATACCTCAGCTTTAGTGTTACCAATAGCAGCCACTCGTGAGCTTAAAAACCCTCTGGCTCCTTCACCAGCCAGGTGGCCAATTTCTTTGATGATAATATGGTCATCTTCTTTACCACTAACCCGGGTAATCATCTCCAGAACACTATTGGCGGCACAGGTTGCCTCATAGTTAAAGTCAATCAAACCGGCCCGTCCTTTTATCAATTCAAATTCAGAATAATAATGAGCACCCTCTGCCAGCTGAATAATAGTATGGGGATAAACCTTTATTCCACCGGAGAGGCCGTGAACATGCTTTTCCAGATAACGGTATTTAGCATTTTTGCCAACATTGATAGTGCCATCCATAATATGCTGAATATTAACTGCATTGGGAAAGGCACAATGAGAAAGGAAGGATACTGAGGCGTTTTCTTCAATTTCATAATGCACGACCATTCTCTGAACGCCTTCTTCTGGTATCATTCCAAAACACATATGTACCGGTTTATCAATAATCACGTTTTTTTCTACTGTGGCATAAACCTTAATATGGTCCTTAAATTCCTGAACATCAACCTTAAGACCCGGCAGAAGGTGGGATTGAATTAATTTATGTTTATGAATAAAGATATGGGCGATATCGGGCTGTTTAAAGATGTCATCGGTCTCGGTAATTTTGGCCAATTCTTTGGTTAAATCATTTTTATCCAAGTTTTACACCTTCTTTGTCTGGAATATTTTTATGGACACAGGGGATACAATAATTTTTATAAAAAGGAATTATTTTTTTTGCAGTATCTTTAGCCAATATCTCCCCATTACAGAACATAAAGGCATGGTCTGCCTGTTTTAATACTGCCAGACTATGGGTAATAAGTATAATGGTCTTTTTCTTTTTTCGTTCTTCCTTGATGACCTTAAATATCTTGGTTAAGGTTTCCATGTCGATTCCTGAATCAGGTTCATCCAAAAGTATCAAATCAGGTTCCATTACCAGAATAGAGGCTAATTCAATTTTCTTTCTCTCTCCACCACTTAAGGTTTTATCTACTGCCCGATGTAAAAAATCACTCGGAATCAAGCCAACTTTTTCTAATTGTTCTATAAGGAAGTCATCATCTTTATGTACAGCAGCTGCTTTTAAAAAGTCTTTGATAAGTAATCCCTCATACCGGGCAGGCTCCTGCCAGCCAAAGGTAATTCCCATACGGGCACGCTCATCAATATTTAACTTACCAATATCTTTTCCCTTAAAAAAGATATCGCCGCTAAAGTGCCGATATCCCTCTAATCCCATAACAGCAGAGGCAAAGGTTGATTTACCGGCGCCATTTGGCCCTACAATAGCGTGTACGTAACCCTCCCAGACCTCCATATTTATATTTTTTAAAATTTCTTTCCCATTCAGAGATAGAGATAAATCTTTCACTTCCAGAATATTTTTCATTTGCTCATTACCAGATCTTTCTAATAATATCCAATATAGTTATAGATATATTTTGCTATTTCAGGTATTAAATATAACATATTTACTACTATAATAGCAACTCAGCTTATTCTTTAACGAATAGTAGTATTCAGAAGAGGGTTGAATAAATAAATTTATATATTTATTTTTAAGTTTATTTAGAATTCAAGTGATACAAGTTATTCTACTCTGCCATAGGCGTAAGAAAGATCTTGTAATTTAGGGAGGGCTTCTTCCTGAAGCTCTTCCCACTGCCTACTCATCAGGCGCCATTGCCAGTTTGATCGGGTGGTTGCAGGGTTATTTATACGGGCACCGGTTCCTAATTCCAGCAAATCCTGTACTGTAATGATAGCTAAGTTTGCTACTGAAGATTGTGCCATTCTGATTAATTCCCAGTTTATATTGGTAGCATTGCCCTCTTTGCCCAGATACTTATTTATTGATATTTTTTGTTCGTCTTTTACCTCTTTTTGCCACCACCCCTGTATGGTATCATTATCATGTGTACCGATAAATACCACACCATTGGGGATATGATTATGGGGAAGATGTATGCTGTGCGGGAAGCTATCACCAAAGGCGAATTGCATTACCCTCATTCCAGGGAATCCATATTCTTTAATAATATCGATCACATCTTCTGTTATAACCCCTAAGTCTTCTGCGATAAAGGGTAAATCAGGAAATTCTTTCTTCAGCATTTGAAAAAAGTCTTTTCTGCCGCCATTAATCCACCTGCCATTTACAGCAGTCTTGTCACAGGCTGGTATTTCCCAGTAGGCCATCAAACCACGAAAATGGTCAATACGCAACAAATCATATAGAGAAAGGTTATGAGCAATACGCCTCCTCCACCAGTAAAAATCTTCTTTCCGATGTGCCGGCCACCGGTAGACCGGATTACCCCATAATTGACCGGTAGGGCTGAAATAATCAGGTGGAACACCAGCCTGACCAAGTTGGTTTCTATTCTTATCCAGTTTGAATAATTCGGGATGGGTCCAGACCTCTGCACTCTGATAAGTCACATAGATAGCCATATCACCAACAATCTTAATATTTAGGGAATTACAGTAGTTTTTCAATTCAGACCATTGTCTGAAGAATAAAAATTGAATAATTTTATATTTTTTTATTGTTTCTGCCCTCTTTTTTTTAAATTCTTCTAAGTTGTCCACCTTCCGGTCCCTGAGGGACAGGGGCCATTCATTCCACTTCCTATCATCAAATTGTTGACGTAAAACCTCAAAAAGGGCATAATCTTCCAGCCAGAAGGATTGTCTCTGGCAGAAATCAGTAAATTCCTGTTGCAATTGTGGTAATTTAGAGAAGGAGAGTACCGCCTTTTGTAATAGCCGTTCCTTGAAAGGATAGACTTTACTATATTCTATCTCCGGACTTTCCGGTAAAAGAAACTCGGCCAGTTCACTCCTGGTGAGCAGTCCATCTCGTTGTAGAAGTTCAGGGCTGATCAAGAGTGGATTACCGGCAAAGGCGGAACAGGAGAAATAGGGTGAATTGCCATGTTGTTGTTCGGTAGGGTTGAGTGGCAGGATTTGCCAGAACAGCTGTTTGTTCTTACACAATAAATCGACAAACTGATAGGCCTGTGGTCCCAGATCCCCGATACCAAATCTGGAAGGAAGAGAAAAGATAGGCATTAAAATACCGCTACTACGTTGATTTAGCATTTAACTGTACCTGCTATCTAAAATTTTATTAACCTTCAATATATCTTTATTTTTTCAGAATTTTATCTATAGTGTTAAACCAATATTGAGCAAGGTCCCCAATTCCTGAAAAAGTTTCCACCAGGATTGTATCCCCTCATCATTCTGGCCAATTCTTTGCTGTAAAGAAGGTATCAATTCCAGCCAAAGCCCATAATAAATATTTTGGGCCTCCCAGAGATCGGGCTGTATCTGGAAACTATTCAGTTCTTTCAAGACCCCGATAATCTCCTCTATATTTTTAGACTCTAACGGTTTTGCTTTTATTCTGGTCATAACCCGATGAATCCATTCTGTTATCTTTCGTTCCAGAGTATTTTTCTCGATAGCAATAGACCCTTCTTTTATTTCCTGGAGTAAAACAATAAGTTTTTTTAAATCAATCGACTCCTGAACAAAAATGTTCTTTAGTTTCTGATTGATAACCTCCTCAGTGATAAAATTGAGGTTTTCAGGGATAGGGATATCCAGTTGTCTCAAAAAATTAATTAGAGTAGAATTATCAAGATAAGTTTGGAGAAAATTATTTTCAATTCCGGAAAGAACGGGCTCCAATATTTTTTCTAAAACCTGTCTCTGCTCATCTTTAAAGAGACTCTGCAGGGAGTAGCTGTCATTGCCAAAATGTTTATCCATCAGTCTGATAATATCTACTACCTCAGCCTTTTGAAAAGAAGAATCAATTTCCTGCAACATTTTTTGGTAGGACTCTTCATCCTGATACCGTGCCACCCTGCCATTGACATTATGACCACCTAAATAGAGTACTGCAAAGATTATCTTGTCCTGTTCCAGGGTCACTTTAGATTGAATAACTACATAGCCAATAGCTGTTTTTAAGGTACCGTTTTCTCGTTGCTCAATATTATGTTCTTTAATTTGATAGGCATAGATATTTTTTTGTCGGCCATTAAAGAGGGCAGTAATGGCATAATGAGCTCCCACTCGCAGTAAATCAGTAATAGCCGGTTTGACCAGTAATTGATATACAATTGCTCCGTTGTAATAACGTGAAGTATTACCCGGAGCCTCAGCCAATTTTTTTAGGAATTCATCCTCTAAATCAATACCATCCAGCTCTTTTATCAGTTGAATAAGACGGGCAGCGTACCTTAGATTTTGTACTGTTTCTATCCTGGAAATATCGTCAAAAAACCAGCCACAGCTGGTATACATAAGTATAGCATTACGCTCTATTTCCAGATATTTCAGGGCCCTAATGGTCTCATCTTCTTTGAGAGTACGGCTGGTAAATTTTCTCAGAAAATTCTGGATATGGTCTGGTGTACGGTTCAAAACCAGGTCAATATATTCATTTCTTGCCTGCCAGACATCGGAAAGGTAAGCCGATGCACCCTTCTGGTATAGGTCTATTGAGTAATCTCGCAGCCAGTCCAGGGCCTCTCTCAATGGTTTACGCCATTTTTGCTGCCAGTGGGGATGGCTGCCAGCCTTACAGCCGCAATCGCTCTTCCAGCGTTCCACTCCATGCGGACAACTCCAGGATGTTTTTTCGGCAATTTGTACTTCCTGAGTTGGTGGGTTTAATTCCAGGTATTCTCCATAATTGGTTATTTGAGCAAGTTTATTTTTCTCTATATAGTAAAGGCAATAAGCTAAAGCCATATCTCCAAAACGATGATGATGACCAAAGGTCTCTCCATCTGTAGCCAGGTGTACCAGTTCCACCTGGTCATTATCAGAGGAGAAACTGTTTATCAGCCGTTGAGCAAATTTTTCACCATTTTTCAACAGGTCTCCAAAACTCAGGTCATGGGCCAGAGAGCCGTTATAGAAAAAGATAGTAATATTTTTTCCAGAAGGTAAGGGACAATAATAGGGTATCTTTGAGTCTATCTGTTGATTTTGGACTTCCTGCCAGGGAGAGTCTTCTCCCGCATTCCTGGTACGGGCAGCTTGATGTGGCGCCAGGATGGTATATTTAATACCAAATTGAGCTAATACTTCCAGGGTTTCATAATCAACCGCAGTTTCCGGCAGCCACATTCCTTCCGGTTCACGCCCGAAACGACTCTGAAAATCTTTGATTCCCCAGAATACCTGATTAATTTTATCCTGCCTGTTAGCCAGAGGCATTATCATATGATTGTAGGGCTGGGCAATAGCTGAGCCATGACCATTAAATCTTTTCTGGCTGATTCGGTCTGCTTCCAGTATGGTGTTATAAATTTCCGGCTGGTGTTTTTCTAACCAGGCCAGCAGTGTTGGTCCAAAATTAAAACTGATTTGAGTATAATTATTTACGATTTTAATGATGTTTCCCTTTTTATCTAATATTCGGGAGGCAGCATTATTCTTATAGCATTCTGCGGTAATTCTCTCATTCCAATCATGGTAAGGTTGGGCTGAATTCTGTAGCTCGACATCTTCCAGCCACGGATTTTCACGAGGCGGCTGATAAAAATGACCATGAATACAGATATATTTATTATCACTCATATTAAATTACGTACTCCTTAACTCTGTTCTTAAATTCCGGAAGAACTATATTACATTTTCCCTTTTTGAAAAAGAGAATGCCCAGTGGTGGAATGGTAATATTCAATGAATAATCAAAACCATGTTTAGGAATAGGACTGGTGACCACCTGCCCTAAGTTACCTTGTCCGCTGCCACCATAGGAGGAGGCATCACTATTTAAACATTCCTGCCAGATACCTTTTTTCGGAACTCCAATGCGGTAGTTATACCAGGGAGCAGGTACAAAATTAGAGATAATCAATATATTTTCTTTTCCATCTCTACTCTTTCTTAAAAAGACCAGCACACTATGTTCTGAATCATTGCTTTCCAGCCATTGAAATCCACTGCTTTCAAAATCAGCCTCATAAAGAGCTCTTTCCTGCCGGTAAAATTGATTGAGGTCTTTAACCCATCTTTGTATTCCCTGGTGAGTAGAGTATTTGAGTAAATCCCAGTCTAAGGGATAATCATGTCTCCATTCCTGCCTCTGTCCGAATTCATCTCCCATAAAGAGCATTTTTTTGCCAGGATGGGCAAACATATAGCCAAAAAGAAGCCTTAAACTGGCAAATTTCTGCCAGTCATCACCAGGCATCTTCTCCAGTAATGATTTTTTACCATGTACTACCTCATCATGAGATAAAGAAAGGATAAAGTTTTCATTAAAGGCATATAGCATACTAAAAGTCAGTTCCTGATGGTGATATTTACGATAGATAGGGTCTTTGCTGAAATAGGAGAGGGTATCATGCATCCACCCCATATTCCATTTCATACCAAAACCAAGGCCTCCTGAAAAAGTTGGTCGGGAAACCATAGGCCAGGCGGTGGATTCTTCGGCAATCATCTGAATATCCGGAAAATAGTGGTAGGCAGTTTCATTCAGTTTTTTTAAGAAGGCAATTGCCTCTATGTTTTCCCGCCCCCCGTATTTATTGGGAATCCACTCACCCTCCTTGCGGGAATAATCCAGATAAAGCATAGAAGCCACTGCATCTACACGAAGACCGTCGGCATGGTAATAGTCCAGCCAGAATAGTGCACTGCTGATTAAAAAGGCCTGTACCTCATTACGGCTGTAATTGAAGATATAGCTTTTCCAATCCGGATGGAATCCCTGCCTGGGATCGGCATGTTCGTAAAGGTGGGTGCCATCAAAATAAATCAAACTATGCTCGTCACCGGGAAAATGAGAGGGAACCCAGTCTAATATTACTCCGATTCCCTGTTGATGCAGGTAGTCTATAAGATACATCAGGTCCTGCGGTGTTCCATAACGGCTGGTAGGGGAGAAATAACCCACGGTCTGATAACCCCAGGAACCATAAAAGGGATGTTCCATCACCGGTAAAAATTCAACATGGGTAAAGCCATTTTCCTGACAGTATTGAGCTAACCTGGGGGCAATTTCTCGATAACTCAGGAAATCATTTTTTGGCTCCGATTTTCTCTGCCAGGAACCCAAATGTATTTCATAGATAGAGAGAGGCATATTTAATTGATTCTTATCCCGGCGGGTTTTCATCCAGCCCTGGTCCTGCCATTTATAGTCTAAATCCCAGATAATGGATGCAGTTAGAGGTGGTTTTTCCCCATAAAAAGTAAAGGGGTCTCTTTTATCGGCACAGTATTGCTGGAATCTGGATCTAATACGATACTTATATTTGATGCCTTTGTCCAGGTTGGGAATAGTGCCTTCCCAGATACCGCTACCCATCTGAATCTGTTTGAGTGGATGAGCACCATGCTGCCACTGGTTAAAATCACCTATTACAGAAACTGCCTCTGCATTGGGTGCCCATACGGCAAAATGGACTGCCTTTTTCTCTCTATCGGTTACCAGATGTGCACCTAAATGTTTGTATAATTGATAATGAGTACCCTCATTAAAGAGAAAGACATCATCTTTACTTAAAATGGATTGTTTATATAAAATATTATACTTCTTTTTCACTGTTAATCTTGTTTACCTCAAAGAGAACACCTTTCAGGGGTATGGAAAGCCAGTCCGGCCTGTTTTCCATCTCATACCATACCTCATATACTGCCTTTTCCAGTAAATAGATATTTAATAATCTTTTTAATTCTGAACTCTCTTTGGGAACAAGGGCTGGTTCGATCTGTTCAAGATAGGCTTTTAGAAATACCCTGCTTACGTATAATACCCACAAATGTCCCCAGTGTTCCAGCTCATGATAGTCACCAGTAATTTTCTTTTGTATTAACGGATTAAAGGCAGCATAATAGAAAGAGCGTAACATACCTGCCACATCCTTCAAGGGGGAGCGTTTTAATCTTCTTATCCCTAAAGGTCTGGCCGGCTCTCCTTCAAAATCAATAATATAAAAATCGTTTCCGGTGTAGAGAACCTGGCCCAGATGGTAATCTCCATGTATTCTAATCTTTTGAGCAGCCAGCTTCTGAGAGGCTATTTCCTGACTATAAGCGGTTATCGTGGATTCCAGGGAAAGAACCTTTTGAATCTCTTCCTGCACTGTGTCCGGATATTGGCTGTAACTTCTTTTTAAAGAGCGGAAGACTCTTTTCACCAGACTTTGTAGTGATTGCGAGATAGACCGCTGATAAAGGGTGGAAAATGATTCTGCTTTAAAATCCTCTTGCTGAGTTTTTCTGCCCAGGGCATTATGTAGTTCAGCGGTTCTTTTACCCAGAAGAGAGACCATTTCTAAAAAAGGTACCTCTATTAATTCCTGCATTTCATCCGGCATATCTTTTTCTGTTTTTTCCAGCATAGAATCAGGAAGAACAGGCAACTTTTCCAGCTGGCTGAGCTGAGCCAAGACCTTTTCAAAGTATCTGATGGTATAATGATGGGCCAGATCCCAGGCGCTTCCTTCATTGGCTATAAAGGGAGATAAGATACCTAAGGTTATCACAGAATTATCTTTTTTCTGATATTCCAGGGCACCAGCAAAGGCGGGTGCATGCTCAAAATCGGTTTTTTCACTGAGGTATCTGGTGATTTCGAGATCCGGATTGGTTCCCTCATCTAATTTTCGGAATAGTTTTAAAATCAGTTTACGGTTATAAAGGATAGAAGAATTACTCTGTTCTGCGGTAAGCGGCTGTGAGTGTTCAATGGTGCTGATGAGATTACGCACTTTTTTAAAATACCGGCCGGTATAGGGTTTTAATCTTCCTGACAGAGCTGAAATGGTTTTCTTCCGTGCTATTAACTGCAATAGGGTCTGACGGAAAGATACATCCCATACTGCATCATAGATAAGTCCCTCCAGTTTTTCCGATTGGTATTGCAGTAAAATCGACTGAGGTCTTTCAGCAAGAAATTCATGTGCTGCTTCCAGAGGCAAAAAGGAGAGCGGGATCTGGTAGGTCTCTTCCGGTGCAGCTGCATAGCCGGCCTTGACCATAAGAATAACACTTTCACTATCCCGATTCTTAATCGGAATCACCTCTGCTATATTAATTTTTAAAATCTTCTGTGCCTTACTGCCAAACCAGCGCTGTTCTTTTAAAAATTGAGGCAAAATATCATTTTCCATCCTTTTTTGAGCCTGCTTATCAGCATTAAATAACTGAGTCCAGTCCAGGCTGGTTTTTAACAGGGGGATTTCTCTCACTGTTTTTGCCGGCAAAACCTCGTCCTTTTTTTGCAGGACAAACCAGAAATAATCATAAAAACCTAAGGTCATAACATAGGGTTTTTCCTGTATTACCGGGAAAGGATTTTTGCTGAATAATTCAATAGGGGTATAACCGGCATAAGAGGCCAGGTCTAACTCTACCACCTGGGAAAACCGTGATAGATTTACTACCACCAGTATGGTCTCTTCTTCATATTTTCTTAAAAAAGCCAGAACTTTGAAATTATCAGGATATAAAAATTCAATAGAGCCCCGACCAAAGGCTTTGTAATTTTTCCTCATCTTGATTACTCTTTTCATCCACCAGAAGAAAGAGGTTTGATTCTGTTCCTGAGTCTCCACATTTACCGTCTCATAATGGTAAGCCGGGTCAATAATGACCGGCAGATAAAGCTTTTGGGGATTGACTCGGGAAAATCCGGCATTACGATCCGGACTCCATTGCATAGGGGTCCGGACCCCATCACGGTCACCTAAAAAATGGTTATCACCCATCCCGATTTCATCACCATAATAGATGGTAGGGGTGCCTGGGAGCGAGAAGAGTAGAATATTCATAATCTCCATCTTACGGCGGTGATTTTCCATCAAGGGAGCCAGGCGCCTTCTGATGCCTAAATTAATTCTGGCAGCCTCATCCCTGGCATAGACCCTGTACATATAATCTCTCTCCTCATCGGTAACCATCTCCAGCGTTAGCTCATCATGGTTGCGCAAAAAGAGTGCCCATTGACAATTATCGGGAATAGGGGGAGTCTGTTCTAAAATATCAATAATCGGGAAGCGGTCTTCCATTCTAAAACCCATAAACATTCGCGGCATAAGTGGAAAATGAAAGGCCATATGACAGGCATCACCATTACCAAAATAACGAATGGTATCCTCCGGCCACTGGTTGGCTTCAGCCAGAATCATACGGTTAGCGTAATGCTGGTCGATATGTGCCCTCATCTTTTTTAAAAAATCTAACGATTCGGGCAGGTTCTCACAATTGGTGCCTTCCCGTTCAAAGAGATAGGGAACAGCGTCGAGGCGTACCCCATCCACACCCATCTCCATCCAGAAATCGAGTACACCCAGGATAGTTTTTTGTACCTCAGGGTTGTCATAATTGAGGTCTGGCTGATGGGAATAGAAGCGATGCCAGAAATATAGACCGTTTTCAGAGTCCCTGGTCCAGTTGGAGGTTTCAAAGTCCTGGAAGATAATTCGGGCATCTAAATATTTGTCCGGTTTTTCACTCCAGACATAAAAATCCCGCCATCTCTGAGGTGCATCTTTCTGACGGGCTCTTTGAAACCATTGGTGCTGGTCAGAGGTATGGTTGAGAACCAGCTCAATAACTACCTTCATTTCTCTCCGATGAGCCTCTTTTAAAAATTTTCTAAATTGAGCCATAGTTCCATACTGGGGATGAATGCTGGTATAATCAGCGATATCATAACCATCATCCTTCAAAGGTGAGGGGAAAAAGGGCAGCAGCCAGATAGTGTTTATTCCCAGACCTTCCAGATAATCAAGTTTTTCAATAAGGCCTTTAAAGTCACCTATCCCATCATCATTCTTATCGTAAAAGGTTTTTACATGAAGTTCGTAGATAATGGCATCCTTGTACCAGAGAGGATTTTCGGAAGAATCTTTCTGGATGAACATCGGGTTTCCTCCTAATTAAAATAATCAAATTGGTTTTCTGTTTTGAGGTGTTTTTTAATTCTTATAATATGGGCTGGTAATATCTGTGGATTAAGTTCCACATAATTATACTCACCCTGCCAGATGTATTGCCCGCCACCTAATAGATCATGAGCCAGGAAAGACTGATCCGGCTTAATGCCTAATTCCTCTAAGGGTATCTTTACCCAACCGGATTGGGTGTAATGGGGGTCTATATTAATTACTACCAAGATAGCGTCATTACCCTGCTCATTAAACTTGGCAAAATATAGTAATTGATTATTCTCTACCGGTAAAAAACGGATATTATCAACCCTCTGAAACTCAGAATTCTCCTCCCTGATACGATTAATAAGGGCAAAGAATTCTCTGGTACTCTCTTTTACCTCATCCTTTGCCCAGTGTTTTATTTCATATTTCTCTGAATCGAAATATTCCTCTTTTTCGGGCAGTGGTCTGTTGATAAACCGTTCATAAGGGGGGCCATAGATACCATAATTAGGAGATAAAGTGGCAGCCAGGAGCAACCTGACCAGAAAAGCCGGCTTACCGCCGGTCTGTAAATATTCTGAGAGTATATCAGGTGTATTAGGCCAGAAATTGGGCCTGAAGTATTCCTTTGCCTCACTTTGGCTCAATTCATTTAGATAATCTATAAATTCCTGTTTCGTGTTTCTCCAGGTAAAATAGGTGTAAGATTGAGTAAAACCTAATTTAGCCAATCTATACATTATTTTAGGTCTGGTAAAGGCCTCAGATAGAAATATTACCTCAGGATAATCTTTTTTAACTAATGAAATTAGCCATTCCCAGAATAAAAATGGTTTGGTATGGGGGTTATCTACCCTGAATATTTTTACACCCTGTTTTATCCAGAAAAGTACAATATTTTTTAACTCTTCCCAGAGTTCTTGCCATTGTTCAGTTTCAAAGTTGAAAGGAACGATATCTTCATATTTCTTTGGTGGGTTTTCGGCATATTGAATAGTACCGTCAACACGCCAGCGAAACCATTCGGGATGTTCTTTAATATAGGGATGGTCTGGTGAACATTGAAAAGCCAGGTCTAAAGCAATCTCCATTCCATATTCCTGAGCTTTCCTGATTACCTCTTGAAAATCCTCTAAACTTCCCAACTGGGGATGGATTGCCGTGTGCCCACCTTCTTCGCTTCCAATAGCCCAAGGGCAGCCCGGGGCACCCGGTTCGGCAACAATGCTGTTATTCTTTCCTTTACGATGTATCTGGCCAATAGGGTGAATAGGGGGAAAGTAAAGTACATTAAATCCCATTTCCGCAATTTCCGGAATCCAGTTCAGACAATCGCGGAAAGTGCCATGAGAGTCTGGTATGGCAGAACAGGAGCGGGGAAACATTTCATACCAGGCACTGAAACCGGCTCTTTTTCGATCAACTACTACCCTTAATTTTTGGTCATAAGAGGTAATATGGTCTGGTAAGGGATATTTTTTCAGAAACTCTTCATTCAATTCCTGTGCCAATAGTATGATTATCTCTTCCTGTTTTTCATCTTTCTGAATTAAAGTCATTATCTTTTGCATAATAGCTTTTTTATCAGGTTCTTCAATCTTGGAGATAATTTTTGCCAACAAGGGGAGTCCATTTTTTAAATCAACTGATAAATTGTCAGGGCTGGCAGCTTTTTTTTGAATATTCCTCCACCAGGTAGCTAAATGGTTTAGCATAGCTACTATAGTATATTCGTAAATACCAATCTCATTGACCACAAATTCTCCCTGCCAGCGGTCTTTTGCTACAATCGACATAGGTTTTTTTTGCCAATAACGTTCTCCTTTTTTGCGGAAAAGCAGATAAGCCTGCACCTGTTCATGTCCGTCGGCGAAGATATCAGCACCTACCTTTACGCTTTCCCCTTCAATTCTCTTAATGGCAAATTTGCCGTTATTAATTTCAGGTTGAACATTATCAATAACAACCCGCTCTTTTCCATCAATCTTATTTAAATTAATAATTTCTATCATCCTTTCCGGTTTTTTAACTTTCTAATTTACTTTACGACAATTATAACTATGGATTATGATTCTAAATACCTGGTGATTGTTTTTAACATCCCCTGGGCTGAACGGGACATTTTCATTCTTCTGGCTAATTCTTTGAACCCAAATACATCCCGGAGCCAGTTGGCAAAATCATTATTATCTGGATTAACGTGATAACTGAATAATTCCTGGTCCATGTTAACCAGCTGGTCAATCAATTCAGCCAAATTCTTTATCGGTGTACTATTATGCAGATAAAAATAATGTTCAATATTCGATGCTTCCTGATAAATATCGATTTTTTCACTAAAAGCAGGCATCTCTAATCCTCCTGATCTATAATATCAAAAAATTTGATGCTAATTTAAGTAAAATATGTATTCTATAACTATTATATTATATTATAAGAGAAAAAGCTCTTAATTAAAAATCAATATGTAGGCATTTAAAAAGAGCCATGACCTCAAAATAAGTTCCAATAAGCTGTTTTTTAATAGAATTATTACAAGAGTAATAATAATTTGTACAATTCTATTTTGTTTTTGATAAGATAGTAATCAGTTTCTTAAAATAATATATGCCATTGGGAAAAACAAATAATATGGCATTACTGTCTCAAGATAAAAAGTAGGAGAAATATAATAATTTGCTAAAAACCGTATTGATACTTTTTCTTTCTTACACCACTGTGGGTCTATGTAACAATGGCTTTTTTAGTATACTTCCTTTCCTGTCTGAAGAATTTGCAATATCGAGGGTACAAATTGGATATTACTCTGCCTTTTATTTTACCAGTGCTGCTTTGCTGGCCCTCTTTTCTGGAAATATTGTGGACCGGTTTGGGCCGAAAAGGAGTATTTTGTGGGGAATGGGCTGTATGGGCCTAACATTGTTCTGTTATGGCTGGTCTACCTCTTATCAGCTTATCCTATTTCTAGCCATTTTTGCGGGATTGGGCATGAGTATACTAACCCCTTCTGTAGTAAAGGGAACCTCAATAATAGCCCCTCCCGAAAAGCAAGCCCTATTTTTAGGCTTGGTACAAGCAGGCTATAGTGTGGGTAGCATAATTGCTCCAGCTATCTTACCGGTATTAGCCTTGAATTTTAGTTGGCAGATTTCTATACAAATTACGGCGATCCTTACCTTGCTAATC
>ERZ795049.2265-NODE-2265-length-22748-cov-4.718900_pt1 | contig 22748 bp, 35 predicted proteins | sample MGYA00375133_ERZ795049 | MGnify/ENA primary metagenome ERZ795049 (study PRJEB30178, sample SAMN05720147) | activated sludge metagenome | isolation source: anaerobic digester from wastewater treatment plant | place: Japan | collected 2015-04-20 ... | reverse complement strand
AGTTTTTTTAGGTTAATTTAGTCTAAAGTGTAAACACGACTCGAAATTAGTACAATTAATATTTTACCGAAGGTCTATTAGTAGATATTAAAGAAGAAAAGAGAGTGTAAAAAATCAGTATATATTGTCTCTTTATGGCAATATGTATCAAAATATTGTTCTGATATCTAAAGAATTGCTTGGAGGTGCGGGATAGTGGAAACCGGCATATTAGGTAAAAAAATTGGGATGACCAGTATATTTCTGGAAAATGGCGATTCAATCGGTGTTACCGTTTTAGAGGCTGGCCCGTGTATTATCCTTAATAAAAGGGAGGTACAAAAGGATAATTATGAAGCTATACAACTTGGCTTTATTACTATTGATAAAAAGAAGTTATTAAATAAACCTCTAACTGGTTATTTTAAAAGACAGAATGTAGCGCCATGTCAATATATAAAAGAATTTAAGTTTAAAGATATTGAAAAATATGAGATCGGAAATGAAATAAAAGCTGATATATTTAAAGAAGGGGAAAAAGTTAATGTAGTTGCAATCAGTAAAGGCAAGGGATTTGCTGGTACTCAAAAAAGGTATAACTTTTCCGGTGGCGCCAAAACACATGGCCAAAAAGATTATTATCGTTCCCCCGGTTCCATTGGTGCTGTCGACGCAGCCAGGGTTTTCAAAGGCAAAAAATTACCAGGGAGAATGGGCAATAAAAGAGTAAAAATAAAAAATCTTGAAATCGTAAAAATTGATTTAGATAAGAATATAATTTTATTAAAAGGTGCTATCCCGGGGCCCAACAATGCACTGGTAGCCATTGAAAAGGTTTCTTGATTACAAAAGTCTTATTCTACACAGGAAGGAGAATAGCGCTATGGTGGAAATGAACATACGTACCATAGATGGAGAAAAAATAGGGGAAATAGAATTAAACGACAATTTGTTTAATGCTAAAATAAACAAACATATTGTACATCAGATTGTAAAAAAGCATCTCGCTGAAAAGAGAAGGGGCACCGCATCCACTAAAAGTCGTGGAGAAGTTAGTGGCGGGGGTAAGAAACCATGGAAACAAAAGGGTACTGGCAGGGCCAGGGCTGGTTCTATACGTTCCCCGCTCTGGGTTGGCGGCGGCGTGGTTTTTGGTCCGGATAACAGAAACTATAGTTATTCAGTTCCTCAAAAAATGCGTTTAATTGCCTTAAAATCAGTTTTATCAGATAAAGCAAAAAATAATAATATTGTTGTTTTGGAAAAGTTAGAACTGGAAAACGGTAAGACCAAAGATCTTGCCAGCATATTAAACAATTTACAGATAGACAGTGATAAAGTACTTATTGTTATAGATAAAGAAGATGAAAAAATACGAAGAGCTGTTCGAAATTTAAGAGATACCTTTGTAATTACTGCTAATAAAATAAATGCTTTTGACATTATTAATTATCAAAAGATGGTAATAACCAAAGATGCCTTAAAGACTATTGAGGAGGTGTTTCAGTAATGACCTCTGCTAAGATGATTTTGATTCACCCTATTATTTCGGAAAAAAGTGTTAAAGAGAAAGAGCATAATAAATATATGTTTAAAGTCAGCTTAGATTCGAATAAGTCTGAAATAAAAAAAGCAGTTGAAGATAAATTTAAAATAAAAGTTGATAAAGTAAATACTATCAATGTTCCTCGGAAAACCAGAAAGATGGGAAAATATATTGGAAAAACGGCACAATGGAAAAAAGTAATTGTTACCGTAAGAGAGGGACAATTAATTAAGGAATTGGATAATATCTAAGAATAGTTGTGATTATTATGATTAAGAAAGGTGTCGATTAAAGTGGTTGATATAAAGAAGTATAAGCCAACATCAGCGGGAAGAAGATTTATGACTATATCCACCTTTGAAGACATTACCCGCAATGAGCCTGAAAAAGGATTAACAAAGGGAAGAGGAAAAAAAGCAGGGAGAAATAATGCTGGTAGCATTATGGTAAGAAGAAGAGGTGGAGGTGCTAAGAGAAATTATAGAATAATTGATTTTAGAAGAGAAAAAAATGGTGTACCTGCTAAAGTGGCAGAGATTGAATATGATCCCAATAGATCAGCCAGAATTGCGCTAATAAAATATGTTGATGGTGAAAAAAGATATATTGTTTGTCCTGACAAATTAAAAGCAGGGGACACAGTATTATCAGGCTCTGATGCAGAAATTAAAGTTGGGAATACAAAACTTTTAAAAGATATCCCAGAAGGAGCTTTTATTCATAACATTGAAATGAAAAAGGGGCAGGGTGCTGTTTTAGCAAGATCTGCAGGGGCAAGTGCACAAATTTTAGCTAAAGAGGGCAAATATGCTCATGTCAAACTACCATCTGGTGAGGTGAGACTCATAGGATTAAATTGCAGTGCTACCATTGGCCAGGTAGGCAATATAAACCATGCCAATATAGATATGGGTAAAGCAGGTAAAAGTAGATGGAAAGGCCGCAGACCAAAGGTAAGGGGAGTTGCTATGAACCCCATTGACCATCCTTTGGGTGGAGGAGAGGGTAAAACTGCCGGGGGAAGACATCCTGCATCTCCCACTGGGTTGCTTGCCAAGGGTTTCCGTACCCGTAAAAAGAAAAAAGATTCAGATAGATTTATTATTAAAAAAAGGACAAAATAGCTGAAGGGGGATTATTGAGAGATGTCTAGGTCTATTAAAAAAGGTCCGTATATTGATGAAAAATTGTTAAAAAAGATCAGAGACTTAAATAAAAAAAGAAAAAAAGAGCCTATTAAGACATGGTCTCGGGATTCAACAGTTTTTCCATTAATGGTTGGACATACTTTAGCAGTGCACGATGGGAAAAAGCACGTTCCTGTTTATATTACTGAAAATATGGTAGGACATAAATTGGGTGAATTTGCTCCCACTAGAAGATTTAAAGGGCATGGAGCGCACACTGAAAGGTCTACTGCAATAAAATAAGATAGTTTTGTTATTAATGGCAAAGAAAAGAGGAGGATTGTTATGGGTGTAAAATCTGTAGGAAAATATCTCCCAATATCACCCAGAAAATGTCGTCGTATGACAGAATTGATCAGGGGAAAAGATGCTGGTTCAGCTTTGTTAATTTTGCAGTTTTCTCCAAAAAAATCGGCTAAAATGGTTTATAAGGTGTTAAAATCTGCCATAGCTAATGCAGAGAACAACCATGATAAAAATGTCGATAAGTTATATGTCAATAAAGTATTTGTTGATGAGGGTCCAACTTTAAAAAGGTTTAGGCCGAGAGCTATGGGCAGAGCTGCTAAGATTAATAAAAGAACAAGCCATATCACAATTGAAGTGCAAGAGAAAGGGGTTGAAGTATAATTGGGACAAAAGGTTCACCCAAAAGGTTTGCGTCTGGGCATTGTAAAGGATTGGGACATCAAATGGTTCAGTCAGAAAAAATACAGTCAGCATGTTTACGAAGACTATAGGATTAGAAAATATTTAAAAGATACCTTAGCACATGCCGGTATCTCAGTTGTTAATATTGAAAGAATTGCCAACAGAATTAGAATTACCATTAATTGTGCCAGACCAGGAATAATTATTGGTAGAAAGGGTGTCGAAGTTAACAAATTAAAAGACAATCTGTCCAAGCTGGTGGAAGGGGAATTACAGATCAATATAAAAGAAATAAAGGTACCCGAAATTGATGCACAATTAATTGCTGAGGATATTGCCAATCAGATTTTGCGCAGGGCTGCCGTAAAACGAATTATGAAACAGGCGGCTTCCAGAGCCGTCAAGATGAAAGCAGAGGGAATTAAGATAATGATTTCGGGTAGAATTGGCGGTGCTGAAATAGCCAGAACAGAATGGCATATGGAAGGAAGATTACCCCTTCATACCTTGAGGGCAGATATCGATTACGGCTTTGCTGAGGCAAATACAACTTATGGAAAAATTGGAATAAAGGTATGGGTTTTTAAAGGGGAAGTATTACCTAAAGCTACCGGAAAATCTGAGCCATACTTGATAAATGAATCACAAAGTGGTGATAGACTGGGGGATGAAGAAAATGCTTCAACCAACTAGGACAAAATACAGAAAAATGCAACGTGGTGTAATGCGTGGAAAAGCTCACAAAGGTCACTTAATATCTTTTGGGGATTATGGCTTACAGGCATTACAAATAGCATGGATTACCAGTGCTCAAATTGAGGCTGCAAGAATTGCCATAACACATGCAGTTAAAAGAGGCGGTAAAGTCTGGATTAGAATATTTCCCCATAAATCAGTAACTAAAAAACCTGCTGAAACAAGAATGGGAAAGGGGAAAGGTTCACCCGAGCTTTGGGTAGCAATTGTAAAACCTGGCACTGTTTTATTTGAATTAGGTGGTGTTGAGGAAGGAATTGCCCGAGAAGCAATGAGATTAGCATCGCATAAATTACCTATTAAGACCAGATTTGTTATGCGAGAAGAACAGGTGGTGGGATAAAGTGAAAGCAAAAGAATTAAGAGATTTTGCCAATGATGAGTTAGAAAATAAATTGTCTGATTTGAAGGATGAACTATTTAGTCTGCGTTTCCAATCAGTTACCGGGCAATTGAGTAATTATATGAAGATAAAAGAAGTTAAACACAATATTGCCAGAGTAAAAACGATTTTGAACGAAAATTATTTAAAAAATAAGAATACAGTTAAATCTAAAAATAGTAAATAATAATATGGAAAATAATAAGGTGATGATTAATGAGTATTTCGACTGAAAGTAAAGGCAGGGTCGGTATTGTAATTAGCAATGCAATGGATAAATCTCTTGTGGTGCTGGTTAGCTACCTTGTGTCTCACAAGCTTTATAAAAAGAGGATTAGAAGAAGTTCTAAATTTATGGCACATGATGAGAAAAATGTGTGTGAAGTTGGAGATAAGGTAAGAATAGTTTCTACCAGACCATTGAGTAAAAGGAAGAGATGGGAAGTAGTAGAAATTATTAAAAAAAGTAAGTAAGTATTGCAATTAGATTTATAAGGGAGTGTGGCAAAAGTGATACAAATGCAGACAAGGTTAATTGTAGCCGATAATTCTGGTGCAAAAAAAATCCAATGCATAAAAGTTCTGGGAGGATCAAAAAAAAGATATGCCAGAATTGGTGAAATTATTGTAGCTTCCGTTAAAGAGGCCAGCGTAGGCGGTACTAAAAAAAAGGGTGAAGTAGTTAAAGCAGTGATTGTTAGAACTAAGAAAGAAATTAGACGAAATGATGGTTCATATATAAGATTTGATGACAATGCTGCAGTAATTATTAATACTCAAAATGAACCTGTTGGAACTAGGATATTTGGACCGGTAGCAAAAGAATTAAGGGAAAAAAAATTTATGAAAATTATTTCTCTTGCTCCTGAGGTATTGTAGCATATAGAAAGGAGAACAATGATGGCAAACGGAATAGCAAAGCTAAAAAAAGGAGATAATGTTCTTGTTATTTGTGGTGAGGATAAGGGTAAAAGGGGTAAGATAATAAAGATATTTCCTAAACAAAATAGAGTTATTGTCGAGGGGATGAATTTTTTAAAAAAACATGTAAAACCAACTCAAAAATCACCGCAGGGCGGAATAGTGAGGCAGGAAGGCCCCATTGAATTATCTAATATACGTTTAGTATGCAATAAATGTAATAAACCTACCAGTGTTAAACAGGGGCTGACCAAAGAACAGAAGAAAGTTCGAATGTGCAAAAAATGTGGAGAAATTATCGATAAGGTTTAGGAGGGGTTAACCAGTGGTTCTCAGACTGAAAGAAAAATATGAACAAGAAGTTGTTCCGGCAATGATGAAAAAATTTAATTATATAAATAAGATGGCAGTACCAAAAATTGTTAAAATAGTTATTAATATGGGACTGGGTAAATCAAAGGAAGATGCCAAGATAGTAGAAGAAGCAACTGATGTTATTGCCACTATTACCGGCCAAAAACCAATAATTACAAAATCTAGAAAATCGATTTCCAATTTTTCTCTAAGAAAAGGAATGCCGGTAGGATGTAAAGTAACAGTGCGAAAAAGCAGAATGTATGAATTTTTAGACCGGTTTATTAATGTTGCTTTAGCTCGGATTAGAGATTTTCAAGGTACATCTGCAAATTCTTTTGATGGCAGGGGCAGCTATACTATGGGAATTAAAGAACAATTAATATTTCCGGAAATAGATTTTGATAAGGTTAAGACAACTCTGGGAATGAATATTACTATTGTAACTAACGCTAAAAATGATGAAGAAGCAAAAGAACTGTTAAGTCTAATTGGTATGCCTTTTAAAAGAGATGAATAAGCGAGGAAGAGGGGGTAAGTTGTGGCTAAAAAATCTTTAGTTGTTAAAGCAAATAAAGAACAGAAATACAAGGTAAGAAGTTATAATCGCTGCAATATTTGCGGCAGACCGAGGGGTTATTTGAGAAAATTTGGTATTTGCCGTATCTGTTTTAGAAAAATGGCATTGAACGGTGAATTGCCCGGTGTTATCAAATCCAGTTGGTAGATAAAATATTTAAAACATTTAAAATAAGAGATTAATTTGATTTATCAATTTGATAGCTAGAAAGGAGGAAAAGACCATGGGTGTGTTAACAGATCCCATCGCTGACTTGATTACCAGAATTAGAAATGCTAATCGAGCAAAAATAGAAAAAATTGAAATTCCTTCTTCCAAAATAAAATTAGAGGTTGCCCGTATACTAAAAGAAGAAGGTTATATTTTAGATTATCATTACAAAGAAGATCATAAACAGGGTATTATTATAATTTTTTTAAAATACTCTGGTCGACAAAGAATTATTACCAATTTAAAAAGAATTAGCAAGCCTGGTTTAAAGGTATATGTAAAGAAAGACGATATTCCTGAAGTTCTGGGAGGGCTTGGAATAAGTATTTTGTCAACATCAAAAGGAATTATGACTGGAAGAGAGGCCAAAAAACGTCATTTTGGCGGAGAGGTCTTATGTTATATCTGGTAAACAGATCTCTTTATATATTGATAAAAATCAGTTAGTTTTTTATATTCACTAAGAAATTATTTAGCTAGGTTAGTAAAGAGGAGGATTATATGTCCAGAATTGGTAAATTACCTGTTTTGATACCTGAAGGAGTTATTGTTGAAGTTGACAACAGTGTAATTAAAATTAAAAAAGATAGTAAGAAATTATTTCATCAATTACCTCCTGGTATAAAGGTAAAGATTGAGGACCGGAAAATAATAGTCAGCAGATTAAGTGATTTAAGGACACATCGTTCTTTGCATGGTTTGAGCAGGAACCTTATTTTTAATATGGTGAAGGGTGTCAGTGAAGGCTTTGAAAAAATACTGGAAATAAATGGTGTTGGCTATCGGGCTGATTTAAAAGGAACCAACCTGGAATTAACTTTAGGTTATTCCCACCCTATAAAAATTGAAGCCCCCGAAGGAATAGAATTTTCAGTCGATAAACAAAAAATAATTAAAATAAAAGGTATTGACAAACAGCTGGTAGGTAAAATCGCAGCAGAAATAAGAAGTTTAAAAAAGCCGGAACCTTATAAAGGAAAAGGGATAAAATATATTGATGAACATATCAGGAGAAAAGTAGGAAAATCCGGAGCCACTGTAGGTAGCAAATAAAAATTGTGTTAATTAATTCTATTAAAGACAGAAAAGGGGTGCTATTTTATGAAGAACAAGAAGGCAGAAGCTCGGTTAAGAAGGAAAAGAAGTATCCGAAAAAAAATATATGGTACTGAAGAAAAACCAAGATTATCAGTTTTTCGCAGTGCAAAAAATATCTATGCTCAAGCCATAGATGATGTTACAGGAAAGACCATAGTAGCATTATCTACCCTAAATGCCGAAGTCAAAAAAGAAGTTGGTTATGGAGGAAATATTAAAGCAGCTGAAATAACCGGAAAGATGTTAAGTGAGAAATTGAAGGAAAAAGGAATTAGAGAGATCGTTTTTGATCGAAATGGTTACTTGTTTCATGGTAGGGTAAAGGCTTTAGCTGATCAAATTAAGCTTTAGTGAAAATTATTTCATTGGAATAAAAATATGCTATAGAAAATTGATAGAGAGGAGATGAGTAGGTGCAAAAGGTGTCTTCAGAAGAGCAGGAATTAAAAGAAAGTGTAATATTTGTAAATCGAGTTAGTAAAGTTGTTAAAGGTGGCAGAAGATTTGGTTTTAGTGCTATGGTAGCCGTTGGTGATACTAAAGGCAATGTCGGTATTGGTTATGGAAAAGCCAAAGATGTTTCCGATGCTATTAGGAAAGCGGTTACCAGGGCAAAATATGATATGCATAAAATTAAAACCAGAAATGGTACCATCCCTTATGCTGTTACTGGAATTTACGGAGGGGCAAAAGTATTTTTACGCCCTGCCTCTCCCGGAACTGGTGTAATTGCCGGTGGCCCGGTAAGAGCAATAATTGAAGCTGCAGGGATACAGGATATTCTTACTAAATCTCTGGGGAGTGATAATAATCTGAATGTAGTTAAGGCTACTATGAAAGCTTTGTTAAGTTTAAAGAGTGCCAGAGAAGTCGCAAAGTTAAGGGGAATTCCAGTAGAAAAAATATTTAGTTAATTGTTACTAAGGGGAGAGATGAAATGGAATTACATGAATTAAAACCAAATGATGGCTCTGTAAAAGCAAAAAAAAGAGTAGGAAGAGGAAACTCATCGGGACATGGCACCACTGCTGGCAGGGGTACAAAAGGTCAGCATAGTCGTTCTGGTTCTACCAGAAGATTTTATTTCGAGGGCGGCCAGATGCCGCTGAGCAGAAGGGTGCCCAAGAGGGGTTTTCGTAATGTTTTTATTAAGAGATATGCTATTGTCAATGTTGAGCAATTCGATAGATTTAATGAAGGAGAGGTAATTACACCAGAAAGGCTGTTGCAGGATGGAATAATAAAAAAGGTAATGAGTGGTGTAAAGGTTTTAAGCAGGGGTGAAATAAATAAAAAATTGACTATCAAAGCTCATAAATTTAGCAAAGAAGCAATTGTCAAAATTGAATCAGCCGGCGGGAAAGCAGAGGTGGTTTAAGTGCTGGAGCAGCTACGCAGTCTATTTAAAATACCTGATTTAAAAAGTCGTTTATTATTTACCATGGCGATGCTAATAGTAATACGGCTGGGAAGTCACATACCGCTTCCTGGTATAGATAAACAGGCCCTGGCAAATTTATTTGCCCAGGGTGGCATATTGGGCTTTTTTGATCTTTTTGCCGGTGGTGCACTTAGCAGGTTTTCGCTTTTCGCTCTGGGTATAATGCCTTATATTAACGCCTCTATTATTATGTCTTTATTACAGTCAGTAGTACCTCTTTTTGAACAATGGGCTAAAGAAGGAGAAGAAGGCAGGAACATACTGAATCGAATTACCAGATATGGCACTGTAGCTTTAGGTCTGATACAGGCAGTAGGAATAAGTGCCTGGCTGGAAAGCTTGCAGGTTCTAACCATAACTGGAATGGTATTCAGAATTTTATTGGTGGTAAGCTTAACAGCTGGCACCTGTTTTTTAATGTGGTTAGGGGAACAGATCAGTGATTATGGTATTGGAAATGGCATTTCAATCATTATCTTTGCAGGTATAGTTGCCAGAATCCCTACTGAAATAGTTCAGACCTGGAGTTTATTTAGAATAGGGGAAGTTGGAATTATCTCCTTGTTAGGACTGCTGGTGGTAGTAGTCTTAGTAATAGCAGGTGTAATAGCAATACAGCAAGGTCAAAGACGTATACCAGTACAGTACGCCAAACGTGTTATTGGAAGAAAATTATATGGAGGACAGGGCACACATATCCCTTTACGGGTTAATCAGGCTGGGGTTATTCCTATTATATTCGCCTCTGCTATCTTAATTTTTCCGGGTACTATTGCCCAATTTTTTCAGGGTTCAGCTTTTATGCAAAAAGTAGCACAGGCGTTATCCCCCGGAACACTATTATATTTAATTCTCTATGCTATTTTAATTATTATATTTACTTTTTTCTATACGGCAATCTCTTTTAACCCGCAAAATCTTGCTGATAATATGAAAAAATACGGTGGCTTTATCCCCGGAAGAAGACCGGGTAAGGCTACAGCTATGTATATTGACAGCATCATGACCAGGATTACCTTAAGCGGTGCAATATTTTTAGCTATTATTGCCATTTTACCAAATATTCTTATTGGAATTACCGGAATTACTACCATCTATTTTGGAGGTACTTCGGTTCTTATCATGGTTGGAGTGGCGTTGGAAATAATCCAGCAAATAGAGTCTCATATGCTGATGCGCCATTATGAAGGTTTTATAAAAAAATGATAAACTTTTTTAGTTTGGATGAGGCATAATAAATGATAGTTATATTTTTAGGGCCCCCGGGAGCCGGGAAAGGAACAATTGTTAGTGAATTAAGAAAACATTTGGATATTCCCGTAATAGCTACCGGTGATATCTTGAGAAATGCTATTAAAAAAGAGACTGATATTGGTAAGGTCGTTAAAAAATATGTCATCACTGGCGAATTGGTTCCGGATGAACATATTTTAAAAATAGTGGAAAATAGAATTAAAGAAGATGACTGTACAGAAGGATTTATATTTGATGGTTTTCCTAGAACATTAAATCAGGCGCAAGGCCTCGATACTGTATTTAATAAACTGAATAAACACATTGATCAGGTCTTTTATTTTGATACTTCTAAAGACATAATAATTAAACGTTTATCTGCCAGAAGAGTTTGTACCAAATGTGGCACTATTTATAACCTTTATTATGGACCCTCGAATATCGCTGATATTTGCGATAAATGTAGTGGTAAAATAATTCAGAGAGAAGATGACAAGGAAGAAATTATAAAGAAAAGATTAGAGGTTTATAATCAGGAGACTTTGCCGCTGGTTGATTATTATCAAGGGGAAAATATTTTAACTAAAATAGATGCTAATGGGGATGTGAAAAGTATTTTTATGAAACTATGGGATAGATTGGTTGAATTAGATATTATAAGAAAAGATGGTAGTTGATAGATTATGGTAATTATTAAGACCAGGCAGGAAATTGAAAAAATTAAGGAAAGTTGTCATTTAACAGCAAGCGCTTTAAAATATATTGCTGAAAAAATAAAGCCTGGTATAAAGACAATACAATTAGACCAGATGGCGGAATTATTCATAAAAAAAAATGGAGGGAAACCTTCTTTTAAAAATTATGGCCCTAAGGGATATGAATTCCCGGCATCAATATGTGTATCTATCAATGATGAAATTGTTCATGGCATACCTGGTGATAGAATTTTAAAAGAAGGTGACATTGTAAGCATCGATATTGGTACTAATCTTGATGGATATTTTGGCGATGCTGCTGCTACAATTGGGGTAGGAGAGATAAGTACCGTTGCTCAAAAGTTAATCAGAACAACCAAAGAGTCATTATTGGCAGGAATTCAACAGGCGGTAGCGGGAAATTACATTGGCGATATATCAAATGCCATTCAGTCGATTGCTGAAAATAATAATTTTTCTGTGGTTAGGGAGTATGTTGGACATGGAGTAGGATTGAAGGTACACGAAGATCCCCAAATACCCAATTATGGGAAACCGAAAACCGGTTTAAAATTGGAGAAAGGGATGGTAATAGCCATTGAGCCAATGCTAAACCAGGGAGATTATAGAACCATTTGTGGTAATGATGGATGGACGGTTAAGACTGCCGATGGTAGTCTGTCTGCTCACTTTGAACATACTATTGCCATCTATGATGACGGGAATGAGATATTAACCAATCAGATTTGGGAATAATACTTAATAAAACATTTTAATTTTATTTACCATTGGGAGAAGAAAATGGGCAAAGAAAAATATGTGGAAATGAAAGGGAGAGTAACCCAGGCCTTACCAAATGCCACTTTTAAAGTTGAGTTAGAAAATGGTGTTGAAATATTAGCCCATATATCGGGAAAAATCAGGATGAATTTTATTCGGATCTTACCTGGGGATAAAGTGAAAGTAGAAATATCTCCCTATGATTTAAGCCGGGGCAGAATTGTATACCGTCTGTAAAACTTCATAGAGCAGCATAATCGATTGGTAAACAAGGTAAATATTTTTTAATAATTTTCTTTTTCTATTACATTTAACCATTATAGCAAGAGCAGTCTATGATAGAAAGGCAGAAAGGAAATGAAAGTCAGGACTTCAGTTAAAAAAATATGTGAGAAATGCAAATTGATTAGAAGAGATGGAAAAATAATGGTGATCTGCAGTAATCCAAAACATAAACAAAAACAAGGGAAATAATATAGAAAGGAGCAAGTCCTTATGGCCAGAGTTAGTGGAGTTGATTTACCAAAAAATAAGAATATTGATTGGGCTTTAACTTATATCTATGGTATAGGTTTGACCTTATCCCATAAAATATTAACTGAGGCTGAAATCAATTATCAAACTAAAGTTAAAGATTTAAAAGATGATGAAATTGCTAAAATCAGAGATATTATTGGGAAAAATATTAAAGTCGAAGGGGAGCTGAGAAGTCAGCAAACCGCAGATATTAAACGATTAATGGAAATTGGTTCTTATCGTGGATTACGGCATAAAAAAGGGTTACCAGTAAGAGGACAAAGGACCAGTACCAATGCTAGGACCAGGAAGGGTCCCAGAAAAACTATTGGTGTGAAAAGAAGTAAATAATAATCATATAATATAATTCCTGCCAATTTTAAGATAAAAGGAAAGGAGATAGCTCAATTGGCTGCGCAAAAACAAAGCAAGAAAGTTCGTAAGAAAAAAATAAAAAAGAATATATTAAAAGGTGTGGTACATATTCAATCCACCTTTAATAATACCATTGTCAGCATATCAGATGTGGGGGGAAATGTTATTTCCTGGGCCAGTGCCGGGTCTATTGGGAATAAGGGGAGTAAAAAAAGTACCTCTTTTGCTGCCCAGAGAACAGCAGAAGAGGCTGGTAAAAAAGCCATGGATCAGGGGTTGAAAGAAATAGATGTATATGTAAAAGGTCCTGGTTCAGGAAGAGAAACTGCCATACGTTCTTTACAGGCTATTGGATTTAAAATTAATTCCATACGGGATGTTACCCCAATTCCGCATAATGGTTGCAGACCCCCAAAACAGAGACGGGTTTAAAATATTATAAATTTTACAGAGATAATATAATATAGATTTTATTTTTATATTTACGGTTCAATTTTTAAAGTTTTTTAGTATAATGCATGTTTCAGTGAAACTATAAAAATATAGCTAAGTAAATCTAAGGAGGTATCTATGGCTAGATACAATGGACCTGTGTGCCGATTATGCCGTAGACAGGGTTCAAAATTATTTTTAAAAGGAGATCGCTGTTATACAGATAAGTGTGCTGTAGAGAGAAGGCCTTCGGAGCCTGGGAGATCGGCTCAAGCCAAAAGAATAAAAAAACTTACTCATTACGGAATACAGCTGAGGGAAAAACAAAAAATGAGAAATATGTATGGATTATTAGAGAGGCAATTCCATAATCTTTTTAAAAAAGCCGAACAAAAACATGGTGTAACTGGCGATAACTTTATTCAATTTTTGGAAAGAAGGTTGGATAATGTAATTTTTCGTATGGGTTTTACCAATTCCCGGGCTAAGGCAAGACAAATAGTAAGTCATTCTCATATATTGGTTAATGGTAAAAAAGTGAATATTCCTTCTTATATGGTTGATATTGATGACGTGATAGAGGTTAAGGAAAGTAGTCAAAATATCTCTGACTTTAAAGACTTAAAGCAGGGAGAAACAGATATAAATATACCTTCCTGGTTAGATGTTGATTTTAATAATCTTAAGGGCAAGGTTGTTAAGCTGCCTTCTAAAGAAGATGTCGATTTACCAGTTGATGAAAAATTGGTTGTGGAATACTATTCCAGGTAATTATCTGATTTTAATAAGGCGCTAATATTTTTGGAAGGAGAGGTTTTCAATTGTTAGATATAAACGATATAAAAATAAAAGTTGAAAATTTAACCGATAGTTATGGTAAATTTACTATTGAACCTTTGGATAGGGGATATGGGATTACTCTAGGCAATTCTCTCAGGAGGGTGTTGCTGTCTTCTCTTCCTGGCGCTAGTGCAACTGCCATAAGATTTGAAGGTATTATGCATGAATTTTCTACAATTAATGATGTTAAAGAGGATGTAAATGAAATCATTCTAAATGTAAAAGAAATTGTCTTTAAGATGTATGGAAGTAAATCAGAAATCCTTCGTTTAAAAGCAAGCGGCAAGAAAACTGTCACAGCGGGGGACATTACGCCCAATATCAATGTGGAAGTCCTAAACCCGGAACACAAAATTGCTACTTTAAGCAATGGCGGGAAATTGGATATAGAGATATTGGTAGAACAGGGGACCGGATATACCACCGCTTCAGAAAATAAGAAAAAAGTTCAGACTATTAATTTCATAAGTATAGATTCCCTGTTTTCTCCGGTAATTAAGGTTTCTTATAATGTTGACCAGGCCAGCTCAGCACAATTTGTAAACTGTGAGAAATTAGTATTAGATATTTATACCAATAAAAGTATATTGCCCGATGAAGCGTTAAGTAAGTCAGCTAATACCCTGATTAAATATTTAAAAGTATTTAACAAATTTTCTCCAGATGAAGTTGGTATAGAAACCGAACAGGTAGCAGAAGAGGACACTGAGTTAGCCGAACAGAATAAATTATTCGAAAAGACTATTGAAGAGTTAGATTTATCAGTCAGGTCCTATAACTGTTTGAAAAAATCGAATATCAATACTTTCGGAGAGCTAATTCGGAAGACAGAAGAAGAGCTAATGTCTATTAAAAATTTAGGTAAAAAATCTTTTGAAGAGATAAAAGATAAGGTAACAGAATTTGGATATAACTTAAAGGGTTCAGATTAAAAGGAGATGGTCTAATGAGACATAGAATTTTAAAAAGAAAATTAAATGTAGATACCAGTCATCGAAAGGCACTATTATCAAATTTAGCCATTTCTATGATTATAAACCGTAAAATAAATACAACTCTCCCAAAGGCAAAAGAGTTACAAAAATATTTAGAAAAGATTGTAACGATTGCAAGGGAAGACACTTTCGAGGCTCAAAGGAAAGTTTTTCAGATAATATCGAACAAACAAGCTTTAAAACTACTCTTTTCTGAGATTGGACCACAATATAAAGAAAGAAATGGTGGCTATACCAGAATTATAAAAGCGGGCTTTCGGAAAGGTGACTCATCACCAATGGCTATCATTGAGTTTGTAAAATAAAAATTTATTATTTTTAATATTAAGGCTAAATTGTTAGGATATAAAATATACTGGCACTTTAGCCTTTTTAATTTTATGTTGAAAGTAATATCCTAACAAAGGAAGGGTAATCTTGATAAAATTTGATGAAGTTACACATTTTTATAATAGTGAACAGGGAAATAAGGTCGCTTCTTTGTCAAAGGTAAATTTAGAGATTGAGAAGGGCGATTTTATCGCTATTATCGGAGCAAACGGTTCAGGCAAATCAACTCTGGCTAGACATATCAATGGTTTATTATTACCTAGCGAAGGCGATGTTCTGGTTGAAAGTTATAATACTAAAGATTTAAATATGATATGGAGTATCAGAACAAAAGTTGGCATGGTCTTTCAAAACCCTGATAATCAATTAGTTGCTACAACTATTGAGGATGATGTTGCTTTTGGATTGGAAAATATAGGCATTGAAGAAAAAGAAATGAAAAAAAGAGTTGATTGGGCTTTAAAGGTAGTGGGATTGAGTGAGCTCAGAAATAGTGAGCCACATCTGCTATCAGGAGGACAAAAACAGAGAGTGGTAATTGCAGGCGCCTTAGCCATGCATACCTCCTATTTAATATTGGACGAACCGACCTCAATGCTTGATCCCAAAGGAAGGAAAGAAGTGTTAGAAATTATTAAAAGATTAAACGAAGAGGAAAATATTACAGTAGTATATATTACTCAATTTATGTCAGAAGCTGCTCAGTTTAAAAATATCATTGTTTTGGATAAAGGAAAAATTGTACTTACCGGTCCACCTAAAAAAATTTTTAACCAACCAGATTTTTTGCTCAGTTTGAACCTGGAGATTCCGCAAATAACCAGATTGGCCAGAGAGCTTTCTGCTAATGGGCTTGATATTCCTGCCAATATCCTGAATGAAGATGAAATGATTAAATATCTATGTTTATACATTTAAAAGATGTTTCCTATACTTATAATCTAAATATGCCCTTTGAAACAGTGGCCTTGAAGTCCATTAATCTAAAAATTAATAAGGGTGAATTTATTGGAGTTATTGGTCATACCGGTTGTGGCAAGACTACCTTACTTCAACTACTAAATGGGCTATTGGAACCTACTGAAGGGAAGGTGTTAGTTGATAATATTGACATACACCAGAATAAGCAAAAGTTGAGAGAAGTTCGAAAAAAAATAGGCTTGGCTTTCCAGTATCCGGAGAATCAATTTTTTGAAGAGACTATAGCTAAAGAGATTGCCTTTGGTCCTAAAAATATGGGTATAGCAGGGGAAGAACTTGAACAGAGAATTAAGAAAGGAATAGAAATGGTTGGTCTGGATTACTATGCTTATAAAGACAGGTCTCCTTTCAGTCTTAGTGGTGGAGAAATGCGCAGGATAGCGATTGCCAGTATTTTAGCTATTGACCCGGAAATATTGATTCTGGATGAACCAACTGCCAGTCTGGACCCTCAAAGTTGTAGTAAATTATTATCAGTTATAACTGATCTTTATTTAAAATACCAGAGAACTGTAATTATGGTTTCGCATAACATGGAAATCATTGCTGAGTTAGCAAAAAGGATAGTTGTTATGGAAAAAGGAGGAATCGTAATGGATGATACTCCTAAAAATATTTTTCAGCACTCTCTAAGAAAATTAGAAAGTATTGGCCTATCCTTGCCACCTGTTACCCATACTATGTATGAACTGAAAAAGATAGGCAAACCGGTCAGTTCAGCAATATTAACCGTAGAAGAGGCAAAGGATGAAATTTTAAAATTGATAAGAAAAAGAGAGAGAAATGAAATTTATTAGAAACTTAACTATAGGTCAATATATTTACCAGGATTCCATTATACATAAATTAGATCCCAGGGTTAAAATTTTGTTATCCATATCACTTATCATTACTATATTTTTAGTGAAGTCTTGGAGCGGGTTCTTTATTATCGGGATATATCTTTTTACCAATATTTTCCTGGCAAAGGTAAATCCTAAGTTTGTTTTAAGAGGAATTAAACCTTTGTTGATGATAATAATATTAACCTTGTTAATTCATTTTTTCATTACTCCTGGAGAGGTTATTTATCGCATATGGATATTAAATATTACCCTGGAAGGGATACAGCGCGGAACATTTATAGCGATCAGATTATTTTTACTGATTTTGTCTACCTCGTGGTTAACATTGACTACTTCACCAATATCTCTCACTGATGGAATAGAAAAAATATTATCATTTTTAAAAATATTTAAAATTCCCGCCCATGAAATTGCCATGATGATGACCATTGCCTTGCGCTTTATTCCTACTTTAATGGAGGAGACTGAGAAAATAATTAAAGCCCAAATTGCCCGGGGGGCGGATTTTGAAAGCGGTAATTTTATAAAACGTATTCAAAATTTCTTACCAATTATAATACCGCTTTTTATCAATGCTTTTCATAGAGCTGATGAGCTGGCAATTGCCATGGAAGCAAGATGCTATCGTGGAGGGGAAGGAAGAACTCATTACCGCACATTGTTGATTAATAATACTGATTATGTTTTTATTATAATAACCATGTTGGTCCTGGTAGTCTCTTGTGTGCAGGGTATTTAAAGAGAAAAAATGAATCAATCGAAAAACATTAAACTAACTATTGCTTATGAAGGAACTAACTACGCTGGCTGGCAGAGGCAAAAAAATAAGAAAACAATACAGGGCTTAATAGAAGATACTATCAGAAACCTTACCAGAGAACATGAATTGAAATTGTATGCAGCTGGACGAACAGATGCCGGAGTACATGCCCTGGGGCAAGTAGCTAATTTTAAAACCAGGTCAGCTATCCCTGTTGACAGATGGCTTATGATCCTGAATAATCTTTTACCACCAGATATTAAAATAAAAAATACAGAAGAAGTAGATAATAAATTTAATGCACGCTACAGAGCCAGTAGTAGAATATATAGATATTTCATCATGAATGATCCTGGTAAATCCGCATCATATTATACCCGGAAAGCTTTTTTAAGTAAATATTGTTATTTTCTGGAAACTCCTTTGGATTTAGAAATAATGAAAAAGGTTGCTAAATATTTATTGGGAATCCATGATTTTAGTGCCTTTAGCTGCTTGAATAATCAAAAAAAGGATAGCCTGGCTAAAAGTAGGGTTAGGAATATAAAAAGAATAAATATTATCAAAAAAGAGCCTTTAGTTATATTTTCTATGGAGGCTGATGGCTTTTTATATAAAATGGCTCGACTCATAGTAGGAACTCTAATAAGTTTTTCCATTGAAAAAAGAGAGCCGGAGAAGATTCTGCAAATATTAGAAAATAAGGATAGTCAAAAATCTGGAAGCGTTGTCCCACCTAATGGCTTATATTTAGTAAAAGTAAAGTATAAGTAACTGGAAAATATTATTTTATAATGATTTTTCTTGACATTAATTATTAATTATATTAAAATTTATACGTTGTTTTATAGTCTTGAAAATTTGAACTGTTTATTACCATATTGTAAAATTTAAATTTGAACACAATATAATACTTTTAGTATATTTGAGAAAAGGGAATAAAGATATAGTTCCAAGGGGAAGAATTCCTCTTGAAACTATCTTCTGTGTAGCAGATGGAGGTAAAATGGTAACTCGTGAAGGTAAAAGTAGCAGCATAGATAGAAATTGGTTTTTGATTGATGCTAATAATAAGATATTGGGAAGATTAGCTGGAGAAATCGCAATAATCTTAAGAGGAAAAAACAAGGTTAATTTTGATAAAGCAGTGGATCAGGGTAATTATGTTATAGTCATTAATGCCGATAAGGTAAAGCTCACTGGAAAGAAGGAAGAACAAAAACTCTATCGGTATCACACCAATTACCCCGGTTCTCTTAAAGAGATTTCCTATAGCAGATTAAGACAGGAAAAACCTGAGTTTATCATAAAGAAAGCAGTTAAAGGGATGCTTCCTGACAATAAACTAAGTCGCAGATTTATTAGAAGACTTAAAGTATACTGTGGTGAACAACATCCTCATTCTGCTCATAATGTTGAGATATTGAACTAAATTAACGAGAAGGAGGGTCCTTACTTGGCAGTCAGTCGGTTTTATGGAACTGGAAGAAGAAAAACAGCAGTAGCAAAAGTTTGGTTAGCGTCTGGAAAGGGAAATATTGTAATCAACAATCTTCCCTATCAGGAATATTTTAGCGAACAAGCTAATATTCTAACTGTCGAAGAACCATTGAAATTAATACAAAAAATGGATGAATTTGATATAAATGTTAAGGTTAGCGGGGGAGGGATTTCCGGACAATCAGGAGCAATTAAGCATGGTATTAGCAGAGCTCTGGTAGAATATGACCATTCTTTGAGAGCCATCTTAAAAAAAGAGAACATGCTGGAACGAGATGCCAGAATGAAAGAGAGAAAGAAATACGGTCAGAGGGGCGCCCGGGCGCGTTATCAATTCTCTAAACGTTAACTTATAGCGATTTTAATCTATATTTTAAATTATTTATATAAAATTAGCCATCGTTACCAATTTTTTGTTAAAATAGAATTAATGATGGCTTTTTTATTTTATTTAGACATAGGGTAAAGGTATATTCAAATGCCACAAAATATTTCCTTATTGGATATTCTGGATATTATTCTTATTGCCATCATTTTATATAATATACTGCTCCTGATTAAAGACACCCCTGCTGCTCAAATTATTAAAGGTTTTGTAATTCTATTTATTTTCTCCTTTATCTCAAATTGGATAGGGCTAAAAACCATCAATTGGTTGATAAAGGGGTTAATGGCTATTTTAGTGGTAGCTATTCCCATTATATTCCAGCCTGAATTACGTAGATTATTATTAAAAATGGGTAAAGGTGATTTTTTAATAAATTTTCCATTATTTTCTCAGGGAGAAGAAGTTAAAAAATGGGAAGAGCTGCTGAATGGAATTGTCATGGTTGCACCGATGTTATCTGCTGAGAAGATAGGAGCATTAATAGTCTTAGAAAGGGATGTTGGCTTGCAAGATATTTTGGAAACAGGAATAATCTTAAACAGTGATTTTTCTTCCGAATTATTATATTCTATTTTTTTACCAAATTCCCCTCTGCATGATGGAGCTGTTATCATTAGGAATAATCGCATAATCGGCGCCAACTGCATTTTGCCATTAACTAAAAGAACTGATATTAAAAAATACCTGGGAACACGTCATCGGCCAGCGATTGGGTTAAGCGAAATATCAGATGCCTTAGTAGTAGTGATTTCCGAGGAAAGAGGTACTATTTCAGTTGCCATTGATGGCAGAATAACCAAGCCCTTAAGGCCAGAATTATTAAAAAAATTCTTGCAAAAATTATATAGGCCAAAAACGATTAAGGTTTTCAGAGTTAACAAAAAAGGTAAACAGTAAAAATGCAAATAATTAAAAAATGGATAACAAACAATTTAGATATCAAACTATTGGCGATTTTGATGGCTATTATTTTATGGTTTTATATTTCCAGCCAGTATAATACTGTAGTAGAGAAATATTATGAAATAGAAATAATCCCAATTAATTTAGAGGATATGCTTTCTATTAGAGAAATTAGGGAAAGGGTTACAGTTGGAATTAAAGGCCCACAGAATATTGTTGAAAATATTGCTGCTAATAAAATAACCGGTACGGTTAACTTACAGAATGTTACAGAGGCAGGGGAATATCTTCTTGGTGTTGATGTGACTGCTCCAAAAAATACCCAGATCACCAAACTAATTCCTGAAAAGGTACGCATTTTAATAGAGAAAATCGTGAAACAAGAGTATTTAGTACAATATAATTTAATAGGGTTACCGGAAAAAGGTTATTCCCTTGAGGATGAGCCAGAAATCATTCCCAAAGATGTTTTTATTACTTCACCAGAATCGATACATAAAATGATTAATCAGGTTAAGGTTGATATTGATATCTCAGACTTGAATAAAAGCATTAAAATAAAAGAAAATGTTATGGTATTTACCAAAGATAATGTTACTATTAATAACTTAAGTATTGAACCGGAAAAAGTATCAGTGTCAATTCAGGTAAGAGAGGGTTACCCTGAAAAATTATTATCAATAAAACCTCGCATTATTGGTAAACCTGCTCCAGGGTTTTACATTTCAAAGATTGAAGCAAATCCCAGTACTTTTAAAATATTTGGTGAATATACCAGAATTGCTAATATAGATTTTTTAGAAACAATACCAATAGATGTAAATGGTGTATCAAAATCACTTACTGTAAAAGTTTCTCCTCTTATTAGTGATGGGATTTATCTTGCTGAAAATCAGGAAACTTTAGTTGAAGTACAAATTCAGGTTGAAGAGAAAGAGGAAGAAAAAATATTCGAAAATGTAAAAATTGAACCAAGAGAAGCATCTCCCTTCATTAACTATCAGCTCATTCCGGAAACTGTTAAGGTTAGATTAGTTGGAAAGCATAGATATATAGAAAGCCTAAAAATAGAAGATATCAGACCTTTCGTTAACTTATCTGATACCGAACAGAAGACAGTGAAAGTTGAATTGGAAGCTTTGCCGGATATTAGCCTTGCCGAAATTACTCCAGCAGAGATCAATGTTTCCGTAAAGAGATAAGATTTAAATTAAACAATATTAGTAAACAATTATAGAATTTTAAAAAGGATAATCAATGTCTAAATTATTTGGAACAGATGGCATAAGGGGATTAGCAAATCAGTATCCTATGAATGCAGAACTGGCTTTCAATTTAGGCTGCGCGGTAGGCTACTATAATAGAAAAAAGCAAAATCAAAATATATTGATAGGCAGAGACACCAGGATCTCTGGCGATATGTTGGAATCTGCTCTAACCGCCGGGTTATGCTCGGCGGGAAGCAATGTATTAAATGCTGGCATCATTACTACCCCTGCGGTGGGCTATTTAACAAAGTATTTCCAGGCCAATATGGGTGTAGTTATTTCTGCCTCTCATAACCCATTTTATGATAACGGTATTAAACTATTTCAGGGAGATGGCTTTAAACTGGGTAGACAGCAGGAAATATATATTGAAGAAATACTCTTCCAGGAAAAATATAAAAAAGTTCAGAATACCGGCAAAACTATTGGTAGAGTAGTATATTTAAAAGAAGCTAAGGAAGTTTATTTAAGATATATTATTGATACTATTCCCCCAAACTTTCAAAAACCAGACTATAGAATTATCCTTGATTGTGCTAATGGTTCAGCAAGCCAGATTATTCCAGAATTGTTTGCCAGACTAAGTATGAATTTTAAAACTATCAATGATACCCCGGATGGAATAAATATCAATCAAGGATGTGGCTCAACTCATTTGGAAACGTTACAGGAAATAGTTTTAAAAGAACAGGCTGATTTAGGATTGGCTTTTGATGGTGATGCAGATAGAGTATTAGCGGTAGATGAAAAAGGTCAACGAATTGATGGAGACCAGATTATGGTAATTTACACCGATGCTTTT